>Ga0190269_10000346_pt1 | contig 24626 bp, 19 predicted proteins | sample Popmic249IS_FD_133749 | JGI IMG/M metagenome (GOLD analysis project Ga0190269, IMG submission 133749) | Populus adjacent soil microbial communities from riparian zone of Blue River, Arizona, USA - 249 IS | ecosystem: Environmental > Terrestrial > Soil > Riparian zone | place: USA: Arizona... | reverse complement strand
CTCGACCCGGAGGGCGTCGACCCCTACATGGTGCAGGTGTGGCTGGAGCTGCCGGACGGCGCCGACCTCGACCGGGTGCGCCGTGCCGGGCAGGCCCTGCTCGACCGGCACGCGAACCTCCGGGCGTCGTTCCGCTACCTGCGGGCATCCGGCCGGCCGGTGGCGGTGATCCCGGAGCACGCCGAGCTGCCGTGGACCGAGTACACCGAGGAGGAGTGGGCGGCGTCCGGCGCGGACGAGCTCGTCCGGTTCGATCCGGGCTCCGGACCGCTGCTGCGGATGGCGGTCGCCGGGACGCAGCTCGTCGTCACCCACCACCACATCCTGCTCGACGGCTGGTCCGGGCCGCTGTGGGTCGGGGAGCTGAGCGCGCACTACGCGGGGCGGGAGCTGCCGCCGCCGGTGTCGTTCCGCGACTACCTCGGCTGGCTCGCCGAGCAGGACGCCGACGCCGCCCGCACCGCCTGGGCCGCTGAGCTGGCCGGACTCGCCGCAGGCGCTCCGCTCGGGCCGGCCGGCGAGGCCCGGCAGCTGGCACCGGCCGACCCGGGTGCACCGCCGGTCTGGCCGGAGACCGCGACGACGCTGCTGCCGGAGCGGGTCACCGACGGGCTGACCGCGTTCGCCCGGTCCGCCGGTGTGACCGTCGGCGCGGTCGTCAACGCGGCCTGGGGCGTCACGCTCAGCCGCCTCACCGGCCGCGACGACGTCGTGTTCGGCACGGTCGTGTCCGGCCGCCCCGCCGACCTGCCCGGCATGGAGTCGATCGTCGGCCTGTTCATCAACACGGTGCCGGTGCGGGTCCGCACCGGCGGGGACACGACGCTGCGCGACGCGCTGGCCCAGGTCTGGGACGCCCAGTCGCGCCTGGCCGAGCACCAGTACCTCGGGATGGACGAGATCCAGCGCGCGGCCGGCACCCGCGAGCTGCTGGACACGATCGTGGTCGTGGAGAACTACCCGACCGCGGCCGGTGACGGAGCGGTGATCCGGCCGGCCGGGGGCGACGACGCCACGCACTACCCGATCTGCTGGGACGTCAAGATCGACGCCCGGCTGAAGCTCTCCGCGCAGTACCGGCCGGACCAGTTCGACCCCGCCACGATCCAGCGGTTCGCGGACGCGTTCGCGTCGGTGCTGAGCGCGTTCGCGGCCGAGCCGGACCGCACCGTCTCCCGCCTCGACGTGCCCCGGTACGTGCGTTCGGAGATCCCCTGGGAGCGCTACCCGGTGGCCTTCGCCGCCGGCGGGGACGCCGCCGACGCGAACGTCGGGGTGCTGCGGGAGGTCTTCGCCGAGGTCCTGGGTGGGCCGGTCGAGCCCGACGAGGACTTCTTCGCCGCGGGCGGCGACAGTGCCGCGTCGATCCGGCTGGTGTTCGCGGCCCGCCGCCGCGGGCTGGAGCTGCGGCTGCGTGACGTGTTCCGGCTGCGGACACCGGCCGCGCTCGCCACGGTCGCCGGGGACGCCGAGACGGTCGTGCTGCCCACGCCGATCATCCGCTGGCTGGCCGAGACCGGCGGGCCGATCGACGGGTTCAACCAGTCGGTGGTGCTCCGGACCCCGGCCGGCACCGACGCCGACCGGCTGGGCGGCGCGCTGCGCGCGCTGCTGGACCGGCACGACGTCCTGCGGTCGCGGCTGCGGCGTTCGGACTGGACGCTGCGCGTCGCGCCGCCGGGCAGCGTCGAGGTGCCCGTCCGCCGGGTCGACGTCACCGGCTTCTCCGCCGACGCCCTGCGCGAGGCCGTCGGCGCGGAGGCCGGCGCCGCCCGCGACCGGCTCGATCCGGACGCCGGGGTGATGGTGCAGGCGGTCTGGTTCGACGCCGGGGCGCAGCCGGGCCGCCTGCTGCTGATGGTGCACCACCTGGTCGTCGACGGTGTGTCCTGGCGGATCCTAGTCCCGGACCTGGCCGCCGCCCACGACGGGCTGCCGCTGGAGCCGGTGGGCACGTCGTTCGCCGAGTGGGCGTCGGCGCTGCCGACCGCGGCCGCCGTGCGCACCGGCGAGCTGCCCTACTGGCGTGAGGTTCTCGCCGGCGTCCGGCCGGCCGGCACCGACGAGCCCGGTGTCCGGCCGGCCGGCACCGACGAGCCCGGCGGGCCGGGCGGCGCCGCGCCGGACGGCGCACCGGACCTCACCGGAGAGGTCCGCGTCACGCTCGGACCGGATCGGACCGCGCCGCTGCTCGCCCGGGCCCGCGACCGGCTGTTCGCCGCGTTCGCGCTGACGTTCGACGGCGCGCCGTTCGTGCTGGAAGGCCACGGCCGCGAGGAGTCGGCCGTCCCGGGCACGGCCGACCTCGCCCGCACGGTCGGCTGGTTCACCAGCGTCTACCCCGTGCGGCTCGACGTCGGCGACGGCACGACGGCCGAGCGGCTGGACCGGGTGGCCGAGACGCTGGCCGCCGTGCCGGACAACGGCATCGGCTACGGGCTGCTGCGCTACCTGGAGCCGGCGACCGGCCCGGCGCTCGCGGACGCCGGCCTGCCGGACGTCCAGATCAACTACCTGGGCCGGTTCAGCGCGCCGGACGCCACCGACTGGGCGTTCGCGCCGGAGATGGAGGCCGCGGCCGCGTACGCGGCCGACCCCGGCATGCGGCCGGCCTACCCGATCAGCGTGACCGTCAGCATCGACGATCGGAGCGACGGGCCGGTGCTCACCGCGACCTGGACGTACACTCCCGGCCGGGCGGAGGAGGTGCGGCGCCTCGCCGATCGGTGGCGCCGGGAGCTGGAGGGACTGGCCGACTGAGCGACGAGCCGGGGACCGGCGCCCTCGACCGGATCAGACGCGGAAGCCGCTGACGGAGTCGTTGAGGGCGCCTGCGGTGCGGGCCAGGTCGCGGGCGGCGCCCGCGGCCTGGGCGGCGCTGGCGTTGGACTCCTCCGCGGTGGCCGAGACGTCGCTGACGGTGTGTGCGATGTGGTCCACGCCGCTGGCCGCCTGGCCGATGCTGCGGTTGATCTCGTGCGTGGTCGCGGTCTGCTCCTCGACCGCCGAGGCCACGATCGTCTGGTGCTCGTTGATCTGCTCGATGATCGTGTTGATCTGCCCCAGCGCGGTAGCGGCCTCGTCGCTGCTGGCCTGCATGGCGGCGATCTTGCGGGTGATCTCCTCGGTGGCCTTCGCCGTCGCCTGGGCGAGGTCCTTGACCTCGGTGGCGACGACCGCGAACCCCTTGCCCGCCTCACCGGCGCGGGCCGCTTCGATCGTGGCGTTGAGGGCGAGCAGGTTCGTCTGCTCGGCGATGCTGTTGATCACCTTCACCACGTCGCCGACCTCGACGCTCGCCGCGCCCAGCGCGGACACCGACGCGTTGGTCTGCGCGGCGGTGTTGAGCGCCTGCTGGGCGACCTCCACCGCGCTCGCCGCGCTCCGGGAGATCTCCGCGATCGCGGCGCTCATCTCCTCGCTCGCCGCGGCCACCGTGCTGACGCTGGCCGCGACCTCGTTGGCGGCCGCCGACGCGGTTTGCGAGCCGGCGGCGGTGTTCGTCGCCCCGGCTTCGATCCGGCCGGCGACGGCGTTGAGCTCCTGCGACGCCGCCGTGACCCGGCTCGCCTGCTGGAGCACCTCGGCGACGCTGGACCGCATGGAGGCGAGCGTCCGGCGCAGGCCGCGGGCCATCGTCCCGACCTCGTCCCGGGTGCCGGGGTCGGGGACGGTGGTCGTGAGGTCGCCGCCGGCCACCCGGTCGAGGGCGGCGCCGACCCCCTGCAGCGGCCGGCTGATCCCGCGGGCCACCCAGAGCGCGAGCGCCAGTCCGAGCGCGAGCGCGACCGCGATCCCGATCAGCGACATCGTCAGCGCGGCGTGGTACCGGCTGTCGAGCTCGTCGGCCCGCTCCTGGGCCTGGGCGTGCTCGGCGGCCGTGATCTCCTGCAGCGCCTCTTCCGCCGCGAGGTAGGGCGCCTTCCCCGCGCCCTCCTTGACGCTGACGTAGCGCGCGGTGTCGCCGGCGAGCGCGGCCGGGATCATCTGCGTCGTGGCGATCTGGTTGTAGCTCGCGAACGACGTGCTGAACGCGTCGACCAGCGCGGGGTCGGCGGCCGAATCGCGGTACTTCGCGGCCAGCTCGGTGATCTCGTCCGCGTCGGAGGTGATCTGCTGGGCCTTGGTCGTGCTCTCCGCGGTGCCCGGCTCCAGGAGCGCGAGCGAGTTCTGGTCGGCCCGCAGCAGCCGGAACGCGTCCCGGAGCTCACCGATGGTGATCAGCGGGCCGACGTTGTTCGTGTAGATCGATCGCCCCACCGACCGGACCTCGGCGGTCTGGAACAGCGTGACCAGCGTCGCGAGCGTGGCCACCGCGAGCGCGGCCAGCACGGCGATCGTGATCTTCGCTCCGACCTTGAGGTCACCCCAGAGCCGGCGGCCGCCCGCCGTGGTCTCGACGGTGCCCGGCTGCCCCACGTCGCCTCCCGAGTCGGCTGTGCGCGGATCGCGCCACCTCCCTACTCGGCGGTGGGGCCGGAAGGCTGAGGCGAAAAACGCGAGAACGTCTCGCGTTCGGCGGGCTCGGACCGGCCCCGGCCGATCGGGCTGACCGCGCGTCCCGGGACGCGACGAACGACAAGCCCCCGACGCCGCGCCGCGCGGTCAGGCCCGGGCCGACGGGGAGCCGCCGTCTACCGTGGACGTCTGCGACACTCGGCGCGATGACGACGTACCGAGATGTGGCCACTACGTTGATCGAGCTGGGCATGGTGTCGCCGGCGCGAGCCGAAGAGGTACTCGCCCGCACCGACGACGTCACGGTAGACCGCGCGGACCTCCCGATGGTTCTCGAAGACTTCCGTGTCGCCATCTCGCTCGACTTCGAGTCGGGTAAGTGCGGGTACGGCATCGACGCCCACGAGGACGGCTACCGGGAGTGGCTGGAGTGGGCGGCCGGAACCGCCGGAGGTGCCCTGACGATCAGGGACGTCGTTCTGATCGAGGACGGCGACGGATACGCCTACCTGCACTTCCTGGCGAACGATCGGACCTGCTGGTGGGAGGTCGAGCGGGAGTTCGACGAGATGAAGTATCTCGACATGATGCCGATCCTCCAGTACCTGGACGACTACGAGCCGGGCGGCGACGACCCGCGGCATTTCCACGAAATCGTCCTCGACGGCGCGAACACCGACTACTACGTACTCGTCAGTGACGAGCAGGGACGCGCGCTCGCCCGCACCTACGAATTCGGGCTACGGGGCCTGTCCGATCCGCCCGAGACGCCGACGTCCGAGCCGGCCGCGCCACCGACGTCGCTCGCGACCTGGCTGGCCGAGACCGAAGAAGCCTGGCGCGCCGTCCGGGCAGAACTGCCGGACTGGTCGCCGGACCGGATCGAGGCGCTCGAACGCCTGCTGCTCGACCGGTTCCCGGCCGAAGTGCCGTTCGAAGCCATCGGCGACGATCACCCGTTCCTGAACGGATGGTCGCGCTGCCTCGGCGAGGAGCTCCGCCGGATCACACCGAGCCACTGGACGGTCAGCAACCAATTCGGCCGTTACGTGCTGACCGGCGAGGGCGTTCCGTACGCCTTCGGGGCGCAGGAGTCGCCGGGCCGGTTGATCTGGCTGCTGGTGACAGACCGTCGACCCGGCTTCCTCCGTGGCGAGTCCGATCACTTCCGCGCCGCGTACGACCGGTACCAGCTGTTCACCGCCGAAGCAGCGGATCGCCTCGCCGCCCGGCGCTGAGCCGGGGTACGTGCTGAGGGCAGCCGACCGGGTCGGTCTCGTCGAGACGGTGCCGCCGACGGGGCCTACCGCGTCGCCGCCGCGGCCGCCGTCGGCGCGTCCGTCGTGGGAACGTCAGTCGTCTGGCTCACGTCGACCGAGGTGCGCGGTGGGTCACTCGTCCACCTGTGCGCCGCAGCGCTGTTGCCACCGCTGTTCGGAACAGCTCCGCGTCCAGCGTCCGGGCTGCTCGGATACCTGCCGGTCGCTCCGCTCCTGCTGCTGGCCACCGACCAGCTCGCGCTCGCAGTGTCCTCCGAAGCCGCCGGAGGCGTGCACGTCGTGAGCGCGATCGCGCTCTCCGCCGGTGCCCTGCTCTGGGCGGTGGTGGACAGCGAAACTAGCCCTCGCGGGAGCGCCGGAACCGCAGCGTCGCGGGCACCAGCAGCACGGCGCCGACGAAGAAGAACAGATTGATCGCGTAACCCGCCCACAGCACCCGCCGGGCCGGCGGTTCCGGGTCGTCCTCGAACAGCGCCATCAGGCCGGTCGGGGAGACGCCGGTGACCTGGAGGAGGAACTCCACGAAGCCGGGCACCCCGCGCAGGACGAGCAGCGCGCAGCCGATGACGAGCGGGGCGAGCAGGAGCCGGCGCGGTATCCGCCTGCCCCACGGGCGCACCGTCGCCAGCACGACGGCGGTGCCGATCGCGGCGATGCAGATCAGGGTCGCGTTGTAGGCGTGGAAGACGGCGAGGTTCGCCGGCGGATCGTTCTCCGGCAGCGGGTTCCAGCCGAACAGCATCGGTACGTGCCAGCCGATGAACACGACGAGCCAGGTGGCCGCCGCGTAGGCGGGCCAGGGTGATGTCCTCATGCCGTCCACGGTCCCGGCCGCGGTGGCTCGGCGCTTCCGGCCCGGGTAGGGGTCGCCTCCCTCGCAGGAGGGAGCCTCGCGCCGGTCCGTCCTGAGACGATGGACGCGTGCTGGCGACACTCGGGCGGCGGTGGGCGCACCTCCTGTTGGGCGGTGCGCTGCTGATGCCGTTCTTCTTCCTCGCGGAGGCGGCGAGCCGCGCCGACCGGCCCACTCTGACGGTGCAACTGGTGCTGTTCGCGGCGACGTTGCCGATGGTGGCGATCACCGCGCTGGTCGGCCCCGCGCGGACGCTGATGGGCGTGGCGGCCCGTGAGCTGCTCGGCGCGACCACCGCCGCAGCACCGGCCCGATCGGTCGACGACCGGCTGCGGACCGCGGCGTGGAGCGTCGCCCACCTCGGGCTCGGCGCCCTCGTCAGTGCGTTGACGTTGGCGATGCCACCGCTGGCGGCACTGTGGCTCGTGGCGCCGTGGCGAGCAGACGGGTCGGCTGCGATCTGGGGCCCGGTGGCCGCGCTGGCACTGCTCGCCGGGCTCGTCGGCACGGTGACCGCCACCGGCGCGCTGCTGACCCGGCTGGCCGGCGCCCTGCTCGGGCCGTCGGCCGCCGACCGGATCGCGGCCCTCCGCCGGCAGGTGCGTGAGCAGACCGTGCGGACGCGGCTCGCCCGCGACCTGCACGACTCGCTCGGTCACGCGCTCAGCGTGATCTCCGTCCAGGCCGGAGCCGGCGAGCGCCGCCTCGACGCCGACCCGGAGTTCGCCCGCGCCGCGTTCGCCGCCGTGCGTGCCGCGGCGTTCACCGCGTCGGAGGAGCTCGACCGGGCCATCGGCCTGCTGGGCGCGGAGGCCGGCGACACCCGCGAGCCCGACCTCGGCGACCTCGACGGGCTGCTGCGCGCGGTCCGCGACGCCGGGGTCGAGGTCGAGGTCGAGGCCGACGTCCCGGCCGTGCCCGCAGCGGTGTCGCAAGGGCTGTACCGGGTGGTACAGGAGGGTCTGACGAACGCGGTCCGGCACGGCGGATCCGCCCCGGTGCGGTTACGGCTGCACGTGGAGGCGGGTGACGTGCGGGTGGAGCTGTCCAATCCGCTCGGCACCGGGGCGGACGCCCGCCGCCCCGGTCGCGGGCTGCGCGGGATGGCCGACCGGGTCACCGCACTCGGCGGCGACCTCGACGTCGGCCCCGCCGACGGCGAGTGGCGGATCCGGGCCCGCGTGCCGTTGTCCGGAGAAGCGTCCGGGGCCGTCCGGTGATCCGGGTGCTGCTCGCCGACGACGAGCCGCTCATCCGGTTGGGCCTGAGCGCGGTCATCGACAGCGAACCGGACCTCGAGGTGGTCGGCGAGGCCGACGACGGCGCCGCGGTGCTTCCTCTGGTCCGGGCGCTGGCGCCGGACGTCGTCCTGATGGACGTCCGGATGCCGCTCGTCGACGGGATCCGGGCGACCCGTCAGGTACTGACGACCGTTCCGGACCCGCCGAAGATCATCGTCGTGACGACGTTCGAGAGCGACGAGAACGTCTATGCCGCACTCCGGGCGGGCGCGCAGGGCTTCCTGCTCAAACGCGCCAGCCCGGAGACGATCGTGCAGGCCGTGCGGATCGTCGCCGACGGCGACTCGCTGCTGTTCCCGGCGGCGATCCGGACACTCGCCGGGCGGTACGCCGACCCGCACGGTACGCCGCTGGCCGGGCTGACGCAGCGCGAGGCCGACGTGCTGCGCCTGATGGCCCGCGGCCGGTCGAACACCGAGATCGCCGACGAGTTGTTCGTCGGCGTCCAGACGGTGAAGACGCACGTCGGCAACGTCCTCACCAAGCTCGGTGCCCGCGACCGTACTCAGGCCGTGATCGCCGCGTACGACTCCGGGTTCGTCAGCTGAGCGGCTCACGGGCTGGCGAGCGCCTCGGTGGGGGAGAGGCGGGAAGCGCGCACCGCCGGGTAGACCCCGGCCAGCCCGCCGATCACCAGAGTGGCCGCCGCGCCCCCGCCCACCGCCCAGGCCGGGACGACCGGCGTCCACTGCTGAAGCAGCGCGTAACCGACGGTTCCGATCGTCCCCAGCACCGCGCCACCCACCCCGCCGAGCGCGGCGAGCAGCAGCGACTCGGTCAGGAACTGCGACCGGATCTGCCCTCGGGTGGCTCCGAGCGAACGGCGCAGACCGATCTCGGTACGCCGTTCCAGGACCGAGATGACCATGGTGTTCGCGACGCCGACCCCGCCGACCAGCAGTGCCACCGCGCCGAGTCCGAGCAGCAGCCGGGTGAACGCCTCGCCCGCGGCTTGCTTCGCGGTGAGCGCGTCGGAGGGCCGAGAGACCTCCACCTCGTTCGGCGCCTCCGGGTTGGCCGTCGCACCGAGGACATCGCTGACGGCGGACACCTGGCTGTCCTGCGACCGGGTGTAGATCGTCGTCGGATGACCGTTGAACCCGAGCTCGGCTTCGGCGACCTGCCAGCCGACGAGCGCCGCGCTGTCGAGCTCCGGAGCGAGCGCCGCAGGCGCGAGGATTCCGACGACCGTGAACCACTTCCCGCCGATCAAGACCTGGACGTCCGGGCCGGCGCGTCCGACGCCCAGCCGCTCGGCCGCGGCCGCCCCGAGTACGGTCGCCGGATAGCCGCTGGTCGCCCTGTTCAGCCACGCGCCGCTGTCCACTTCGGCAGCGACCGTGTCGAGCAGGTCGAGGCGGGCGGCGTAGACGCCGATGCCGTTCGTCTCGGCAACCGGGATCTTGTCGGTGCGGTAGACCTTCGGGTCCCCGATCCGGCCGACCGCGGCGACGCTGCGGACCGGACGGATCCGGCCGACCATCACCTCGGCGGTCTCCGGAAGCTGCGCTTCCTCGCCGACGAGCGTGGTCCCGGCCGAGGCGGTGAGCAGGTTGGTTCCGAGCGTGTCGAGCGTTCGGTCGAGCTCCGCCCGGGATGACGACGAGATCCCGACGACGGCCACCATCGACGCGATGCCGATCGCGACGCCGAGCGCGGAGAGGAACGCCCGGAGCGGCCGGGTGCGTAGGCCGACCAAGCCGACCTTGACCATGTCGGCCGGGCGGAGCCGGGCCGGCACCGGAGGACGGCTCACGACGACGCCCCCGTCCCGGCACGCTCCGCGCCGGCACGCTCCGCGCCGGCCCGCTCCGCGCCGGAGTCGGCGACGATCCGCCCGTCCCGCATCCGCACCTGCCGGGGCAGGCTGTCGGCGATCTCCCGGTCGTGGGTGATGATCACGACCGTGGTTCCTGCGGTGTGCAGGTCGTGCAGCAGCCGCATCACCTCGGCCCCGCTCGCGGAGTCCAGCGCTCCGGTCGGCTCGTCGGCCAGCAGGAGCGCCGGATCCCCGGCCACCGCACGGGCGATCGCGACACGTTGCCGCTCGCCGCCGGACAGCTCGTGCGGCCGGTGATCGAGCCGGTGCCCGAGACCGACCCGTTCCAGCGCCGTTCGCGCCCGGCGGCGCCGCTCCCTCGCCGGTGATCCGCCGTAGAGCTGCCCGTCGGCGACGTTGTCCAGCGCGGAGACACCGGCGGCGAGGTGGAACTGCTGGAACACGAAGCCGATCCGGCGTGCCCGCAGAGCCGACAGTTCGGCGTCGCGGAGCCGGGCGACGTCGTACCCCTCGATCCGCACGTTCCCCGAGGTCGGCCGGTCCAGTGTGCCGAGCAGGTTGAGCATCGTCGACTTGCCGGATCCGGATGGACCGACGATGCCGACGAGTTCCCCCCGGCCGATCCGCAGCGAGACGTCGTCCACCGCGACCACGCCGCCCGGATAGACCTTCGCGACATCGGCCAGCGTGATCATTTCGGCATCCCGACGACGGTGCCCTCGCGGATGCCGCTGCCGGAGATCTCCACCCGGCCGCCGGAGAACAGGCCGGTCCGGACCGGCACGTACCGCGTGCTCTCGCCCTCGACGACCTCGACGCCGAATCCGCCCTCGGTCAGCGCCAGCAACGCGGCGACCGGAACGGTGAGCACGTTCGGGCGCTCGGACGCGGTGAACGTGACGTCGACGGACGCCAGGACGTAGGCGCCGGCGGCCTTCTGATCGGTCAGCGCGACGACGACCTCGACGGCGGTCGTCGGTTCCTCGCCCTGCGAGCCGCCCGGCTCGATCACGGTCGTCGAGGACGCGACCCGGCCGCCGATCGTCTGCCCGTCGGGTAGCGCCACGGTGACCGCGGCACCCTTCTTCGCCAAGCGCTGGTCGGCGGTGTCCAGCTCGACCGTCACCTCCTTCGCCGTCCCGGTGTAGGTCAGCACCGGGCGGCCCGGGGCGATCGGGTCACCGACCGACGCCCGTAGGCCGTCCACCCGCACGGCGGCCGAGGCGAACAGGACTTGTCCGAGGCTCACGGTTCCCGTCGGCTCCAACCCTAGGTCGTCCTGCCACTCGGCGACCGCCGCCGCGGTGGACGACGTGTAGCTGTCGTCGGCCGTGAACCCCGAGTAGCCCAGAGCCCGCAGGTTCTGTTCGAGCTGCGCGACGTCCGGCCCTTCGGCGCCGACGGTGAGGGGGCGGTACGCCGGAACCGTGCCGTACATCAGGACGACCGGCTCGTCGTCGACCGAGTACACCGGCTTTCCGCGCGTGACCTGGGCACCGCTCTCCGGAAGGCGGGTGAGCGTACCCCCGCGACGGCTCGTCGCGGTCCGGGTCGTGCCGTAGCCGAGCTGCCCATCCGCGGTCTCGGTGTCCTTCAGCGTCTGACGAGTCACCGGTGCGGTGTTCGGAGGCAAGCCGCCCGCCGACGCATCGGCCGCCGAGCCGTCCCCTTGCCGAACGAACAGGACACCCGCCGCGGCGGCCGCCACGCCGATCGCGAGCACCAGTGCGGTGAGGCCGCGCCGGCGGCGGCGGGGCGGATGCTCCTCGGCGTGGGGTGGCGCGTCTTCGACGACCGTCATCAGCGGCCACCGGTGAGGACGGACTCGCAGGCCCGCTGCGCGGCGGGCAGATCGGGGTCCTCGGCGACCTTCTCGTCGATCCGGATCCCCAGCTGGCCGGGCTCGGGGTCGGGGAAGTTCTCGACGCCGTTCTTACGCATGCACTGCGCGAACTCCCGGTTCTTCTCGTCCAGCTCAGGGCTTCCGGTGGAGTTGGCCTGCGGGTTGTACTCCCGGCAGGCCTCCATCGCCGCCTCCATCTCCTCCCGGTTCCCACGGCTCTGGATCCGGATGCCCTTCCCGGGCTCCGGATCGGCCATGTCGATGCCGTTCTCGCGCATGCACTGCGCGAACTTCACCGCCATCTCGTCCCGCGACAGGTCGGACGCCGCGCCGGCGGTGGTGTCCGACGACGGGCGGTCGGACGCGGAGGCCACCCGGTCACCACCGTCCGACGACCCGCACCCGGCCAACGCCAGCGCCAGCATCATCGACAGCAGGGTCACTGCTCGTGCTCGCCGCATCGTCGGTTCTCCTCGCTCGAGCCGGTCGGCTGGTCCGGCCGGTCGCAGATGGATCCAACGGGACGGCGCGTTTCCTCCCCGTACTCCGGATTTCCGCAGCTCAACTCGTTGATCGACGCTGCAACGCGGAGGAAACACGGTGATCGGCGACGATGGCGGGATGCGGGTACTGGTGGTCGAGGACGAGCGGAGACTCGCGGAGGCGATCGCGGAGTGGCTGCGTGAGGAGACCCACGCGGTCGACGTCGCCCATGACGGCGACGCGGCGCTGGAGCGGCTCGCCGTACACGACTACGACGTCGTCGTGCTCGACCGCAACCTCCCCGTGGTGCACGGCGACGAAGTCTGCCGCCGAGTCGTCGAGTCCGGGTCGTCGGCGCGGGTGCTGATGCTCACCGCGGCGGCCGGCGTCACCGACCGGGTCGCCGGGCTGACCCTGGGGGCGGACGACTACCTGGTGAAGCCGTTCGCGTTCGCCGAGCTCGCGGCGCGGGTGCAGTCGCTCGGCAGACGGAGCCGGCCAGCGGCGCCACCGGTGCTCAGCCGCGCGGGCGTCACACTGGACCAGGCACTGCACAAGGTGTTCCGGGACGGCAGCTACGTGCCGCTGGCCAAGAAGGAGTTCGGTGTGCTCGCTGAGTTGCTCCGGGCGAACGGTGCGCCGGTGTCGGCGGAGTTCCTGCTGGAGAAGGTCTGGGACGAGCACGCCGACCCGTTCAGCCCGGCGGTCCGGCTGACCATCCTGAAGCTGCGCCGCAAGCTCGGTGACCCGCCGATCATCGAGACCGTCACCGCGGTCGGGTACCGGATACCGTGACCGGCTCGGCGCGCCGGCGGGTCACCCTGCGGGCACGGTTGACGCTCCTCTACGGCGGTCTGTTCCTCGTCGCCGGCCTGATGCTCCTGGCCACCACCTACGCGTTGTTCAACCAGCAGCTGGCGAGTTGGCGGACGCAGGTGCTGATCACCGGTCCCGGGCCGACTCCGGTGGTCCCGACGTCGGCGGGCACGCCCTCGAGCGCGGCGCCGGCGTCCGCGCCTCCGGCCGCTGATACGAGGGTCGCCAGGGAGGACGTCCTCCGCTCGGTGGAGGAGGAACGAAAACGGCTCCGCGAGGCGGCGACGACCTCGATGCTCACCCAGGGCGGTATCGCGCTCGGCTTGGTGGGCCTGGTCGCCGGAGCGCTGGGCTGGCTCATCGCGGGCCGGGTACTGGCGCCGCTCCACCAGGTCACCGATACCGCGCGGCGGATCGCGTCGGCGCCCGCCGCGGGCAGCGGACTGCACGAGCGAATACCGCTGCGCGGCCCGGACGACGAGGTGCGCGAACTCGCGGTCACGTTCAACACGATGCTCGAACGCCTGGACCGGTCGTTCGACGGGCAGCGGCGCTTCGTCGCGAACGCCAGCCACGAACTGCGCACGCCGCTGACGGTGGGGCGCGCGCTGGTCGAGCTGGCGATGAAGCGCAAGACCGCGTCCGCCGACACCCGCCGTCTGGGCGAGGACCTGCTCCAGATCAACGCCAGGCACGAGCGGTTGATCACCGGGTTGCTGCTGCTGGCCACGTCGGAGAACGAGCTCACGGAACGTCGTCGGGTCGACCTGGCCGACGTCGCCGCGCACGTGGTGGCGCAGGCCGGGGCGGACGCCCGAGCCGCTGGTGTCACCGTGCAGGACGAACTGGGCGAGGCGGTCACGGTGGGGGATGCCCAGCTGCTCGAACGCGTCGTGCACAACCTCGTCGAGAACGGAATCCGCTACAACACCGACGGTGGCTGGGTGCGGGTCGTCACCCGGGTCGGCGACGACAGGCTGCCCCGGATCGAGGTCTCCAACGCCGGGCCGGTGGTGCCACCGCCCGAGGTGCCCGCCCTGTTCGAAGCGTTCCAGCGGCTTCCGGAACAGCGTCAGGTCACCGCCAACGGCGTCGGTCTCGGCCTGTCCATCGTCCGGGCGGTGGCCACCACCCACGGTGGGCGAGCCACTGCGGTCGCCAGGGACGGTGGTGGGCTCGTCGTCACAGTCGTCCTGCCGGCGGCTCCGGACGACGACCCGGGCGGGTCGGAGCCGGACTAGGAAGTCCCGACGGAGAGGCCGGACCGCCCAGACTTCGGTTGACTCGATTGGTTGAGCGAGTCAGGCCGCGTGAGCGGTCTGGTGAAGTGTCTCGGATTCGATCGGAGTCGGTCGTCCAGGGGCGTCTTGTCTGCGGCGGCGGTAATAGGTCTTCTCGATCCAGGTCACGATCGCCGGCCGGAGTTCCTGGCGGGTGGGCGAGCGGCGCCGTCGAGGACGTTCTTGTGAAGCGGCGCGAAAAACGACTCCATCGCAGCGTTGTCCGCGCCCGCCCCATCGCAAACCGGCTCCCGCAGCACCTGGACGAAGGCGTGGGACCGAAACCGACCAGGTTCAACCGGTGGATGCAACACCGGCTCGTTGGAGCGAGAGTAGTCGGTCGTTGAACGTTACGGCGGGTGTCTTCCAGCCGTGTGTTCTGCGTGGTCTCGTGTTCAGCGCGTGGGCGACCGCTTCGAGGTCATCAGCCGACCGGTGCGCGCACCGAGGTCATGGGCGCGTAGCGATCCGATACATCCAGCGACTTGCCAGCGCGGGCCAGGCGATACCACCCCCGCGACCATCAGGACCACCACACCGATCGGTACGTCGCTGCGACCGTCCCTGAGCGCGTCGGGGGATCGGAGTGGACGTACGCCCATGCCCCTTACCGGGGGCCAACCCGGTCGCTCGGCCGATCGCGTCGTTCGAGCTGCCGCAGTCGTTCCAGGCGAACGTGCCGATCTTCACGGTCCCGGTCCCCGCGAGCCTTGGTGAGTGTCGAGTGCCTCTTGAATCAGACGCCACTCCGACCGTGGGAGCGTCAGCGCGACCAGTTCACGATCCATGTCCGCCATCGGAAGATTCGCCGGAGAAGCGAGGGATGCGGACATCCGCATCTGCCGCCGCGAGACTTGCGGGGCGGTGTTTCGTCAGGTCGGTCTCGTGGGCTCGGCTCCGTCGACGAACCTCACCGCAGGGTGGCCGGTAGCGGCCCGGACGGAATAGTTCCAGCGTCGGAGGATCTGGATCATCCTCGCCGCGCCGGCGGAGTTCGCCGAGTGAACGACGACGACACCGATGTCGAAGGGTCGATCCTCGAAGGCGGCCCGTTCCAGGACCTCTACGACCGGCCAGATGGTGTCGTCGCCGCCCAGATCGTGGTCGAGCCAGAGCTCATCGAGCCGGTGGCCCGGTGCCGTTCGAGAAGCTCGACTCCGGCTGAACTCGTGCGCGCCACCTCGGCCGGCCGACCGTCAACGAACGAACGCAGATCGTCGACGAGGACGATCGTCGGCTTGCGGTCTGTCATCGCACGATGATGTCGGGTCTTGCGCCGCGCCTCGACTGGATAGCCGGATCGCCACCATTCGAGGGATCGACGACCGACGTGACGAGCGTCCTGTTGTCGGACAGCCACGTATTGCTGTTTCGAACGCAATCAAACAGCAATATCGCGTCGGTGACCGGCTCTTCCGGGACGTCGCTGGGCGCACATGCGGTGGCGTGATCGCTCGGCGAAGTACATCAGGCGGCCGGCCTGCCGGCGCGCCAACGGCGGTAGCAAGCGTGTCGAGTGCGACAAACGCTGCCGGCGGCGGCACGGCCAGCCTTCCGGTTACCAGCAAGCACCGTGTCGGCTCGCAAGTTGTGACGGTCTCGTCGCTCACCGGTCATCCCCGGCCCAGAGCATGGCGGACCACATCGCCCCGATCCGTCCAGATCGTCCGCCCTTCGATGCCGTCGGCGAGCAGGCGACCGAACACCGGGCTGCGCGCGGCTGCGCGGCGAATCAACGTAGTTGCTTCGTCGACGGGAATGCCGTCGACCCAGTCCTCGACGATGCCCGCACACAGCTGTACCCGCGCCTCGTCGCCGGCGGGCGCTGCCTCGACGATCCGGATCACCAACTCGGTCGAGCCCACCGGATCCATCATGACCTCACTCAGAATGCGGTAGTAGGCCACCGACGCCGGCGAGGGATCGTCACGATCCTGGAGGCGCCATGTGCGATCAGCTGCCCCGGCTGCCTGCTCGGCGCAGTAGCGCCAGTACAACTGCGCGTCGGACTCCGTCACCTCAACCCCTTCGAGCCGCCAGCCACAGCAGATCGCCGGAACCCAACGCTTGCGCGCGAGGCTAGTGGCCCGGTGGCGGGTTCGCCCCGTCCTTCAGCCGGGCTCCGACCCGTTCCGTGGCTGCTCAACGCGCGCGGTGACGCGGAGCCAGCTCAGAAGTAGCCGCCGAGCGTTCGTGAGTGGGCGCGTCACCTGTGGAAAGCGATGGCGTCGCCGTCGGCGAGCGTCGCGGTTCCCGCCGGGCCTCCCTGGGGGCGTGTCGCATGATGGGCCAAGCGGTGGTCGGTTGACGGCGTCGGGGTCGTCCGTGGCGGGCGGGGTGAGCGCGTGAGCAATTCGTCGGTCGTGGCCGAGGTGGTGGCCCGCATGCAGCAGCGACTGGATGACCTCCCGCCGGGAGCGCAGCATCGGGCGCCGTTTCTGGGCACCTATCTGCGCACGACCGAGGCGGTGGGGGAGGCGGTCGCCTCCGGCTCGTTCGAGGACCCGGAGTGGGTGGAGCGGTGGGATGTGACCTTTGCCGAGCTCTATCTGACCGCCTATGACGCCGACCGGGGTGGTGGTGGCGGGTCGGTGCCGCGGCCGTGGCGGTTGGCCTTCGCTGCTCCGGCTGGGTTGCCGGCGCTGCGGCACGTGCTACTGGGCATCAACGCGCACGTCAACTACGACCTGCCGCAGGCGATGCTGCAGGTCATCAGCGTCGACGACTTCGCCGACCCAGTGCTCCTGGCCCGGCGGCAGCGTGACCACGAACGAATCGATGCGGTGCTGGCCAGCCGCGTGCGGGCCGAGGACGACGAGCTGGCCGCTGGCCGGACCCGGCTGGACCGGTTGCTCGGGCCGTTGAACAGGCTGGGCACCAAACGGTTCCTGCGTGAGGCTCGGCAGAAGGTGTGGCATAACGTCGCCGAGTTGCACGCGGCCCGGCTCGCCGGCGACGTCGCCTATCGCCGCCGGCTCGGCGAGCTGGAGGTGCTCAGCGCCGCTCGGATCGCCGACCTGCTCGCACCGGGACCGGTTCTGCTGCGCTTGGCGGTTGCCGGCTTCGGTGTCATCCTGCCGCCTGAGTGAGCTGGCCTTCGCTCCTGACGTCGGTCGGGTGCACGAGCCGGCCGCGCCGGGCGACCGAGTCACTGTGGTGACGGACGAGCGGCGCCCGTGCTCCTGCTGCCACGCCTTGTGCGCCACCGAGTCGCCATCCAGGGGCGCGGGTGGCACCGGGCCCGGTAGACGTCGTTGAGGTAGCTGGCTTGCCGGCCGTTCGGCGTGGCAGCGTGCGTCCTGATCTCCTGGCGTGCCTGGTGAGGACCTCGAGCCGCCGGACCCCGTTCGTAGCAGCAGGACCGCTGGGAAAGCTGTGATCAGCCAGGTTCCGACGGAGAACCGTCGCACGCTTCCTTCTCGCCGGTACATAGCGTGAGGGCGGGCCGCCCGAATCCCATCGGCACGGTGCGGGACACCGTACCCGGCGCCCCCGAGCTTGACTGCTTCCGTGGCCCGGGCATCTCCGATGCCCGAAAGTTCCCCCCGCTCGACGCCGACTCTGTGGATAAGGGGTATCTCAGCGGGTAGACATACCGGGCAAATGACCCTGACGAATAGGTGGCGCCGTGGCCCAGGACCAGCATGCCCAGCAGCACCCGCAACAGCAGTTCCGCTCCCCCGGCGACCAGGACAGCGAGGAAATTTCGCATCCCGGTATGACCGGTGAGATGGACACCGAGCCCGATCACGGCGAGGACAGCTACCGCGGCAGCGACCGCCTCAGTGGGAAGCGAGCCGTCGTCACCGGCGGTGACTCCGGGATCGGACGTGCCGTCGCCTTCGCGTTCGCCTGCGAGGGCGCAGACGTGCTGATCTCCTACCTACCCGACGAGGAAGACGACGCCAGGGAGACCGTGCGGCTCGTCGAGAAAGCCGGCCGCAAGGCGATCACCGTGCCGGGAGACATCCGCGACGAGGCGCACTGCACCGCGATCATCGACAAGGCGATCACCGGGCTCGGCGGGGTGGACATCCTGGTCAACAATGCCGCCTATCAGATGTCGCAAGACGGTGGGATCTTCGACATCTCGACCGAGCAGTTCGACCGAGTGATGAAGACCAACCTGTATGCGATGTTCTGGCTCAGCAAGGCGGCCGCGGGGAGGATGAGGCCAGGCTCGACGATCATCAACACCGCATCGATCCAGGCTTACCAGCCGTCCCCGCAACTGTTGGACTACGCCACCACGAAGGCCGGCATCATCGCGTTCACCAAAGCGCTCGCGGCCAACCTGGCGGACAGGGGAATTCGCGTCAACGCTGTCGCGCCGGGCCCGATCTGGACACCGTTGATCCCGGCCACCATGCCCAAGGAGAAGGTCGAGTCGTTCGGTAAGAACACCCCGATGGGCCGAGCCGGCCAACCCGCCGAACTCGCGCCGGCCTACGTCTTCTTCGCCTCGCAGGAATCCAGCTACGTCACCGGCGAAGTCCTCGGCGTCACCGGGGGCAAACCGCTCGCCTGAGCGAACGTCCGGGTGTCAGACGGCACCCGACTCGCTCCGATTCCCGCACCTGCCACGGCTGGGACGGCGCCGCAGTTCCCCGCCACCACCTCACTCCGGCCCGGCGAGACCACTGCCGGCGTCGCCGAGCAAGCGGAGCGAAGCTGCTCGCCGGACCGCGGCGCATCCCGGTCGTGCCGTCGAATGCCGAGGTGGACTCCCGCAGTTCGCCCGTGAGCCGAGTGGCGGGTTTCGTGTCACCGCAGCGCAGCAACCCGGCTCGCAGTCTTCGCGCCGTGTTGACGTCGATCGGCTTGCCGGAGCCGACGACCTCAACACCGCTCAGATGATCAGGGTTCAGGCTTTCAGCTGGTGACACCGCCAATGGCTGCCTGAAGCACGGCGAAGGGTCGGTAGCTGGTGGCAGTAGCCAGCTGTGTTGGCGCGCCGACGCCCGGTTCTGCGGACAAGAGTGCGTCCAGACCGACCCGGGAATCGCGCAGTGTGCGCGTGGGCGTCAGGGAGAGTGCGAGCCGACTAGTCGTTTTGCGTGGCGGCCAATCAGGCCGCAATTGATTATGGCGATCGAGCGCGTCGTTCCTTCTGCACCATCGCTACCGCTCTCCCGCGTTCGATCCGCTTCGAAGCACTCGCAATACTTCGAGCGCGGCTCTGCGACGTGCAGGTTTACGCGACCACACCGCTGGCACAACAACTACCAGAAATGTCAGACCAAGTACGGCGGTCAAAATAACCGGTAGCCATGGAGCGGCTGCTAAGAGCGGAGTAAGGGCACTCTCGGCCCCCCCATCAATGCGCGCAGAACATGACTGAGCTCCTCTCGCTGAAAAGATGGTCTCACGCGGTGTCCATCCCCCGCCAGGGCAGGCGAAGCAACTCTCCACCCGGCTTCATTTCGCCTCACCGAGGTGGAGCAATACCTGTCATGCCCGATCCGTGGGTACGAACGTGGTGCTCAGGTCGGGTGTCGCTCGACCCATACCGTCGCCGGCCAGCCGGGCTCGCCGCTCGGCTCGCGGCCGATTTCGAGGAACCCGTGCGCTGCGTAGAAGGCTGCTGCGCGACTGTTGCCATCGAGGTATCCGAGCCGGACCGGACGATCGCCTGCCACGCCGAGCAGTGTACGGAGCAGCGCCGAGCCGACCCCCGCTCCCTGCGACTCGGGGACCACGTACAGCTTCCAGATGGTGGGGTGTCCACCCCGCAGATCGATGTTTCCCGTAGCGACGATGGCCGTCCTGTCCTCGACGACCATCACGGTGGTGTTCTGGATGCTCTGCTGGATCGCATCGGCTGACCACCAGGTCGCCAGCCCGCTGGTGACGTAGGCCGGACCGGCGAAACCGTAGGTCGCGGGCCACGTCCGCCGGCCCACGGCGATGATTGCCGCGACGTCCCGGGTCTCTGCGGCACGGATGTTCACGACCATGCCGAGAGTGTGCCGGAGGACTTGGAGCGCGCTGATCCAGACGCACTCAATTGCCGCGTTTCCGGTCGACGTGCCCGTCGGCGGCCGGATCCGTCAGGGTTGGCGCCGGGGGGGCGTTCGGTGCATGCATGACTAGCGCGGCGCGGGCAGTACTACGCGCTGGTTCCCTTGAAGAGCGCGACCATCTCCGCGTTCTCGGACTGACGCGCGACTGCCTGCGCAGATGGTGCGCCGGCCTGCGGATCCGCCCCGGCAGCCAGGAGCGCTTCAACGCTGGTGACCGACTGGTTGAGCACCGCGGCCGCCAGGGCCGTGTGGCCGTGCTCGTTAGCGCGGTCGGGATCGGCCCCGTGAGCGAGCAAGGCCGCAACCGTGTCGGGGTGGTCGTGGTGAGCGGCCAGGAGCAGCAGTGTGTCGCCGCTGTCGTTGGTCGCGTCCGCCGGCAGTCCCGCGTCGATCAGCGAGGAGAGTTCAGCGGTTCGGCCCTCGCGGGCCAGGTCGAATACCCGTTGCGCCGCTACCTGCGACTCATCGGGTTCTTCTCGACCGCCCTCTGCGGACGGTGCTCGGCCTGCGGAACCGGGTGAGGTTGAAAAGAGCTCATTGTCCAACTCGTCTGTCACGCCCACAGACTAGACATGCTTCCGCAGCGGCCCGCGACCGCGATTCCGGTCACGATGGTGCCGTCCGGGCACGCGCTCATGCCGACGTCCGCGGGACCAACGATCGACGGACGAACGGTCGCGCTGTCGAACAGCAACATCTTGCTGTTTCGGCGCCGTTCAAACAGCATTATCGTGCCGGCGACCGGCTCTTCCGGGACGTCCGGCCGTCCAGCGCGGCCTGAGCGTCGGACGAAATCCCAGCCGTCTTCGGGTCGTAGCCCGCCGCACCCGCGCGTTGAGCGCGTTGGTCGGGTCGATCGCGGTCCAGGTGGCCGGGTGTGCGGGCGCCACGGTCCGCGCAATTCGCGGGTGACGGTCTGGCGGTCGACCGTGCTGCCGACGTTCATAACGCTGCCGGTGTTCGGTGCGGCGGAGGCCGAACCGGCGTGCGGGGCTATGGGCGGACGAGGCCGCGGCCGGTCACCAGGGGAAGGTCGAGGGCAGTGAGCAGGCCGGGTGCGGCGGCGATCACCGCGGGTACGGCGTTCACCAGCCGCATCGCGGTGGCTTTGAGCCCGGCGGTGTTGTGGTCACCGTCGGTGGCCAGCATCGTCATGTCCAGCGTGTAGTTCGGCTCACCGGTCACCACGACGCGGTACCCGCCCTGGCCGGGCGGTTGCGGCCAGTCCGGCCCGAGGTCGGGCCGCAGCCGGGTGACGTGCTCCAGGACGCAGACCGGCCGCCCGTTGCGCAGGCCGCGGATCTCGAAGCGCAGCGCGGCGGCCGTTCCCCGGCCGATCGGGCCGGACGGGACGTCGAAGTCCTCCGGGGCGGGCAGCCGCGTCCAGCTCTCCTCGAGCGTGTCCAGCTCCACGCCCAGGCCCGCCGCCAGCTGCCGGACCACCGATCCCCAGGCGATGCTCAGCACGCCGGGCTGCAGCAGCATCGGGACGTCGTCCACCGGCTTGCCGAAGCCCATGATGTCGAAGAGCACGGTCGCGTTGTCGTACGTGGAGTAGTCGAGGATCTCCAGGCAGCGGACCTCGTCGATACGCTCGGACAGGCTGGTCAGCGTCAGCGCCATCCAGTCGTTGGCGAAGCCGGGGTCGATACCGTTCACCCAGAGCGACGCACCGCCCTCGACGGCCGCCGCCTGGATCGGGGCGATCATCCCGTCGGGTACCACGCCCTGCGGGTACTGCAGGAACACCGGACCGGACGAGACCACGTCGACGCCCGCCCGGAGGAACCGGGTCAGGTCGGCGAGCGCCTCCGGGAGCCGGTCGTCGGCCATCGCGGTGTGGACGATGCAGTCGGGTTCGAGCGCGAGCAGTGCGTCGGCGTCGCCGGTCGCCGTGACGCCCAGCTCGCGGCCGAGGCGCGCCAGCTCACCCGCGTCGCGACCGACCTTCGCGGGGTCGGAGACCCAGACGCCGACCAGCTCCAGATCGGGGCGGGCATCGATGCCGGCGATCGTGTGCCGACCGACGTTCCCGGTGCTCCACTGCACCACCCGGTAGGTCATGTGCGGGTCCTCCTAGAGGTCTGGCAGGCCGAGATCGAGGTTGGGGGTGCGGAGGCCGCCGTCGACCTCGAGCACGGTGCCGGTGAGGTAGCCGCCTGCCGGGGAGGCCAGGAAGACGACCGCCGCGGCGACGTCCTCCGGCTCGCCGATCCGCCGCAGCGGCGTGTTCTGCTCCATCGTCGTCCGTAGCTCGTCGTTTTCGAGAACGAGTTCCAGCGCGGACGTCGCCACCGACCCGACCGCGATCGCGTTCACCCGCACGCGCGGCGCGAGGTCGGCGGCGGCGAGCCGGGTGTAGTGCGCCAGCGCGGCCTTGGCGGTGCCGTACGCCGCGTAGCCGCGGGCCGGGAGCCGGCCCATCACCGAGGAGACGTTGACGACCGCGCCGCGCGTCTCGAGCAGGGCGGGAACCGCGGCGGTGGTGAGAGCGTGGGCCGTCGAGACGTTGAAGCGGAACGCCGACTCCAACCGCTCGACGCTGGTCTTGAGCAGCGGGCGCGGCATCTCGCCGCCGACGTTGTTGACGACGAGGTCGAGGCGGCCGAACGCGGCGACGGCCTGCTCGGCGAGGCTCGCTGCGGCACGCGGGTCGCTCAGGTCGGCCACTGCGATCTCAGCCTTGCGGCCGGTGGCGGCGACCCGGTCGGCGACGGCGTGGAGGTCGTCGGAGGTGCGGGCGCAGATCAGCACGTGCGCACCGGCCTCGGCGAGCGCGATCGCGGTCGCCGCTCCGATGCCCCGCCCGGCTCCGGTGACCACCGCGACCCGCTCGTCCAGCCGGAACCGGTCCAGAATCATGCGCGGGACTGTAACAGGTTCTATTCGTCGGCAGGGTTGCCTTCCGGCCGCGCGCTCCGCGTAGATGGTTGAGTGGGAGCACCACCGTAGGAAGGGAACAGCGATGACCGAGGACGCACCGGGCTGGTTCACGCAAGCGCTGGCGGCGCCCGTGGACCTCGGGATCGTCGACGTCGACGGCGTGCCGATCCACTACCGCGCCTGGGGCAAGGCCGGCGACGCCGGCGGCATCGTCCTGGTGCACGGCGGCGCCGCACACAGCCGCTGGTGGGACCATGTCGCACCGTTCCTGGCGAGTAGCCGGCGGGTGGTCGCGCTCGACCTGTCCGGCCACGGCGACAGCGGCCGCCGGGAGGAGTACCGGATGGCGTCCTGGGCCGACGAGGTGCTCGCCGCCGCGGCCCACGGCGGCGCGGGCCCGGATCCCCTGGTGATCGGCCACAGCATGGGCGGCATGGTCGCGATCACCGCGGCCCGGCTGCGCGGCAGCGAGCTGGCCGGCGCGGTCGCGATCGACACGCCGTTCTGGGAGGACCAGCCCGAGGAGCAGGCCGCCGGTGCCCAGCAGGCGTTCGGGCCGCTGCGGCAGTACCCCGACCGGGAGGCGGCGCTCGAGCGGTTCAAGCTCATCCCGGAGCAGGACGGCAACCTGCCCGCCGTGTACGCGCACATCGCCGAGACCTCACTGCGCGCGGTCGACGGGAAGTGGACCTGGAAGTTCGACCCGAACGTGTTCCGCGGCCGGGCGCGGCCGGTCCCGCTCGAGCTGCCGCAGTGCCGGGTCGCGGTGTTCCGCGCGGAGTACGGCCTGGTACCCGTCGACATGGGGGAGCGGATCGCCGAGCGTCTGGGGCGGGTGGTGCCGGTCGTCGAGATCCCGACCGCCGCGCACCACGTCATGATCGACCAGCCGCTCGCCCTCGTCACCGGCCTGCGCACGCTGCTGGAGGACTGGACGCACTCGGAGCCGCACAAACCGCGCCCGTGAGCGCGCTCGGGGAGTTAACGTCGGGTATGGGCGAGAGTGGCGTCGAGGCTGCCCGCCGGGGCCTCGTCGAGGCCCTGCGGCGGGTCGTGGGTGCCGGGTGGACCTACACCGACCCGCACGAGCTGCGCACGTACGAGTCCGACGGGCTGCTCCAGTACCGCGAGCTGCCCCGGGTGGCCGTGCTCCCCGGCAGCGGCGAGCAGGTCCGCGACGTCGTGCGGCTGTGCGCGCAGGCCGAGGTGCCCTGGGTGGCCCGGGGCGCGGGCTCCGGGCTCTCCGGCGGCGCGCTCCCGGTCGCTGACGGCGTCCTGATCGTCCTGACCAGGCTCAACCGCATCCTGGACGTGGATCTGGAGAACGCCCGGGTCTGTGTCGAGCCCGGCGTCACCAACGCGGCGGTCTCCGCGGCGGTCGGCCCCGGCTACTTCTACCCGCCGGACCCCTCCAGCCAGGTCGTCTGCTCGATCGGCGGCAACGTCGCCGAGAACTCCGGCGGCGCGCACTGCTTCAAGTACGGCTTCACGACGAACTACGTCACCGGGCTGGAGGTCGTGCTCACCGACGGCGAGGTCGTGCAGCTCAGCGGCGTCGAGCTGGACGCCCCCGGCTACGACCTGCTCGGCGCGTTCGTCGGCTCGGAGGGGACGCTCGGCGTCGCG
>Ga0190269_10000345_pt1 | contig 24660 bp, 18 predicted proteins | sample Popmic249IS_FD_133749 | JGI IMG/M metagenome (GOLD analysis project Ga0190269, IMG submission 133749) | Populus adjacent soil microbial communities from riparian zone of Blue River, Arizona, USA - 249 IS | ecosystem: Environmental > Terrestrial > Soil > Riparian zone | place: USA: Arizona... | reverse complement strand
TCGAGGTTCGCCTCGCAGCCGTTCTGGATGTTCTGGTCGCAGTCCGCGAAGCCCGGCAGGCAGATGATCTCGCAGCGGCGGCTCTCGCTGCAGCCGCCGCTGGCCACGTTCGGCAACTCCCCGCAGTCGAGGCCGCACTGGCCGCAGTTGCCGGGCAGCGAGATGTTCTCCTCGCAGCCGTTCATCAGGTCGCCGTCGCAGTTGGCGCGATCGGGGTTGCACTCCTCGAACGTGCACGTGCCGGTGCTGCAGCTCGCGGAGGCGCCCGCGATGAAGCAGCCCGTGTCGCACCCGCCGCACGTATCGTTCGTGCGGATGTTGACCTCGCAGCCGTTGTGCACCGCGCCGTCGCAGTCCTCCCAGCCGGGCTCGCAGGTGTCGATGGCGCAGCGGCCCGACACGCACTCGGGCGTCGCGTTCGCCGGATCGCAGACGATCCCGCACTGGCCGCAGGCCGAGGTCGAGGTCAGCAGCGTCTCGCACTCCCCGCTGCCATCGCAGTCCGCGCGGTCCGCGGCGCACGTCGCGGTCGTGCAGCGGCCGCCGTAGCAGGTCTCGTCGCCGTCGCAGGCCTGCCCGCACTCGCCGCAGTTGTCCTCGTCGCTGGCCAGCGACACGCACGGGCCGCCGGCCGTGCACTGGCCGAAGCCGGGCTCGCAGCCGATCTGGTCGCACTCGTAGTCCTCGCAGCTCGTGACCGCATCCGCGATCTCGCACGCGTCCCCGCACAGGCCGCAGTGGACCAGCGTATTGAGCGGCGCCTCGCAGCCGTCGCCGGGTAGGCCGTTGCAGTCGCCGTAGCCCTCGGCGCAGCCGTTCTCGGGCGCGCCGTCCTCGCAGCCGGTCGCCCCGGCCGGGCAGCCGTGGTCGATCACGCACAGCTCGGTTTCGCCGCTCGTGTCGCACAGCATGGCCGTCGTGTTCGGCAGCTCGCAGGCCTTGCCGCAGCCGCCGCAGTGGGCGGCCGTGGCCTCGGTCGCCTCGCAGCCGTCCCCGGGCAGGCCGTTGCAGTCGACGTTGCCGTCTTCGCAGTCCTCGACCAGGCACGCGCCCGTGTCGCACTGGCCGAGCGCGTTCGGCGGCTCGCAGGCCTGCCGGCAGCCACCGCAGTGCTCCCCGACCAGCGGCTCCTCGCACCCGTTATCGACCTCTCCGTCGCAGTCACCGAAATTGGGTATGCACGTGCCCACGCCGCACTCGCCGTCGTTGCAGCCGGGCACGCCGTTGGTGACGGCGCCGCACTCCCGCCCGCACGCGCCGCAGCTCTGCAGCGTGTTCAGATCGGTCTCGCAGCCGTTGCTCGGGTCGTCGTCGCAGTCGCCGAAGCCGTCCTTGCAGGTGAGCAGCTCGCAGGTGCCGTCGTCGCAGCTGGTTTGGGCGTTGGCCAGCATGCACGGCGCGCGGCAGAAGCCGCAGTTTTCCATGGAATTCAGGGTGCCTTCGCACCCGTTGTCGGTCTCGCCGTCGCAGTCGACGAAGCCGTCGACGCACTGCACGAGCAGGCAGTCGATCCCATCACAGGTCGTGAGCGCGTTGGGGCGCGTGCAGGTGTCGAGCTCGCCTTTGCCCTCGCACTCGCGCTGCGAGGCGCCCGCATCGCCCATCGGACCGCCGTCGTTCACCACGCCGGCGTCCTCGCGCAGGGGCCCGCGGTCGACCGGAGACAGCTTGGACGAATCGATGGCGTTGCAGCCCACGGCCAACGCGCAGAGCACCCAGAGTCGCAACGGTGGACAGTTGGCTTCGCTCATCTCACCCGGCCGCCCGACACCGCGGACAGCCTCACCCTCGCTCGCTTTCGGTATCACCTTGGAAGGACCTAGGCCACGCGCTAGAGGGTCATCGGAGCACGTTTAGGTCATCACCGATCTTGGACTCGCTTTCGCTCACCTGCTTGAGGCCCATGTGCGGATGCAGCCATCGCGGTGCCCGAGCCAGTCACAAGAAGGCTTTTCCAGATTGCGGAACGCGACGACTTAAGGGCTAATTCCGCGTCGTGGCGACACCCGCCGGAGCCGAGTCTCAGCCCTGCTATTCCATGCGGCTGGTCCGCCCGTTTCTGAAGATCTTCGGCCGGGATCCGAAGTTTCCGAAGGAGCTGCTGGATCCGCTTTGGGCCATGGATCCTGACGAACGGTTACCGATTTCCGTCGCGCTCGAGCTGTTGCGCGGCGGGATCGTCATCACGGGCGACGACAACATCGGGCTCAAAGCCGCCGCCGAGGTCGAGCGGGGCGATTATGGCGTGCTCGAGTACGTTGCGCGCTCCGCGCCTACGCTGGGCGCCGCGACCGAGGTGCTCGGACGTTATCTCGCGTTGGTCAGCGACGCCGTGCGCTTCACCCTCGAGGTCAAAGATGGCCGCGCGCAGGTGAGGCTCGAGAGCACGGTGGTGCTGCCGCGACCGAACGCTGATTTTCAATCGGCTGCCTTCTTTTGGGCGACGCGGCTGGTGATGGGCGATGACGCGCCTCAGCATCCGATCGAGGTGTGGTTCGAGCACGCTCAGCCCGAGGACATGAGCGAGTACGAGCGCGCGTTCCTCGGCAACAAGGTGCTGTTCGGCATGCCGTGGAACGGCTTCGTGTTCGACGCTGCGCTGCGCGAGCGGCCGATGCCGGGGGCGGACGACAAGCTGCACGTGCTCATCCGCAAGCACGCGGACGGGCTGCTCGCGGAGCTGCCGCGCGCGCAGAGCTTCACGCAGCGCGTGCGCGAGCTGTTGCTCAAGGAGCTCGAGGGCGGCAACCCGAGCGCGGTGCGGATCGCGAGCGCCCTGCACATGAGCGGACGCACGCTCACACGTAGGCTCGAGGACGAGGGCACGACGTTCAAGGACCTGCTCGACGACCTGCGCAAGAGCCTGTCGTTGCGCTACGTGGGCTCCACGGATCTCGGCTTATCCGAGATCGCGTTCCTGCTCGGCTTCTCGCAGTCCGCCGCCTTCCACCGCGCCTTCAAGCGCTGGACCGCGCAGACGCCGCTCGAGTACCGAAGAGCGCGCCGAGGTTGATTCGCTGACACGCTCTGGCCGCCGCCGCCGTATTGTGGGGCGATGCGCTTTGGCACGCATGGCCGGATCCTCCACGTCGACCTGAGCACGGGTCAGCACTTGGTCGAGCAGCTCGACGAGCAGGTCTACAAGCAGTTTCTGGGCGGCTACGGCCTCGGCGCCTACTTGATGTGGAAGCACTTCCCGAAGGGCAGCGATGCGCTCGCGCCCGAGGCGTGCTTTGCGATCGTGTCCGGCCTCTTGACCGGCGTGCGCACGCCGTTCTCGGGACGCATCCAGATCGTCGGCAAGTCGCCGCTCACGAACGGCTGGGCCGACAGCAACTCCGGCGGCAGCGTGGCGAGCCAGCTGCGCCGCGCGGGCTACGACGGCTTGGTCGTGCGGGGCCGCGCGAGCCAGCCGAGCGTGCTGGTCGTACGCGACGGCGAGGTGCGGGTCGATCCGGCAGGCGAGCTCTGGGGGCAAGAGGTGCCGGCGGCGTTCGACACGCTGCGCGAGCGCTACGGCAAGAAGACCGAGGTCGGCGTGAGCGCGATCGGTCCCGCGGGCGAGGGCTGCGCGCGCATCGCCTCGGTGATGAACGACCGCTACCACGCTTTTGGAAGGCAAGGCTTCGGCGCGATCTACGGCAGCAAGAACCTCAAGGCGATCGTCGTCGGCGGCACGGGTGAGGTGCCGATCGCCGACCCGACGCGGTTCAAGGCGCTGTGTGCGGCGGTGACCGCCGAGTACAAGGCCGACGTCGGCCTGTTCGCGCGGTTCATGGTGTGGATGGGCAAGTCGAAGACCTGGCTCGGCTGGATGTACCGCATCGTGGCCAAGCTAGGCGTGAAGCTGGAGACGCCGCGCTCGGTGATGCGGCAGCTGTGGAGCGATCGCGGCACCACCGCCGCGGTGGCACTCAGCGTGGAGAACGGCGATGCGCCGGTGATGAACTGGAAGGGCGTCGGCTCGCGTGACTTCCCGATCGCGACCAAGAGCATCAAGCTCGACGGCGGCGAGGTCGACAAGCTGATCACGAAGAAGCTGAGCTGCGGCGATTGCCCGGCGCCGTGCAAGGGCATCGTGGCCGTGAAGAGCCGCGGCCTGCGCGACGTGCGCCGGCCGGACTACGAGACCATCATCGGCTTCGGCGCCGGCATCTTGAACGATGACCTCGAGCTCGTGACCGCGTGCCACGACGCGTGCAATCGCTACGGCATCGACGCCGTCAGCAGCTCGGCGACGCTGGCCTGGGTGTGCGAGTGCGTGGAGCTCGGCATCCTCGAGCCGAAAGACCTCGACGGCATCGACATGCGCTGGGGCAACGGCGAGGCCGCGCTCGCGCTCACGATCAAGATGGGTACCGGCGAAGGCTGTGGCGCGTGGCTGCGGCACGGCGTGAAGCGAGCGTCGGAGCACCTGCAGCGCGGCAGCGAGCAGTACGCCGTGCACGTCGGCGGGCAGGAGCCCGCGTACCACGACACGCGCTTCACCTCGCTGATGGGCGTCACGTACATCGCCGATCCCACGCCCGGGCGGCACACGGCGGGCTCGGCTTCCTGGAACGAGACGTTCGGGATGAAGTTCCCGCTGCCGGATGCCGTGCCTGCGCGCGAGGCTAGCGTGTCGTGGAAGGGCACGGACGGGAAGGGCGTGACGCAGGCTCACTTCAGCAACGCGCAGCAAACCATGAACGGCCTCGGACTGTGCATGTTCACCTCGCTCACCGGCGGCTTGCCCTGGCGCGAGCTGGTGCAAGCGCTGACCGGCTGGAGCTACGACGACAAGGAGCTGCTCGAGTGCGGCGAGCGCATCCAGAACCTGCGCAACGCCTTCAACCGGCGCGAAGGCATCTTGCCAGACGACTTCAAGCCGCATCCGCGCATGCTCGGCCAGGGTGATGGCCTGCTGAAGACCGGCCCGCTCGAAGGGATCTCGCCGCCGCTGATCGAGCTGCGCCGCGATTACTTCACGGCCATGGGCTGGAACGCGCAGACCGGCAAGCTGTCGCGTGCGCGCGCCGAGCAGCTCGGCATCAGTGACTTGCTCGCCGGCTACGTCGAGGGCTGATGCGCGAGCTGCTCAAGAAGCTGCTCGGCTCGCGCGAGCCGGTCGTGCGCGTGCACGTGCTGATCAAGGGCCGCATCGGCGAGGGCTGGCAGGACGTGGATCGCACGCTCGAGCTGCCGGTGGGCGCCACGCTCGCGACGTTGATCGAGGTTGCGGACCGCGAGCGCATCCCGTTGCGCGACGCCATCGACAAGAGCCCGCACCTGCGCCACACGCTCATGCTCAACGGCTCGCGCTGCCCCGTGGCCGAGAACATGGACCGCGAGCTCAAGGACGGCGATCAGGTGTACCTGCTCGCGCCGCTCGCGGGCGGTTAGAACGCATTTCTCAAGTACGCAGCGAGCTCGGCGTAGCTCGACACGACGGCGTCGCCTTCGGGACGCTCGCACACCGGCACGCAGCCCGCAGTGGTGCAGTCGAGGATGCCCGCGGCCGAGCGATCTTGGCTCGCGTCGTCGTTGCGGCCGCGGAAGCGCACCGCGCCCATGCCGGCCGCGCGCGCCCCCGCGATGTCGCTGCGCCTCAGGTCGCCCACGTGCACGGCGCCGCGCGCTTCGACGCCGAGGCCATCGAGCGCCGCCTTGAACGCCTTCAAGCTCGGCTTGGGCGCGCGCACCTCGTCGGAGAAGATCTGTACTTCGAGGTGCTCGAGCAAGCCGACGCGATCGAGCAGCTGGCGCACGACGCGCCCGGGCGAAAAGCCCGTGTCGCAGATCAGCGCGACGCGTACGCCCGCCTCGCGCAGCGTCGCGAGCAGCTCGCGCGTGCCGTCGATCGCGATGACCGTATGGCTCAGCATCTCGTCCTCGAGCTCGGCGACCAGCGCGGCGCGAGCGCCCGCAGGCATGTCGATGCCCAGCGTGCTCAAGACGTGGTCGGTCATCTCGTGGCTGCCGAACGCGATCTGCCGGTGCCAGGCCCGCTGGTGCTCGCGCCACGCTGCGTCGAAGGCCGCCTGCACGGCATCGCGGCTCTTATCCGTGCGCTCGGACAGCAGCTGCACGCGGCTCTTGGTCAACGCCTGCGTCGGGCTGTGGCTCTCGTAGATCAGCGTCTGCCAGCAATCGAAGGTGACGGTGTGGGGCTTGAACACGGCCTGGCTGTACGCTGCCCTCGGCTCGCCCGCAACGTTCGTCAGCGCAGATAGCTGCAGTACGTCCCGGTCTTGACGGTGTAGGCCAGGTGGCGGCCGAGCTCCGGGTCATGCTCGCGGATCCGCTCGAGCGCGTCGCGCAGCCGGCGCTGCACGTTGACGCGGGCGCGCTCGACCGCGCTCGCGGCGCGGCGGTCGCGACCGCCCAGGCCCACCGCGCGCGACAGCTCGCTCGCGATCGCGTCGAGCTCCTCTCGCGCACGGGTGGCTCGCGCGCCGTCGGCGTTGCGCTCGGCTTCCTCGAGCTCTTCGCGCAGGTCGCGCACGCGGGCCTCGTAGGCCGCGCGCGCGCGCGGGTCGAGCAGCGTGCCCGCATCACCGCCGTCCACCGCGCTCTCGCCGCCGGCCCCGCTTCCAGCGAGATCGAGCACGTGCAGCTCGCGGCCTGGCTCCTCGACGAGGCGCGCCAGCATCGCGATGCCCTTGCCATCCTTCAAGCGAAACGCGCGGCCCGTCCGCTCGATCGACCAGTACTCGCCCTCACGTACGAAGCGGAGCTGGAGCGCAGCGGCCGAGGGGACCGCCGCGCTCGCCACCGGCTGCGGCGCCGCCGCTCCGTCGTCGAGCGCCTCGGCGGGTATTCCGAGCTCGGCCGCGACGGCGCGCGCCTCGGCGAGCAGCACGGCGCTCCTCGCGTGCTCGCCGCGCTCGCGACAGCCTCGGGCGTGGTCGGCGAGCGCCCAGACCAGGTGCGGCCGCGCGCCCAGGGCACGCTGCTGCGCGAACAGCGCGTCGTAGTGAGCTTTGGCCTCCTCCCAGCGGCCGAGCGCTGCGCTCAGCTCCGCGAGGCTGCGCTTGACCGGCATGTCCCATGTCATCCCGAACACGCCGCCGGTGACGTTCTCGCCGGCCTTGGCTTGCGCGCGCTCGAACAGCTGCTCCATGAGCGGTCGATCCTCGAGCGCGATGCTGGCGTCTGCCAGCGCTCCGAAGACGGTCGCGTCGGCGATGAGCTCGTCGGTCGCGCCGCGGCGCAAGCGATGGATCAGCTCGAGCGCCTCGCGCTTGCGGCCGGCGCGCAGCAGAAGGCCCGAGCCCCACATCGTGCTGCTGAGCGTGACCAGGTAAGAGCCCGGCAGCATCCCTTCGAGCGCGCGCAGCTCCGCGATCGCGCGATCGATGTCGCCGCGCAGCTCGAGCAGCGTGACGAGCTGCATCTGCAGCGATGCGCGCGCGTTGGGGTCTCGCGCCTGGTCGGCCAGCTTGCGCGCGGCGGCGTGCCGCGCCTGCGCTTCATCGAAGCGGCCGAGCCACAGCGCGCGCATCGCGGCCAGCGCGGTCGCGCGCCATCGGAAGTGCGGCTGGGCGAGGATCTCCGCGATGCGCTCGCAGGCGGCGACGGCGCTGAGCGCCTCGGGCACGAGGCCCGCGCCGTACGCACACATCGCGAGCCGCAGGTTGGCGCGAAACGCTTCGGCTTCGTTGCCGAGCTGCTCGGCGAGGCCGCGGTGCTCGCGGCACAGCTCCACGCAGCCGAGCGGCGGCGCGAGGTCGAGCATCGCCGAGCAGCCGGCGCGGATCACCTCGAGCAGCGTCTGGGGATCGCCGAGCCGCCGCGCCATCGCGATGGCATCGTGCGCGAGGGCGATCGGCGGCGCGACGTCCGGTGCCGGCTGCATGGCGGCCGCAAGCCGCGCCATCACCTTGGCCCGCAGCGCGTGATCGTGGCCGGGCAGCATGGCCAGGGTTTCGTGGAGGAGGGCGACCAGCTGTGGGTTTACTTGGGCGACGCGGAACACGACGCCCATGGTGAGCGCCGCGCGCGCGAGCAGCTGTGCGTCGCCCAGCTCGCGCGCGATGCGAGCGGCCTCGATACACGTCGCGTCGCCCTCGGCGGCCTGGTGCGCGGTGAGCTGTGCCTCGGCCAGCTCGATCAGCATCACGCACCGCTCGACCGCCGTGTGCTCGGTGCGGCCGAGCGCGGACAGCGCACGCGCATGCCAGCTCGCGGCTTCGATGCAGGCGTGCTGGGCGAACGCGAGCTGGCCTGCGCGGCGGTTGGCCTCGTACGCGGCGCGCGCCGCGGCTGGGCCTGCGAGCAGCAAGTGGTGCGCGCGCTCGCTCAGCGCCCGGCTGTCGGTCTGGGCCGCCAGCTGGCTCGCGAACGCCGCGTGAGCCGCCTCGCGCTCGCCGGCGTCGAGGTCGGCGTAGGCGACCTCGCGCAGCAAGATGTGCGAGAAGCGCAAGAGGCCGGGCGCAACCTCGAGCAGGATCTCCGCGCTCAGGCACTCGTCCAGGATCTGCAAGACCTCGCCCGAGGGCCGCGCGCTCAGCTGCTCCAACGCGGCGACTTGGTGCTCGCGGCCGATCACCGCGGCGAGCCCGAGCAGCTGCCGCGCGCGCGGCGACAGCGCGCCGAGCCGCGAGCGGATCGCGCTCTTGATGCTGGCCGGGACCGCCAGTGCCGCCGCGCGCTCGCCGGGCAGCGCGCGCGGCGCGAGCCGTTGCTGCGCGTGCAGCCGGGCGAGCTCGTTGACGAACAGCGGGTTGCCCTCGCTCGCGGCGTACACGGCGCGGCTCAGCTCGTCGCTCACGCTCGCGCCGGACACGCGGGCGAGCAGGTCACGCGCTTCGTCTTCGCTCAAGCGATCGAGCGAGAGGCGCTCGGCGGTCTGGGCGATCCGCGCCAGCGCCTCGCCCGCCGGGCTGCGCTGCGCATCGCTCTCACGGTACGTGCCGACGATCACGATGCGGGCGTCGCGGGCTTGCTGCGCGAGCAGCCCGAGCATGGCGGCCGACGCGGGATCCGCGGCGTGCAGATCCTCGAGGATGATGGCGAGCGGCGCCCGCCGCACCGCGGCGATCAGCACGCGCGTCGCCGCGTCCATCACGCGGAAGTGGGCTTGATCCGGATCGAGGCCGAGCGGCGCGCTGGCCCGGCCGGCGTCACCGGCCTCGCGCAGCTCGGGCAGCAGCTCCGCGAGCGCCGCGCGCGCGTGCGGGTCGAGCAGCGCGTCGGGATCGTCGAGGCGAAGCAGCGCGCGCAGCACTTGGATGAACAGCCAATACGCGGGCGCGCCGCCGGCTTCCCAGGCGCGGCCCCACAGCACGGAGATCTCACGCTCCGCGGACGCGCGCGCCACCTCTTCCACGAAGCGGCTCTTGCCGATGCCGGGCTCGCCGGTCACGAGCCACACGCTGCCGCGACCGCTTTCGGCCGTGGCCAGCGCCGCCGTGACGGCGGCCAGCTCGCGGCTGCGGCCGACGAGCGATCGCGTACCGAGCTCCATGGGCGCGAGCATTGCCCAGCCGCTGGAGGCGGTCGAGAGATTACCCAAAGCGGACGCCTTCGAGGGCGTAGTTGTGGCGCGTTGCGATGGGGCGAAGCCCGAGGCTCAGCATGTTGTTGTAGGACGAGTTGCGTTGGCCGGGGACGGCTTCACCCGTCTCCGAGACGACCACGCGACAACCGAGCGCGAGCGCCACGCGGATCCGCTTGCGCAGCAGCATCCGCTGCAATCCTTGGTCGCGGTGCTCCGGGAGGGTCGCTCCGTAGCTCAGGTACCCGACGTCGCCCTGCACGAACAGCGCGCCGGTCGCGATGGGAGTGTCGCCCAGCTGTGCGAAGTACACGTGCCAGCGCGGCCGCTGCACGATGCCGGCGACCAGCTCGGCCGCGGCTGCGTCGATGTGCTGGCACCGGATCACGAGCTCCGCGAACGCATCGCCCTGCTCGCGCGTCGCAGCGCGCAGCTGGACGTCACCACCGTCGGGCGCGCTCGGCGTGCTGCCGTCGAGCGGGGCGCGGCCGCGGGCGAGCTTGATCCAGCTGCGGTGGTACCGCTCTAAGCCACGCTCGCCGAGCTCCGCGATCAAGCGCGGCGCGCTGCCCTCGTGGACGTGCGCGAAGTAGTGCCGCACGCCGGCCTTGCGCATGCGGTCGACCGCCATGCCGGCGGCCTCGGGCGATGCGTTCGGATGCACGAACACGCGGCTCACCGCGCTGCTCGCGAGCCCCGGCGCTCCGATCGCGAGCGCCCCGGCTACCCGATCCACGAACAGCCCGGCCGAGCGCTGCAGGGCGGGCGAGGCCGCCGCGTACATATCCTGCAGCGCGGCCTGCTCCACCCAGTCGGCCAGCTCCATATAAGGGTGCGGCTCCGGCGGCAGGGCGGCGGCTTGGGGCGCTTCGGGGGCTTTGGGCGTCTCGAGCATGTCGATGGCCTGGCGTGGCCCGGGACGGAACAGTGTTCCGTCGCGGAAGGCTTGGCTTTTTTCGCATCACGGAACGCCGTTCGGCGGCTTGTCACGGCAGGTGGGCAACCCACGCGGCCTCCTTCGCCGCGGCGACAGACAAGGAACCCGCCATGGAAGATCTCGTCACCGGAGCGCTGCTCCTCTCGTATGCCGGCCTGATCGCGCTCGACTTCGCGAAGCCGGCGCGAACGTTCCCTCGCATGCCGTTCTGGCGACTTCGGGGCTTCGCGTTCTTCATCGTGAACGTCGCGCTCTTCACCGCCCTGCCGTTCCTGTGGAACGAGTGGCTCGGTGAGCACCGCCTAATCGACGCGACCGGCCTCGGCATGGTCGGCGGCGCGTTCGTCGGGCTGCTCGTGCAGCAGCTCGTCCAATACGTGTGGCATCGCACGATGCACAGCTCGTCGTTCCTGTTCCGGTGGTTCCACCAGATGCACCACAGCTCGGAGCGCATGGACATCTGGAGCGCGATGGTCTTCAGCCCGCTCGACGTGCTCGGCTTCGCGTTCGCCGGCAGCTTGGGCCTCGTGTGGATCTTGGGCCTCACACCCGAGGCGGCGGTGCTGGCCAACGGCATGGCGACGTTCGCGGCGCTGTTCTCGCACGCGAACATCCGCACGCCGCAGTGGCTCGGCTACGTCATCCATCGCCCGGAGAACCACTCGCTGCACCACGAGCGCGGCCTGCATGCCAACAACTACGCTGACTTTCCGATCTGGGACTTGCTCTTCGGCACGTTCAAGAACCCGCAGACGTGGCAAGCCCAGGCCGGTTACTACGACGGCGCGTCGAAGCGCGTCGGCGCGATGCTGATCGGTCGCGACGTGACCGAGCCGGAGCCCGACCGCGGTCCGTCGCAACCTGGCCAGCACCCGCTGCTGGCTTAGCGCTGGCTACATGCCCGCATCTTCATCCGTAGGCGCCGGCGCGCAGATCAACAATGGATCGGGCGCGCCGGCGTCTTGCCCTATGGGCATGACCGCGCGGTCTTCGCACACGTACCCTTCGCGGCAGCCTGTGCCGCCCGCGCAGCGCGCGAAGCACGCGCCACCTGCGAGCCCGACGCACGCGCCGCCCGCGCCGCAGTCGGCGTCCTCGAGGCAAGCCTGAGTGCAGTAGCCGCCGGGCGCGGGGTCGGTGAGCCCGATCGTGCCCGACAGGCCCGCCTGAGGGACCTCGCTGGCGCAGCTGCCTTGGGCGCCGCCGCAGTCGGCGTCCGCCGCGCATGCCTTGCCGGCGGTGTTATCGGGCAGCGGATCGGCGGCCACGCTGCAGCCCCGCAGGTCGCCGCCGAGCGGGCGGCAGCGATAGCCGTCGCGCGCGCAGTCCACGTCGGTCGCGCACGCTTCGTAACAGCTGCCCGCGCCGCCCAGGATCGAGGGCAAGCACAGTCCGCCCGCGCCGCAGTGCGCGTCCTCCAAGCACGCGCCGCTGCAGTATCCGCCGGGCAGATCGCCGACGAGCGGGCGCATCGTGAGGCACTGGCCGCCTTCGCAGTCGTCCGCGCTCTCGCACGCCTTGCCCGCGACGTCGTCGCCGAGTTGATCGGTATCGGGCCTCGGCCGGCAGGTGTCGGGCACGTTCACGTTGCCCAGCATCACGCCGCCGGTGCAGATGTACTCGTCGCGACAATCCGTCGCGGCGGTGCAGGTCGCAAGGCAGCTGCCTTCCACCACGTCGGGGATGAGCGCGGTACAGATCGCGCCGGCGCCGCAATCGCCGTTGTTCAGGCACGTCGCCGTGCAGTAGCCGCCCGGCGCGGGTGATGTCTGGCCGATCATCGCGCCGGCGATCTGCGCCGCGCACGTGCCTCCCGGGCAGTCGTTGTCGCTCGTGCACGGCTTGCCCGCGACGTTGTCGCCAAGGCCCGTGGAGCTGTCCATCGGCGCCTGCGATCCGCCCGAGCCGTCGCTCGCGTCGGGGGCGCCGCCGCCTCCCTCGTCATCGCCGCCGCACGCCGAGAACAAGAACAGCGACAGGCCAAGCACCTGTGCCAAGCGCATTCCATAGCTATGTTCGATCACAACCGCGCCTCCATCGATCGAGAGTCGATCCGAGTCCCACGTCGGCTCGATACCGAGTGCGGCGCCGAAGATCAAAGCTGCACTAAGGGGGGTAAAAAAACTTCACACTCGCGTGCCCGACGCGGTCGCGCCGTCGGCCTTGCGGTCGGGCAGAGGTCGCGCCGGCACGCCCATCGCCATCTTGCCGGGCGGGATGTCGTTGATCACGAGCGACCCGGCGCAGATCACCGCGCCATCGCCGATCGTGACCGGTCCCAAGATGATCGCGCCCGCGCCGATCAGCACGTCGTTGCCGATGCGCGGAGCCCCTTCGACCCGGTGCTGCACGCCGATCGTCACGCTGTGGTTGATGCCGACGCGCGCACCGAGGACCGCGTCGGGGTGGATGCGGATGTTCGTGCCGTGAATGAGGTGCAGGTTCTCGCCGATGTGCGTCTCGCGGTGCAAGACGGTGCCGACCGTGAGCTCGAGGCCAAGACAGGCCAGCCCGTACAGCTTCGAGCCGATCACGTCGAGCGGTGCGGGCAGCCGGTCGGCCGCGAGCCCCAGCCGCCGCACGACCAGCGGCCACGACGTGGGCTGCCTGAGACCGCCATGGCGCCGCGCTTCGGCCACGAGCTCGCGGATCATAAGCAGCTCTCTTTCACCAGCCTGGCCATACCGCGCACGGTTACGAACTCGGGGTTGAACAGCAGCTCCTCCGGCAAGCGCGCACCGATCTTCGACTCGAGGAACGCGAACACCTCGACCACGCCCGCCGAGTCGACGTAGCCCTCCTCCCAGACGTTCGTGTCGGGGTGGAAGAGCGGGTCGTCCGGCGCGACGCGAAAGCGCTCGCGTATGTACGCGTCGAGCTCGGCGGCCAAGGTCTCTTCCGTGAAATCGATGGTGTTCATATGAGCTCCTCGAAGCGCTGCGGCGCGCGATACATTCCGGCTCGGATCAACCCGCGCATGAAGCGGGCGTCGACGCCATACAGCTCCATGAAGCGTCGATTGAGCGCGTCCTGATCGATGCCCGCGCGGATCAGCACGGCCATCGTTCCCGAGGGCTCGCCCTCGCGCCCGCACTGCGCGCGCACCTTGGGTCGGTCGAAGATCGCGCCGGGGATGCGGTCGCCGAGCACGCGCCGCGCAATCCGCGACTTGGCGGTGCGGTCATCGATCAGCTGGCCCGGCACGGCCGCGAAGGCGCGCGCCGCCAGCAAGAAGGGCTGGATGCAGCGCAGGCCGTAGCGCGCGAACACGCCGACCTCGCGATCGCCCGCGTCGAGCCCGCGCACGAGGAAGCGGCGCAGCGCCGAGCGCGTGAGCTTGGGCAGCTCGTAGTAGCTACGGCCCTCGAGGTCGACCGCTTCGTAATCGCTCATCAGCTCGTTGGCGCCGTCACCCGTGAGCAGGTGATCGCAGGGCAGGGCGATCTGAGCCGCGAGCTCGCGCGCGATCGCGGCGTTGACCAGCGCGCAGTGCACGTTGAAGTCGCGGAAGTCCTGGCCGAACAGCAGCGCATCGTCGACCAGCTCGAGGATCGAGCTCGGCTCGACGACCAGCTCGCACAACGGCACCTTGAGGTGCTTGGCTACCGAACGCGCTGCATGCAGGTCCGAGCCCTCGGCCACGGGCCGGCCGTCGTCCACGTGCAGCGTCACCGCGGTGAGCCGCTCGCGCGGCAAGTGCTCGGCGGCGAAGGTCGCGATCGTGCTGCTATCGAGGCCGCCCGAGAGCGTGACGTACACGTGCCGGTCGTCATCGATCCGGCGCGCGATGCGCTCGAACGCTAGGGTGAGCGCTTCGGTGACGCCGCGCGCGGCGTCGTCCTCCGAGCTTGCGGTGTCGAATGGCAGCTCGGGATAGGGCATGCGCGAGATCGTGCCGGCGTCGGCGTCGATCGCCAGCACTGCGCTGCTGGGCACGGCAAACACACGCTGCGCCGGCGCGCGGGCGAGCAGCTCGTGCAGCCACGGGTCGGTGTCGACGGTGCCGTCGTCGCGCAGCGCGAAGAACAGCTTGTGCACGCCCATCGGGTCGCGTGCCAAGAAGTGGCGCTTACCGTCGCTGTGCTGGACGGCGAAGTGCCCGTACAGCGCGTCGGGCCGGACGCTCGCGTCGATGCGGTCACGGGCTTGCCCGTCGATCCACAAGAGGGGTGTCAGTGCGCCCATGGCGCAGCTCCTTTCGTACCCGCGAGAACGTCCGCGGCGATCGACAGCCCGCGGTCGAGCATCGCGTCGGTCGCGCTCGTCGCGAGCCGTACCCAACCCGTCGCATGGAACAGCTCGGCGGGGCACACCAGCACGCCGCGCTCGGCCAGCGCCTCGGTCGCCGACCAGGCGTCGCCCCGCGGCGCGCGCGCGTATACGAACATCGTCGCCGGCCCGGTCGCGACCTCCACGCCGGCCTCGCGAAGGCGCGCGACGATCGCGGCGCGGCGGCGCGCGATGCGCTCGACGGGCGGCTTGATGCGCTCGAGATCCGGCAGCGCACGCTGCATGAGCGCGGTCGGCGTGGCGATCCCGAGGGCGCGTGCCCGAGTTATCAGCTGCTCCGCCATGTCCGCGCCGAGCGCGGGTGAAACGGCCGCGTAGCCGAGCCGCTGGCCCTGCGCCATGAAGCGCTTGCCGTAGCTGTACACGGTGATCGTCTTCGGGATGTGGCGCGCGACGGGCTCGAAGCGCGCGCCTTCGAACACGTAGTCGCGGTGGCACTCGTCCGCGATCACCAGCACATCGCGTCCTTCGATCAGCTCGCCGAGCGCGCGCAGCGCCGCCGCATCGATCAGGCCACCGGTCGGGTTGCCGGGATGGGTGAGCACGATGGCACGCGTCTCGGCGTCGATCGCGGCCGCTATAGCGTCGAGGTCGAGCGTGAACGCCGGCTCATGCAGCGGCACGAAGCGCGGCACGAGCCCGTGTAGCGCCGCGTACAGCGGGTGATCGAGCCAGGTCGGGACGGGGATCACCACGTTACCGCCGCGCTCGCCGAGCAGGCGGAGCGTGAGGCTCAGAGCGCTCATCGCACCCGGGGTGAGCACGACGTGCCGGAACGAGAACGGTACGCCGGTCGCCGCCGCCAGCGCGCCCGCGGCCACCCGGCGCGCGACCGTCGCGCCGCCGTACGGGGTATATTGCAGGCCGAGCGGGTCGTCCGCGTCGATCGCGGCGTGCAGCGCGGCCTTGAGCTCCGGCAGCGCGCCGTCCCACGCGTTCGCATAGCCGAGGTCCGCGAACGCGGTGCCTCCGGCGCGCACGGCCCGCATGCGCAGCGCGTCGAGCCGAGCTTGCGGCTCCGCGTAGGTTTGCCAGGCTGGGGTCATGCCAGCACGACCTTGCGGTCGACCTTGCCCGAGCTGGTGAGCGGGAACCGTCCGTGCACCTCGAAGCGTGAAGGGCACAGGTATCGCGGGAGGTTGTCGCGGCACCAAGCGCTGAGCGCATCGACGTTCGCCTGCGACGACACCGGCACGACGTGAGCCACGATGGCGTGACCGGCGACTGGATCCGGCTCGCCTCCGACCACAGCCAGCTGCACGAGGCCCGAGCGCTGCAGCGCGATCTCGACCTCTTCGGGACTCACGCGGTTGCCGAACGACTTGAGCTGTTGGTCGCGGCGCCCCACGAAGTACAGGAAGCCTTCTGCGTCGCGACGCACGATGTCGCCGCTGTACGCGACCTTCCTCGTCGCGTTCGGATCGAACGGGTCGGGCCGGAACACGCGGGCGGTGGCGGTGGGATCTTTGTAGTAGCCGAGCGCGACCGTCGGTCCGCGGTGAACCAGCACGCCGGGCGCGTCGTCCGCCGCGAGCTGATCGTTTTCATCCACGACGAACACCTCGCACTCCGGGATCGCTTTGCCCATCGAGGTCGGCCGCCGCGACACCTCGCTCGGGGGTAGGAACGTCGAGCGGAAGGCCTCGCTCAGGCCGTACATCAGGAAGATGTCGGTACCCTTGAGCGCTGCGACGTAGCGTTCGAGCAAGCTCAGAGGGAACGCGCCGCCGCTGTTCGTGATGTAGCGCAGGGTCGGAAACTCGGTCGCTCCGAGCGGCGAGCCCGGCCCGGCGAGTTGCGCCCACAGCGGGGGTACGCCGGCGAGGCCGGTGATGCGCTGCTCGTTGATCGCGCGCAGGATCGCGCCGGGGTGCGTGCCGCGCTGCAGGACCAGCGTCGCGCCCTGACGAACCGTAGTGAGCAGCTGGTTCAGGCCGTAATCGAAGTGGAAGGGCAGCACCGACAGCACGCGCTCGTCGCGGTCGATCGCCAGGTACGTGCTGACGATACGAGCGCCGGCCACGAGGTTGTCGTGACTGATCTCGATCGCCTTGGGCAGCCCGGTCGACCCGCTCGTATAGAGAAACGCCGCCCGCTCGTCGCCGCCGAGCAAGCTCTCATCGCGCGCCGGCGGCGCCTCACCGTCGAGTGCTTCGAGGGGCAGCAGCCGCGCGGCGACAGGTTGCTCGAGGTCGTCAAACGTAGGCAGCAGAGCGCGGTCCGCGATCAGCAGCTCAGCCTCGCTGTGGGCCGCAATGTGAACGATCTGCGCTGCGCGAAGCTCTGGGCTTGCCGGCACGGCGACGCCCCCCGCGAGCCAAACGCCGTACAGCGCGGCGATCATCTCGGGCGACTTGCGCGCGAAGATCACGACGCGCTGCCCGGGACGCAAGCCTTGATCGCGCAGGGCTTGCGCCGCACCGAAGGCGCGTCGCGCCAAGTGCGAGAAGGTCCAAGCTTGGTCTCCGTGCTCGAGGGCGATGTGGTCCGGCCGCCCGTCCAAGGACTGGAGCAAGTCATGCTCTATGCGCGCGCCCAAGGCGTCAGCCTCCTGCAAGCGACGCGCAGTAACCTTCAAAGCTTATGCCAATGGCTGTTGCAGGGAACCTCAGGGCGCAGTGTGGCGAGCGCGACTCGGGCGCGCCGCAGTCGACATGTTCGTCACACTCGGCTCAGCTGCGGTCGAGCACGAGCAACCCTTGGCCTGGGGTTACCGCGTCGCCCGGCTGAGCGCGCCGCTCGATCACCCGGCCGTCGTGGGCGGAACGTACGGCGATCTCCGTTTTCATGGCTTCCACGATGGCCACGGGCTCGCCTTTCTGCACGGTCTGACCAACTTCGACGAGCACCTTCCACAAGCTGCCGGCCACGGGGCTCGTGATCAGCACGGCGTTGTCGGGCAGATCGACCGCCACCAGCCCTGCGCTCGTGTCCGGAGGCACGGACGCGCTCTCATCTTGGCCCAGCGCGGCCCAACGCTCGCGCTCCTCGTGGAATGCCTTGGCTTGCGTGGCGCGGAAGGCGGCGATGCTCGCGGCGTTATCGCTCAGGAAGGCCCGGTACGGGGCGAAGCGGAAGGTGTCCTGCTCGATCTGGATGCGGTGCTTGCCGGCGGCGAAGTCCGCGCGCAGCGCGAGCAGCTCGTCCGCGCTCACCGGGTAGAAGCGGATCTGATCGAAGAAGCGCAGCAGCCACGGCTTGCCCTGCTCGAATTCCGGCGTCACGCGGTGCGTGTTCCAGACCTGGACGGTGCGGCCGACGAACTGATAGCCGCCCGGCCCCTCCATGCCGTAGATGCACATGTACGCGCCGCCGATGCCGACGGAGTTCTCGGCCGTCCACGTGCGCGCCGGATTGTACTTGGTCGTTACGAGGCGGTGGCGGGGATCGGTGGGCGTCGCGACCGGTGCGCCGAGGTAGACGTCGCCCAGCCCGAGCACGAGGTAGCTCGCGTCGAACACGATCCGCTTGACCTCTTCGACGGAGGGCAGGCCGTTGATGCGCCGGATGAACTCGATGTTGCTCGGGCACCACGGCGCGTCCTTGCGCACGAGGCGCATGTACTTCTCGATCGCGAGGAGCGTCGCGGGATCTTCCCAAGACAGGGGCAAGTGCACGATGCGCGTCGGCACTTCGATCGCGTCGATCGCCGGCAAGTCGGCTTCGATGGCGCGCAGTGTCTCGAGCAGCGCGCTCTCGGTGAGCACATGGGGCGCGTAGTGGATCTGCAGCGAGCGAATCCCGGGCGTGAGATCCACGATGCCGCGCAAGCTGGTGGCGCGCCGCGCTTGCACGGCCGTCATCAGCGTGTGCACGCGGAAGCGCAGCGCGAGGTCGAGCTCGAGCGGGCCATACTCGACCAGCAGGTACTCGTCCCCTGCGCGCCGGTAGCGCACGAGCGGGCGTCCCTTGATCTCCGCGAGCTCGTCGAGCACGCCGAGGCGCTCGCCGCGATACACAGGGCCGCTGCGCGTCACGCGCTGCGTGTCTTCGGTGACGCGCACGAAGCGGAGCTTGTCGCCCGCCTTGAGCTGCCCCATCTTCCAGCGCTCGCCCTTCGTAATCGTGATCGGGCACACGAAGCCGCCGAGGCTCGGGCCGTCCGGGCCCAAGATCACCGGCATGTCGCCTGTGTAGTCGACGGTGCCGACGGCATAGGCGTTGTCGTGGATGTTGCTCGGGTGAAGTCCCGCTTCACCGCCGTCCTTACGCGCCCACTTGGGCTTCGGGCCGATCAAGCGCACGCCGGTCCGGTCGGAGTTGTAGTGGACCTCCCACGTGGTCGCGAAGATCGCGTCGATATCGTCGGGCGTGAAGAAGTCCGGCGCGCTGTGCGGGCCGTCGTGCACGCCGATCTCCCAGACGGCCGGGTAGGTCATCTCGCTGTCGATGAGCAGCGCGTCCGTCTTGTGCACCTGCTTGCCGGGCGCCATCAGCCGCAGCACGTCGCCTTGTCGGAGCGCCCGCCCGCCATGGCCACCGAAGCGGCCCAGCATGAACGTGGCCTGGCTGCCGAGATACCCGGGCGTATCGAAGCCGCCCGCGACGGCCAGGTACGCGCGGAACCCGCGCTCGTCCGCCATCGCCAGCTCGAGCGTCGCGCCCTTGCCGACCTGAACCGGTTGCCACATCGGGATCTCGGCGCCGTCGAGCGTCGGGTGCATGTTCGCGCCGGTGATTGCGACCGTCGAATCGCAGTTGAAGACCAGCTTCGGTCCAGACAGCGTGATCTCGAGCGCGCTCGCGCCCTCGGGGTTACCGAGCAGCCGGTTCGCGGTGCGGAACGCGAGGTCGTCCATCGGCCCCGACGGTGGCACGCCGACGTCCCAGTAGCCGAGGCGCCCAGGATAGTCCTGCACCGTGGTCTGCGTGCCGGCTTCGAGCACGTCGATCGTGCGCGGCTGGTACGCGAACGTCTCGAGGTAGCGCGTCGTGATCCCGCCAGCCGAGAAGGCTTCGCTGGCGACGATCTGCCTTAGGTAGTCGAGGTTGCCTTCGATGCCGTCGATGCGAGCGCGGCCGAGCGCATCGCGCAGCGCAGCCAGCGCCTCCTCGCGCGTCTCGTGGCGGGCGATGATCTTGACGAGCAGCGGATCGTAATAAGGCGTGACCTCGGTGCCGGCCTCGATGAAGCCGTCGCACCGCACCTCGGGTGGCAGGTACACGTTGGTCAGCGTGCCCGTGCTGGGCTGGAAGCCCTTGTTCGGATCCTCCGCGTACACGCGCACTTGGATCGCGGCGCCGCGAGCAGGCGGTGCGACCTCGGGCAGGATCAGCTCACCCGCCGCGTGGCGCACCATCCACTCGACCAGATCGATGCCCGTGACCTCCTCGGTTACGCCGTGCTCGACCTGCAAGCGCGTGTTCACCTCGAGGAAGTAGAAGTCGTGGGTGTCGGCGTCGAGCAGCATCTCGACCGTGCCGGCCGATGAGTAGCGGACGGCGCGGCACAGCTTGAGCGCAGCGTCGAACAGTGCGTGTCGCGTCTCCTCGCTGATCCCAGGCGCGGGCGTCTCTTCGATCACCTTTTGGTTCCGGCGCTGCGTAGAGCAGTCGCGCTCGCCGAGCGCGAGCACGTGGCCGTTGCCGTCGCCGAATACCTGGACCTCGATATGCCGGCCGCGCTCGACGTACTTCTCCATGAACACGCCGCTTCCGGCGAAGTGCGTCTTGCCCAGCCGCGACACGGCCTCGAAGCCTTCGTGCAGATCGAGCTCGCTCTGGCACACGCGCAGGCCGATGCCGCCGCCGCCGGCCGTGCTCTTCAGCATCACCGGGTAGCCGATGCGCAGCGCGGCGCGTTCCGCTTCGTGGATCGACGCGAGGAGATCCGTGCCCGGGACGAGCGGCACGCCGGCTGCGGCCGCGCGCGCGCGCGCCTCGTGCTTGAGGCCGAAGCGCCGGAGCTGATCGGGCGAAGGCCCGATGAACGCGATCCCGCTCGCCGCGCACTGCTCGGCGAACGCGGCGTTCTCGCTCAGGAAGCCGTAGCCAGGGTGGATCGCTTGCGCGTTCGTCTGGCGCGCGGCCTCGAGGATCCGTTCCGCGTTGAGGTAGCTCTGCGCCGCCGGCGCGGCTCCGATCAGCACCGCTTCGTCTGCGAGGCGCACGTGCTGGCTCGCCGCGTCGGCCTCCGAGTAGACCGCGACCGAGCGCACGCCCATGCGCTTGAGCGTGCGGATGACGCGGCAAGCGATCTCTCCGCGGTTGGCGATCAAGACCTTGTCGAACATCAGCCGTTCCAGATCAGCACGCGCACCGGCGTCGGGTTGTAGGCGTTGCAGGGGTTATTGAGCTGCGGGCAGTTCGAGATGAGGCAGATCACGTCTTGCTCGGCGCGTAGCTCGACGTACTTGCCGCCCGCCGAGATGCCGTCTTCGAACGTCAGCTTGCCCTCGGGCGTCACCGGCACGTTCATGAAGAAGTTGATGTTGCAGGTGATGTCGCGCTTCTCGAGCGGACGGTGCAGCCTCGGTGCGTTGGCGTCGTCGGCGTGCTTCTCGATCGCGAGCAGGAAGCTGTCGCGGCAGGCGTGCATGTGCTTGGCGTGGTGGCCGTAGCGCACGGTGTTGCTCTCGGCGGAGCACGCGCCGCCGAGCGTGTCGTGCCGGCCGCAGGTGTCGGCGACGATCGTGAGCAGCGCGGCGCCGGAGGTGGAGCGCAGCACCGAGCCGGTGGTCAGGTACAGCGAGCCCTGCATGCGGATGGTGTCGCTCGCGCTGTAGCGGTCGGAGAGATCCGCGGCGCTGTAGAACAGCGTGTCCACCGCCTGGTTGCCTTCGAGGTCGACGATGCGCAGGCGCTGCCCGCGCCCGATGCCGCCGATCCATGGATCGCCAGCCTTCACGACGACGTCCACGACGGCCTGCTTGGGATCGAGAGAGCTTTCGACGAGGGCCATGATCATGCTCCCAGGAACATGCGCTCGGTGTTGATGAAGCCGCGCGCGTTCTCGGGACGCGCCAGCCGGCACGGGTCATCGGCCGCGGGCGGATCGCTCTTCCACACCGTGACGCCCACCTTCTTGGGCGCATACCTCGCGCTCGGGTCGAAGGCGTGCGGGCACGTCGTGAGCACCACGAGCACGTTCATCTCGGCGCGCAGGTCCACGAACGAGCCGGCCTTGGAGTGGCCGCTCACGTAGCTGAGCTTGCCTTCGGCGTCGCTGACCACCTTGCTGAAGAAGTTGGCGTTGGGCACGAGGTCGCGCGCGCCAAGGCCCCACTTCGCCAGCTCGTTGAGCAGGCAGTCGCGACCGCTACGGTGGTAGCCGTTCCGGGCTTCTTGATAGCTCTTGTCGCCGTACTTGCTCTTGACCAGCGCCGCATCGGCGACGCCCGTGAGCGTGTCGTGCCAGCCCACGGTGTCCTCGGTGATCGAGCACAGGATGCGCCCCATGTCCGAGCACAGCACGACGCCCTTGGTCAGGAACGCGGTGTGCTGCGACTTGAGCGTATCCGGCATGTTGTAGCGCTCGGACAGCAGGTCGCGGTTGTAGAGCAGGACCGACGCGTTCGCGCCGCCATCGACATCGGTCAGCCGCAGCGTCTGGTGGCGATGCAGAACGTGTGACCACATCGCTCCGCCCGGGATCTCTTCCTCGAGCAGCAGCCGGTCCTTCGGGATGATCATGCTCACGATGCTCCTCTACTCGACCGCTACTCGACCTCATCCCCGACCTGGGTCATCCGGATCGGCGGGGGCAGCTCAGCGTCTTCTTTTTGGCCGTGGATGAGCGACTCGAGGTGCTGCTTCACGGCGATGAAGCGCGGCGTGATCATCTGCTCGCGCGTGCGGGGCCGAGGCACGGGCACCTCGACGATCTCCTGGACGTGCCCGGGGTTTGCGCCGAGCACGATGATGCGATCCGCGAGGTACACCGCTTCTTCGAGGTCGTGGGTCACGAACACGATCGTGACGTCGATGCTCTTCCACAGCTCGAGCAGGTAGCTCTGCATGTGCGCGCGCGTCTGCGCGTCGAGCGCCGCGAAGGGCTCGTCCATGAACAGGATGCGCGGGCGGTTGGCGAGCGCGCGCGCGATCGCGACCCGCTGGCGCATGCCGCCCGAGAGTTGGTGCGGGTAGGCGTGCATGAAGCGGCGCAGGCCCACGACCTCGATCCACTCGAGCGCCTCCGCCTCCGCAGCGATCGAGCCCTTGCCTCGCACCTCGGGCCCGAACATCACGTTCTGCAGGACGGTGCGCCAGGGAAACAGCGTGTAGCCCTGGAAGACCATGCCGCGATCCGAGCACGGGCCATTCACGGCTTCGCCATCGAGCAGCATCTGACCGGAGGTCTGATCGTCGAGCCCGGCGAGGATCCGGATCAAGGTCGACTTGCCGCAGCCGGAAGGACCGATCACGCAGATCAGCTCGCGGCGATGCGCGCGGAACGAGATGTCCTCGAACGCCGTGACGGAGCCGTGGTCGGAGTCGAAGCGGCGCGTCAGCGCCTTCACCTCGAGGGTCACCGGCCGCTCGTAGATCTTCTGAAAGCGAGCGCGGACCGCCTCGCTCTGATCGAGGTAGCTGGGCAGCTCGGGCGGGGTAACGGATGCGTAGGTGCCTGCGTCCATGATGAGCTCCGAGTCGGGCCTAGCTGGCGGCGCTCGCGGCAGCCGCCGGCGCGACGGGCTTGCGCCGCGGCTTGAGCCACGCGAACAGCGCGGGCGCGGTCGCTTGCCGCTTCCAAGGGAACAGCACCCGGCCGAGGTACGCGAGGATCAGGTCACAGCTGAGCCCGATGATCCCGATCAAGATGATCGCCGCGTACACGTTGTCGTAGTTGCGGTAGCGCGCCTGCTGCTGGATGAAGTACGTGATGCCCGTCGTCGTGCCGACCAGCTCGGCCACGATCAAGTAGGTCCACGCCCAGCCGAGCAGGATGCGCATGTCCGTGTAGAGATCGACGATCACGCCGGGCACGACGACCTTGAACACCAGCTGCCGCTTGTTCGCGCCGAGCGTTTGGGCGGCTTCGATGAGGCCCATGTCGAGCTTGCGCGTGGTGTTCGCGACGACCAGCACCTGTTGGAAGAAGGTGCCGATGAAGATGATGGCGACCTTGGGCGCGTCGTAGATGCCGAGCACCGCCACGGCCAGCGCGCCGAACGCGGGCGCCGGCAAGTACCGGAAGAACTCGATGAACGGCTCTTGCAGCTTCGAGGCCGCGCTGAACGTGCCGCACACGATGCCGAGCGGCACCCCCAGGATCGACGACAATAGGAAGCCCCAGAAGATGACCTGCGCGCTGTGCCACAAGCTCTCGTGCAGCCACGGCTCGGTGGGCAAGCGCGGCGGCGTCTTGAAGGCCGTGATCAGCGCGCTGCCGACCTCGTGCGGTGCGGGCAAGTAGATGGGATTGGCGCGCGAGCCCTTCGCGGGCGTCGCCGCACTTGCATTTTCGCGCGCGAACACCTCGCGCTCGACCAGCATGCCCGGCGTGAAGTACGAGACGCTGCCGGGGCTCTCGATCTCGATCAACGGGTGCCAGATGAATGGCACGTAGCTGACGACTGACCACGCTGCGAGCGGCAGCACGAACGCGAGCAAGGTGAGCAGCCCCGCCCGGCGAGCGGGCTGCTCCTTGCGCACGGCCAGCCAGGCGGAGCGGTGGTCCATGCGCGAGCTCACAGGCCGTTGATGATCGAGGGATCGATGTAGTCGTCGATCGGCTGAGCGCTCGGGTAGACCTTGTTGTCGACGTTGAACTTGTCGGCCGTCGCGCTCGAGCCGTACAGCGAATCGAGGCCCTCGCCCTTCGCGAACACCTTCTTCGCCTCTTCGAGCGAGAGCAGCTTCGTGCCCGGCATAGCCGCGGCGTACTCGTCCGGCTTCACGCCGACCTTCGCGGCCATGATCGCGACCGCTTCGGCCTGCGTCTTCGGGTCGCGCACGAAGTCCGAGATGCGATACCAGACCTTCGTAAACTTGGCCCAGTCGTCCCGGCGCGTGG
>Ga0190269_10000344_pt1 | contig 24683 bp, 22 predicted proteins | sample Popmic249IS_FD_133749 | JGI IMG/M metagenome (GOLD analysis project Ga0190269, IMG submission 133749) | Populus adjacent soil microbial communities from riparian zone of Blue River, Arizona, USA - 249 IS | ecosystem: Environmental > Terrestrial > Soil > Riparian zone | place: USA: Arizona... | reverse complement strand
GCGGGGGTCGAGCCGTTCGGACAGCGAGAGCTTCTCCTGCACGTGCACCCGGAAGTGATCCGGCACCTCGACGTTGCGTCCCTTGACCACGATGTCCAACGTGCGTCGCCTCCTCGTGTCGCGTTGCTGTGCAACCAAGCCGACCGTAAACCCCTGGGAGGCCGGTCGGTAGGGGAACTGGTCCTCTGCAACCACGAGCGGGTGACGCCCGGGAAGTCGTCGCCGGCCCCGGAGAAGGGAGGTCTACGCCCCGGAATCCGGACCTCGGACGGGGCGCACCCCTCCCTTCGCACGAGAGCGGGCCGTGTCCGGTCCCTTCGGACGAGAGCGGGCGGTGGCCGCGACCACGGCGGCGCCGACGACGGTGCTCCCTGCAGCCCGGAGCGCGCGCGTCGCCTCCACGAGCGTGGCACCGGTGGTCATGACGTCGTCGACCACCACGACCTGGCCGGCGACCGCTCCCCGCGCCGCCAATGCGCCGTCGAGGTTGGCCGCCCGGGCCGCGTGCGACAGCCCGGCCTGGTCGGCGATCCGCCGCGCGGGCACGAGCAGCCGGACGGCGCGCGTGCCCGCCGGGAGCGCGGCGGCGGCGGAGGTGGCGAGCCGCCAGGCGTGGTCGTGCCCCCGGGCCCGCACGGCGGCGGGTGCGCTCGGCACCGGGACCAGGACGACAGGTCCGGCGGGTCCGGCGGGTCCGGCGGGTCCGTGGCGGAGCAGGTCGGCCACCGCCGCGGCAAGGGCGCCGCCGAGCGGGGCCGCGAGGGCGGTCCTGCCCTGCTCCTTGTGGGCCAGCAGCAGCCCGCGGAGCGGGCCGTCGTACCGGCCGAAGGCGGTCACCCTCGGCAGGCCCGGCGGGCACGGGTCCGGCCGGACGGCACCCATGGGCGCGGCGCGCAGCAGGGCGGCGCAGCCGGCGCACGGCGTGGGGCCCGGCAGCGCGCAGCCGCCACAGGCTCGGACGAGGACCAGGTCGAGGAGGTCGCGGAGCACCCGGAGACCCTGCGGGTCGGGGGCGGTCGGCGGCGGCGCCCGCAGCGGCCGGTGGACGGCCGGGGGCACGGTGGAGTCTCAGCCCGGGAACGCCGGGGCGCCGGAGGCGTCGGTCTGCACCAGCCGGAAGCCGCCGGCGGCGTCGGCGTAGAGCCGGCCCCCGGAAGCCACCACGACACCCGCAGGGCAGGCGGCGACCTGGGTCGGGACGAGGCCCGCGGTGTTGAGGGTCGTGGCGGACGAGCCGTCCACGGTCATGCGGACCACCTGGTTCGGCCGCGCCCGCCGGCCGAGCGCGAGCAGCTCGGTGCTGGAGCGCCACACGACCTGGACGACGGACCGCAGCGACGGGAGGACCTCGCTCAGCCCCACCACCCGGGGCGCGCCGCCGACCAGCTCCACACGCCCGACGTGGAGCCGACCGCCGGCGACCAGCGCGACCCGGGCGCCGTCGCGCGAGACGGCCAAGGACGTCAACGGCCCGTCGGGGAGGCCCAGCACGGTGACCGGCACGAGCCCGTCGTCCGCCCGGACGACTTCACGCCGGCCCCGGATCATCCAGAGCCCGTGCTCGGCCGACCCCCACGTGGGCGACGACAGGGCGGCGCCTCGCGCGACCACCGGGAAGGACGTGCCGCGCAGCGGCCCCACCCGCACCACGACGCTGTCGGGGTCCGCGGTGTCGAGCAAGGCCACCGTCGTCCGGTCCGGCGTGAGCGCGGCCACGTCCACCGGCACGGCGCTGCCGTCGCCGACGTCGCCGGTCGTCGCCGCGTTGGCGGGCAGCTCCACCGAGGCGCGGAGCCGGCGGGCCGAGGTGAACAGGTACGGCGGGGAGGGGCCCAGCCCGTCGGGGTCGTAGTCCTCCCAGTCCCGGGCGTCCTGGGTGGGGCCCGTGGGCACGGACAGCGGCCGGCCGTCGACGGTCAGCCTGAGCGTGTGGAACGACGCACCGAGCGCCCGAAGGGTCCAGACCACCTGGGCGGAGAGGTCCTGCGCCGCCTGGCCGGTGGGACGCTGGGCGCCGCCGACCAGGTCGACCCTGGCCTCGCCGCCGCTCGAGAGGGACGCCCCACGCAGCCGCATCCCCACCGGTACGGCGGTGCGCACGCTGCCCGCGAGCGCCTGGGACGGGTCCCGCAGCAGCCGGCGGACCAGGGTCGCCACGAGCTCGCCCTCGACCGGGAGGAACACCAGGTCCGGCACGAGCCTCGGGGCCCGCTCCGGGAGCTTCGGCGCGAGGTAGTAGACCGGCAGCGGCTGGAACGCCCGCTGCAGGTCGGCCGCCGTCAGCCGCAGCCCGTCCGGCACGTCGCGCAGCCGCCACTCCCCCTGGAACCGCTGGAGGACGTAGTCCTCCCTGACGTGGACGTCCCGTGCGACGTAGGAGCCGTCCTCGTGCACCGTGCCGGTCACCCGGGCCGTCACGCGGACCACCTGCTCCTGGCTGGTGCCGCCGGGGATCGCCCGGACCTGCAGGCGATCTGGGTCGTAGACCTGGACCTCGCCCTCGTCCCGCCACGCGGCGCTCCTCGCGGGGGTCAGGAAGCGGCGCGCGATCTCGTGGTCGCCGACGCTGCTCGCCTGGGCGCTGAGGAAGCCGAGCACCGTCTCGTCGGCCGCCGCGCCGGCCCTGGGCCCGGGCGGGATGACCTCCAGCGGCCGCCCCTGCCGCGCCTCCCCGGCGACGTCGCCGACCTCGTGCACGCCGCCCGAGAGCGGCAGCGAGCAGCCCGTGGCCGTGAGCGTGGCCAGCACGAGCAGGACCGGCAGCAGCCGTCGGCGGGCGCTCACGTCGTGGCCCTCGGGCGCAGCGGCAACGGGCTCTCCCCCATGGGAGCACCGACGCGTCGCGGCAGGGTGAGGCGGAAGGAGGCGCCCTGCCCGGGCGCGCCCCAGGCCTGCAGGACCCCGCCGTGCAGCCGGGTGTCCTCGAGCGCGATGGCGAGTCCTAGCCCCGTGCCCCCGCTGGAGCGCGCCCGCGACGGGTCGCTGCGCCAGAAGCGGGTGAAGACCAGGGCCGCCTCGCCCTTGCGCAGCCCCACGCCGTGGTCCCGGACGACCACCGCGACGTTGTCGTAGCCGTCGGCGACGGTCACCTCGACCGGCCGGCCCTCGCCGTGCTCGACCGCGTTGACGAGCAGGTTGCGGAGCACCCGCTCGATGCGCACGTGGTCCACCTCGGCGAGCACCGGCCCCTCGGAGAAGACCCGGATCGTGCTGCCCTTGCGCGCCGCCAGCGCCTCGGTCCCGGCCACGACGCGGTCGACCAGGGCGACCAGGTCGTGGGTCTCGGCGTCGAGCGAGGCGGCGCCGGCGTCGTACCGGGAGATCTCCAGCAGGTCGATGAGCATCTCCTCGAACCGGTCCAGCTCGGCCTGCAGCAGCTCGGCGCTCCGGGCCGCGGCCGGGTCGAGCGAGCTGCGCCGCTCGTGCAGCAGGTCGGCCGCCATCCGGACGGTCGTCAGCGGCGTGCGCAGCTCGTGGCTGACGTCGGAGACGAACCGGCGCTGCACCCGCGAGAGGTCCTCGAGCTGGCGGATCTGCTGCTGCAGCGCCTGTGCCATCGAGTTGAACGTGGTCGCCAGCCGCGCGATCTCGTCCTCACCGCGCACCGCCATCCGCTCCTCCAGCCGACCCGCGGCCAGCCGCTCGGCCGTGCGCGCGGCGAGCCGGACGGGGAGGACCACCTGGCGCGCCACGAGGCCGGTCAGCCCGGCCAGCAGCGCCACGAGGAGCAGGCCCGCGACCGCGGCGGTACGCCGTACCAGTCCGAGCGTCTCGTTCTCGGCGTCGAGCGGGAAGAGGTGGAAGAGCTGGTAGGGGCCGAGGTCGGTGCTGAGCGTCGCGCCCACCACGAGCGCGTCGTGACCGGCGACCCGCTCGTAGACGTAGGCGCTGGGCGTGCCCTCGCCGAGCTCGTCGACGAGGCGCCCCGGGACGTCGCTGACCGACAGCCCCGGCGAGGCGAAGGACTTGGCGCCACCGCTGGCCGGGACGAGGAGCACGCGGTACTGGTCGCCGCTCTGGCCGCGCTGGGCGAGGGACTGGGCGATCCCCTGCAGCCGCGCCTCCAGCGCCTGGGGGCTCTCGCCGGCGGCCACCTCGAGCGAGTCCTGCGCCTGGGCGAGACCGGACTGGGCCTCGGTGAGCGCGACGCGGGTCTTCGCGTTCACCAGCCCGCGGCCGACCTGCCCGAGCAGCAGCGACGCCAGCAGCAGGACGACGACCGCGCTGACGACCAGCGTCGTGGCGACGACGCGGGTCTGCAGGGAGCGCCGCCACCGCGCAGCGGCCCGCGCGGGCAGCGAGGTCTCGCTCAGCCGGGGCCTGCCTTGTAGCCGACGCCGCGCACCGTGAGCACGACCTGCGGGCGCTCGGGGTCGCGCTCCACCTTCGCGCGGAGCCGCTGGACGTGGACGTTCACCAGGCGGGTGTCCGCCGGGTGCCGGTAGCCCCACACCTGCTCCAGCAGCACCTCGCGGGTGAAGACCGTGCGGGGCCGGCGCGCCAGCGCCACCAGCAGGTCGAACTCCAGCGGCGTGAGCGCGAGCTGCTGGCCGTCGCGGGTGACCAGGTGGCCCGGCACGTCGATCGCCACGGGGTCGTCCGCCGGGCCGATCGTGAGCGTCTCCGGCTCGGTGTCGTGGGAGCGCAGCCGCGCCCGGACCCGTGCGATGAGCTCCTTGGGCTTGAACGGCTTCACGACGTAGTCGTCCGCCCCGCTCTCGAGGCCGAGGACGACGTCGGCGGTGTCGCCCTTCGCGGTGAGCATGACGATCGGTACGCCGCTCTCGAGCCGGATCTGGCGACAGACCTCGATGCCGCTCGTGCCCGGCAGCATCAGGTCGAGCAGGACCACGTCGGGCTTCTCCCGCCGGAACGCGCCCAGGGCCGCGTCGCCGTCGGAGACGAAGGCAGGGACGAACCCCTCCGCGCGCAGCACGATGCCGAGCATCTCCGCCAGCGCAGGGTCGTCGTCGACCACCAGGACGCGTCCGGTCATGCGTCCATCGTCGCACCCGGGGCGGTCCGGGCGCGTGCGACGATGAGCGCGTCGCCCGCCAGAAGGAGTCATCCGTGTCCGAGCCGCCCGCTGGCTGGAGCTCGCCCTCGGGCGAGCCGGAGCCGTCGAACGGCCTCCCTGACCACCTCGCCGCCCCGGTCCCGGGCGGGTACGGGACCCCGCCTCCCGGGTACGGCGCTCCTCCCCCTGGCTGGGGCACGCCGCCTCCCGGGTACGGCACGCCGCCGGGGTACCCGCCGCAGTACGCCGGCCCGCCCGGCGGCTGGTACGGCGGCCCTCCACCCGCCCCCCAGCCGGGCGTCATCCCGCTGCGGCCGCTGACGGTGGGCGAGCTGCTCGACGGCGCGGTCAAGGTGATCCGGCGCTACCCCAAGCCGACGCTCGGGCTGTCGGCCGCGGTCGCGCTGGTGACGACGCTGATCAACCTCGTCGCGGTGGCCTTCCTCGACTTCTCCGCGGACGCCGCTGCCTTCAACGACGACACCGGCGGCGACCCCACGCTGAGCAGCCTCAACGTCGCGAGCCTGCCCGGGCTGGTGGTCGCCGTCCCGGCGGGGATCTTCATGACCGGTGCCCTGGTGGCCGTCGTCGGCCGGGCCGTCCTCGGCCAGGAGGCGACGCTGGCCGAGGTCTGGGCCCAGCTGCGACCGCGGCTGGGGCGCCTGGTCGGCCTGACCGTGGTCACCTGGCTCCTCGTCCTCGGCCCCCTGCTGCTCGTGGGTCTCGTAGCGGCGCTGGCCTGGGGCGCGGGTGGCGGCGACGTCGGCGTCGGCCTCACCCTGCTCCTCCTCGGCCTCCCGGCGCTGGCCGCCACCGTGTACCTCTACGTGCGGCTGGCGCTCGCGCCCGCCGTCCTGGTGCTCGAGAAGGCCGGCGTCCGCACCTCCCTGCGCCGCTCCGGAGCGCTGGTTCGCGGCTCGTGGTGGCGCGTGTTCGGGCTGCTCGCCCTCGCGCAGGTGGTCGGTTACGTCGTGTCCCAGGTGCTCGTCACGCCGGTCGCGATCGTGGGGATGTTCACGCTGCTGGACAACCCCACGGACACCGACCTCGCCGGCTTCGCCGCCGTGCTCCAGGTCGTGAGCGGCCTCGCGGACACCCTCATCACACCGTTCGTGGCCGGGGTCGGCGCGCTGCTCTACGTCGACCGCCGGATGCGGGCGGAGGCTCTCGACCTGACCCTGCAGGCGGCGGCGCGCACGTGATCCCTGGCCGGCTGCTGGAGCTCCCGGGACGGGAGGAGGCGCGCGAGGCCGCGCGGGAGGAGCTGTCCCGCAAGGCCTACGCCGACGCCCGTCCCCCGCTGCTGCAGCGGTTCGTCGACTGGCTCTTCGAGCAGCTGGGCGACCTGCTCGGCTCGGCCAGCGCGCGGCTGCCGGCGGGCAGGTGGGGCGTGCTGGTGCTCGTCGTGCTGCTGCTGGCTCTGGTCGCCGTCGTGCTCACCCGGGTCCGCCCGACCCGCCGGACGGCTGCGGGCGAGGTGTTCGAGGCCGGCCGCGTGCTCTCCGCCGCCGAGCACCGATCGGCCGCCGACGCCGCCGCGGCGAGGGGCGACCACCGGCTCGCCGTCACGGAGCGCTTCCGCGCCGTGGTGCGCGAGCTGGAGAGCCGCGGCGTGGTCGAGCCGAGGCCCGGCTGGACCGCGGACGAGGTGGCCCGGGCGGGCGGCACCGCCGTACCGGCCGTGGCGGAGCCGCTGGGACGCGCGGCGACGCTGTTCGACCAGGTGAGGTACGGCGGCCGCCCGGCCACGGCCGCGACCTACGCCTCACTCGTGGCGCTGGACGACGAGGTCGCCGGCGCCCGGCTGGCGGTCCGGTGACGATGTCCAGCGGGCTCCGGGCCGGGCTGCGGCGCAACCGCGCCGTGCTGCTGCTGGGCAGCGCGCTGCTCCTCACCCTGACCACCCTCGCCGTCGTGGTGGGAGGCGGTGGGCGCGGTCCGCTCGACCCCGACGGCTACGACCCCGACGGCGCGCACGCCTTGGCCGTGCTGCTCCAGCAGCAGGGGGTGGAGGTGCGGCGCACCACCGACGTACCGAGCACGCTCAGCACCGCGACCCAGGCCAGCACCGTCTTCGTGCCCCGCCCGGAGCTGCTGTCGGTGGAGGAGCTGGCGGCGCTCGCGGACGTGCCCGGCCAGCTGGTCGTGGCCCGCGCGCCGGCTGAGGTCGTGTCGCTCATGGGCATCAGCGCCGACCCTGCCGGGGCGGTCGACACCGAGGTGCGCGACCCCGGGTGCGACGTGCCCTGGGTGGTCGACGCCGGGCGCGCCCACGGCGGCGAGCAGCAGTACGCCTCGAGCCGGCTGGGCGACGACGTCTGCTACGACGGCTCCCTGCTGGTCCAGGCCGGCTCGGTGGCGCTCGGCAGCGGCGAGCCCCTGACCAACGACCGCCTCGACGAGGAGGGCAACGCCGCGCTCGGGATCGGGCTGCTCGGCCGCGAGCCGCTGCTGGTCTGGCTGATCCCCAGCCCCAACCGGGCCGCGTTCGGCGAGCGCCCGGCGCTCAGCGCCGACGACCTGCTGCCCGGCTGGGTGCGTGACGTGCGCTGGTACCTGCTCGTCGTCGTCGGCGTGACCCTGCTCCTGTGGCGGGCCCGCCGGCTGGGACGGGTCGTCGTCGAGCCGCTGCCGGTCGTGGTCCGCGCCAGCGAGACCGTCGAGGGGCACGGCCGGCTCTACCACGCCGCCGGGTCGCGCGGCACCGCGGCCGCGGCGCTCCGCGCCGAGGCGGTACGCCGACTGGAGCCGCTCGCCCGAGGTGGCCGCAACCTGCCGGCCGAGGAGGTGGTCGCCGTCGTCGCGGGGCGCACGGGCCGACCCGCGGGCGAGGTGCGCCACCTCCTGTACGGTCCGGCACCTGCCGACGACGCCGCCCTGGTGCGGCTGGCCGACGACCTGGACGGGCTCGTCCGGGACGCCCTGCACAGAGAAGGAGCCGGTTCGTGACGACCCCTGCGAGGACCCGGCGGACGACCACGGCGCGCACACCCACCAAGCGCGCCCCCGCGGCGAAGGCCACGGGCGACCCGCGCGAGGCGCTGGTCGCGCTGCGGGCCGAGGTCGGCAAGGCCGTCGTCGGCCAGGACGCGGTCGTCACCGGCCTCGTCGTCGCGCTGCTCTGCCGCGGCCACGTGCTCCTCGAGGGAGTGCCCGGCGTGGCGAAGACGCTGCTGGTCCGCGCGCTGGCGGCCTCGCTGTCGCTCGACACGAAGCGCGTGCAGTTCACCCCCGACCTGATGCCGGGCGACGTGACCGGGTCCCTGGTCTACGACGCCCGCACCGCGTCGTTCTCCTTCCGCGAGGGGCCGGTGTTCACCAACCTGCTGCTCGCCGACGAGATCAACCGCACGCCACCGAAGACCCAGGCCTCGCTGCTCGAGGCGATGGAGGAGCGCCAGGTCTCGGTCGACGGCGTACCGCGCCTGCTGCCGGACCCGTTCATGGTCTGCGCTACGCAGAACCCGGTGGAGTACGAGGGCACCTACCCGCTGCCCGAGGCCCAGCTCGACCGCTTCCTGCTCAAGCTCACCGTCCCGATCCCGTCCCGGGAGCAGGAGGTGCAGGTGCTGCAGGCGCACGACGCCGGCTTCGACCCGCGCGACCTGTCGGCGCTGCAGCCGGTCGCGTCGGGGGCCGACCTCGCGGCCGGCCGCGCGCAGGTGCAACGCGTCACGGTCGAGCCCGAGGTGATGGGCTACGTCGTCGACGTGTGCCGCGCGACGCGCACCTCCCCCTCGCTGCAGCTCGGCGTCTCGCCCCGCGGCGCCACGGCGCTGCTGGCCACGTCGAAGGCGTGGGCCTGGCTGTCGGGCCGGGACTTCGTGACGCCGGACGACGTGAAGGCGCTCGCCCGGCCGACCCTGCGCCACCGGGTCATGCTGCGGCCCGAGGCGGAGCTCGAGGGCGTCACGCCGGACGGCGTTCTCGAGGGCGTGCTGGCCGCCGTACCGGTGCCGCGGTGAGGGATCGGTGACCTCCGCATGGCGCTGACCGGCCGGGCGGCGCTGCTGGCCCTGCTCGGCGCGGTGCCGGTCGGGCTCGGGGCGCCCTGGTGGGCCGTGGTGGCCATGCTCCTCGTCGTCGTCGCGCTCGACCTCGCGCTGGCACCGCCGGTCGGCCGGGTGCGGCTCGAGCGGGACGGCGACACCGCGTGCCGGCTCGGCGAGACGGCCGAGGTCCGGCTTCGCGTCACGAACACCTCGAGCCGCCGGCTCCGCGGCCTGCTCCGCGACGCGTGGGGCCCGTCGGCCGGCGCGTCCCCGCGCGCCCACGCCCTCGACGTGCCAGCAGGCGAGCGGAGGGTGCTGGTCACCGTGCTGCGTCCGTCCCGCCGGGGCGACCGGCTGCCCGACCGGGTCACCGTCCGGGCGCTGGGGCCACTCGGCGTCGCCGCACGGCAGGCCTCGCAGCCGGCACCGTGGCGGGTGCGGGTGCAGCCCGCCTTCGCCTCGCGCAAGCACCTGCCGGAGAAGCTGGCTCGGCTCCGCCAGCTCGACGGCGCGGTGCTGATGCGCGCCCGCGGCCAGGGGACCGAGTTCGACTCGCTGCGCGAGTACGTGGTGGGCGACGACGTCCGCTCGATCGACTGGCGGGCCACGGCGCGGCAGGCGGACGTCATGGTGCGCACCTGGCGGCCCGAGCGCGACCGGCGGTTGCTCGTCGTCATCGACACCGGCCGCACGTCTGCCGGCCGCGTCGGCGACGCGCCTCGCCTCGATGCCGCGCTGGACGCCGCGCTGCTGCTGGGCGCCCTCGCGTCGCGCGCCGGTGACCGGGTCGACCTGCTGGCGATGGACCGCGAGGTCCGCACCGCCGTCGAGGGCGCGGGGCGCACGGAGCTGCTCTCGAGGCTCGTGGACGGGCTGTCGCTGCTCGAGCCGGCCCTGGTGGAGACCGACGGCCGCAAGCTGGTGTCGGAGGTGCTGCGCCGCAGCCGACGGCGGTCGCTCGTGGTGCTGCTGACGTCGCTCGAGCCCGAGGCCGTGCGCGCAGGCCTGCTGCCGCACGTGCTGTCCCTGACGTCCCGGCACACGCTGCTCGTGGGCTCGGTCTCCGACCCGCGCACCGCGGAGCTCGCCGCCGGCCGGGGCGACGCGGCGGAGGTCTACGCGGCAGCGGCCGCGACCCGGGCCCGAGCGGCGCGGGCCCAGGTCGCGGACGAGCTCACCCGGCTCGGCGCCCACGTGGTGGAGGCCCCGGCCGACCGGTTCGCCTCAGCCGTCTCGGACGGCTACCTGGCGCTCAAGGCAGCGGGCCGGCTGTAGGGCGTCAGCCTGCGTAGGGCAGGACGTCGCCGTGGTCGTCGAGGTCCCCGGAGGTGCCCGCCAGGTGGGCCCGCCGGCCCCAGACGAAGACCCAGGCGAAGAACGCCCCCTCGGCCACCAGGCCGATGCCGATCCGTGCCCACGTGGGCAGGCCGCTCGGCGTCACGAAGCCCTCGATGAGACCGCTCACCAGCAGCAGCAGCGCGATGCCCGCGGCGCCGATCACGAGCGCCCGGCCCTCCTCGGCGAGCGCGACACCACGTGGCCGGTGGCCCGGGTCGACCACGGTCCAGCCGAGCTTCAGCCCCAGGCCGGCCGCCACGAAGACGGCGGTCAGCTCGAGCATCCCGTGCGGAAGGATCAGACCGAAGAAGAGCCCGGTGCGGTCGTGCGCGGCGAGCAGCCCGCCGACGATCCCGACGTTCAGGGCGTTGTTGTAGAGCAGGTAGAGCACCGGCAGGCCCAGCAGGATGCCGCTGGCCACCGCCCCGGCGGCCAGCAGCGCGTTGTTGGTGAAGACCTTGGCGGCGAACTCCTGCGCGGGCGCCTGCGAGTAGTAGTCGCGGAAGTCGCGGTCGATCAGCTGCCGCACCTCGTCGGCGGTCGCGAGCTGCCCCTCGACCTCGGGGTGGGTGGCGACGTAGGCCGCCCAGCCGAAGGCCACCAGCAGGAAGCCGGCCGTCGCGGCCAGCCACCACCAGCGCGACCGGTAGACGACGGCAGGGAAGTCCTGCTTCAGGAAGCGCGCCACGTCGCGCCACGCCGCCTGCCTGCTGCCGGCGACCACGGTCCGGGCCCTGGCCACCAGCGACGAGAGCCGGCCCACGAGGGCCGCCTCGGCGCCGGCCGACTGCAGCACCGACAGGTGCGTCGCCGTCCGCTGGTAGAGGGCCACCACCTCGTCCACCTCGGCACCGCTCAGCCGGCGCGGCGAGCGGCCCTTGCGGACCAGCTCCTCGAGCCGGTCCCACTCCGGCCGGTGGGTCGCGAGGAGCAGGTCGAGGTCCACAACGGCAGACTAGGCGGGACGGACCCGCACCGAGGAGGCAACGTGTCCCAGCTCGTGACCGGTGAGGCGGTCGCGCTCGACCTGCGCACCGCGGGCGTGCCGTCCAGGGCGCTGGCCGCGGTCCTGGACCTCACCGTCCAGGGCTCCCTGGCCTTCGCCCTCCTCCTGCTCATGGCGGTCACGGCAACCAGCGAGGCGGTCGCAGCGGCCCTCGGCATCCTCATCATGGTCGTCGTGGGGCTCGGCTACCCCGTGGGCCTCGAGACGCTGCTCGGCGGCCGCACGCTCGGCAAGCTGGCGCTGGGGCTTCGCGTCGTGCGGGACGACGGCGGGCCGATCCGCTTCCGGCACGCCTTCGTCCGGGGGCTGGTGGGCCTGTTCGTCGAGAAGCCCGGGATCACCATGGGGTCGGCCGGGCTGATCTCCTCCTTGCTCAACCGCGACGGCAAGCGGCTCGGCGACCTCTTCGCCGGCACGATGGTCGTGCAGGAGCGGGTGGCGCGCTCCTCGGTCGACGTCGTGCCGATGCCTCCGCAGCTCGCCGGTTGGGCTGCCGCGCTCGACCTGTCGGCGCTGTCCGACGGCACCGTCATGGCGGTCCGCAGCTTCCTCGGCAGGCACCACCAGCTGACCGACGCGACCCGCTCCTCACTCGGAGCGCAGCTGGTGCAGGAGGTGTCCCTCGCCGTGGGACCGCCCCCGCCGGGCGTCCCTCCGGGGGCCTACCTCGCGGCCGTCGTGGCGGAGCGGTGGCACCGGGCGCAGCGCGTAGCGGCGGTCGCCGCCCCTCCGCCGGTCCAGCCGTCCCAGCCGCCGCCCGCCCCGCCGCAGTCCCCCTTCGCCCCGCCGTCGTGAACCCCTGGGACGCCGAGGTCGACGTCACGACCGACCTCGCGACCCGCCTCGTCCGCGGGCAGTTCCCCGACCTGGCCGGCGAGCTGCGCCGGCTCGGCACGGGCTGGGACAACGACGTCTTCTCGGTCGGGGGCTCGGTCGCCTTCCGGTTCCCGCGGCGGCAGGCGGCGCTGCCGCTCATGGACCGCGAGCTCGCCGTGCTCCCGCACCTTCCAGCCCTGGGGCTGCCGGTGCCCCGCCCCGACTTCCGGGGGGTGCCCGCCGAGGGCTACCCCTGGCCCTTCTGGGGCGGCCCGCTCGTTCCTGGCGTCGAGCTGTGCCGGGCGCCGGGCGTGCCCCGGGTGCGGCTCGGCCGGGCGGTCGGCTCCTTCCTCCGCGAGCTGCACGGCCTGGCGCTCGACGTCGTCCTGCCTGACGACCCGATGCGCCGCGGCGACGCCGGGCACCGCGCCGCGATGTCCCGCGAGCCTCTGTCCGTGCTGGCCGCCGCCGGGCTGGTGGACGCGTCGGCGTACCGGCTGCTCGCGGCGGACCTGCCGGGACCGTCGGCCAGGCGGGTGCTGGTGCACGGCGACCTCCACCTGCGGCACGTGCTGGTACTGCCGGACGGCACGGCGGGCGGGGTCATCGACTTCGGCGACACCTGCTGGGCCGACCCGTCGGTGGACGTGTCGTTCGCCTTCTCGGCGCTGGACGGGGAGGCCCGGGCGGCGTTCTTCGACGGGTACGGCGACGTGGACGCCGAGACGGAGCTGCGGGCCCGGGTGCTGGCGCTGAACCTCTGCGCCGCCCTCGCCGTGTCGGCGCACGACACGGGGGACGACGAGCTGCTCTCCGAGAGCCTGGCCGGGCTCGACCGAGCCGTGGCGGCGTGACGAGTTCCCCTCGACCGCTCCGGGGGGGTGGCCCGCAGGGCGCCTACGACATCTGCTCGCGAGGGTGTGAGCAGATGTCGTAGGCACCCGAGGTGACCGTCCCGCCCGGAGGGAGCAACGATCAGCGGACGTCAGCAGCCGCCCGTCGGCGCGCAGGAGACGCCCGGTGCGTCGACGGTCCAGGCCGGTACGCCGAGCAGGCTGCCGCCTTGCGTCACCACCACGCCGACGTGCACGGCGAGGACGGCCACCGCTAACCGGCCCGCGACACGGGGCAGCACCAGACGACACAGCACCTGGGGCGTCCCGACGACGCTCCCGGCGTCCACGAGCGCCCAGGCTCCGAGGCCCAGGCCGAGCAGCAGCACCAGGGCACCAAGCACCTGCTGGGTGGTCACCATGTCAGTCGCACTCCTCGTCCCGGAAGGACAGCTCGGTCAGCACCTCGGCATCACCCCACCAGAGCAGCTCGGGCACGTCCGCCGTCCGGACGACGGTGGCGCCGCTCCGCGGCCCCTCGTCGAGCAGCTCGCGCTGGGGGTGAGGGACCCGCTCCTCGACCTCGCTCAGGTCGCTGCCGAGCGACGTGCCGTACGGCAGGTCGAAGCGGTACGACGACGGCCCTGCCAGGACGGCCCAGCCGCTGAGGACCACGGGGCCCTGCCCCCGGTTGCTCAGGTACGCAGTGACCGTCCCCCATCGCAGCGCCTGGCCCTGCTCCCCGTAGCAGCCGGGCAGCACAGACTCACGCGGCCGACCCAGGGCAGCCGTCAGTCGGCGCCGGGCCTCGTCCTGCGGCGTACCGACCGGCACGCCGGCCACCTGCTCGGCGCGCAGCACGACGACCTTGCGCACGGGCGTCGTGGACGGCGCAGCCGACGTGGTTGCCCGCGCGGCGGCCTGGGACACCCGCGATGCCGCAGCCGTCGGGTCGTCTGCCGACGGGGTGCAGCCGGTCACCGCGACGGCGGCCACGGCCAGCACCACGGTCCGGGAGATCACGAGCCCGGACGCTACTGGCGAAGAGGATTGCTGTCGTGGGAGGTCAGCGGCGCAGGGTGGCGTAGCGCTCGATGAAGCCGCGGTAGACCGCCACGATCTTCGGGTCCAGCCGCAGGTCGTTGTGGTAGGTGTTCGGGAACTGCAGGTTCACCGCGCCCTCGAGCCGCGGCGACTGGGCGTAGGTCGGTCCGACGTAGGCGGGGTCGCCCGCGCCCGAGCCGTCGTAGACGGTCATCCAGCGAGCCGGGCCGTAGGTCTCGCCGCCGGCGTTGAGGCGGGCCAGCCACGGCGTACCAGCGGCGATCTCGTCGCAGGAGACGACGTTGCCCTCCGATCCGGGCGGGCAGAAGGTCGTCCCGTGGTTCGCCCCGGCGATCCCGACGAACGCGACCAGGTCGCGCCGCAGGCCCTTGTGCACCAGGAGCGTCTTGCGGGCCAGGGTCACGCCGAGCGAGTGGCTGACGAGGACGAAGCGGCGGGAGCCGGTGTAGGCCTGCACGACGCGGATGAAGCGGTAGAGGTCGGGGACGTTGGCGTCGTTCTCGGTGATGTACGTGGAGCCGTCCTGGCCCATCTCGTCGTGCTCGCGGTCGCGCTCCGGGTTCGCCGTGAACAGCGCCGTGCCGTTGCTGCCGCCGAGACCGCCGTAGGACAGCGCCCAGAGCTCCTGGTCGGTCCAACCCGCCTTGCGGAACTGGTCGCGCACCGGGTACCAGTCCGCGGCGTCCACGTTGTTGCCGTGCACGAAGATGACCGGCACGTGCTTGAGCGGGTGGCGCGGCCGGATCCCACCGAAGCCGCCGACCCGCCACTTCCACTCGCTGTCGACCAGCATCGGGACCGTCTTGGCGAACTTCCACGCAGCCGGCCCCTGCGGCCGGGTCCGCTCCGGCTTGCCGGGGTCGTCGGCAGCGGAGGCCGACGACAGGAGCAGCGCCAGTGCCACCCCGACCGCCGCGGCCCGCCTCACGGCAGGACCAGGTGGGCGAGCTGCTCCCGCAGCACCTTCTTGTCGTACTTGCCGACGCTGGTCTTGGCGACCTCGTCGGTGACCACCAGCTCGTCGGGGAGCCACCACTTGGCCACCCGGTCGGCGAGGAAGGATCGCAGCTCCTCCAGCGTCAGGGACGCGCCGGGCACCAGGGAGGCGACGACCACGGGCCGCTCGTCCCAGCGCTCCGACCGCACGCCGACGACGGCGGCCTCGCGCACCGCGGGGTGGGCGAGGCAGGCGCCCTCCAGCTCCACCGAGCTGATCCACTCCCCGCCCGACTTCACCAGGTCCTTCGAGCGGTCCACGACCTTGAAGTAGCCGTCGTGCTCCATGACGACCATGTCGCCGGTGCGCAGCCAGCCGTCGTGGAACTTCTCGGGCGCGCCACCGAGGTAGTCGGTCGCGACCCAGGGCCCGCGGACCTCCAGCTCGCCGACGGTCTCGCCGTCCCAGGGCACCTCGGCGCCGGCCGGGTCGCACACCCGCGCCTCCAGCCCGGCCATCACGTAACCGGTCTTGGCCCGCACGTCGCGACGGCCCTCGACGTCGAGCCCCCGGTGGCGCCGTCGGGGACGGGAGGCTGCCGCCACCGGCCCGGTCTCGGTCATCCCCCAGATCTGCAGCACCTCGACGCCGAGGGCGTCGTAGGCCTCGAGCATCGCGCGCGGCGTCGCGCTCCCGCCGATGCCGATCGTGCGCAGCGAGCTGAGGTCGTGCGTCGAGCCCAGCGGCAGCAGGGAGGTCCAGATCGTCGGTACGCCGGCCGCCCAGGTCACCTCCTCCTCCGCGATCACGCGGGCGAGGTGCTCGGCGCTCGTGTCGGCGCCGACGAGGACGAGGTCGGCTCCGGTGAGCGGGGCGGCGTAGGGCAGCCCCCAACCGCAAGCGTGGAAGAGCGGTACGACCGGCAGCACCCGCTCCCGCTCGGAGATGGCCAGGGCGTCGGCCATGCAGCAGGCCATGGCGTGCAGGAACATCGCCCGGTGGCTGTAGACCACGCCCTTCGGCATCCCCGTGGTGCCGCTGGTGTGGCAGATCCCGCAGGCGGCGCCCTCCTGCAGCTCGGGAAGGTCGGCCGGATCGCTGGGCGCCGCCGCGGCGACCAGCGACTCGCCGTCGAGCAGCCCGGGCAGCCCCTCGCTGTCGCCCTTGCCCAGCCGCACGAAGGACCGCACGGACGGCAGCGACAACCCGGCCAGCCGCGGCACCAGGTCGTCGTCCACGAAGAGCACCGTGTCCCCGGCGTCGGCGACGACGTACTCGAGCTGCTCCGCGTGCAGCCGGATGTTGACCATGTGCAGCACCGCGCCAACGAGCGGTACGGCGTAGTAGAGCTCGACGTGCCGGCTGGTGTTGTTGGCGAACGACGCCACTCGGTCCCCCGGCTGCACCCCCAGCTCGCGCAGCACCGTGACCAGGCGAAGCACCCGGTCGGCCAGCTCGCGGTACGTCGTCCGCGTGGTGCCCTCGGCGAGTGCGTCCACGACGACGCCGTCGCCGTTCACGGTCCGCAGCCGCTCGAAGATCGTCCCCACCGTGAGGGGCATGTCCCCCATCAGGCCCTGCATGTCACTCTGCCCCCGTCACTCGTCCACCGTCGGCAGGCCGAGGCCCAGCACCAGCAGCGCGCTGTCGCGCGGCAGCCGCGGGTCGAGGCCGGTCAGCTCGCGCACCCGGCCGAGCCGGTACGTGACCGTGTTCGGGTGCACCGTCTCGCGTCGTGCGGTCTCCGGCACCGAGCCGGTGTCCAGGTAGGTCCGCAGCGTCCCCAGCACCACCCCTGCGGGGTCGCGCGCGGCCAGGACGTCGAGGACCCGCAGCCGCAGCGCCGCAGCCACCCGCTCGTTGCCGAGCAGGAGCTGCTCGACCAGCAGGTCGTCGGGCCCGAAGGCGCCTCGCCCGTGCCCCTCGGCCAGCGCCGTCACGAGCAGCCGCTCGACGTGCTGCACCTCCTCGAGCAGCGCGCGGCCGCACGCGGCGGGACGACCCCAGCAGGTCAGCACCTCGGGTCGCGGCCGCAGCCCGTCGACGCGCTGCGGCACGAGCAGCAGCACCCGGTCGCCCCGATGGCCACCGAGCGTCCCGGCCGGCGCGTCGGCCAGCAGCGCGTCGATGCCGGCGGCGGCACCGGCTCCGGCGACCACGACGGGCACGTAGCTCTGCGCGAGCACGGTGCTGAAGCGGAGCGACACGGCCGCGACCTCGCTCGGGTCGGTCGCGGAGAGCAGTGCCTCGACCAGCTCCCGCCGGCGCGCGTCGACATGTCGCAGCCGCTCGTGCGAGGCCGCCAGGTACGCCTGCGCCAGCACCGACGAGGTCCGGTCGACGATGTCCATCCACCGCGAGCCGAGGTCGGCGAGCACGCCCGTCTCGCCGACCGGCACGGCGGCGCACATCGCCGCCCAGGCCTCGCGGCCCGCGATGCGGTAGGCGTGCAGCACCGACTCCAGCGGCATGCCCATCGCGAGCCGCTGCCGGCCCGACGACTCGAAGACCTCGAGCTCCCGCGGCGTCGGCGAGCGGTGCTCGACGACGCAGGTCAGGAACGTCGTCACCAGCCGGCGCGAGACGGGCAGCACCTCGATCGCGAGCTGGCCCGGGGTGAGCTCGGCGTACTCCGCGATCTCGGCGCGGTAGGCCTCGCCCATCCGCTCGACGAGGCCGTCGAGGTCGGCGAGCACCCGCTCGGCGAGCGCCCCGACGCCGTCCGCGCGGACGGCCCGCAGCCGGGTCACGGCGCGTGCTCGGCGAACCAGGCGAGCAGCATCCGGTTCACCTCGTCGGCCTGGTCGGTGGTGACGAGGTGGTTGGCCCCCTCTACGAGGACGAGCTTGGCGTCCGGGATCGCCGCGGCGAGCTTCTCGCTGTTGCCAGGGACGCAGAGCCGGTCCTGCGCCCCCACGGTGACCAGGGTCGGCGTGGTGACCGTCGGCAGCTCGTCGTACCGGCACCAGAGCGCGGTCCCGCCCTGCGCGGCGTAGCCGACGGGGCCGGCGGTGCCCGGGGCGCGCACCGCCCAGTCCTCCTCGATGAGCTCCCGCGGAGTCCTCGGGTGGTAGTTGAACGGGATGGAGAACTCGGCGCGCTCCTCGGCAGGCATGACGAAGCGGGCGGCGAGGAAGTCGTGCACCTCCTGCGGCCACACCCCGGCGGCGGTGCCGGGGTGGGATGACATCAGCGTCAGCGACAGCAGCCGCTCCGGGTGCGAGAGCGCCAGCTCCTGCGCCATGAGGCCGCCCATCGAGATGCCCACCACGTGGGCCGCCTCGACGCCCGCCTCGTCCAGCACGGCCAGGCAGTCGGCCGCCATCAGCTCGACCGTGTACGGCGCACCGGGGGCGTCGCCGGTGGCCCCGGCACCCCGGTTGTCGAGCCTCAGCACGCGGTGCCGCTGCGCCAGGACCGGGACCTGCCGGAACCACGCAGCCGCGGGGTAGGCCAGACCCATGACGAGGAGGACCGGAGTGCCTGATCCCTCGTCGTACCAGGCGATCTGCGCTCCGTCGGGGCGGGTCACGACGTTCATCTCAGACTCCCTTGCGGGCGTGGAGAGCGGAGCCGGTGGCGCCGGCCAGGACGCGGCCGATGCCGAGGTGGGTGGCGAGGGTCTCGTCGTCGAGCTCCTCGACCGGGGCCGTGTGGACCACGACGCCCGTCTGCAGCAGGTTGGCGGTGTCGACGAGCGACAGACCGAACGCGACGTTCTGCTCGACGAGCACCATCGTCACGCCGCTGTCCTTCACGACCTGCAGCACCTGGCGCAGGTCGTGCTGCATCTTGGGCGACAGCCCCGCGGAGGGCTCGTCGACGAGCACCAGCCGCGGCTCGTTGACAAGCGCCCGGGCGACCGACAGCGAGGCCTGCTGCCCTCCGGACATCGTGCCCGCCAGCTGTGACCGCCGCTCGCGCAGCACCGGGAACCGGTCGTACACCGAGTCGAGCGCGGCGGCGTACCGGCTGCGGGCCCGCCGGCGCAGCGTGTACGCGCCGAGCCGGAGGTTCTCCTCGACCGTGAGCTGCGGGAACACCTGCCGCCCCTGCGGCACGTGGCCCATGCCCAGGGCCACCCGCTTCTCCGGGGTCAGCCGGGTGATGTCCTCGCCCTCGAACAGGATGCGGCCGGTGCGGGCCGGCACCAGCCCGGCGATCGTCTTCATCGTCACCGACTTGCCGGCCCCGTTGAGGCCGAAGACGCCGGCGATGCTGCCCTCGGGCACCACCAGGTCGATGCCGTGCAGCACGGTGACCGGCCCGAAGCCGGCCGTGACCTGCTGGAGCTCCAGCATCGGGGTCATGCGACCACCTCACCCAGGTAGGCGCGGACGACCTCCGGCCGGGTGACCACCTCGACCGGCTCGCCGTCCGCGATGACGCGCCCGGTGTCCATGACGTAGAGCTCGTCCGCCGTGTTGAGCACCAGCGGCACGTTGTGCTCGATGAGCAGCACGGTCCGGCCGAGCCGGTCGCGCACGTCGAGCAGCGTCTGGGCGAGGTCCTCCGCGGCCGCCGGGCTCATCCCGGCGCTCGGCTCGTCGAGCATCACCAGTTCCGGGCTGGTCACCAGGCAGCAGCCGATCTCGACGATCCGCTGCTGACCGTGGGAGAGCCTCCCGACCGGCGTGTCGCGGAAGCGCTGGAACCCCAGTCCCTCGAGCACCTGGTCGGCCCGCTCGCGCAGCTCCCGCTCGAACCACCGGCTGGGGCCGACCCCGAGCAGCGCGCTGCCGACGCCGTACGCCGCGCCGAGGTGCTGGGCGGTGAGGAGGTTCTCGTAGACGGACTGCTGCTTGGCGAGGCCGATGAGCTGGAAGGTGCGGCCCATGCCGCGGGCGGCGCGGACGTGCGGCGGGAGGGCGCTGATGTCCTCGCCGAGGAACAGCACCTGTCCGCTGTCAGGCGCCAGCGCCCCGGTGACCGCGTTGAAGAGGGTCGTCTTGCCGGCGCCGTTCGGTCCCATCAGCCCGACGATCGTGCCGCGGTCGACGCGGAGCGACGCCTGGTCCACGGCCTGGAGGCCGCCGAAGCGCACGCTCACGTCCCGCGCCTCCAGGACGGGTACGCCGGCCCGCGGCTTGCGCACCGGCGGGGCGCCGCTCAGCGGTCTCAGCGCCGGGAGAGAGGGGCGCGTCGGCGGGAGCGGCGGGAGCCCGCCCTTGCGCTCCAGCCGCTTGTCGCGCGCCTCGCGGACCGCGCCGGCCAGCCCGTGCGGGTTGCGGCTGATCGTGTACATCAGCAGGGCGCCGTTGAGGACCAGGTCGTAGCCGCGGATGCCCTCGCCGAAGAGGGCGATCATCACCGACGGCAGGAGGATGGCGAAGAACGCCGCCCCGACCACCCCCGCCCGGCTGCCCAGCCCACCGATCACGACGACCACCACGAGCAGCAGCGACTGCTCGTAGCGGAAGACCGTGCCGGTGACGGTGCCGTAGGCCGTGCCGAGGATGGCCCCCGCAGCGCCGGCCATCGCGCCCGAGAGGGTGAAGGCGAGCAGCTTGGTCCGGGCGACGTCGATGCCGAACGAGGACGCCACGCCCTCGTCGGCCTTGACCGCCTGGAAGGCGCGGCCGAAGCGCGACCGGCACAGGTTCACGTCGAGCTGCCACACCACGACGAGCACCACGAGCGCGAGGGCGAGGAAGTCGGCGTTGGTCGCGATGGCGCTGTCACCGACGTAGGGCCGCGGCACCGGCTTGCCCGCCGACCCCCCGCCGATGCTCTCGACGCGGAACAGCGACTGGTAGCCGGCGTAGGCGACGCCGATCGTGACGACGGCGAGGTAGAGCCCCCGCAGCCGCAGCGCGGGCAGGCCCACGACGAAGGCGACGAGGCCGCCCATTGCCGCAGCGGCCAGTAGGCCCACGAGCCAGGGCAGCCGCAGGTCGTTCACGCCGGTGACCAGGCCGGTCGTGAAGGCGCCGACGCCCACGAAGGCGTACTGCCCGAGCGAGATCTGGCCGGCGTACCCCATCAGCAGGTTGAGGGAGAGCCCGGCGACCGCGAAGGCCGTGGCGGCGCAGAGCCGCAGTGCGTTGACGTCGGAGAGGAGGCCGGCCCGGCTGAGGACCGGCGGCAGCACCGCGACGAGCGCCAGCCAGACCACGATTCCCGGCACCGGCAGCGACACGCGGCGGGGGACCCGCAGCGGCAGCGTGGTGGTGGTCATGCCGTCACCTCCGCAGCGGCCGGCCGGGCAGGGCCGAGGAACCGGGACCGGAGCTCCGGTCCGAGCGCCCGGCCGAGGAGCGCCACCAGCACCACGGCCAGCAGCAGCAGGTAGCGCTCTCCCGGCACGTCCAGCGGCAGGTAGGCCTGCTCGGCCGCCTCCAGCACGCCGAGGGCCAGCGCCCCGGCGACCGCACCCGGCAGGGAGCCGAGCCCGCCGATCACCGCGGCAGCCAGGCCGAAGACGAAGAACTCGCTGGCGAAGCCCGGCGTGATGAGACCTACCGTGGGCTCGGCGAGCAGCGCCGCGGTGCCGGAGAGGGCACCGCCGAGACCCCACACCGCGAGCGAGACCCGCGACAGCGGTACGCCGACGAGCCGCACCGCGTCCGGGTCCTGGGCCGCGGCGAGGATGCCCAACCCGAAGTCGGTACGGCGCAGCAGCCGCTGCAGCCCGAAGCCGAGCGCGAGCGCCACCAGGACGGCGAGAACCTGGTGCGGGAACACGACCACGCCGGCGACCGTGAAGCCGCTGTCGAAGGGGTTGTCGAGGACCTTGCCGCTGTCCCCCACGTAGATGATCTCGATCGAGACCAGCGTCAGGGTGAGGCCGACGGTGGCGACGGCCGTCGACACCGGGTCCGAGGAGATCATCCGGCGCACGACCGCGAACTCGAAGCCGGCGCCCAGGAGGACCGCCGCGACGACCGCGACGAGGGCGCCCACGAGCCAGGGCGCACCCAGGTCGTGCACGACGACGTAGGCGACGAGCAGGGCAGCCGTACCGATCTCGCCCTGCGCGAAGTTGAGGACGCCCGTGCCGCGGTGCACCAGGACGATGCCGATGGCGAACAGCGCGTAGATGCCGCCGGCGATGAGGCCGAGGACGAGGACCTGCCCCATCAGGGCCGCCCGACGCAGGCCCGGGTGTTGCGCCAGTTCACCTTGCCGCCGGGCGCCGCGTAGGTCTGCATGAAGTTGAGCCGCTCCGCTCCGTGGTGCCCGTCGCCGGTGGTGAAGTCGATGAGGCAGGCGCTGCTCGTCGGCCGGCCCTTGTACGACTGCAGCAGCGTGACGAACTTGTTGCGGGTGCAGTCCTTCCCGCAGAGCAGCAGCTGCGCGTAGAGCGCCTTCTGGGCCGTCCAGTTGAGGAACAGGAGGTCACCGCCGAAGCCGGCCAGGTCGGCGTTGGGGCGGTACTTCGCGTACTGCTGCTCGAAGAGCCGCACGTCGTCGGCGTAGGAGGCGAACGAGCCCGAGTAGTCGCCGTTGGAGTAGGCCGGGAACATCGCGACCCCGTCGAGCGGCGGGCTCATCGCGTCGTCTGCCAGCGTCTGCGACGTGAGGTTGAACGGGAACATCAGGTACTGAGGGCTGTAGGCCTGCCGCTTCGCCTGGACGATGAACTCCGTGGAGTTGAGGGCGTTCTCCCAGAGGAAGACGACCTCGGCGCCGGCGTTCTTCATGTCCAGGATGTCCTGCGTGTAGTTGTGCTTCTTGTCGGCGACCTTGTTGTCCTTGACCACGCTGAGGCCTGCGCGCGCGAGCGCGTCCCGGAACGCGTCGGCGCCGGGCTTCCAGTTCGTCGAGTCGCGCTCGACGATGCCGACCTCCTTGCCGCGGTACTTCGACAGGTAGAGCTGCGCGAAGCCCTCGCCCATCCGCTCGACGGTCGGGAGCTCGGTGAAGCTGTACTTCAGGCCCTTGCTGCCCTTCACCGTCGCGGTGTGGTGCAGGTAGAGCACGTGGTTGCGCTCCGCCCAGTTGCGGACGTTGGGGATCTGGTCGAAGCCGATGCCACCCAGGAGCATGAAGATGTTCTTCGCCTTGCAGGCCGTGGCCGCCTCGACCGCGGTGTTGGGGTCGTAGTTGTCGTTCTCGTAGGTGACGGTGACCTTGCGGCCGAAGACGCCGCCCTTCTCCGTGTTGACGGCGGTCCAGAAGACGTTGAAGTCGTCGGCCGTGGTGTTGAAGGCCGCGCCGTAGGTCAGGGCGGCGTGCGCGCACATCGTGATGGACGTGGGCGTGATGCCGATGCGGTCCTCCGCCGGCGTGAACAGCTGCGCGACCGGCCCGACGGGTGCCACCGGGCCCGCTCCCCCGTGGCTCCCCCCGGGGGCGGGCCCGGTCGTCGTCGTACCTCGGCCAGGGGCGGCGGGGCCGCCGGCCGTCCCGCGAGGGCCGGGCTGCCCGCTCGGGCCGGCGGTGCTCCCGGGCGCCGGCGTGGCCGGCTGACCGGGGGACGCGGTCGCGAGCGGTCCGCCGGCCGGGTCCTGCGTCAGCGAGACGGGCGCAGGGGCGGACGAGCAGGCCGCCGCGAGCCCGGAGGCGACGAGCAGCCCGGCCAGCAGGCGCGTGCGGTACATGGGACCCCCGAGGACGACGACGAGACGCTCGAGGTGAAGTACGCCACACCGGGACCCGTCACCTGCACAGGGACTCCGTGAATCTCACAACGGTTTCTTGTGAGACTCACGAACGGCTCACCCGAGCCAGCTCACGACCTGGGCCGACGCGGTTCGGCAACCCGGCTTTGCGGCGTACCGCTGCGGGTGCCACGACCTCACACGCCGGAGAGCAGCAGCCCGGGGTGACGATGGCTCCCGACTCCGCACCCGAGGATCGGCGTGCCGACGCCAGGCTCGCAGCGCACGCGTACGGCCGCACGCTGATCAAGCGGCGTGATCACCGTGCCGGGCTGAGCGGGAGCCCGCGAGCGTGCGGCCGCACGGTGATCATGGTCGGCTGCCTTGAGAGCCAGGCATCACACCGTGCTGGCGGGCTCAGACGCGGGAGAGCAGCAGCCCGTCCAGCAGCACCGGCCGGCCGGTGGTCAGCACGCGCACGCTGACGGCCCCGCTCCGCGCGGAGAACGCGGGGAGCACGAGCAGCCGCCGGTGCGCCAGCTGCGACGACACGAGGCTGATCTTGCCGACGAGGGCGCCGCCGACGTAGACCCCCACCGTCCCGCAGGTCGGGCAGGTGCTCGCGACGACACCGACCCGGCGCACGGTCGTCAGCCGCGAGGAGAGGGCGGCCCCCTGCTGGGTGCTGCGCAGTCCGTCGTACCCGAGCAGGGCCGGGCTGTAGACGTAGTCCCAGGTCCCCCGCTGGAACGCGGTCCGCTCATCGACGTGCCGGGTCACGCAGCGGTGCGCCGACCAGGCGCCGACGTTCCCCGCGCGGTCGTGGGCCCGGACGGCGAAGCACACCGTGCCGCCGTACGGGAGCGACGCGGCCCTGCTCGTCGTGGTGAGCCCCTGCCAGGCGGCGGGTCGCGTCCACCCGGTGAAGCCCTGGGTCACCGTCGCCGTGGTGAGCCGCACGTCGTAGGACGCCACCCCCGAACCGGCGTCCTGACCCGACCAGGAGAGCGGCTGCGAGGGCAGGAAGGTGAACGGCTTCGTGGGAGCCGTGATCGTCGCCGTCGGCGCCGCGGTGTCCGTCGCCGGCGCTCCCGGTTCCACCACCCAGGAGTAGGCCGTCGCGCCGCGGTGGCCCT
>Ga0190269_10000343_pt1 | contig 24705 bp, 19 predicted proteins | sample Popmic249IS_FD_133749 | JGI IMG/M metagenome (GOLD analysis project Ga0190269, IMG submission 133749) | Populus adjacent soil microbial communities from riparian zone of Blue River, Arizona, USA - 249 IS | ecosystem: Environmental > Terrestrial > Soil > Riparian zone | place: USA: Arizona... | reverse complement strand
GGAGTCGACGCTGGGACGAGGACCGTTGCAAGCGCTGTTAGACCCACACGGAGCCGCGATCGCGCCGATTTTGGCGCAGGAAATCCAGGCAGCGCTCGCCAAACTGCCGGAGGATCATCAGACAGTGGTGATTTTGGCTGACGTGGAAGAGCTCAGTTACAAAGAAATCGCTGAAGTCATCGGGTGCCCCATCGGCACCGTCATGTCGCGACTGCACCGTGCGCGTAAAGCGCTTCAGGAGCGACTCTCTGAGCAGGCTGAAGCGCTCGGCTTGTACGCCGCGCACGCTGCCAATCAGGCAGCGCATCAAACAGCCAGCCCTCAGCAGGAAGCACAACCGATCATGCTCGCGAACTATCGTCGCGAGAGGAGTCAGGCGTAATGGACTGCCGCGTAGTCCAAAGACACTTGTCAGCATTCGTCGACAGCGAGCTGGAGCCCACGGCCGCGCTGGAGCTCGAAGCCCACCTCGTGGGCTGTGATCCGTGCGCAACGCAACGAACATTCGTCGGCTCGCTGAAGTTAGAGATCAACAGACAGCTCGCGCCGGTGCGTGCGCCGGCGCATCTGCGCGCGCGCATCGAACAAGCCTTGTCGAAAGTGCCGATCGAAGTCGATTCCGAGGCGCGACCGAGCAGCCATGTGTGGGCCATCGCGGTCAGTGTCGCGGCTTCGGTGTTGCTGGTGCTGGGCTCTGTGGTCAATACCGACCGTGGCCCGACCAAGACCATCGCCGGCGTTGTGAACAATCCACTCGACGTCGTTCGCGAGGTCGTCGATCGACACAAGGATCATCTGCCGGTCGAGATCTCGACCGCTGCGCCTGAGCAAGCGACGAGCTGGTTCCGCGACAAAGTCGGGTTCCGCGTGCGCGGTGTGGAGTTCACAGAGCCGCGTGTGCACTTCGAAGGTGCACGCATGGCGCAGGTGGGCAATAACCTCGCTGCACGACTCTACTATCGCGTCGGCGACAGTCAGCTGACGGTGGTTGCGTTCAAGCCGACACATCCGATCGACCATGTGCTGAGCTCCGACAACGGCGTGATGAAGATCAGCGTGTCCGGTCGTGAAGTTCCGTACCGCAAGCTACAGGGCTATACGGTTCCGATCGTGCAGGACGATGGTATCGTCTACGCGTTCACGGGTGACCTGGATGAACGCATGCTCCTTCAGCTGGTTGCGACAGCGCGTTTTCCGCACTAGCGACCTTGTGCGCTGATGTTTGACGACTGACGTTCGATCGCTGGCCAAGGTCTCACAGCCCAACACAGTCGAACGCGCGCGCTTGTTTCCGTGCGAGTTCGCCTGGCTCCGTTGACACTCCCGAATCCGGGCCCCTATCCTCGAATTTCGATAGGTTGAGTCTGTGCCGCGTGTTTGGGCACCGGAGGAACCGGATGAGTCAGCGCGTTCTGGTTTTCGAAAGTGACGCCGCGTTCGCCAAGGAAGTAAAGCAGAATCTGGAACGCATGGGGCTCGACGTGGACGTCGCAGTGGACGGCCCCGCGGGCTTGGAGCTGGCATCCGCGCATCCTCCGTCATTGATTCTGCTGACCATCGAGCTTCCCGGCATGAATGGCTTTTTGGTCTGCAAGAAGATCAAAAAGATGGCGGAGCTCGAGCACGTGCCGCTCGTGATCATGTCGAGCGAGGTCGATCAAGAGACGTTCGAGCAGCACAAAAAGCTGCGCACACGCGCGGATGAGTACGTACGCAAGCCTATCGCCTTTGCTGATCTGATGGATCGGATCCGCACGTTCGTGCCAGCGGCCACTGAAGCAGACAGCTCGATCAGCGAAGCCGAAGCCGCAGCCATCGACATCGAAGAAGCGTTCTCGGTCTCGGATGAAGACGTGGTGGTCGTATCCGATGAGCCGAGTGGCATCGGCGTGGCAGAAGCGCACGCAGGAGAAGCGCCTGCCGAGGCAGCTCAGCTGGAGGTCGCCAACGACGCCGAGCTCGACGCTGTCGCTGACAGCGCGCTCGATGCCATGGCCGCAGAGGCTGCGGTCGACTCGGCTGCCAAGTCCGTTGCGCCGAAACGCCAGTCGTCCATGCCCGCGGCCAGCTTGTTGTCCTCGCCGCCCATGGCTGCCAACGGAACGTCGGCGGTCCCCTTGGCTGCGAATGGCTCGCACTCTATGCCGCCGATGGCTGCGAATGGCTCGCTGTCGGTGCCGCCCGCGTCGCAGCGTCCGCCTTCGTGGCGACCGCACACCGAAGAGGTGGGCGCGAGCATGGATGGCAACTCCACCGGTCGCATCTCGCTCCGGCCGCTGATGCGTTCGTCCGCGCCTCCCGTGGGTGAATCCGCGGCGCAAGCTGCCGCACACGCCGCAGAGATAGAGCGCTATCGCCGCGAGCTGATCGCCGCGGAGGAGAAGGTGCAAGCGGCAGAGCGACGCGCCGCAGCGGCCGAGCAACGTGCCGGCAGCGCCGAGCGCTCGCTCGACGCGGCCAAGCGCACAGGCGGGGCTTCGAGCCGTGAGCTGCTCGATCTGCGTGAGCAGCTCAACCGCAAGGATCGCGAGCTGCTCGAGCTGCGCGATCAAGTCACCGCGCGCGACAAGCAGCTGATCGAGGCGAGCGATCGCGGTTTGGCTGTGGAGCGGGAGCTGCAGGACAGCAAGGACAAAGGCTCGGACCTGCAGCGCGAGCTGGAGAAGAAGTCCGAGCTCGTGACTGCCCTGACCGCTGACAAGGAAGCCGCACGCAAGCGCGTCGAAGACGCCAAAGCGCGCGCCGAGCGCAACGAGCTCAAGGTGCGCGACCTGAGCACGGCGCTCGATGAGCTGCGCATGGCGCGTCAAGCCGACATCGAAGAGCGGGATGCGCTGCATGCGCAGGAGCTCGAGCGTTTGCGCGAGGAGCACAGCTCGGCGCTCACGCAGCTGCGCGGCGAGCACGCGGCTCAGCTCGAGACGCTCGAACAAAAGCACGCCTCGCAGGAGTCGGCGCTCCAGCAGGGCTACGAGTCGAAGGTGACCGACCTGAAGCACGAGCATGCCGGTCAGCTCGCCGCTGTGCGCCAGGAGCATGTGAACGAGCGCGAAGCCGCGCAGCAGAAGCACGACGCGGAGCAGGCAGCGCTCAAGGCGGAGCATGCATCGCAGACCGAGACGCTCCGGTCGGAGCACGCAGAGGCGCTGGGCGCTGCGCGGCGCGAGCACGCTTCACAGGTGGACACGCTCAAGGCGGAGCACGCGAGCTTGCTCGAGCGAACGCAGGGCGAGCATGCGTCGCAGACCGAGGCGCTGAGGGCCGAGCACACGCAGCTCCTCGCCCGCACACGCGACGAGCATGCTTCACAGATCGAAGCGCTCAGGTCCGAACACAACCAGCTGCTCGAACAGACCCGGGACGAGCACGCATCGCAGATCGAGACGCTGCGAGCCGAGCATAGCGATGAGCTCGCGAAGACGCGCGGCGAGCACGCCTCGCAGATCGAGCGGCTGACGTCCGAGCACACCGAGCTGCTCGCGAGGACGCGGCGTGAGCATACTGCGCAGGTAGAGAAGCTGCAGTCTGAGCACAGCGAGCTGCTCGAGGAAACCGTGCGCGAGCATGCGTCGCGGATCGAGGCGCTGAAGCAGGAGCACCAGACGAGCACAGAGGCCGCGGCGCGTGAGCATGCGTCGCAGGTCGATGCACTCACTCAGGTGCACGAGGCGCGGCTGACGGCGGCACAGCGCGAGCACAGCTCAGCGATCGAGTCGTTGGAACAGCGTCACGCTGCAGAGCTCGAGAAGAGCCAGCGCGAGCACGCCTCGCAGATCGAGGCGCTCAAACAGCAACACGCGGACGCGACGGAAGAGCACAGCCAGGCGCACGCTGCCGAGATCGCGCTGCTCAAAGAAACGCATGCGTCACAGCAGGCGTCGCTCCAGCGGGAGCACGAGCAGCGCGTGGAAGCGCTCACCCACAGTCACGCGCAGGAGCTCGCCGAGCGCGCACAGGCGCATGCCGACGAGCTCAGCAAGCTGCAGGAGCAGCATCGCAACGCGCTCGCGGCCCAGAAGCGCGCGCACGAGGATGAGCTGGAAGAGCTGCGCGAGGAACACCTCGTGGCCTTCAGGACCGCGGCCGATCGCGCCGAGCAGGCGCGGCTCGCTGCGCTCGAAGCGCAGCAAAACGAGCTCAACGCGCAGCACGCACAACACCTTGAAGAGACACAGCTGCAGCTACGCGGTGAGCATGCCGCCGAGCGCGAAGAGCTGAGCCGCAAGCACGCGAGCGAAGTGGCTGAGCTCACCGAGAAGCACCGCCAGGCGGTGGGCGTCTTGAACCGTTCGGTCTCCGACCTCGAATCGCGGTATGCGCTCTTGGAGGAGCAATACGAGGAGACGGTCAAGTCTCGCCAACATGTCGAGGAGCGCCTGCGCAACGTGAGCAGCGAGCGCGACGAGCTCACACAGCGCAGCAGCGACCTCGGCATGCAGCTCGGCCGCGCCCAGGCGCGTTCTGACCGCGACCGCGAGTTGCTCGACCGCGCGCGCAAGGCGGTCGCCATCGGCTTGGGTCTCCTCGAGGAACAGAAGCACGACCCGATCGCCTGACTGCCTAAGGTAGGACGCGGTGCGCTCGACGCTGGCGGTTCCCGCTGCTACACCGCGGTGCATGGAACAAGCCAAGTCTGCGCGCACGCTGATCGTCGAGCTTTGCAAGTCGTTCTACGACCAGGGTTGGGTCTCGGGCACAGGCGGCGGGATCAGCATCCGCGAGGGTGACCGCGTGTACATGGCGCCGAGCGGCGTTCAAAAGGAGCGCATCCTCGAGCGCGACCTGTACGTGTTGGACAAGGAAGGCGAGATCCTGGAGCGTCCAGCGGATCCGCAGCTCAAGCCGAGCGCTTGTCTGCCGCTGTTTTTCAACGCATTCAAGCTGCGTGGCGCGGGCGCGGTGATCCACAGCCACGCCATGCCTGCGATCTTGGCCACGCTGCTCTACGACAAGGCATTCGAGTGCACCGAGATCGAGATGATCAAAGGCATCGAAGGCTACGGCTACTACGACAAGCTGGTGGTTCCGATCATCGAGAACACCGCGCACGAGTGCGATCTCGCAGACAGCATGGCGCAGGCGATCGAGGCCTATCCGAAGTCGCATGCGGTGCTGGTGCGCCGACACGGTGTGTACATCTGGGGCCGCGACTGGGTGCAGGCCAAGACGCACGCCGAGTGTTACCACTACCTGTTCGACGTCGCGGGCCAGATGTCACGGCTCGGACTCGGCTTGCCGAACAAGTCGTCGCGCTGAGCCGAGCCGACCTGTGCTGGGCCTTCAGGGGCAGAGCATGCAGCCAAGGTTGACCGCGAGCTGGGCGCAGCGGTCCGTCCACTCGCCGGTGCAGCAAGTTTGGTCGCCGTTCTGCAGGTTCCCGCAGACGCACTCTTCGACATAGCTGTTGTCGCAGCCCGCTTCGCCGGTGCCTGAGCAGCAGTCGCCACCGTTGCAGTCAGGGTCTGCGAACTGGCAGCCGCAGTCACACTTGCCGTCGTTGCGAAGGCTCTCGGGACAGTTGTTTGCGGGCTCGCCCGAGTCGTTGCACCAGCGCGCGGCACGGTGCTCGCCGAGCGCCTGGCACATGTACGGGCTGCAAGGTGAGCACGCCGGGTCTTCGTACCCGCAGCCGCAGTGGCAAACCAGGTCCGTCTTCCACTCTTCGCGGCACAGGTCCGGCGCGCCGCAGAAGCTCGTGAGGCACTGATTGTTGTATGTGGGCGCGTCGTCTTCTTCTTCGGGAACGCACTTGCCTGCGCGACACACCGTGTTCTCCGCGCAGTCATCCCAGCAACGCTGGCCTTCGCGGACTGCGTCGCCAGTGCACGTTCCATCCCCGTCGCACTGGTCCGACGCGGTGCAATCGCTGAAGTCATCGCATGCGGTTCCAGCTGCGACCGATGCGCCGGGGATGCAGCCAAAGCCGAGCTCCTCGCGATCGCCGCACACATCGGGCTCCGCATCGGTGCCGGTGCAGCTGTTGAAGTCTGTACAGCCCGTGCCAGCTGGCGCTTCCTCACCGAGGCAGCGGTTGGCTGGGTCATCGGTGCAGCGGTCATTCGTGGTGCATGCGTTCGCGTCGTCGCAGGAGTTGCTGACGCGATTCGGCCCGAACGTGCAGCCTCCCGTTTCCGGATCGCATACGCCGTCGCTGCAGTCGTCGTTCAGCGCCGAGCAATCGAGATCGTCGCCAGCGCACGTGCCGCCGTTGCAGCGATCGCCGAACGTGCAGGGGTTGCCGTCGAAACACGCGGTGCCGTCCGCTGCAGTCTCTGTCTTGCACTCACCCGTCTCGGGATCACAGACGCCCTTCGTGCAGCCCTCGTCGAGCTCGGAGCAATCGACGTCCTGACAAGGCGCCGCGGTAGAGGCGTCTCCGGACCCCGCGTCCGCTTGGCCGGCTTGGGCATCAGGGAGCGCTTGCTGCCCGGCGTCGCCGATTTTGAACTTCCCAAAGTCATCGAGCCAAATACAGCCTGAGCTCGTACTGGTCATGAAGCCGAGTACGAACAGCGCGCTGACCGCAGACTTTGAGCTAAGCATACGCATAACGAGGCCGAGGATACGTGGCGTCGTCCCGTGAATCCAGCGTTCTCAGGGCTCGCGCTGCTGCACACTACCCGAGTGGGCTGTCGCTGCGTCATCGGGCAGTGCCGGTGTGGTCAAGGTTCGGCGAGCTGTGTGCGTGCTTTCGCGACTCAGATCTGCCACAACAGCTCCGCACATCGCAGAACCCGTTCTGCCATCGCGAGCTCACACGTGCCGCCATCAGCGTCTGCTGCCGAGCTCCACGAATCACGAGCCACGTGTCACGAGGTACAGCACAGATGCTTTATCCGGTTACGCATCCGCTCCGCCTTTTGCAAGGCATCGGCCTGTTGGAGGCCGAGTCAGGGGCCACGCTCACGAAGCAGTTCGAGGCCCACGCCGCGGCGGATCCGAGCAAGGTGTTTCTGATCTTCGAAGATCAGCGCTTCACGTACGGTGAGGCGAACGCGCTGATCAACCAGCACGCCCACAGCTACCGCGCGCTCGGGGTGGGGCACGGTGACGTGGTGGCGCTGCTCTTGGAGAATCGCCCCGCGTTTCTTTGGCATCTGTTTGGTTTGCAGAAGGTGGGTGCGATCGGCAGCCTGATCAACACGCATCTCGTGGGCGAGTCGCTCGCCCACGCCATCCACATTTGTCGCCCGCGTCACGTGGTGGTCGGCTCGGAGATGTGGCCCGCCTTTGAGCACGTGCGCTCGCGCTTGCCCGAGATCCATGAGGGCATGGTGGATGTCGATCACGCCGGCGCCGTGGCAGCCGCTGTCGATGTGCCAGCGTGGGGCGAGCGCTTGCCGCAGGCCTCGCGCAACAACCCGGCGCCGAACGAGCGCATCACGCTCGCGGATCAGGCTGCGTACATCTACACGAGCGGGACGACTGGCTTGCCAAAGGCCGCGGTCGTTCGCCACAGTCGCTTCTTCCGCGCGGGCGCGGTCTGGGCAGGTTTGGCGTATCGCTTTCGGCAGGGTGACGTGCTCTACAACTGCCTGCCGCTCTACCACGCGAACGGCCTGTTGCTCGCGACCGGCAGCGTCGTGACTGCCGGTGTCACGATGGTGCTCGCGCGCAAGTTCTCGCGAAAGCACTTCTGGGACGACGTGCGCAGGACCGACGCGACGGGCTTCATCTACATCGGCGAGCTTTGCCGCTACCTGATGAACAACCCTGCATCGCCCCAGGATCGCCAGCACAAGGTGCGCGTGATCTCGGGCAACGGTTTGCGACCCGACATCTGGCGCGCGTTCAAAGAGCGCTTCGGCATCGAGCGCATCGCCGAGTTCTATGGATCGACGGAAGGCAACGCGATCACCGTCAATGCGCTCAACATCGAGGGCTCGGTCGGCGTGAAGCTCCCGGGCATGACGATCGTGCGCTGGGACGATCATGTCGATGACTTCGCGCGCGATGAGCGCGGGCGATTGATCAAAGCAAAGATCGGTGAAGCCGGCGTGTTGATCGGTGAGATCAGGCGTCGCGCAGAGTTCGACGGTTACCACGACCGCGAGGCGAGCGAACGCAAGGTGGTGCGAGACGCGTTCAAGCCCGGCGATGCGTACTTCAACACCGGCGACCTCATGCGCGAGGATCGCTTCCGGCAGCTCTACTTCGTCGATCGGCTCGGCGACACCTTTCGCTGGAAGGGCGAGAACGTCGCAACTTCCGAGGTGCAGGAGCAGCTCGCGTCGTTTCCTGCGATCCAAGAGGTCAATGTGTACGGCGTGAATGTGCCGGGCGTCGAAGGCCGCGCCGGCATGGCGGCGCTCGTGCTGCGGGACGGTCAGCCGCTCGATCTCGACGCCTTGCGCGAGCACGTCAATCGAGGGCTGCCCCCGTTCGCACGACCGGTCTTTCTGCGCGTGTTGCCAGAGCTCAACACGACGTCCACCTTCAAGCTGAAGAAGGGCGACCTACAGGCGCAAGGCTTCGACCCCAGGCGAACCTCGGACGCGCTGTACGTGTTTCATGCGCAGAAGGGCAAGTATTCCCCACTTACCCCTGAGCTCTTCGATGAGATCACTGCCGGAAAGCTAGCGCTGTGAGCGCGCAGCGCCGGCCGTCGCAGTCGCGACATGCCCCCCGGCGCTGCAGACACCATGGGATCCCCAGATCCCTTCGGCGGAACTAAGCGATCACCTTCTCGGTCACTGCGACAAACTGACCTGACTCGCCGGACGGAACGTAGCAGAGGTAGCGCAGGATCATGTCGGTGAGATCGGAGCGCAGGGCAGGGTCGTTGATGCCTTCGGAGTCGCCCTCGATCGCAGCACGGATCACGCTCGGCACTGCGTTGATCAACAGGAACACCGCGCGGTCGATGTTCTGGTGACGGATCTGATGGCGGAGCGACTGGAGGTGCCGGCGGATCACGTCGGCCAACGTCTGCTCGAACTCGTAGATGCGGCGGAGGTCCCCAATCTTGGGTACTTCCTGACAGAGCACGTGGTGCAGCTTCGGGTCCACGCGGTAGGCGGCGATCAGGGCGCGCACGAGGGTGTCGGCGCTGCTGTGCAAGTCGGACGGCTCATTGTCCGTATCCAAGATTCGGGTCACAGCGTCCATCATGCGGTCGACGTGCGTCTCGACGAGCGCGGCCACGAGCGCCTCTTTGCTCGGGAAGTATTGATAGAGCGAACCGATGCTCACGCCGGCGGCCTGAGCGATGCGATTTGTGCTGGCGCGGTCGTAGCCGTCTTCGACGAGCACGCGCGCGGTGGCTTGGATGATGGCGTCGACCGTGGCTTGCGCACGTGCCTGGCGGGGCCGGCGGCGGGGAAGCATTGTTGGAATGGCTCGCATAAGTGCACCCTTTTGGGATCGGGCCGGCGCGGTTGGGTCACGCTCGGCGTTTCATTCAGTCAGTCGTTTGAGCCTCGAGCTTTTTTCGAGCTTCCACACAGGTTGAGTACGAGTTTAAGAAAAAAGCCATTCGCCCAAGTTTTCCCGGCCTATTCACTCGAATCCTGGCCATGTGAGCGCCGCTTCTTTCGCAGCTGGTAGTTGCAAACCCAGCGGGTAACTGCACGCGAGACCGGCATGGATCGCGGCGGCACGATGATTGCCACTTTCGCGAATACCACCGAATGGCAAGCGACTGCTGGCACCGGCAGACGCTCGATTCCACTGCAAAACACCTACGCGCAGCTCATCGACCGCACGCTCGAAGTGCTCGCGCGAGGCAGTGAATACGGACGCAGTCAGACCCGACCATCCGCGGTTCGCGACGACCATCGCAGCGTCGATGTCATCGACGATGTAGACCGCGAGGTCGGGGCCGAACAACTCCGCCTCAGTGTATTCAGACACCAGCGCCACAGCGCTCGGCGCGAGATGCAAACCCGGGCTGACGTAGTGACCAGGATGGCTCGCGCTGAGCTCACCGCCTGGCAGCAATGCTTGAAAGCCGTTGCTCTGCGCGGCGCGCTGGGCAGCGATCAAGCGCGTGCGCGCGGCCTCCGAGATCACGGGACCCATGAACACAGGGCTCGCCGTGTCTAGCGGGTAACCGACTTTCAGGCCGCGCGCGAGCTGGACGATGCGGTCGATGAGCGGACCCGCGACCGCGGCGGTCACGACCAAGCGCGAGCTCGCGGTGCAGCGCTGACCGGCTGTGACATAGGCGGAGAACGTGATGGCCCGCGCGGTGCGTTCGACGTCGCAGTCGTCCAGCGCGATCGACGCGTTCTTACCGCCGAGCTCGAGCGCAACAAGTCGATCCAAGCGGTCGGTCTGCGCCGCCAAGATGCGCCGCCCGACTGCGGATGAGCCGGTGAATAGCACACCATCGATCTCGGGATGGGAGGCCAGCACCTGCCCATGTTCGCCGCTGCCTTGCACGACGTTGATGACACCAGGGGGGAAGCCGGCTTCGTCGAAACAGCGCGCCATCCATACGGCTGCGCTCGGCGTTCGCTCACTTGGTTTGTGCACAACGCAATTGCCGAGCAAGAGCGCAGGCACGATTTGACCGTTCGGAAGGTGGCCGGGGAAGTTGAATGGCCCAATTACGGCGACCACGCCGAGCGGTCGATGCCTGATCTCGCCGGGGAGATCAGGCAAATTTTCCGTGTCCGTGAAACGTCTTCCTTCACCCAGCGTGAGGTCGACTTTGGAGATCATCGCGTCGACTTCGCTGAGCGCTTCCCACTGAGGCTTGCCGACCTCATGCGAGATGGTCAGCGCGATCGCGCTGCGATGCTCGCGCAGCCGCGCTTGATAACGTCGCAGCAGCTCCGCGCGCTGTTCGATGGAGAGTCTGCGCCAGCTCGGCCACGCGCGACGGGCGCTCGCGATCGCCGCTTCGAGCGACGCGCGCGCGTACGGATGGACGGCGCACACGAAGCTCGTGTCGGCCGGGCTCCTGATCTCGAGCTCTCCGTCCGGGTGCTCCGGAGTGCGGAATGCGGCGTCGTAGTAGTCCCCGGGGCGCATCATGTTTTCGATGTCCACGGGTTGATCGTACCAGCTGGCGCAAGCTCAGAGCGCCAAACGCGCCCGCACTTGATCGAGGATCTCTGTCCAAGTGGCCGACACATCCTGGGCCAAGCGGGTGAGCTCCTGCTGCACGACCGGCGCGTCCTGTGGCTGCATGGCGAGGCGGGGCCGCGAGGACAATATCCACTGCAGACGATCCGCGACGAACATCGGGTCGGTGTACGCCTCGGGGATGGGCGAGCGCCGCAAGCGTTCGAGCCCTTTGTGCATGCGGGCTTGGTCGCCGGGGTCGACCAACACGCTCTCACTCAAGCGTTCGTCCACAGCCAGCGCGAGCGCTTGCGCGTAGACCGCGCGTGCGTCGCGCTGTTTGCTCAAGAGGCCATCGAGCAGCAGCTCTGTGCCGACATGGCCGATCGCACGCGCGGTTCCGCGTCCGACACCTTGGGCTGTAAGTGCATCGACGGTCTGAGAGCACAACGCCACAAAACGCTCGCATCCATGAAACGCAGCGTCGGTACGGTGGTGAAACTCGATGCCAGCAGCGAGCTCCGCGATCTTCGCGTCCTCTGCACGGGAGGCACGAATTCCCAGCATGCCGCATAGATCGGGCAGCATCACGCCAAGCACAAAGCGAGCGTCGTCTGAGTGCCACAGGCCGACCACTGCATGACCGAAGAAGTTCATGGTCTCTGCAATCTAGGACGATTTGGCTTTCCAAACCGTATCGTTCGCGGAAAATTCGGGCCTGATCTGGTCCAGTCCCTGTACCTGCTGGATTTGACTCGCGCCTGCCAGCGCTGGCGCCGGGCTCCTGCGCTTGGGGTCAGGGGCAAGTTGCTCAGCGCTCGCGTCACGGTTACAACGGTCCGCTCCTTCCGCCTCCGCGCATGAATTTCAACTCACTCGACTATTTTCTCTTCCTCGCGCTGGTTCTCGGCGGTTTCTGGCTCGCAGCCCGTTCGGCCTTCCGCTTCGTGCTGCTGCTGGTCGCGTCATGTGTCTTCTACATGGCGTGGAACCCGGGCTATCTGATCTTCGTCCTGCTCTCGATCTGCATAGATTATCTGGCCGCGACCGGGATGATGTCATCCCCCGATCTGCAGAGCCGGCGCGCTTGGTTGGCGCTCAGTTTGACTACCAACCTCGGCCTGCTCGGCACGTTCAAGTACTTCAACTTCTTCAGTACGTCCGTCGCGGACACGCTCAACGTCTTCGGGCTGCACGTGAGCCCACCGCACCTCGACGTGCTCTTGCCCGTCGGGATTTCGTTCTACACCTTCGAGAGCCTCAGCTACACGATCGACGTCTATCGAGGCACGCTGCCGCCCGCGCGCTCGTTCTCGCGTTTCGCGTGCTTCATCACGTTCTTCCCGCACCTCGTCGCAGGTCCGATCGTTCGCGCTGCTGATTTCCTGCCGCAGCTCGACAAGACACCGCGCTTGAGCGCGAAGGACGTGGGCGAGGGCATGTTCTTGATCGCGACCGGGCTGATCAAGAAGGTCATCTTCGCGGACTACCTCGCGGTCAACTTGATCGATCGCGTGTTCGACGATCCGAGCGCGTATTCGTCGCTCGAGGTCATGATCGGCTTGTACGCGTACACACTGCAGATCTTCTGCGACTTCTCCGGCTACACCGATGTCGCGCGCGGCTCGGGCATGTTGTTTGGCCTGCAGCTGCCAGAAAACTTCGATCGCCCATACCTCGCGAAGAGCCCGGCCGAGTTCTGGCGCCGCTGGCACATGACGTTATCAACGTGGTTGCGGGACTACCTGTACTTCCCTTTGGGAGGTTCCAAAGTTCCGCCGGGCCGCGCGTACTTCAACTTGTTCATCACGGTCGCGCTCGTGGGCTTGTGGCACGGCGCTGCGTGGACATTCGTCCTGTACGGTGTCATCCACGGGTCGGCCATGGTCGTACATCGGTTCTTCCATCGGCGTGCCAAGCGCTCGGAATTTGCCGTCGATCCGGCTGCGCTGACTGTGCTCAAGATCTTTGGGACGCTACACTTCGTGGTGTTGTCGCGTATTTTCTTCCGCGCGAGCAGCTTCGAGAACGCCAAGGAGGTGATGCGACAGCTGACCGAAGGCAGTACTGACGTGTTTCACATCACGAGCTCTGTCTGGGCGCTGTTGTTGTTTGGCTACTTCGCGCACTTCACGCCCAAAGGGCTCTTCGAGGGTATCCGCCAAGGCTTCATCCGGTTACCTGCGCCCGCGCAAGGCGCAGTGTTGGCCGGCGTGGCAGGCGCTTTGATGCTCGTGGCTACCGAGAATGTTGTCCCCTACATCTATTTCCAGTTCTGATCCTCGCCGACCGGTAGATGCACCTTCCGGAGATGAACGTCGTCCGGGGATGGAGCTCGCGCCCGGGCTGCGTCGCCTCGCTGGCATCACGCTCACGCTGATCGTGATCGCGAGCGTGACGTACTTCGTACCGAGCTTCGAACGCGTGCGTCCGTGGGTCGCAGGCGAAGGGGTTCCGGTGGTCCGCTTGTTCACCGGGCAGCAAAAGCACGCTGACCTGCCGGACTTCCAGGGCAGCACAGCTGCTGCGCTCGCCAATCCCGAGCCACCGGACGACTTCGTGCCCGAGCTGCCGCCGGAGCTGCAAGAGACGTCGCCTATGCCGACGCCCGGCAACGATAGCAGCAACACGCCCGATCGGCCTTCGCCAGCTGCAGCAGCTGCCGCCGCAGCCGCGAACACTGCAGCCAAGAGCGGCGATGCTCCGCGCCAACAGCAGGTGCACGGCTCGCCCAAAGACAAAGAGCCGCATCCGCCGAGCAACGTGAAGCCGATCGAGCACGTGGAGAACCTGTCCGCGTTCTTCGCTGCGCTCGCGCGCACGAGCAAAGGCGAGCCCAACGCGATCACGCGCGTCTCGCACTACGGCGACTCTTCGGTGGCGGCCGATGCCATCACGTCCACCGCCCGGCGCCGCTTGCAGCAGCGCTTCGGCGACGCGGGACATGGTTTCATGCTGACCGCGAAGAGCAACATGTTCTACGGTCATCGCGATATCTCGCACAACGAGAGCGGCGGCTGGCAGCTCGCGTCGATCGTGCGCAAGCAGCTGAAGACTGGCGAGTACGGCTACGGCGGCATCGTCTCGACCGCACAGCCTGGTCAGTTCACGCAGTTCGGAACCTCCAACAAGGGCCCGATCGGCCGCGCTGTGTCGCGCTTCGAGGTGTTCTACCAAAAGTTTCCCGAAGGCGGCGAGATGGGGCTCAGCGTCGACGAAGGCGAAGAGCGCGTGGTGCAAACCCAAGGCGAGCTGCAAGACGCTTGGGAAGTGGTGAACGTGCCAGACGGTGAGCACTCGCTGACCATCAAAGCGCGCGGTCAGATCCGCATGTACGGCGCATCCTTGGAGCGCAACGTGCCTGGCGTCGTGTACGACGCGCTCGGCTTGGTCGGTGCGCGCGCAGTGCATCTGCTCGACGCGGATCCGAAGCACATGGCCGGTCAGATCCGCCATCGCGATCCAGATCTCTTGGTGCTCGGCTTCGGTGGCAACGAAGCGGGCAACGACAAGATGAGCATGCAGAGCTACGCGGCGACACTCACCAAAGTGATCAAGCTGATGCGTTCGGGCAAGCCGCAGATGTCCTGCATGCTGTTCGGCCCGCTCGATCAAGGTGAGCGCAACGCGCGCGGTGACATCCAGACGTTGGCGCCGCTGCCGGGCATCGTCGACGTGCAGCGCCAAGTCTCGAAAGAGCAGGGCTGCGCGTTCTTCGACACCTACAAGGCGATGGGCGGCTATGGCGCGGTTGGCCGCTGGTACAACGCGCGGCCGCGCTTGTTCGGGCCTGACCTGCGTCACGCGACGCCGACCGGCTACGCGATCATCGGCGATATGTACTACCAGGCTTTGATGAAGGGCTTCGCGGACTACCTCGCCGCGCCCCACTGACCGGTCGCTCTTCGCTCGTCTGTGCGCCTGCGTCGGGCGAGACGGCCGAGGTGCCGGCGTCAGTGGGCGCCTCCGGGCTCTCGTCGAGCAAGCCTTCGTGCACATCGCCGCCGATCAGCGCAGGCGGCTGGTCGTAGCGTTCCATCAGTGCGTCGTAGAGCACGTTGCCCATGACTTGGTAGCCGCGCGTGGTGAAGTGCACGTGATCGCTCGCGCCATAAGGCGGCTCACCATCGCACCAATCGAGCATGCCAAGCGGTCCACCCATCAGCTTCACGACGTCGAAGAACGCGCAGCCAAACTCGAACGCGACTTCGCGCTGCGTCGCCACGACTTCTGCGGTGCGCGGCCGCTCGACGTACTGACCATCTTCGAGTCGCACCGGGCGATCGCTCGGACCGATCAGCAAGCATGAAGCGTCCGGCACCGCGAGGCGGATGCGAGTTATCACCTTGCGCAAGCGCGCCGCGTAGTCGTCGATCGCATGATCGTCGTCGCCCGACTCGTTCGTGCCGTACGCGAGCACGACGAGGTTCGGCTTGCGCCGCTGCATGTGCTCGCGCTGCAGCGCTTCGTCCCAGAGCAGCTGCGTGCTCGCGCGCGCGCCCGGAATGCCGAGCGTGTCGATCACCACGCCCGGGTTATCGCGCTCGAGCGACATGCCGAAGATGCGGATCGGACTCTCGCCGCGCGCGAGGAGCTCGATGCGATGGTGCTCGTCGGGCAGCGACCAGCGCTTGTACGCGGGACCTGCTTTGCCGGTCGTCGCGATCTCCGTGGCCTTGCCGTCGATCGTGACTTTGAAGCGGCCGCCGCCCGGTTGCTTCCAATAGAACAGCTCCACCATCGACGCGAAGCCGCTGAGCTCGCCATGGGGACGCGTGTTGAACACGGAGCGCGCGCGTTTCCCGCTCGGCTCCAGGTACTGACCCGCGAGCCCGTAGTGGTCGACCTCGGTGGTCGAGGTCTTGACGTGGGTGCCGGTCCAACCGACCGAGGTCTCGAAACGGATGCCCGGGATGCTGTAGTACTTCTGGGGCTTCGCGGGCATGACGAAGCCGGTGCCGCCGTCGCCGAAGCGTGCTTGCAGGCGCTGGCGAAGCACGTCCGGGTAGATATCCGCCGCCGTGTGGGACGCGCCGTAGATCAGAATGCGCGCTTGTCCGCGCTTCGCTTCGGCCTCACGCAGCGCGTCGTAGAAGCGCTCGAGCGCGATGCCCGAGCGATCCTCGAGCGGGATCGGCACGAACGTCGGCGGTTTGGCGGGCCTGACTTCGCGCTTTGTCTGACGGTCGCTGCGCGCAGGCTGGACCGAGTCCTGCCGGCCTAAGGAGTCGCTGTTCGAGCAGGACGCAGCTGGAACGCAGGCGCCTGCCAAGCTGGTGAAGAGATACGCTGCGTTGAGGAGCTTGTTCACGCCTCGATCCACGCCGACAGATACGAGGAAGAGCACCGTCGCCGGACGCATGAGCCGCGTCCGACGCACTGTGGCCGGTCAGCGGCCGGAGCCGCCGGACCCTCCTCGCACGCCGCTCGTCATCGAGCCCGTGCCAGCGCCGCCGCCGGGAGCGGCCGTGTTGATCGCGCACATCGTGAAGTTGAATGTACACGCCGGCTTCGCGTTGCAGAGCAAGATGCCCGGCCCGCGGCTCACCGCCATACAGTCCATGTTCGGGACCTGGCACTGCGTGCTGACATCGGGACCGCAGTCGCACTGCTCGCCCTTCATCACGTCCACCGTGCCGTTACCGCAGCTGGGGGGCTCCACCTCCGCGGGTGGCTCAGGCGGCATGGGAGGCATTGAGGGGGAACCTTCGGCGCAACCCAGCGCACCGAGGCAGGCCAATGTCGTCCAGAACTTCGTCATCGAGCGCATACTGCTCCTCCAGTCCTACCTCACCGCGGATGCGTCTGCCACGGCTGGAGTTATCCTCGCCTAGGTCTCTGGTGCTGCGGGCCGGGCAAATGTCAGACGATGTCTGGGTTTATAGCAAGAGGCATTGAGCATTAACGGTACAGTTTGTAGCTCGCTGTCCGTGTTTTGGAGCGTTTTGGCCGTTTCGTGAACTGTTTCATGCGTTAAGTTCGGTAGCTCGGGTCGAGGGATCGTGCGCATCGTATATATCGATATAGATACGCTGAGGGCCGATCATGTTGGCTTTCACGGGTACGAACGCTCGACGACGCCGAATCTCGACCGCTTGGCGGCAAGCTCTGTTGTGTTCCAAAGCTGCTACGCTTCCGACGTGCCGTGTCTTCCCAGTCGGACCGCGCTGTTCAGCGGTCGGTTCGGGACCAGCACCGGCGTCGTCGGTCATGGCGGGACAGCGGCAGATCCGATCGTGGAGGGTGCGTCCCGCGGGTTCTTCTCCCAGCTGGGCAAGACCGCCTGGCCAGCGCTGCTGCGCAAACTAGGCATGCGCACCGCGTCGATCTCATCGTTTGCGGCGAGGCACAGCGCGCATCACTTCTGCGCCGGCCTGGACGAGCTGATCAGTCCGGGCAAGCTGGGACTCGAAAACGCGGACGAGGTCTGTGCGCTGGCTGTCGATTGGATCGAGCGACATCGCCATCTGCCCGCCTGGTTTCTGCACGTTCACTTGTGGGATCCGCACACGCCGTACCGTGCGCCCGAGGGCTTTGGTGATCCGTTCGCCGGCGCTGCGCTGCCGAGCTGGCTCACCGACGAGGTACGTGCGCGACACTTCGCCAGCTTCGGACCGCATTCGGCGCAGGAAGCTGTGGGCTTCAGCACCGAGTATCCGTACGGCACGTATCCGCGTCAGCCACGGCAAGTGTCCTCGATGCTCGAGGTCCGCGCGATGTTCGATGGCTACGACACAGGCGTGCGCTTTGCGGACGAGCAGCTAGGAAAGTTGTTCGGACGTTTGCACGAGCTTGGCTTGGACGAAGACACAGCGATCGTCGTTTCCGCGGACCATGGCGAGACGCTGGGGGAACTCAATGTCTATGGCGACCACCACACCGCGGATGAGCACACTGCGCACGTGCCGTGTTTGTTGCGCTGGCCGGGGCTCGCGCCACGCAGGTTTCGATCACTTTGTTATCAGGTGGATGTGGCAGCGACAGTTATAGAGCTGCTCGGCGGCAGCATTCCTCTGCATTGGGACGGCCGCAGTCTCGCGCCTGCGCTGCGCTCCGGAGCGGACGTTGGGCGAGACGCATTGGTGATCACCCAAGGTGCGTGGACGTGTCAACGCGCGGTGCGTTGGGATCGCTGGATCGCGATCTCCACACTGCATGACGGCTACCACGACTTCCCAGCGTGGATGTTGTTCGACTTGGTCTCCGATCCACACGAGCAGCACAACCTGGCGGATGCTCGACCCGAGCTGGTGAACGAAGCCCGAGCCATGCTCGAGCAGTGGGAAGCATCTGCCGTGCAACGCAACCCACAGGGCCGAGACCCTCTACAGACGGTGCTCGCCGAAGGTGGACCCTCCCACACACGCGGTCGACTGCCCGCATACCTGGAGCGGCTACGCGCGACTGGTCGCAGTCAGCACGCTGAACGATTGGTAGCCAAGCATGGGTGAGCTCGCGGCATGAAGTTCATGCGGATGCAGCGTTGGTGGCTTTACGGGTGGCTCGCGCTCACGTGCGCGTGCAGCGTGCTGGTCGATCCCAGCGTGCTCAGCATCAAGTGCGAAGTCGTGCCCGGGCGCGCTGGCGAAGATCCGTGCTTGTCGGCGGGCATGCACTGCGTCGCATCGGAATGTCGCGCGTGCGAAGACGATACGTCCGAGAAGTGCAACGGCGTCGATGACGACTGCGATGGCTTCGTCGATGAAGGTCATGACGACGACAACGATGGTTTTACCTGGTGCGGTGGTGGGTACGCCGAGCTGCGCGACTGCGCTCCGGATGATGCTGCGATCCATCCTCCGCGGCAGGCGAGCCCCGACAATCCACCCATTCCGGCGCCCAAAGACGGCTGCGACGGCAAAGACAACGACTGCGATACCAAGGTGGACGAAGGAGCAGATTGCTCGGGCACCCAGCGCAACTGTTCGCGCGACAGCGACTGCACGGGGCAGCTCGTGTGCGATGTGTCCACGCGTATCTGCATCGAGCCGCGCACCGTGGGCAGTGGCTGCACCGACGACTCGCAGTGCGCCGGAGGCTTCTGCTTGCAGAAAGGCCAGTACGAGCTCGACGTGGAGCTCTCCGGCAACCGCTGCGCGAGCGCGTGTTGTGCGGACAGTGACTGCGGGGCGGGCTCGGTCTGCGTCGAAGGTCAGACGGGCGTGCGGGTATGCTTGCCCGCGAACATCGCCGGGCGCGGCATGGCCGCACTCGGCGCCGGCTGCGAGAATGACTCGACGTGTAGCTCGGGATCGTGCGTGGGCAATCGCTGCGCGCAGCGCTGCAGCTCGGACCGTGCATGCAACGACGCGATCTGCAGCCTCTCGCTCGGTACTTTGCGCGAGCCGCGGCGCTGGAGCTGTGTAGACGACGACGAAGTCCTCGGGCGCGAAGGCACGGGCGGCTTGTGCGCGGCGATCGACCCCACGGGATGCCGCTCGGGGCTGTGCGCCGAAGGGAGCTGCGCGAACGCTTGTGGGCGTGACTCCGACTGCGCCGCGGACTCGACGTGCGTAACCGGCTCCGTGAGGACGCTGCTCGGGATCACCTCGACGGTCTCGTACTGCGTGTCACGCACAAGCAGCGAGGGGCCTCGCTTGTGCTGTACCAACTCTGATTGCGGCTCAGGAAAGCTCTGTGCTCCGGTCTCCTCCGATTCGCGCATGTGGTCGATGGCTTGCCGCTGAGCGTCGTGATTCGGGGCGATCCGTAGCCTAAGAATGGGTCTTGTCGTGATAGTCAGTTTACGTACGGTGCTGCGCATGTACGGATACGCATTGGCTCTGCTGTGCGCGCTGCTCTTCGGATCTTCGACCTCGGAAGCCCAGTCCAAGGCGCGCGGTCAGCTCGAGATCCAGCGCAGCAGCGACGTGTGCAGCGCGCTCGACGAAGCCGAGTGCTGTGCCCAGATGCTCGAGATCGCCGTGTTTCGCGCGACCGGTGATCAGGTGCCGAAGAAAGCCAAGGGTCCAGTGCGCTTGAGCTGCCAGGATCCGAACCGAACCATCCCCGACAATGCGTGCCGGCTGATCGCGATGGGTCGCGGGATGAACGCGCAGGACGCGGCAGAGGTCTGCACGCCCGCCGGGTTGGTGAAGCGTTGTACGAGCGAGGCGCCTTGCCGGCAGTGCATGGAAGATCTCGATCGCTTGGCGTGGAAGGGCGCGGCTCGTGCTTGCTACGCGCTCACCTACTTGCCGAAGGTCACACGCGGCACGCGCGTCGTAACACTCGGTCGAAACAAGTAGCCTGCTGAACATCCAGACTCTGCAGCGATGAAGCGTTGTGGCGCCATGGTGTGCCTCATACGCTGGCTGTGGCTCGTGCGTTGCGTCACGCCGGGCGCGTGGGCGAGCGGCCCGTCGTTCGGTACGCCGAATGCAAGGGCGTTGCCGCACAGATGTCCGCCGATCGACTTGCAAGTGTAAGCACACGACCCCGGGTCGTAATCGATCCGGATGACTGCGAGTCGTCACAATTACAACGTTTTTCTTGCGAACCACGCAGGCACAACGGCAGTCTTCTTACGTCATCGCACCCCTGTGCGATGACCCCTCTTGCCTGGAGCCAGCATGACCCAAGCATTCAGCAGATCTGTGAGTTGTCGGTACAGGGCCTGGCTACGTAATCACTTCGTTGTCGCATTGTACGCGTTGGTGGTGAGCGTCGCGCTCGGTGCAGTGGCGCCCGCCAAGAGCCATGCTGCGATGCCTGACGCCGACATCATGTTCGACTACGGCTTCAAAGGCCTGACGCTCGGCGCCGAGCTGGGCTTGTCAGTCGGATATCTCTCTGCGGGCAGCCGCTTCGAAGAGCACGAGTGGCGCAAGCTGGTGCTTGGAGTCGGCATCGGAGCGCTGGCAGGCCTCGCGAGTGGCATCGTGATCGCCATCGCGGATGTCTCGAGCGGCAGCGTACCGGTCGGCTACTACGTGCTGCGTGGCGCTAGCTACGGTGTGTGGATCGGCGCGGCGGTCGGTACGATAGTGGGCGCGTTGTTGTGGATAGACGACGGGCGCCCGAGAGATCTGCTCCAAGGCGCTGCGTACGGCTCTTTGTTTGGTGCGGTCGCGGGCATGGCGTTCGGCATCATCGAAGGCAAGAACTCGGCGCCTCCGTCGCGACGTTACTACGACGACGAGTGGCGCTACTCGTTCGCGCCAGTGCCGGGTGGCGGCCTCGCGGGTGTGGTCGCGAAGCGCTTCTGAGGAAGCACTTTGCGCAGGAATTTGTATGCTCGGTAGTGTCATGTAGGATTGTGCCTCCACCGCTTAGGAGGCACTGAATGTCACGAACGACGGCGCAGCGAAGAGCAGTACGGCGTGCAGCTCGAACCCGTTGTCAGGTCGTCGAGCTCGCCGGGTTCTCGTTACTGGGCGAACAAGTCATCGATCTTTCGGCGCGCGGCATGTTGGTCGAGTGCACGCGCAAAGCTCGAGTCGGTGAGGAGCTTCAGGTGAGCTTTCGCGTGCCGGGACCAGCGAACGACGAGCTCTGGTTCGATGCCGAAGCAGTGGTCGCGCGGGTCGTGGCCGGTCAGCGCTGGTGCGACGACGGGCTGGGGGCGGGCATCGAGTTCACGTACTTCGAGAAGAGCTGCCGGCACGAGCTGCTGAGCCGGCTCGTCGGATATCCGTTGCCTCTGCCAAAGTTTCGCGGCGCGTGGGCGGTGCAGCGGCTCCGAAACGCCAGTGTTCCCCGAGGGTTGTTCGGGAACGACGCCTGAACAGTGCCCTTGCGTTACTGAACGGGTGTTGAGTATCTGGGCACGATCTGTTACGCAGATCGCATGGCTCGCGGCTCTGCCAGTGTTTCATGGCTTCGGGACGTCACGCCGGACGTCCCGACGTCTTCCCCGCGTTTCTGCATGAGCGAGGTCTCGGGGCGCCTCGTGGAGCTCTCGGGCTCCGGGGCGTCCGCCGTGCTGACAGCTGCCACCAAGCTGATCTTGGACGCGCAGCGGATGCTCGAGCCGGTGGCTTGGGTGGGCACCGACGAGAGCTCGTTTTTTCCACCCGATGTCGCGCAGAGCGGCGTCGATCTTTCAGCGCTTGTCGTCGTGCGCATTCCGACTGCGGAGGCCAAGCGGCCGATCACCAGCATGCTCGCCGTCGCGGCCGAGCGGCTGCTTCGGTCCGGTGCGTTTGGTCTCGTGCTGATCGACTTCGGCCATGCCGACCCTGCGCGCAAGGAGCCTGCGCTGAACCAGTCGCTGCAGAGCCGGTTGCTCGGCCTGGCGCAGCGTCATCAAGCGGCCGTGTTGTTCATGACAGAAAAAGCCGAGGAGTCTGCATCGCTCGGCTCGCTGATCTCACTGCGTGCACACGTCGGCAGGACTTGGTTAGGTCGCGAGCGCTTCGTGTGTGAGCTGCGCGTGCGCAAAGACAAACGTCGCGGCCCGATTTGGTCGGAACGGGAGGAATGCCGTGGACCGCTGGGCTTGCGTTAGCGTACCGGCGCTGCCGCTGCAGATCGTGGCGCGCAACAAGCCCGAGTGGCGTTCGCTGCCCACGGTTGTGGTGAGCGAGGACAAGCCGCAGGGGAAGGTGCAGTGGGCCAACACGGCTGCATTGCAGTCGGGGGTGTTGCCTGGCCAGAGCTACGCGCTCGCGCTGTCGCTTTGCAACGGCTTGCGCGCGTGCGTGGTGCCTGAGGATGAAGTCGCGCGCGCGACCGAAGAGCTGAAAGCTGTGCTCTGGTGTTACTCGCCGGCCGTCGAGGTCGGCGAAGAAGCCGGCGTATTTTGGCTCGATGCTTCGGGCCTGGAGCTTTTGTACACGTCGCTCGTGAGCTGGTCGGACGCTTTGCGTGAGCGGCTGATGAAGCTCGGCTTCGCGACGTGTGTGGTCGTGGGCTTTTCACGCTTCGGCAGCTACGCGCTGGCGCGTGCGAGCCGGCAATCGATCGTGCTCACGTCGGGCGCGGAGGAGCGCGCGCGTGTGGAGCGCGTGCCTCTGGCGCGCCTCGACATCGAGCCAGAGTTTCGCGATGTCTTGAGTAAGCTCGGCATCCACACGATCGCGGCGCTCTTGAGCTTGCCGGCAACGGGCCTGTTGCGTCGCTTCGGGCAGACCGCAGCGCGCTTGCATGCCATGGCGGCGGGGGAGTTTGCGGCGCTCAGGGCAGAGGAGTGGCTCGCACCACTGGTCGTGCGCAGTCTGCTCGACGCCGCTGAGAGCGACAGCACGCGGCTCTTGTTCGTGATCAAGCGCATGCTCGCGGAGCTGCTGACCAAGCTCGTGGTGCGGGCGGAGGCGCTCGCGGGTTTGCAGATCCGCTTCGTGCTCGACCGCAAGCAAGGCAAGGTCGAGACCGAGCCGCTGCGCCCCGCCGTGCCGACCTTGGACGGCATGTTGATCTTGGATCTGGTGCGCTTGCGCCTCGAGTCGTGGCAGCTCGAGCACGGGGTGATCGAGGTCGAGCTGGAGGCGACGGGCGCGCCGTCGAGCAGCGAGCAGCTGCGTGTGTTCGCTGAGCAACCGCGCCGTGACTTGGCTGCTGGCGATCGCGCGATCGCGCGGCTGCGTGCGGAGTTTGGGCCCGATTCTGTGGTGCACGCGCAGCTGTGCGACGGGCACTTGCCTGAAGCTTGTTTTCGTTGGCAGCCAGTAGCGGCGCTCAAGCCTGCTGCTGTGAACGGCGAAGACTGGGATCTTTCAGCAGCAGTTGAAGAAGCGCCCGAAGAAGAAGGTGTGGCACGTACGCTCGCGCTGCGACCGCTCGTTCGCCGCTTCTTCCGCAAACCCGTGCAGCTGTCAGCGCCAGCGAGGCAGCTGCGCAATGACGGCTGGCTGATCCGCGGACCCGAGCCAGGACCAGTCACCCACACCGCTGGACCGTTCTTGGTGAATGGCGGCTGGTGGCTGCGTGAGATCCAGCGCGAATACCAGTTCGTGATGACGCGGCGCGAGGAGCTGTACTGGGTTTATCAAGACCGGCGCAGAAGGCGCTGGTTTTTGCATGGGCTGGTGCAGTGATGCGGCGCTGTGCTCCGCTCTGGTGCAAGAGCAACTATTCTTTCCTGGAGGGTGCGAGCCATCCCGAGGAGCTCGTGGAGGAAGCCTTGCGTCTCGGCTACTCCGCCATCGGCATCACGGATCGCGATGGCGTGTACGGCAGCGTACGCGCGCATCTCGCGGCGCAAGAGCAGGGCGTGCGCTTGTGCATCGGCTCCGAGATCACGATCACCGATGGCAGCACGATCGTGCTGCTCGCGCAGGATCGCACGGGCTACGCGAACCTGTGTCGGTTGATTACGCGCGGTCGGCTGCGGCACGAAAAAGGACAGAGCAGCGTGAGCTACAGCGAGGTGGCAGAGCACGCGCCCGGGCTTGTGGCGATGTGGGGCGGTGAGCGCAGCTCGCTCGTGTCCCGCACCAAGTTCGACGCCAGCGTCGCAGGCAACCTGCGCGATGCATTCGGTGATCGGCTGTACGGGATGCTCGCGCGGCACAAGCGCGAGCAAGAGCCGCTGCAAGAGGCCATCTTGCGCGAGCGCGCGCGCCACTTCGGCCTGCCGCTCGTGGCTGCGAGCGAGGTGCTCTATCACATCGCCGAGCGCAGGCGGCTCCAAGATGTGCTCACTTGCATTCGCGAGGGTGTCGTGCTCAGCGCCGCACACACCTTGCTCAAGCCCAACGCCGAGCACGTGCTCAAGAGCCCACATGCGCTCGCTGCCTTGTTCGAGGACGACAT
>Ga0190269_10000342_pt1 | contig 24749 bp, 16 predicted proteins | sample Popmic249IS_FD_133749 | JGI IMG/M metagenome (GOLD analysis project Ga0190269, IMG submission 133749) | Populus adjacent soil microbial communities from riparian zone of Blue River, Arizona, USA - 249 IS | ecosystem: Environmental > Terrestrial > Soil > Riparian zone | place: USA: Arizona... | reverse complement strand
TTGGCGATCGGGAACAGCGCGCCGAACATGCTGCTCGCGTCGATGCCCATGGTAACGTAGTACGTGTACTGGTCCCAGCGCGCGTGATACGGCGCGATGAAGGGCGGCCGCGAGTGCGGGAACGTCGGCATGTACTTGTAGCCGTACTGCTTCCAAGTCACGCCGTCGTCGCTGCCTTCGAACACGGGCACCAACCGCACCGGCGCGAGCGCGCTCGGAGGAAACACGCCGTAGCCGTTGATGATGCGGAACGGCTCGATCCAGCGCACCGGCGTGAGCCAGCGCAGCACGCGCTTGATCTTGGGGATCCAACTGTCAGGCACCTGCACGATGTCTGCAGGCCAATGCAACCACGTGCGCATGAACCACGAGTTGTTAGGCAGGTACAGCACTGACACCGGGAACATCAGCAACATGGTCAAGTGAACAGCCAAATCCGGCCAACTCGTGAGCTGACTGGCCCATGGCTCACGCGCCAGATCAAAGATGCTGGCTTGCGTGTCGAGCAGTGACACCGCGAGCATGATGTAGCCGATGTTGAAGAAGCCCCAGTTGCCAGTCAGGTGAATGCCTAGCATCAGGCCGCTCATCATCGCGAACGACACGATGCGCAGCGGGCCGGTGAAGAACCCGAGGAGCGGGGCCACCACTTCCGCGAGGAACATGAAACCCAACATCAGCCGCAACGCACGGGCGGGCAGGTGATGCGCGAGCCAGCCGAGCGGCGTGGGCAGCGGCATCCAGACGAGAAAGCCGCGCAGGTACAGTAGATCTTCTTTGCGCGCGCCGATGAACTTCTCTTTGCCGAAGCCCAGCATCAAGCGGATCACGAGCCAGCGCACCATGAACGCGACCGAGGGCAGCGGCAGCGCGCTCGCGTGCCAGTCCGGCAGGGCTCGGGTAGCGGGCAGAAACAGCACCAAGAAGCCGACTTCCTGCAGCATGGTGTCCCACGGGAAGATCAGCGCGCGCGGCTCGAGCGACAGCCACAACATCCAACCGAACAAGAGCGCATAGAACGCGTACGGTCCGCCGTAGACCGCGCCCATGCCACACAGCACACCGATCCACGGGATCGTGCGCAGCGTCACGTCGCTCGCGTTCAGCCACAAGAACGTGGGAAACAGCGTGAAGCGACGCAGCCCGGGAATGTCGCGCTTGATGCGCGCGTATGTTTCGGTGAGCGGCCAATTGTTCGAGCCGCCCGGCATCACGTGGTGTTGGTTGATCAGCGCGCCGAACCCGATGATGTACAGCAGGCCTACGAAGCGCGGAATGAGCCCCCATACGAGCTCCGGGGGCAAGCCGGACCATAACATCGCTGCATCTCCTATGGGCTATTCGCCGCCAAGATCTGAAACGGTGAGACCGCTTCGATCACATTGTCAGATCCGACTGCAGGCGGTTTGAATTGATAGAGCCGCGCGTCGTCCTGGATGAACACGCACAGCCTCGGATCGTCGAGTGTGCGGGCGAATTCAAACTCGATCTCGGTCGGGCCCGCATCGCTCACTTGCTTCACTTGCACGCTGTAGTCTTCGTATTTGCGCGTCATGCCCGGGCGAAAAACCTCGCCGCTGCCCGGCGGGATCGCCATATCGCCGACCAGCGGTCCACCGGTCGATTGCATGTTGAGGCGCGCCGGTCCGGTGCGTGTGATGCGGATGCGCTCCGCGCCGATCGGGCTCATGGTGAGCTGCCGATAGTGGTCGGCTTGGAGCTTGTCCTTCAACCAATAGCGCGCATACCAAGCAGTCGCGCCGAGCTGACTGGCATCTACCATGTACACATCGGCCTGACTTGCACACGACACCTGACTGTCAGGCAGTGACTTCTCGCCCACTTGATCGAGCGTAAACAGTACGAAGAACCAAGCGAAGTGCGCCCCGGGGTTGCCGACGAACGCGCCTGCCGCGAGCGTGCGCTGCGCGAGCTTGCCCCAGCGCCGCCGTCGGCTGCCAGCCGCCCCCAGCAACGAGTCGGGAGACAGCAGGAACGCCGCGATCAGCGCGTTGGCGGGAAACGCAGCGATCGTGAGCGCCCTACCCCCTGCCATGCCGCTCAGCGCGGGCGCGAGGCTGAGCAGCGCACCGAGCCCGAGCCAGCGCAGCGCACTGAGCGAAGGGTCCTGCAACGTCGGCCATAAGCGCAAGAGCGCGATCACGAACATCGCTGCGCCGAACGCACACACCAGCGCGAGTATCCAGAGCAAGTTGGGATACACCCAGAGATCAGAGGGCAGGCCTAACACCTGGTCGCCACTCAGCGCGAGCAAACGCTCTGGCACTGCGCGCAAGAACGTCCACGGGTCGCCAGAGGCGTTGAGATACAGCGGATACTTGGGCGCGCCATAACCCAGCCGCGCGTGCGTGGAGACGTACGCGAGCCCGCACAACCCGTAGAACACGATCCGTCCGAGCGCGCCGCGCCGCAGCTTGTTTTGACCGTCGCGCGTGAGCCACTCGCGCGCGGCCAAGAAGCCGAACACGCCGAGCACCATCTCGCTCGAGAGCAAGCCGAGCGCGATCAAGAACCCGCCGAGCAGCTCGCGTGCGCTGCGCGCAGCGCTGCGAGTGTTCACGGGATCGCGACTCGCGAGGCAGTGGTGCAGGCCTGCGATCCCGAGGCACCCACCGACCAGCGCATGCCGCGAGGCGATCCAGCCGACGGTCATCGCGAGCGCGCCCGAGAGCGCAGTGAGCAAGAGCGCAAGGTTCACGATGCGAATGGGCAAGTAGCGCAGCAGGATCGCGCGCCACACACACCACAGCGCCATGAACCAGACGATCGAGTGCAGATGCGGCAGCACCGGCCAGCGCCACAGGAACGTGTGGTCGAGCCACAGGCTGAAGCTGCTGATCGGCCGCAAGAAACACAGGCTGGAGCCCGGATCGTCCCACCAGCTCAAGATCCCCGGGTCGATGCCCTGCTTCGGTCCGAGGCTGAAGCAGTACAAGTCGTCCCAACCACGCGTGCTCGAGTCGTATGTGCCGCGCACCATCGATTGCTGCTGCAAGTCGTCGAGCACGTAGCCTGTGAACACCGCTGGCAGTGCAGCCACGAGCGGCAGGACCCAGAGCCAACGTGTGACCCAGGGCGCGTCGAGCGCGCCGCGCACTGTCACAAGTCCAGCGCCTCGGCAGTCGTCGGCATGCCCGTCGAGATGATCGGGGCGGCCTCGGCGCTATCCCATGGCAGCTCAGGCCACCAACGCTCGTTCGGGACCGAAAGCCGTGGCTCGAAGCTCTCGCCGAGCCGAGGCGTGGCGACGACGACGTTGCGCTCTTTCGCCGCGACCAGCACGCGCTCGACCGGCTCGGTCCAGCCGTGCATCGCGAGGTCGAAGAGACCCCAGTGCACCGGCATCATCACCTCACCCTGCAACATGCGGTGCGCTTGCACGGCTTGCTCAGGCCCGAGGTGAATGTCCGCCCAATAGCGATTGTAGCCGCCCGCCTCGATCAAAGTGAGATCGAAGGGACCGTACTGCTCGCCGATGTCGCGCAGGCCCGGGAACATGGCTGTGTCGCCACTGTAGAACACGCGGTGCTCAGCACCGATGATCGCAAAGCTCGCCCAGAGCGTGTGCTCGAGATCGAATACACCGCGACCGGAGTAGTGGCGCGCAGGCGTCGCGACGATGCGCAGGCCGGCGACGGTCGACTCTTCCCACCAGTCGAGCTCGATGATGCGCTCGGGCGCGAGGCCCCAAGCCTCGAGGTGCGCGCCCACGCCGAGCGGAACGACGAACACAGCGCGCGCTTGCGCTTCGAGCTGCAGCAGCTGACGGATCGTCGGATAGTCCAGGTGGTCGTAGTGATCGTGCGAGATCAAGACCACGTCGAGCTCCGGCAGGTCTGCCGCGCTCAGCGGCATCGGGAAAAAGCGCCGCTGCCCCATCATGCCGTTCACGCCCGCAGAGCTCGAGAACACCGGATCGATCAACACGCGCGCGCCGTCGATCTCCAGGATCGTCGTCGAATGCCCCACCCACGTCGCGCGCAGGCCCGTGCGCGGGGCGCTAGCAAAGCCGGCTTGCGCCACGCTGACCATCGGTACCGGCTCGGTCGGCACGCGATGCTTGCTGCCGGCGAACATCCAATCGCGGATCGCGCCCCAGCCGATCTGGCGCCGCAGATAGGCGTATACACTCTCGCCGTCCCGGGGAACCACATCGTGGAAGTGGTTGTTCCGCCACTGGGGCGACTGTTGCATGCGAGCGAGGCGTTCACCTCGTGCACGAGCTCCCATCGCCGACATGACCATGGCTATGGTTTCCTCACGGTTCGTTTATTCATAGCGGCGGTCGCCGCCCAATGCAGTGAGCAGCTTTGGCTCAGCCTGCGACTGCCGATACGCGCGCGCTACCTTGTTGATCTGCCACGGGCCCAGGGTCTTCGCACGCGTGGTTTCGTCAGCGTGGAAAGTCGTGTGAAGCATGGCGTGCGCGATGTTCAGCGTGGAAACGGTAAGCAAGGGAATAGCGCGAAAGTACAGCAGCTCTGCAGTGATATCCCCGCGCGTGGGGCGCTCGCGCTTGACCACGGAATGGATGAACGTGGGCCGATAGATCAAGAGCCGCGCGAGCCCCAGGTCGATCAGCGCTTGCTCTGCTTCGCCCTTCACCCGCCCCCACATCACGGGCGACAAGCCAATGCGCGAAGCACCGAGGCCGCTCAAGAAGTGAAAGGTAACGTCGGGGCTCGCTTGCTTGAGCACAGTCGCCGCAGCCACGGTGAAGTCGCGAGTCACGCGCCGGTAGCCGGCTTTCTTCGGCTCGTGCAGCTGCGAAACGCCCAAGGTCCAGAACGCAACATCGATGTTGCGCATGTCAGCGAGGTGCTTCTGCACGTCGAGGAAATCCTCCACGTGCACTTCGGTCACGCGTGCGCGCTGGCGCTCGTCGAGCTTGAGCGGTCGGCGTGTGAACGCGACGATCTCGCCGATCCGACGATCTTCCAGACACTGACGCAAGACCTCCGCACCGGTCGCGCCGCTGCCACCCCAGAGTGCCGCTCTCAGCGGCAGCCCAGCAGCGCGTGGTCGCGCTTGATTGCGGTCAGTCTCGCCCGCCTCAGGCCTTACAGTTGGCGGAATTTCCATGACGCCGTGGCGCTTTACCATTTGGAATACCTCCGGACAAGTCGAACGAAAGAAGCCTCATTGTGGGGACAGCTCAAACAGATTGGGGAGTCGCGGAGCTTGCGGAGGGACTCCCGCGACCGCCGCCGTGGTTTGTGACCGCTGCGCGACCGCGCAGTTACAGCGCGTAGGGCAAGCCTGCGAACGCGCTGGTCAACCTGGCGAGCCGATTCTATGTTCGAGCCATGCAAGCGGATTCCGCCCCATCGCTTCGCCCCGCCCAGGAGCCTGCGCCGCTGTGGGCTGCACAGATGCGACGTGTAAACAACTGGCTGCTCTACGACCTCGGTGCCGGACCTCGGCCGCTCAAGTTCGCGTGGTTGGTCGACGCGCAAAAGGCGCTCACGCTGCCGGTGCTCGCGCTTTGCATGCTCTTCTACAGCGGCAAGACACCCCAAGCCACGTCGACCGCTGCATTTGTGTATCTCGGAATGCATGGTGCTTACGGGCTGGTCTGGCTGCTCAAAGCCGTGACTTTCCCCGATCCCAACTGGCAGGTGTTCATTACTTTGCCGAGCACGGTCGTTGTGATGGTGTCTCTCGGTCTGTATTGGGGCATCGGATGGCTGCTGATTTCAGGGACGTCGCAGCCTCACTATCCGCTGCCTGAGCCTGCATGGTTTACGCTGTGCATCGTGATCTGCACGCTCGGCGTGGCGATCATGCTCGCCGCCGATGCGCAGAAGTACTTCACCTTGAAGGTGAAGCGCGGTCTGATCACGGACGGGATGTTCCGCTACATCCGGCATCCCAACTACCTCGGTGAGATGCTGATCTATCTCGCGCTCGCCCTGATGGCGTGGCACTGGTTTCCCGTGTTGCTGCTGGCATTCGTGTGGATCCAGCTGTTCGCAGTCAACATGGTGATGAAAGAAGCCAGCATGTCGCGCTATCCCGAGTGGCGCGCGTACAAGCAACGCACGTACTGGCTTCTGCCTTTTGTGCTCTGACGCGCGCTAACGTGCGATCGACCAGAGCAAGCCTTGGCTCTGACCGGTGAAGTAGACGATCGCGCAGATCACGAGCCAAGCGATGCCGTAGACGAGCTTGACGCGCGTCCAATAGGCCTCTTGCTCGTTCACCCGAAACGGCACGACCAACGCGGCAGCGGTGATCAGCGCGGCGAGCGGGTGCAGCACCAAGAGCGCGTAGACGGTGCACGACACCATGAGAAAGCGAGTCAAGAGCAGCGTGCGCTTCTGACCGAGCACGACGCCCGTCGTGCGCAGGCCCTCGAGCGCGTCAGCGTCTGCGTCGCGCATCACCTGGATGCACTCGAACACGCCTGAGAACAAGCCGAGCTGCAACGCGAGCGCGCCACCGAGCCCCAGCATCTGCGCGAGCGGCACGCCGCACAACGGCATGGTCACGCCCCAAACGATCATCGCCATGACATCTGCGATCGGCTGACGCTTGAGCTGCGCCGAGTACCAGAGACACACGCCGCCGCCGGCCAAGAGCGGCACGAGCAGGCCGTGATCGAACAAGAATGCAGCGGTCGCGAGGAGCGCGAGCAGCGTCAGCTGCGCGAGCAACGCGGCACGCAAATTGTCCTGCAAGAAGCGGGACTTCTCGTTGTCCTTGTTGCCGGATTGCAGGTCGACAGCGACATCGATGTAGTCGTTGTTCAAATAGACAAGGACGTTGAGCACCAAGGCAAACGCCGTCCGCCAGATCACGGACCCGATAGGCAAGCCGAGTGAAAATGCGATCGAGGTCGCTGCGGCGAGATTGGCCATCTCGAGCTTACGCAGGCGAAAGATCAGGACATCGCTGACGATCTTGAACGCAGCACCAACGATGTTGGTCTGCAAAGACTCAGCGGGTGACAACCTGTTCATCGTGCACTCCGTTCGGTTCCCCAGGTTCCCAGTATCAGCAGTTCTCTAACGCAAGCGATGGAAAGAGCGCGCGTTTGACTTGGTTGTCGACTACGAACGCGCAGCGAAACGGTAGCGAGCGTAACACACGGCTATCCACAGGCGCAAAGCCTGGTGAAATAACTGTCTTGTGCACCAGACTGCACTGAGTCTCACCCACAGAACCGAGATACAGTGCGCTGACCTGCACGGCTACTTGCACACGCGAACCATCAACAAGACATTGCATCCGGCGCGATTTTCGCCGTAGATGCTCGCGGGAACGCGCAGATCGAGGTGTCCTGTTTTGGCGAATGCCGACATCTCGCGACCAAGGATTTGGCTCGGTGAGGTGTGCGCGTGACAGTTGAGACAGGCACGGACCAGCAGCGGGCGGCGGCGGCCACTCCGCGCCTCGCACGGCTGCTCGAGCACCCACGTTTTTCGTGGATCGTGGTGGCGCTCGGAGTGGGTTTGACAGCGCCCAGCTTGTTCATCGGTTTTCATCTCGATGACTTCATCGGGCGCTTCATCTTCTCGGATGTGCCCGGCGCGGCTCGCTTGTACCGCATCTACTCCGGCGGCTACGGCGCAGCCAATGGCAACCCTGTCGATGCTGCCTGGATGATGGAAGAAGGCTTCGCACCCTGGTGGATGGACCCTGAGGTGCTACTGTCGTTCTATCGTCCGCTCAGCCTCGCGACGCACCTGTTCGACGCGGCGCTTTGGCCACACAGCGCGTTTCTCTGGCACCTGCACAGCTCGCTGTGGTTCGCGTTGTTGCTGCTGTGTGCGACCCGTATGTACCGCAGCCTGCAAGGCCCGCTGATCGGCGGCCTTGCCGCGCTGCTGTTTGCGTTGGATCACACGCATGCATTGCCCGTTGCGTTCGCCACGAACCGCTATGCATTGATCGCCACCACGCTGTGCGTGCTGACATTGCAACAGCATCATGCGAGCGCGGATGGATCGCGTCGCGCCGCTTGGATCGCGCCGATCTGCTATGGCCTCGGCTTGTTCTCCGGCGAATCGAGCGCAGCCATCGTGGGATACCTGCTGTGTTATGCGCTGTTTCTCGACCGGCGCGCGCTGCGCACGCGCGTCATGTCGCTTTTGCCGTACCTCGTTGTCACCATGGTCTGGCGCGTTGTCTACACCGCGTTAGGCCACGGTGCGCGCGGCTCGGACTTGTATATCGATCCCGCACGCGAGCCGGCGCGCTTCATGCTCGCTCTGCTCGAGCGCGCGCCTTCCCTCTTGCTCGGGCAATGGTTTCTCCCACCTGCTGAGACATTCACTATCGTCGATAAGACCTCTGCTGCGCTGCTCGTCGCGTTTGCATGGCTGTTTACGGTCGCGTTTGCGATCGCGCTCTGGCCGCTCTTGCGCCGCGACAAGAGCGCGCGCTTTTGGGCGGGCGGCATGGTTCTCTCGATCCTACCGATGTGCTCGGGCGAGCCGAACAATCGCATGTTGTTCGTCACCAGCATCGGCGCGGCGGGCCTGCTCGCGTGCTGGTGGAACGCGTACGGAAGCGCGGTCAAGAGCGCTGCCCAGCGCGGGCTCGAGCGCCTCTCGCGCGGGTTTGCGCGCGCGATGATGGCGTTTCACCTGCTCGTCTCTCCGGTTCTCATGCCGCCCAACGCGGTCGTCATGTTCTTCTACACTGCGCTCGAGCGCTCGTTCGACGACGTGGGCGACGAAGCGGTCGGGCGCGAGGCAGTATTTCTGACGTCACCGGATTACTTCGCGGTGCGGCTGATGAAGATGACCAAGGCCGTCGAGCACAGACCGAGCCCAGCGCGTTTTCGCGCGCTCGCGTACGGTCCTGAGCAGGTCACGGTAGAGAGAGCTGCCGACAAGACGATCATCCTGACGTATGCCGGCGGCGCGATGCACGAGCCTGCTGTGACCAAGCAGGCGCTCGACCTGTATCGTTCCATCAATCGGCCCATGCACGTCGGTCAGCGCGTGCAGCTCAAAGGCCTCGCGATCGAGGTGTTGGAGCTCACGGAGGATGGTCGTCCGCTGCGTGTGCGCTTCGACTTCGAGGCGCCGCTCGACTCGCATCGCTATCGCTTCTACCACTGGGTAGATAACCAGTTTCGCGAGGTCGAGTTGCCCGCGGTAGGCGAGACGAAAGCCCTACCGCGCGCAACCCTCGAACCCGAGCTCGTGTTTCGCTAGCGCTATTCGTAGTGCAGCGCTTCGACCGCATCGATGCGGTCGGCGGAGCGCATCGGCAACCAGACCGAGATAAACGTGACGATCTGTGCGGCGATAAAGATCTCCAGCACGACCCACGGCGACATCTGCCAGCTCATGTTCCAGCCCACTTGAAAGCGCATCAGCTCTTTCACGATGTACGCCGAGAACGCAGTGCCAAAGGCTACACCGACCAGGGTCGACGACAGCCCGATCAGCGCGCCTTCTGTGATCAGCATGTTCGAGACTTGAGAGCTATCCGCACCGATGGCCTTGAGCATGCCGATCTCCGTGCGTCGATCCATCACGGTCACGAGCAAGGTGTTGATGATGCCGAGGATCGCCACGATGATCGCGACGAACTCGGTCGCGCGCGTGAGAGAGAACGTGCGGTCGATGGCAGTGAACACTTCCTGCTTGTACTGACCGTTGCTGAGCACGATCAGCCGGAAGCGCTTGCCGATGTCGTCTGTGATCGCGTCGCGCACCGCTTGGAAGCTGGCGCCTTTTTCCAAGTACAGACCAAACGAGTCAACCAGGCGATCATCCCAGATCTCCCTGTAGACCGAGCGATCCGTGAGCAAGATGCCGCCGTCAGCGGAGTAGTCCACGTAGACCAGCGCGATCTCGAACTCACGCGGCCCCTTCGGCGTCTGCAAGGTCAGCTTGTCACCGAGCTTCTTGTCCTTGAACAAGCGCAGGAAGTTCTCGCTCGCCGCGATGCCCTTGCCGCTCAAGATCAACGGCAGCGCGCTGTCCAAGCTGCCTGCTACGACGGGCACCTCGTTGTACTTGCTGTAGTGCTTGAGATCGTACGAGGCCAGGTGGAACGGGACGCCGTCCAGCGACTGCTGCTTGACGCGGTAGGGCTCCACGTGCGCGACACCCGGCACCGCATCGAGCTCTGCGATCAAGCTCTCTGGCAGCGGGTGCTCCGCAACGAACTTGCCGCTCTTGCCGACGTACAAGAACACGTCGGCACGCGCGGCGCGCGCGAACCACTGCGACGTGCTGTGTTTCATCGAATCGACGAACGCGTCCGCGTTGACGACGTTTGCCAAGCTGATGCCAAGGGCTGAGATCGCCACTGCGTTACGGCCCGCGTTACGCATGAAGCCGACGCTGCCCAGCATGATGGTCGGATTGCCGCGGCCGAACATGCGGCGTACGGCGCTGCCGACGAACGTCGCGACCGCCGGCGAAAGAAACGCCATCGTGAACGCGCCGACACCGGATACCGCGTAGCCGAGCAGGTAGTTCTCCTTGACGTGCGCGATGATGGCCACGATAAGCGCGAACGTCGTGGTGATCCCAGTCACGATCAGCGAGGTCCGGAGCGACGAGATGCCGATGCCGGCTGCATCCTTGTGGCGACGCATGACGGAAGCGGGCTCGGTCGCGGCCGCCTGGCGCGCAGGGAAAAACGCGGCGAGGAAGGCCACAGCCACACCGAGCGTCACCGAAGCGATCAGATCTTTCGGCTCGATCAGCAGCTCCTCGGTGACCGCGGGCATGTTCAACATGAGCACGTTCCCGCCGACTGCTTTGAGCACCAGGTTGGCGAGAAAAAGTCCGAAGCCCACACCGAGCAGCGCGCCTACCGCACCGAGCGCCAGGCCCTCACCCACGAACAACATCAAGATCTGCGCGCGCGTGGTACCGAGCGCGCGCAAGATGCCGATCTCGCGGCGGCGCTGCGCGACAGCGATCGCGAGCGCGTTGTAGACGATAAAGCCACCCACGAACATCGCGACGAGCCCTGCGAGCGACAGGCCGAGCTTGAAGCCAGCGGTCAGACGCTCCGCTTCTTCGGTGCGGCGCTGCGGTCGGTTCACCGGTGCTTTGTGCTCGATGGCTTTTTCGATGCGCTGCTGCAGCGCGGCCACCTCGACGTTCGGCCCGGGCACGACGTCGATGTGATCGAAGCGCTTGCCACGCTCGAACGCGATCTGCGCCGCGTACACGTCCATCAGCAACAAGTCACCGCCGAACACGTTCGCCGGACCACGCGCGGCCAGCGTTCCGCGCACGGTGTACTCGTGCTTGCCTGCGATGGTCGACAGCTGCAGCGTGTCGCCCTCTTTCAAGCTGTGCTTCTTCGCGAACTTCTGCGTCACGATCACCGAGCGCGCGTCGTTCAAAAACGCGATGTCGTCCTCGATCTTGACGTCGTCCGCGGTCACCTCGTAGTCGCGCACGTTGCTGTCGGACAGCGTGTCGATACCCATGACAGTGAGCTGAGTATCGGTACGCTCGTCGTGCGCGGTCTCCTGGATCACAGGCACAGCCGCGGCCACACCTGGCACTGCGCGCACGACCTCGAGCAGCTCCTCTGCGACGCCGCTCGTGCCGCCGATCGTCAGCGCAGTCTTGCCTGCGACGTCGTCAATGGTGGAGCGGAACGAGCCCATGACCGAGCTGTTCACCACGTCGATCGCGAACACGACCGACACTCCCAACAGAATGCCGAACAAAGTCAAAACTGTACGTACGGGCGCGGCGCGTAGGTACCGGAGCGAAATCAGTCTGAGCAAGTGACGCATAGAAATCTCACTGTGGGGCACCTGAGTTGTCGCTTCGGACCGGCCGATCAGCCTGATCCAAGCGCGCGTTCTGGGCCATCGCCTTCATCCGGCGCACCCTAGTGGAGCGCGCTGCCTTCGCAAATAGGGTTCCACGCAGGATAGCCACGAGGTCCGTGGCTCGGGATGAGAAGATCAGTACCGCGTGTGTATGCATTGTTGTTGGTTCCGAAACGGATCCCGATGCTGCGCGCATTCATCCATCTGAAGGTTCCTAATCTAGTCAACCTTCAGGGTGCAAAGACGTAGCTCGGTGGTATAGGGCGCCGGAAAACTTCGATAAACGGGTGGTTTAGCGTGTTGTGCCGGGATCTCCCCGGCTACAAGGCGCGACCGAAGGGCAGAACTTCGACGAGCGAGGCGGTTCGTGGACTTACATAAGTGGGAACAAGTCATGGTCGGGGATCGATGGTTGGCAACACAAGGGCGGGCTCGGCCTTCCTTGCGGTCGTTTACCAAGACAGTAATGGTGGCCTGTGGTCTGTTTTTATCAGCCTGTGATTCGGCAGAGCCGCGCAGCGCTGAAGAGAACTACGAGGAAGACGCGGCCACCGGAGACAAGACCAGCGCCAACACCAAAAAAGATGCTGGCTCTGAGGAAAGCGACGCCTCCCGCGGCACCGCCACCGGAAACGCCGAGCAAAGCGGCGCGAAGTGCGGCGACAAAACCTGTAAGGAGCCGGCCACTTGCGAAGACGACAAGTGCGTCTGCCCGAAGGGCTACGAGGACGTAAAAGGCGACGGTAGCGAGTGCAAAGACATCGACGAATGTAAAGAGCGCACGGCCGAGTGCTCGCGCGGCTCAGCCTGTAAGAACGAGCCCGGTGGCTACAAGTGCGAATGCGCTGGCCCCGCGTATGAGCAAGATGGCGACGACTGCAAGTGCGCCGAAGGTTACGAGCGCAACGAGGATGGCTTCTGCGCCGGCGACGATGGCAAGGCGTGCGAAGACGGCATCGACTGCAAGAACGGCCACTGCGAAGGCAAGATCTGCTGCGCGTTGAGCTGCGGCGAGCCGGGCGAGTGCCAGGTAGCCGAGGGGGCCAAGTGCAGCGAGGATGGTAAGAGCTGCATCTATCCGCGTGCGGACGACGGCGCTTCTTGCGACGACGGCAAGTCATGCACGCGCGACGGCAGCTGCAAAGAAGGCAAGTGCCAAGAGAGCACCGAGCCGACGAACTGCAACGACAACAATCCCTGCACCGATGACAGCTGCGAAGAGCCGACCGGCTGCCGCAACGCCAACAACACGGCGACCTGCGACGACGGGACGAGCTGCACGAGCGATGACAAGTGCAGCGCGGGTCAGTGCAAAGGCACCGAGAAGGACTGCAGCTCGGCAGCCGACACGTGCAACGTCGGCGCGTGCGACCGAGAGTCCGGCGAATGCGTCAAAGAGCCGCGCACGACCAGCGCGACTTGCGATGACGACAACAGCTGCACCACTGGCGACAGCTGCCGCGACGGCGCGTGCGTCGGAACCAGCGCGTGCGGCGCGAACGCCACCGGTTGCGAGCCGGGCAGCGGCGGCGAGCCGAACATGTGCAGCTGCTCCGAAGGCTTCGTGAGCTACGAGGGCCGCTGCGTGCCCATGAACGACGAGTGCCAGCAGGAGAACCCCTGCTCGGAAGATGCAGATTGCATCGATCCCAGCAACACGGATGGCGACCTGACTTGCACCTGCAAGCCCGGCTTCACCGGCAACGGTGTGGACTGCGTCGCCTCTGATCCTTGTGCTGCCAACCCGTGCGGCGAAGGCGGAACCTGCACGAACACCGGCGGCGGCCAGTACGACTGCGAGTGCGCTGCGGGCACACGCGAAGTGGGCGGCAAGTGCGGTTGCGATCTCTCCGGTACGTTCGGCTTGAAGATGACGCAGACCCTCAGCTGGCAGAACGTCGACCAGTTCCTGGAAGATGGTGTCGTGGAAACGCAGACGCTCTCATTGCACCGTCACACCTACGACGCCGAAGGCAATCTGCGCGTAGAGATCGTGGAGTGCGGCGGCACCGCGTTTGACATGTGCAGCGTGCCCTTCCCGCCGTTCCTCGGCGCAGAGGCCTATGGTCAGTACACGCCCGATGCGGTTTGGGGCTCGGAGACGATGCCTCGCACGTCGATCACGATTCCGCTGCCAGAATCGCAGGTAGGAGCGGCGTTCAAAACTCAGGAGTTCGCGTTGTTGAACGGCATTCAGCTCGCCGATCCGATGGGCGCGTGGCCTGGGGATCGTCGTCAGGTCGCTGGCGCACCGGAATCCGAGGGCAGCCCGGTCAACGGCGCGACATGGTTGGATCCGGACAACGACGGCTCGCTCGCGCTCACGACGTTCAGCGTCGGACCGCAAGGCGAGCCGCAAGACGGCGTGGCGCCAGAGCCGCCGATGGCGTACGGCACGCGCTCGCGCGAATGCCCACGTCTCAGCGAAGGGGAGCGTTACACATACGCGTACCCGCCTGCGATCCCGAACGGCTCGCTGTCGGTGCAGCGCATCAAGCGCGTGTTCGGCGCGCAGCGAATCACGCTTGCCTACGACGGCAAGATCGACAGCTGCGATGTGATCACCGGGTCGGTCACAGGTCCGGACAACGGTAAGATCAAGCTGGATGCGCGCGTGGCTGGCTGTGTGCGAGTGAACGGCGACGGCGAGACTGCGTGCGGCGCAGGCGCGGTCGACTTCCTCGATCAGCAACCGCAGGTCCAGGAAATCAGCAACTCGAAGTTCACGCTGAAGCGTCTCGCCGACGGCGCGACGTGCGCGGACGCGCGCGCGGCGAGCTTCTGATCTCCCGGTAGATACGGATACATACACAGGGCCGAGCACTGCGCGCGCTGCGCAGTCTCGGCCCTGCTTGCTTCGCGCGCTAGCAAGACGACGATCACTGCAACCGCGCTGTCGAGGATGCGCCGATCTGGCTGCAGCCCACTGCGCGCATGGAAGTCAAACCGGCGCGCCGCATGTTGCGGTGCTCAGCTTGGATCCGGCAGCGGTGTGTCGGGGCCACCGGGTAGGAGCGGCGGCTCTTGGATGTACGCCGTCGGCAGCTCGCCAGTCAGAGCTTTCAAGAAGGTCACGATCGATGCGACTTCAGCGTCGGTCAGCGTGCCCTTCGCGGTTTGGTACTCGCCCATCAGCTTGACGGCTTGCTCGAGCGTGGTGACGGAGCCGTCGTGGAAATAGGGTCCCGTCCTGTCGATGTTGCGCAGGCTCGGCACCTTGAAGAAGTGACGGTCGGCGTCGTTCATCGTGACCTGGTAACGACCCGTATCCAGCGATGGGTATTCTTTCATGACGCCGAGCTTACGGTAGTGCGCGCCGCCAAGCTCCGCACCGCCGTGACACGCTGCACAAGCGGATGTTTGGAAGAGCAACAATCCTTCGATCTCGGGCACTGTCAGCGCGTCAGTCTGGCCCTTCAAGAAGGCGTCGAAGCGACCGGGCGTGACGAGCTTGCGCTCAAACGCGCCGATCGCACTGGCAGCGTTTTCGAAGGTGATCGGATCGGCTTCACCCGGGAAGGCGGCAGCGAACAGCGGCGCGTACCCTGGAATCGACTTCAACACCGCCACGGCTTGCGACGCGCTCGGCAGTGCCATCTCGACAGGATTGAGCACCGGGCCTTGCGCCTGTGTTTCGACATCGGTCGCGCGGCCATCCCAGAACTGCGCGACGTGTCCGGCGGCGTTGTAGGTGGTCGGTGAGTTGCGGCCGCCCAGCTGTTCTTTGTGGCCGCGCGACGTGGCGCCGATCGGGGCGCGCGCGTCGACGCCGTAGCTCGCGAGATCGTGGCAGCTGTTGCAGGAAAGGTCGTGGTTCTTCGAGAGGCGCTTCTCGTAGTAGAGCTGACGACCGAGGGCGATCTTCTCTTCGGTCACGCTGTGGATCGGGCTGTCGTACGACGCGGGCAGTGCCGAGAAGATCTGGCGTGCGTCCGTGAGCACGCGTTGGACGTCGATGCTCGTTGGCGCTTTGGGCGCACCCGGTGCACCGGCCGCAGCAGGTGCCGTTGGAACAAGGGCTGCGCCGCTGCCAGCTGCAGGTGCTGTTGCACCTGCGGCGCCGCTGCCAGCGGCAGCCATCGTCACGATGTCAGTGTGGATGCCTGCTTGAGTGCCGCTACTGCCGCACGCCAGCGAGATCATGGAAACAGAGAGCGCTGAAGGCCAGCGGCTGAGAAAACACAATCGCATCGAGTCGACTCCATGTGTCGCGAAACTGCGAGACGCGAAGTAAACTCACACACGCGCGAGTGCAAGCAGCTCGCTGCGTAAGTGCGATGTCGAGCGCGGCGCTCAGAGCTACATCATTGACCTCTGAGGCCGCGCGATCGTGAGTACATCGGCGCAAACGCTGCGAGCCGCTACAATCTGCGCATTTTTGGGGCTTTCCTAAACAGTCTATTCGACTGTCAAACAATCTTGCGCTGTATCAACGCGAAAAGTCCCATGTGAAAGTTGCGGCGCCTGTACGCTGATCGGGAGGATCGATCTTCAAACCTTCGAGCGACGCCAGCACGCACTTTTGCAGTGTCTCGTTCGCAGTAGTGCCCGCGGGAACAATGCTCGGCTTGATGATGTTGCCGGTCTTTGGCTCGACCTCGAAGCTCACAACCACACGGCCTTGCACGGCGTTGTCTTTCTCATAGCTCTGTTTGTAGCAGCTCTCCACGTCGCCCTGTTTCTGCTCGAGCACCTTACGCGTGGCTGTGCGGTAGTCGTCCGGTCCGCGCGCGTAGAACGAGCAAGCGGCTGCGCTGGCGCAGGCGATCATGATCAAAGCGATGCGCTTCATTTCACGCCCTCCTGCTCGACGATCAGAAACTCGACGCGGCGATTCTTCTCTTTGCCTTCGGGTGTGTCGTTGTCGGCGATCGGTTTGGATTCGCCGAAACCTTTCGCCTCCAAGCGCGAGCCTTCCACGCCGTGCGACTTCAACCAGTTCAGCACGGCCGTAGCGCGGCGCTGCGAGAGCTCTTGGTTGTATGCATTCTCGCCATCACTGTCCGTGTGGCCTTGGATCGAGACCTTCTTTATCTCGGCGTGTTCTTTGATCGCGTTTGTCACCTCGGTGAGCAAGCCATCGGACGCGGGCAGGATCTCGGCCGCGTTGAATGCGAACTGGATCTTCTCTTTGATCTCGATGCGATCTTGCTTCACCTCGACCCGCGCAGGCGGCGGAGGCTCAGGTGGTGGCACCGGACTCTTGAGCACGATGGGGGTGGTGTCCTCGAAGCGTGTGATGCCACCACACGCGGCCAACGTTAAGACGAGCCACGTTGTGGCTCCCGCACGCGCAGTCATTTGCGTCATCCAGTTCCTCCGGAATGCAGCAGGTTACGCTACGCCCCCCGATTGCGGAACTTCGTGAATACTCCGACGTTCTCCTACAGGTTGTGCTCGCTCGTTTGAATCGGCGTGTAGATCGCTGGTCGCAAACCTTGCGGCGCGCCGCTTGGGGTTTTGCCCTTCGTCGTTGTCGGGTGCCGTCGCAGCCGCTGCCGCTCATGGCTGCGTCGATGCGCTTCGCTTCTTGCGCCGTGAGTGTCAAGGAGGCGCGATTGCGGATGATGCGCGCGTTGGTGCCGGTCTGCGCTCGGTGCAGCAGCAAGCTGCAGGTGGCGCCTTCTGTAGCCACCTGCACGAGCTGAGCTCTCCGCCGCCATCAGCTGCTTTCATCCCGTCCAGCTCGCGGCGCCGCGACACATCATCAAGGTCGATGAGCAGCTCGACCTGCGTTTCGGCGCAGATGACCTCGACGGCACGCACAGCTTATTTCTGGCGAAAGGCTTGCAGGTTGGTGTCGGCGTTGCCGCCCCACATCATCATCAGTTGATCGGGATGGGCGACTGAGAATGCCATGAAGAAGTGGTGGGGGTAGAACAGGTATTTGATGGGTGAAGCGAGCCGCATATCGAGCACAGCGAGCGGCTCATCAGCGCGCAAGCGCGACGCCGGTAGGCGATAGCCTTCTGCGAACTTGCTGACGTCGCTCGTGCGGTGGACTTGCGCGCGGATGCCGTGGGTGCCGTCGCCTGGAACGAGTAGCTGGAAGTCGAATTCGTCGACGCCTCGCGCGACAGCCGCCGAGAGGTACAAGCCAATGACATCGATCGGTGCGGAATCCGGTGGATAGTCGATGGTCTTTTGTTTGACGCCTTTGCCTTGCAGGAAGGTCTGCATCTGCAGCTTCTTGCCACCTTCGACTGCTTTGAGCACGATGTGGTCGCTTTCGAACAACCACTGGTGCTCTTCGCTGAGCTTGTAGTCAGGAAAGAGCGCATCGCCAGCTTGCTTGTCGAGCTTCAAGCGCGTGTCGGCGTGCACTAGGCGCAGGTTCGGCTCTAGCACGAGCGTGGTGGTGGCTTCCCATGGTTTCGGCAGCTGGGCGACTTGCTTGGTGTCGAGTCGGCGTAGCGATGTGTAGTGACGCTTGCGGATCATCGACAGCCGCCCATCCGGGAGGTGCTTGAGTTGCTCGGTGCCGACGCCGATCAACATGCCTTCCTGAATGTCGGCGCGCGCGGTGCCGTCGGGGAAGATGGTCGCGAGGCTCGCATCGGCTTTCATGCGAATGAACAGTGAATCGTATGCAGCCGCGACAGCAGGAACGATGCCGAGAAAGAGGCCAACCAGTGCGGCCGAAGCAGGTGACATGTGTGCTCGCATGAGCCTGACTCTTGCCCGAAAGACGTCTCGGACACCACTGCGTCCCGAACCGGCAGCACGTCGTTTGCATGAGCCCACGCCGTCCGGGGTGGTATATCGGCTACCGTAGAGCGATTGGGTGTACTACCCTACACTGTCGCCGGCCGGTCATGTGGACCCATAGAATTCGGGACCAATACTCAGTGCTAGAAGGTCGATCGACCCGATAGCTATGGGTGCACAAGGCAAGCGTCTCAATGCGGTAATTTTCAGCCGGTCGTGCTGGTACCGGCTACAGGAGACCGAGACACATCATGCAGAAAGCTGTAGAGACGGTTAGCACCGTCGCGATTCGCTTCGCAGGCGATTCGGGCGACGGCATGCAGGTCACAGGCTCGCAGTTCACTGACACCACGGCATTGGCCGGCAACGATCTCGCGACGTTTCCGGACTTTCCGGCCGAAATCAGAGCGCCCGCAGGCTCACTCGCTGGTGTCTCGGGCTTTCAGATCAAGTTCTCGAGCGACATGGTCTACACGCCGGGCGACGCGCCGGATGTGCTGGTTGCCATGAACCCGGCGGCGCTCAAGGTGAACCTGCGCGACTTGAAGCAAGGCGGCATGTTGATCCTCAACTCCGAGGCATTCAACGCCAAAAACCTAGCGCACGCAGGCTACGAGAAGAACCCGATGGAGGATGGCACGCTCGCCAACTTCAAGGTGTTCTCGGCGGACATCACCGGCATGACCTTGCGCGCAGTCGAGTCGCTCGGCTTGAACAACCGCGCCGCCGTCCGCTGCAAGAACTTCTTCGCGCTCGGGATCGTGTACTGGCTCTACAACCGTGATCCGCAGCACACCGTCGAGTACATCGAGTCGAAGTTCAAAGACCCTTCCCTGCGCGAGGCGAACCTGCGCGCGCTCAAGGCCGGCTACAACTTCGGTGAGACTGCCGAGCTGTTCGACCGCAGCTACGAGGTGCATGAGGCCAAGATCGCGAAGGGCAAATATCGGAACATCTCCGGCAATGAAGCGCTGAGCCTCGGCTTTCTGGCTGCGGCGGAGCTGTCCGGTCTCGAGTTGTTTCTCGGCTCATACCCGATCACGCCCGCGTCGGATATTTTGCATGCGCTCGCCAGCCAAAAGCATCTGGGCGTGCGCACGTTCCAAGCGGAAGACGAGATCGCGGCCATCTGTGCCGCGATCGGCGCATCGTACTCGGGCGCGCTCGCGCTCACGACCACCAGCGGTCCAGGCCTCGCGCTGAAGGGCGAAGCCATGGGTCTCGCGCTGATGCTGGAGCTGCCGCTCGTAGTCGTGAATGTGCAGCGCGCCGGTCCGAGCACGGGCATGCCGACCAAGACCGAGCAAGCCGACTTGATGCAGGTGATGTACGGGCGCAACGGCGAAGCGCCGCTGCCTGTCATTGCAGCGAGCGGCCCGGGAGACTGCTTCCACACTGCGATCGAAGCGTGCCGCATCGCGGTCACGCACATGACGCCTGTCGTGCTGTTGTCGGATGGCTACATCGCGAACAGCGCCGAGCCTTGGCCCGTGCCCGAGATGGCGTCGATCCCGCGCATTCCAGTGAAGTTCCAGACCGACAAAGAAGGCTTCGCGCCTTATGCACGCGACGAGAAGCTCGCGCGTCCGTGGGCGCTGCCCGGCACACCGGGCCTCGAGCACCGCATCGGTGGCATCGAGAAGCAACACCTCACCGGCAACATCAGCTACGATCCCGCGAACCACGAATTCATGTGCAGGATGCGCGCTGAGCGCGTGCAGAAGATCGCCGACAGCCTGCCGCCCACCGAGATCCACGGCGACGCGGAAGGCGACTTGCTCGTGCTCGGCTGGGGCAACACCACCGGAGCGCTGCGCGCCGGCGTCGACAGCGTGCGGCAGTCCTCCGGTCGCAAGATCGGCCACGTGCAGCTGCGCTGGCTCAACCCCATGCCGAACGATCTCGGCGACATCCTGAAGCGCTACCGGCGCGTGCTCGTGCCCGAGCTGAACCTCGGGCAGCTCGTCAAGCTCGTGCGCGCGCGCTACTTGGTCGATGCGCGACCCTTCAACAAGATCCAAGGCCAGCCGTTCAAAGAGAGCGAGATCGTGCAGGCCATCAAGCAACAGCTGGAGGCCAACTGATGGCACATTCACTCAGCATCTATCCCGAGGTTACGCACACTGATCCGAGCGCGCTGACGCGCAAGGACTTCGTGACCGATCAAGAAGTTCGCTGGTGTCCCGGTTGCGGCGACTATTCGATCTTGGCGCAAGTGCAGCGCGTCATGCCGAGCTTCGGTATACCGCGTGAGAAGATCGTATTTGTCAGCGGCATCGGCTGCTCCAGCCGGTTTCCATATTACATGGAGACCTACGGCATCCACAGCATCCACGGGCGCGCGCCCGCGATCGCGACCGGCATCAAAGCCATGCGGCCAGAGCTTTCCGTCTGGCTCGTGACGGGCGATGGCGACGGCTTGTCGATCGGCGGCAATCACTTCATCCACGTGATGCGCCGCAACGTCGACCTGAAGATGCTGCTCTTCAACAACCAGATCTATGGCTTGACGAAAGGTCAATACAGCCCGACATCACCCATCGGCAAAAAGGCCAAGTCGACGCCGATGGGCTCGGTCGACTATCCGCTCGATCCGATCAGCGTTGCGCTCGGCGCAAATGCCACGTTTGTGGCGCGCAGCATCGACGTGCACGCGAATCACTTGCAGGAAGTCCTCAAGCGCGCGGCCGACCACAAGGGCACTGCGTTCGTAGAGATCTACCAGAACTGCAACATCTTCAACGATGGCGCGTTCGACGCGCTCGCCGACAAGGCGACGCGGCCGCTGCACGTGCTCGAGCTCACGCACGGAAAGCCGATGCGCTTCGGCAAAGACAAGGAGAAGGGCATCGTCGTCGGGCGTGACATGCGGCCACAGGTGGTCCTGGTGGACAGCAGCAACGAGGCAGATCTGCTCGTCCATGACGAGACCAGCGAGCTGGTTGCGCTGCTCCTGAGCCGCTTCACAGCACCTGAGTTTCCCGTTCCGATCGGCGTGTTCCGGGCCGTGAGCCGGCCCAGCTACGACGTCCTGATGAACGAGCAGGTGGAAAAGGCGCGTGCCAGCAGGCAACAATCGGTGCAGGATCTACTGAACGAAAACGTGTGGACGGTGAAGTAGCGCACTACGCACCTCCGCGCTCAACTGCAGACGTGTGGAGTCCCGAGATATGACCAGATGGCAAACGCTTGGTGTAGCTGCCGTGACGATGCTCTCGGGACTCACGGGCTGTGTCTTCGGCGAGGAGAGCGATCCGCCCATGCTCACCGTCGACTTGTACTGGGCGTACGACGAACGTACCCGGCACAACTACAGCTGCCAGGACGTGCCGGTCGCTGCCGCCGAGTGGCGCCTGCTCGATAGCGAGGGCGAAGAGCTGGCTTCGCTCTCTAAGGACGAGATGGAGTGCGACAACCGGGTCAACTTCCTCGACCTCGATCCAGGCGACTATAAGCTCGAAGTGGGTGGCTACAACGAGGCGGGCGACAAGGCCTGGGAGGCCACCTGTCCAGTGTGGGTGGACCGCTTTGACCGCCTGTTCGAATGCACGATCAACCAGATCGACCCTTAACGCGCTATCATTGCCCCGTCACCCGGGTCGGCCAGGCAGGCCGGCCTCGCGCCTTGCCCATTGATGGCGCGCCTGCTTAGATCCCCATAACCGTGTTCCAGTTCCCGCCGCTCACGCCGGTCGTCAAGAAGCTCATCATCACGCTGTTTTGCGCGTTTGTGCTGGAGCTTCTGCTCGAGAATTTCGCGGGCATTCCGGTCATCCACACGCTCTCTTTCGACCCGCACAACCTCGGGCCGCTCTCGCTCGTTCAGCTCTTCAGCTACGTGCTGATCCAAAACCCACGCGAGGTTTTCGGGCTGCTGATCGATCTGTTCTTCATGTGGCTGATCATCTCGCCGTTCGAGACGGCCTTCGGCCGCAGGCACACGATCGAGCTGGCTGTCGCGGGCACGCTGGGTGGCAGTCTCTCGGCGTTGATCGTCGCGCAGCTCCTGCCGATTCCTGAGTGGCGCTTGCTCGGCTCTCACACCATCGCGTACGCCGGCATGGCTGCGATGGCTGTGGTCATGGGCGCAGGGCGCACCATCCTTCTTTTTGGCGTCGTGCCGATGACGTCGCGCCAGCTGCTCTTGGTGCTGGCAGGCTTTTCGCTCCTCAGCTACCTCGCGACCCGCGACCACTTGCAGCTCGCGAGCTCACTGGGCGCGATGGCCGCGGGCATCGGCTACGTCAAGTACATGTCGCGCGCGCCGCGACCCTCGGCGCGCAAGCGCCCTTCGACGCGCTTTCGTGTAGTGCGCGGGGGCGGCGGACGCGACGACAGCGACCGGCCCAAGTGGCTCAACTGATGCCTTTTCCACATCGCAGCTTCGTGTTGTGCCTGGGCGTTCTGTGCCTGGGCGCCTCACTCGCTGCTTGTCGCGGGTGCGACAGCAAGACTCCGGTTCCGTTCAAGCGCGTCCAGCCCGATGCGGGTCTGGTGCGTGATGCTGCGGTCGCGCCTGGCTCGCAAGAGCCGGAGGCGGTGGTCTACCCCGACGGCACGCACGAAGTGACTGTAGGCAAGACGCGGATCTCACGCGGCGAAGCGCAGATCCACGCGACGCTCAGCCGGGATCTCGATGGCGACAAGGAGCCCGAGGTGCTGGTGTTGATCAGCGTCGAGACGGGCGAAGCGATGTTGGAGCTGCAAGCGCCGAACGGCGCGCTGCCGAAAGCGCAGATCGCGCTGAAGCCTGCGCCCATCGGCTCGCAGTGTCGGACCTCGGCAGCGAAGCTAGCCGCTCTCGGCGGCGAGCTCGGCTTGGCCAGCGTGAGCTTCTCTTGTGAGGCGCAGACCGAAGCGTCGCTCGCTGCCGAGACCAAGCTGCCCGATGGGAGCGCTGTGTCGCCGCTCGATCTGCCGCCGCCTGAGCCGCGCGAAGCGTTCGCGCTGGTCGAGCACTACGTGTTCACGCTCACCCAGACTCCGCAGCTGCAGCTGCGCCTGGCAGCGGACTTCCATGCGGATGAGCCGGTCAGCCCCGACCTGCAGATCGCGAGCAGCGATCTCGACGGCGACCAGGTGGCCGACGTGCAGGTCATCCTGCCGGTGCAAGGTGCGGAGTCGCCGAGCGGCGCAGCATCCGCGCTGACGCTGAGCTGGCTGAGCCGCTCGACAGGTCTCGCCCGCGAGGCGCAACAACCCGAGGCGAGCCTCGCGAGCTGGGCGGAGCAAGCGCAGGCATTGCTCGCAAAGAAGCCGAAGGAAGCCGGCGTGCTCGCGCTGCAGACCCTCGCGCTGCATCGTTTGTTGTGCCGTGAAAGCGGCGGTGCGCGCCTGTGGATCGATGACACGCGCGGCATCAGCTGCGGAGCTTCCACCGCCGCAGGTCGCGCGCTCGCGACTTCGGCGATCGCCAACGCCAAGCAGCAGCAGCTCCTGCCCGCGCTCGATGCACGCGCGCAGCTGCAGAAGTCGGCGTTTACGCTCGACAAGAAGACGCGCGATCAGGTGAACCAAGCGATCGGGCAGATTCGCGGCGACACCGCGTACACGTGGTACGCGGGCCCGAACGTGCGTCCGGGCAGCACCCCCAACCTGCGTTTGCCGGCGAACGGCTTCAGCGATGAAGGTACGCTGCTCCTGCGCGGTACGACGCCGCAGCTGTACGACTTGCAGACGCGCGTTCTGGCTGTCGCGGGCATCTCTGCGAGCTTGCTCGCGACCGATGCCACCCGACGCTTTGCCCTCACCGACATCTTGCGCGGCTGCGACGGTCTGCACGTGCGGATCGTGAATGCATCGCAGGTGGTCTCCGGCATCGTGACCGGCGCGCCGCTCAGCGAGCCGCTGCTTCAGCCCGAAGCTGGGCCTGAAGCTGCTGGCTGCATCAACAACTCCGCGCGCATGCGCAGCGAGCGCGGCGGCTTCGAGCTGCTCGGGCTCAATGCCCAAGGCGCGCTGTTCGCACACGGCAAGCACCTGTGGCTCTTGCCCTTGAGCAGGGAGGGCGGCGCTGCCGGCCCCGCGCGCGAGATCAAGCCCGGGGAGACCGTTGCTCCACTTCTCACTCCTGGGGCGCTCGATCCGAGCGCTCGCTATATGGCCCTCGCCACCAGCGAAGGCGTCGCCCTGATCGATCGCACGCGAGATAGCGCGCGACTCATCCGTACACCGGCCTCATGTGCCGGCGGAACGGTGAGCGATGCAGTGGTGTCGCCGAGCGCGACCAAGGTCGCGATGTTGTGCTCGGGCC
>Ga0190269_10000341_pt1 | contig 24764 bp, 23 predicted proteins | sample Popmic249IS_FD_133749 | JGI IMG/M metagenome (GOLD analysis project Ga0190269, IMG submission 133749) | Populus adjacent soil microbial communities from riparian zone of Blue River, Arizona, USA - 249 IS | ecosystem: Environmental > Terrestrial > Soil > Riparian zone | place: USA: Arizona... | reverse complement strand
TCGCGCGTACGCGCAGAAGGAAGCCGCAAGCCCGCGCACACGCTCCGCGCCCGATGCTCACACGCCGCCATCAGCAGCGCCTGCATCCTCGCGAGCGCCCGATGTCAAAGTCTCTCAGCCGACGGACGCCGCTCCACCTTCAGCAACGCGTGCAGTGGTCGCAGCGTCGAACGCGCGATTGCCGCGATTGCCGCTGCCGCCGTCAACTGCAAGCGCAGTCGCGCCGAGCATGTCCCCGAGCTCTGCTGTGCACGATGCTGCTGACTGGTTGGCCGAGGCTGATCGAGCCAGGCGCGCAGGCGATCAACCGCGTGCGCTTGCGCTCTTACAGAAGGTGATGCGCGAACAACCCGGCACGAGTGAGGCGGCTATCGCCGGCTTCACCTTGGCACGCATGCAGATGCAGCACGATCCACGCGGCGCCGTCACGGCGCTGCGCGCGAGTCTCGCGGCGAGGACGCCAGCAGGCTTGCGCGAGGACGTGCTCGCGCGGCTGGTCGAAGCCTACGCCCGGTCCGGCGAACCCGCGCTCGCGAGCAGCACCGCTGTCGAGTACCGGCGCGAGTATCCCGGTGGCCGTCGGCTCGCCGAGGTCGAGCGCTGGGCAGCTAAACCGTGAGGCGCAGCGTCGCAGCTGCGCTGCTGGGCCTTGTCTGCGCCTCCTTTCGCGCCCAGGCCCAATCTGCAAACGACATCGCGCTCGACCTACCGGCCTGTCTCGACGCGACATGGCGGGCGCGACTCGTCGAGAGCGCAAGCCTCGAGCTGCGCGAAGACGGCGCAGTGTTAGCGCCGAGTCTCGCCCGCGCTTCGCGCGAACACCGTGTCGTCATCGCGGTCGACATGCCCTGCGAGAGCGATCCCACAGTCGCACAAATCCATCTCACAGTTCCCTCGAGCAGCGACGTCCTCACGCGAGAAGCTCAGCTGTCCGACACGCCACCAGCGCTGAGACCGCGGACCCTGGCGCTCGCGCTGGCAGAGCTCTGGCGCACCAGCTTGGCTCGTCAAACGCTCTCGCTACAGCCCACAGCGGCAGCTCCGAGCAGCGTTCTCGCGCGAGACGATGGCGAGTTGCTCCCAACGCGCATGACGGGCGATGCGAGCCCACCGGCCGCATCCGTACCCATCACCGTCGCGCCATCAAGTAACAACAGCGCGCCACGCAGCGACGCGCCCACCCTCTCCCTCGCTCCTTCGCTCAGGCTCTATATCGCGGACCGCACCGCCCTACCCGGTGCGCAGCTCGCATTCAGCTGGCGCGCGTGGCGCATCGGCGCAGAAGGCTTCTACAGCTCGCACGAAGACGTGCTCGGCCGCGCCACCTTCGGCCTCCTGCAAGCCGTTGTGAGCTGGGAGCTCGCGCGCGTTTCATTCGGCGCGTATGGCCTCGCGCTCGGCCCGCGTGCAGCCATTGGCGGCATCGTTGCGACCGCTACCGCACGCGCACCCGCATTCGCCAGCTCCGCGAGCATCCTCACCTGGGATGCCGCCGGCGAAGCGACGCTCTGGCGTATGCTGACAAGCAGCTGGCGGCTCGCGCTGCGCGTTCAGCTCGGCTACGCGCACGGCGCCGTGTTGGCGAGCGACTTCGGTGAGCTCGCGCGCCTCGACGGCCTGTTCGCGCAGGCCAACCTCGCGCTCGAGCTACACCTCTGCGAATAGCCGCTCACAGCGGCGACTGCAGCGTGCGCACAGCGCCCAATACCGCTTTGCGCGGAAGAAAAGCGACCGCCCTCGCGACGACACGGTTGCGCAAGCCCGTGATCTCCACACGCTTGTTCGCCTTCCACGCGCGGTACCCGAGCTCCGCCACCTCGGCCGAGCTCATCGAGGCGCCGGCGCGCGACAGCTTTTTCTTGTCCGTACCTGCGCGCTCTCGGAACTTGCTCTCGGTCGGCCCGGGGCACAGACAGCTCACGCGCACATCCGTGCCGCGGGCCTCTTCCCAGAGCGCTTCGGTGAACGACAGCACGAACGCTTTGGTCGCAAAGTATGTCGCCATCAGCGGCCCTGGTTGGAACGCCGCGGTCGAGGCGACGTTCAGCACGCCAGCTTTCGGGTTCTTCAGGATGCCCGGCCAATAGATATGCGTGAGCTCGAGCAACGTACGAACGTTCAGATCGACCATCCCCAGCTCGACATCGAGCTTCGAATCCGCGAACGCTCCGGCATATCCGTAGCCGGCGTTGTTCACCAGCACGTCCACGTGCAGGCCTTGCTTCTCGATGGCTTGCGCGAGCTTCGTTCCGGCGCCGATCTCACTGAGGTCGAGCGCAAACGCGGTGACCCGCCCGCCGTAGCGCTGCGCGAAGCGATCACCCACTTCACGCAGAGCCGACTCAGTCCGTGCAGACAGAATGAGGTCATAGCCATCGCGCGCGAAGCACTCCGCTAGATCGACGCCGATACCGGCAGACGCCCCAGTGATCAGTGCGGTCGGCCTGGACTTGTCGTGGTTTGCCATCACCTGAACGGTCGCCGAGCCGCGCGCGTGCGTCAAGCAGGTCGCACGCGATTACGGGTCAACACCCGCAAGCTAGCGCGGTCAGGCCAATACTGCCGCGCCAGCGGATGAGCCTACCGGGATGTGTCAGCTATTCGATCACACCACACGCAATTCGAGCGCCGGCGTTGCCCGTCTTCCCGGTGAGATCGGTCGCCGCGGGGCTATTCGCGGTGTATTGATCCTCGCCGTCGCCCAGCGGGATGTTGCCGTAGTTGTCAGAATTCGCGTGCACGATCAGCGCGCGACCGCGCAGCTCATCGGCGCCAAAGCGATCTGTCAGGAACTGCAGAAAAGCCTCGCCCGCGTCGCTGACAAACAGCGCTGGCAGATCACCTTGGTGATCGCCGTGGCTATCGCCGTGTGGATTGTAGTGCCCATCGACGGACACGAAGTGGGTGCTCGGCTCAGCGTTTGGATCCGCGATACAACCTTCACCATTGTCAGGAACATCGTTCGCGTGCACGTGCATGCCGTGTATACCCGACAAGTCTTCTGACAGTTGGGCCGAGATAGTTACATACGTGGCATCGCCCTTGGACAGAAACGTCGCGCGTCCAACGGTCTCACCTGCTGCGTTGCGCAGGTCCGTCCAAGACTTCGCATCGTACTCATCCGGCGCAGACAGCGCAGGCGAAGACGCCTCGATGTCGCCCTCCATGCCATCCGCGCAAGCCGCGCTCACGAGCACCGCGCAACCTACCGCTGCCTGCAACCACGAAATCCTACGTCCCTTATCCATGCTTGGCCTCGATCTCTCGATAATGCCCGCGTGCTTGCGAGCTCCGCAGCGTCACTGCCGCGCATGCACCCTTTCGCAAGATCGAGGCCACTGTGAGAGAGGTCTCAGCACGCGCTCAGACAGGCTAAGCGACGTCAGGGAGGCACGTGTCAACTGGCACGTGCCGGATGTGCCGCAGCTACTGGTGTCGGCGGTAACGTCAGCGTGCGCCCGGGTACAGCTCTAACAGCTTGAGCGTCACACCGTTCGTCCATCCGAAGCCATCTTGCAGCGGATACTCGCCGCCACCGCCGCCACGCACTGCCTCTGACTGCACATCATATTTTTCGACCAGCTTGCCCTCGCTCGCAAACAGCGCCTCGATCCGACTCAGAAAGCGCGTGCCGATCTCGCGTGCAAGATCATGTTGCTCGTAGCGGCGCAATCCCGCGACGGCGATCCAGACGAGAGGCGCCCAGCCATTGGGCGAATCCCACTGCTCTTCCGTCTTGCGTGATGTCGTCACGAGACCACCCGGCACGAGCAAGCGCTCGAGCGCCTTGGCTGTTTGCTGTGCGCGCTGTGGCGTCGCGACGCCAGCAAAGAGCGCAAACGCAACGGCTGCGGTTACGTCATCGACAGCTTCCGCACGCGCCCAGTTGTAGTCAGTGTAGTAGTAGCCGGCGTCGTTCCACAAATAGCGATCGATCGCAGCAGCGCGGTCCTTCGCGAGCACCTCGAAGGTTTGCACGCAGGCCCGGTCCTGCATCACCTCGCAGCCGTGTGCGATCACCTGCTCCAACCGATACAACAAACTGTTGAGATCGATAGGCAAGTACGAGGTGGTCTGGATGGTGCTGAGCGTGGCGCCATCCGCGAGCCAGCGCGAGCTGAAATCCCAGCCGCTCTCAGCGGCAGCGCGCAGCTCTCGATAGACCACTGCAGGTGCGCGGCCCTTGTCTGCAGCCGCAGTCGCGACATCGTTCGCATAAGCTTCAGGCCGCGGGGTATCGCGATCATCCCAATAACGATTGAGCAGCGTGCCATCGGCCAAGCGCACCACCCGCAGCTGAGCGCTGCCGGGAGCCAGCTCACTCGCGCCTGCCATCCAAAACGCGTGCTCGCGACGCAGCTGCGGCAGATAGCGCGTGTACACAGTCTCGCCTTCCAGCTCCGCGGCCAGCTCCACCATAGTCGCGAAGAATGGCGGCTGTGAGCGACTCAGCTGATAGCTGCGGCTGCCGTTCGGGATGCGACCGTAACGATCGATCTCATACGCGAAGTTGTCGAGCATCGAGAGCACGAGCTCGCGCTGGCCCGACTTCGCGAGCCCGAGCATCGTGAAGTACGAGTCCCAATAGTACAGCTCCTGGTAGCGACCGCCTGGCACGACATACGGCTTTGGCAATGCGAGCAGCGATGAGCCGTCCGGAACGCTCTTCACTTCGCGCGTGAGTCGCGGCCAGAGCCACTCGATGTGCTCGACCAGCGGGAGCCCGCGCGGCGGAGGGGTCTCTTTGGCCGCAGTGAGCGCGAAGCGCTCCAGCACAAACGCTTTCAGATCCAGCTTGGGATCGCGCTTCTGCTCCGCATAGTCGCGCATGATCTCGGCAGGCGGCTTGTTCGGAACGGCATCCGCGAACGCTTTCTGATCCGCGAACACATGGCCGAGCTGCACTGCCGAAAACAGCTCCCCGTACAGCTCGTCGGGGCCGAGCGACGTCGCTTCCGCGCTGCTGCCCGGCGGCACAGATGGACGCGGTGTATCCGCGGCATGGCCACACGCCGCCACCACCATGCAGGCCAAAATGCGGAGACACGATAAGAGCGAAGCTGACATGCGCTCGCAGTGAACCACAGAACTGCAGCGCAGGGTATATGCATGCTCCCCGCGCGCCACGGGCAGTTTTGTGAACAGACTCAGCTTCGATCCACGGGATCCTGCGGCGCGCGACCCCGTGAGCACACGGCGCTGCACGAAGCCGCTGATCGTCTGGTCGAGCAGCTCACGACGCGCAAAACCAGACCGTGCAAGCTTATGAGAAGCCAGCCCTGCACCTCCAGCTCGATCGTCCCGAACGCTTCTGCACCGAGTGATCGAACACATCACGCTATCCAGGCGCTCTACTAGCGCGCATCCCTCGCCGCGCTTGGCTGCGGGACCGCGCGCAACCATTCAGTAGCTACGGCCTCGGCATACAGGGCACCGCGGGCGAATGCAGCCAATGGCGGCGTCGACGATCGCAATTCAGGACCGGGCCGAAAACTCAGCGGCCGAGCAGGCGCGCGAGGAGCCGCAGCGGGAGTGACTCGAACGTGCGGCCATGGACCACTGCGGCGACAATGCATGGCTCGTCGCTGCTGATCCGGAAGCCGTGGCTCGTACCCGGCTCCCAGGTGCGCAGCTCGCCCGCTCCGTGTTTCAGCCCGTCGCTGTCCACGTAGCTGCCTTCCATCACCAACACGCGCTCGGTGCCGGTGTGCTTGTGGCGCGGAAAGCGCAGTCCCGGCGCGAAGCGCGCAAACATCACCTCCGCTCCCTGCACGCGCGGCCCGCCCTGCACCCTCACGTTCTTGATCCCGGGCAGGCCAGCAAAGCGCCAGACATTCGGCTCAGCAAGCCGTGCACACTGCGCGATCGCGGCCTCTTCCGAGAGATCGAACAGCTCAGCGATGCGCGCGAAAAACGGCGCATAACGCAGCGGCGGGCGCTCGATCGAAGACAAGAGCCGAGCGAGGAGCAGCTTGCTGGGCGCAAGTGGCTGCAGCAGCGCAGCCATGGTTTCATCGAGCTCCGCAATCAGCCTCGCTTGCTCTGTGGCCTCCTCGTTCGCGTCGTGCGGTTGCCTTGTCTCACTCATCTGCCGATCCTAGCTCGCTGCGTAGTGTCCTGAGCGCTGCGTGTGTTCGCGACTTGACTGTGCCCGCTGGGATGCCGAGCCGCAGCGAGATCTCCGCTGTGCTGAGCCCCTCGAAATAAGCGAGCACGAGCACTCCCTGCTGTGACGCGGGGACGCGGGCGAGCGCGGACAATAAGCGCTGTTTGTCAGGCAATGCCAGCTCGCGCGAGTGCGTCTGCGTGCTGGTCTCGCCCTGTGCGCTCGCGCCCAATGCCGCACGCCGATGCTTGGCGCGCAACCTATCGAGCGCACGGCTGCGCGCGCGCATGACGAGCCAGGTACGCACGCTGGCTCGCGCTTGCGAGTAGTCACCACAACTGCGCCACACCTCGAGGAAAACATCGTGCACTACATCCTCTGCATCCTGGCGGTCGCGCACGATGCAGTACGAGACAGCGACCAATGCCGACGCGTGCCGCGCGTACAGGGTGGCGAGCGCGGCACGGTCGCCGCGGATCATCCGGGCGATCAGCTCTGTGTCGACGTCCACACGCGGCTCCAGCACCTGGGATGGGATGTCGGGCACGCGAGCTGGCACGTCAGTACGTTCCTTTCCATGCGCAGAACACGGCCGTGGCATCGCGCTCTGAGTACGGGCGGAGCCGCCATCCGGTTCGGGCCCGAAGCTGGTTTTTTTCGCGCTGGCTCGGGGGGCACCCGCTTGCAACTATATTCCACATGTGCCATATGACCTTTGTGTCATTGAAGCACGCAATCCTAGGTTTCATCGACCTGGAGCCAGCTACGGGCTACACGCTCGCCCAGCGCTTCGACGGCTCGACGGCGTCGTTCTGGTCGGCGACCCAGAGCCAGATCTATCGGGAGCTGCACGACCTGGAGCGCGCGAACATGGTCGAATGCGAAGTGATTCCGCAGCCCGGGAAACCTTCGCGCAAGCTCTACAAACTCACGAAAGCGGGCTCGGCCGAGCTGGCCAGGTGGCTCGCCGCCCCGGTCGAGCCGCTGCAGCTGCGCGATCCTTTCCAGCTCAAGTTCGTGTTCGCGGCGCAGCTGCCGGCGGCAGAGCTCGACGCCGCGCTCGCGCGTCACGCACAAGAGCTGGAGCAAAAGCGCGAGGAATACAAGGCGCGCCTCGGCATGCCGGAGATCTTCTCGCTCGCGCGCTCGCCGCGCGAGGCGCTGTTGTGGCGTCTGTCCATCGACAATGGCTTGGCCTTTGTCGATGCCCAGCTGCGCTGGACCGCGCGCGCACGCGCAGCTCTCGGCGGCAGTGAAAAAGCACCACTCAAGACACCTAAACGAAAGCGACCGAAGTCATGAAGCTAGCGAACAAAGTCATTCTGATCACAGGGTCATCACAAGGCATCGGCCTGGCTGTGGCGCAGCAGCTGGCGGCGGCTGGCGCGCACGTGGTGCTGGCTGCGCGCAGCGCAGACAAGCTCGACGCGGAGGTCCTGCGTCTCCGTGAAGCTGGTCATCGCGCGAGCGCCGTGCAGCTCGATGTCACCTCCGACAGCAGCGTGCAGCGTGCTGTCGCCCAGGTGCTCGCAGACCACGGGCAGATCGACGTGCTGGTGAACAACGCGGGCAACGGTGGCGAGCTCGACTTCTTCCTGCAGGACAAGGCAGAGCAGCTGCGCGCGATGTTCGACACACACATGTTCGGCACCGAGCGCATGACACGGGCGGTGCTGCCATCCATGCTCGCGCGCGGCGCCGGTCGCATTGTCAATGTTGTGTCCGCGGTGGCCTACGTGCCGATGCCCGGAGCGACCGCATACTGCGCGGCCAAAGCAGCTGTCGTCGCGTTCACCAACGCGCTGCGCGGTGAGCTCGCGCATACCAACATCCAGCTCGTGCTGTACTCGCCGCCGCATACCCAAACCAAAGCCGGTGAACAGTGGCCGCTCGATCTGCCAAAACAATTCGACGTCGCCTATGCAGCAAATGCCCTCGTTTCGGTGCTCGAGCGCGACGCGAGCGAGTGGCTTGCGGGCGGCAACAACATGCTGCTGTGGCTACAGCGCATCTCGCCGAGCTGGGCGGCTAACATCATGCGCGACATTGGCTTGAAAGCCACACGTAAAGCGCTCGCTGCTCGGCAGCTGCCGGCGGCGTGAAGCGCGCTGCTTCGCTCCCATCTTGATCGTCGTCAGTGCCGGAGCGTGTGCTGCTGTAACCGGTCCTGCCGAGCCGCAGGGCGCTCGCCGTCGGGGAACCCTTCGACGCTCACACGCCGTGCTCGCGGCGCAGGGGTCAGCGCGGAGGAAGCCGGCTATCGTTCTAACGCTTCGGCCGCTCAGAGCGGCGAATGGCGCGCAGCTTGCCGCTGCTCGCGCCGCCGCAGTAGAAGACGTCGGATCCGTTCGACTCCAAGCCCGAGACGACTGTCCCCTGCGGCAGCGCAATCCGCCGACGCACCACGCCGGTCTCTGGGTCGAGCTCGCGCAGCTCGCTAGAGTCTCCCTGCATCGTCCCGTGCCACAGCTCCCCTTGTACCCACGTCACCCCGGTCACGAAGCGATCGGACACGAGCGATCTCACGAGCGCGCCAGTCTCGGGGTCGACCTGGTGCACCTTGCTGGCTGTGTACTCGCCAATCCAAAGATAACCGTCGGCCCATGCCATTCCGGACATCGACGCGCACGGTGCTCTGACAGTCGAAACCACCTTGCCTGACTGATGATCGATCTTCTGAATGGTGCTCCCGGAGATCTGATACAGAAACCGACCATCAAAAGCGCTGCCCGCTTCCGCCGGCGCCTCGATCGTGCGCACCACATCGCCGGTGTCCGGTGCGACGGCGAGCATGCGCTGGCCCACGGCGAGCCAAACACAACGCCCATCGAACGTCACCCCATTCACCTCGGGAGCATCCGGAAACGGCCCATACTCCCGCAGCACCTCAGCTTCCTCGACATCCGCCATCGTCTCACCCTTCGCAGCGCCTCGAGACGCTAGAGCATACCCGCGATCGGCCTCGCAGGGAGTAACAACAACGTCGCAATTGCGGCCATGCGGCGCGCAACCGTCATGCCGGCAGCGAAAGCAACCCAAACAACTGCGGCGGAAGCGCATACAGCGGCGCGACTGACCAGCGTCGCGCTCGTCCTTGACCGCGGCCCACAACGCGACCGCTTTCCTCTAGGCTGAGAAGCGCACGCTGCAGGGTGCGCTGACTCGCACCGAGCGCGAGTGCAAGCGCGGAGCTGGACCAGCTCTCTCCATCGCTCAACAAGGCAAGCACCGCAGCGTGCTCGCCAGACACGGGCGGCAGCAGCACTTGCACGCCCGACCCGCCGCCCTGAGCGGCGACCAGTCGGTAACCAGCCCCTTCCGCTCGAATCGAGCCTGAGCCTGTGAGCAACCGACGCAACCGGCCGAGCTCGACGCGCAGCCGCGCACGATGCGTTTCGTTGCTGCGCCGCGCCCCGAAACCGCGCTCGATCAGCAGCTCGCGCGGCGCGACGTTCGGCCAGGCCTCAGCGAGGCAACAGAGCAGCTCGAGCAACACCGGCTTGCGCAGGAAGCTGACCCGCCGAGCACCTGCCCGCAGCTCACGGCGGCACGCGTCCACGAGCCACGCCCCCTTTTCCAGCACCCGCTCCACCTGGACCAGAGGTAGCACCCGCACCTCGCCGCGCGAGACGAGGCGTGCGGCCGGTGCGAGCAAACCCTCCTGCGCACGCGCGATCTCGCGCATCAGGGCGGGGATGCCCGCGCGCTCGGCCAGCCGTTGGGCGCGGGACAGTGCGAGACGCGCGTCCGCGATCGCTACGCGACGCAGCGCCAGCTCAGCGCGAACGAGCGCGGCGGTTGCAGCCAACAGCGGCGGCGCAGCGCGCAAGCTCAGCTCATCCAAGATCTGCTCTGCCTCGCTGCGCCGATCCAAGAACATCAAGCTGCGAGCGAGCACCAGGCGCGCGTGGAGGCTGTTCGCAGCATCATCGTGCTCGCTCAACAGTACAATGGCCTCCCTCAAATCGGAGAGCGATCCCATGAGCGTACGCGCCCCCAGCGAAACCTCAGCGCTCGCAGTCACGCAGCGCGCACGCGCGACTGGATCGTCCGCACCAAACCCACGCGCCGCGCGGGAGAGATAGCGCTGCGCCCGCTCGAAGTCACCGATCTGCGCGAACGCGCATCCACACAGCGCCGATGCCTCGGGCGTTTCATCGCGGCCCACCTGCGACAAAGCCCCGAGCGCATCCCCACGAGCCAACATCCGAGCAGCAACCTGAAAGCGCGACAGCATGCGAGCCACATAGTCGAACAACTGCCCCACTCAGTCCAGCACACGCGCGAATCGCGACGTACATGTTGCTCCCCGACGTATTACTCTCGCGCTACACCAAGGTCATGACCACCAACGCAAAGGGAACGACACCCCGCGCGCGAGCCGCGGTCTGCGCTGTCGGGCCAGGTCTCCTACTCACACTTCTGATGCCAAAATGCCCGCTCTGCGTGGCTGCACTGCTCAGCTCACTCGGCCTGGGTAGCGCGCTCGCGGCAAAACTCGCGCCGAGCTTCCAACTGCTCGCCATAGCAGCGCTCGCGCTGCCAGGTGCGATCTACGCGTACTTACTTGTCCGCGCTCGCCGACGCACAAGGACCTGCAGCTGCATCAGTCATCGCCGACCTTCGTGACAGCAAATCGCACATTAGGATATCCAGCCTGAGCCGCTGCAAACATCAACTTCTTGATCACTCGATAGTCGATCGACGTATCCGCCTGCAGGGTCAGCGCGCCGGGAAACACATCCCGCGGATGCAGCACGTTCCAGTTGCGCTTCAGGGTCTCGAGCAGATCGATCAACGGCTCGATGCGCTCCACCTTTGGATCTGCCGTCAGTGACGCGGTATCTGCTACGCGCCGGCCATCCAACACTACCGTAGTCGCATCTACCGAAAGCACCGGCGCGACTTCGAGCGGCTTTGTATGCTCGGCCTCAGGCACGTGCAAGCCACCCCGTTGTGTCACGAGCTCCCCTGTAGAGCTGAACGACATCAACAGAAACACCACCAGACAGATCTGCAGATCGATGAATGGGATCAAAGGGATCTCTATATTCACCGACTTTGCGCCCTGCCCCCCCGTCCGCCGCGCCACAAAGCTCAAAGGCACATTCCGCAACAGAACCCTACCAGGCTGATGAATAGGCATACCCGCTAGATGCCGAGCCCAACCGAAAGGTTTCAGCAGCAGATACAGAACATTCGCCGCCGCACGGACACAACCCGCTCAGAGCATCGCGTCGAGCACGCCACTGATCAGGCTTGGGGCTCCAGCCATCTGGCCTTCCGGGTCGTTGCCATAGCTTGTCACAACCAGCTGCAGCTCGGGCACGATCACAATGTATTGACCATTCGCGCCCATCGCCGCGAACGATTTGCCGACGCGACGTGTGCGTGAGAACGCGACATTCAACCAGAAGTTGTAGCCGTATCCGGAGTTCGCCATAGGGAACGCCGCAGTCGTGGCTTCGTTGTAGTAAGCCTCGGAGATCAGCTGCTGCCCGTTCCAGCGCCCACCGTTCGCCCAGAGATGCCCGAGACGCGCACCATCGCGGCACGTCGTGGATACATTGCCCGCGAAGGAAATGAAGCGACCACCGCCCCAATCGATATCCTGAAAGGCCAGCGGCCCCTTCAAGCTCTCTTCGAAAAACTCGGTGATGCTCACGCCAGACTTGTTGGCGATGGCTTTTGCAAGATTGCCTAACAGCATCTGACCCATGCCGTAATCGAACATCGTGCCGGGCGGCGCGACGTGTCCGGTCATCGTCAGCAGATGTTTGATCTTTACGTCAGGTGCCACAGTCGTATCTGGCACCAAGCTCGAGACCAAGTCCTCTGTCGTAAACAGACCCTGCGTGACTGCCATGCCCACGAGCGTCGCCCCGAAAGACTTGCTCGTAGAGAACCCGGCGTTCAACGTGTGCTCATCACCCGTGTAGTATTTCTCGTAAACGAGATAGCCGTCGCGGAACACCGCCAAACATTGACGTCCGGGCAGTGACATCAAGAGCGACGTCGCGGCAGCCTCCAACTTGCCCGCGTCGAACCCAGCATCCGCGGGCGACTTCGTCAGCCACGTCGCTCCAGGAAACACAACTCCGGCAGGTGTGGCAGCCGTCGCCGGGGGAGCCGCTGCTCCTGCAGCCATTGGCGGCGACGAACCAGCAGGTGATTGTGGTGAGGTCGTCGCAGCTGGTGGCGGCGCAGCAGCAGCAGCAGCAGCGCTCGGCTGCATCGACCTGGCAGGTGCGGCCGGTGCAATCGAGCCGCCAACAGCTGCAGCGCCAGCTCCGCCGGCAAGCCCGGCCTGAGGAACCGCGACTGCGCCCGCGGCCGCAGCGTCTTGCGGGTCGCTGTCTCCGCCACCGGTCGAGCTAGAGCAACCCACCAGCAGCACGAAACCAACGACCGACCACCGCAGCCCCCTCATGATTACAGAATCTGGCTGACCCATGGCACCTCGATACCAAACCAGCCCACATCTTCAATCCACGAACTGGATACCACCCATCAAACAGCGCAACCACTTGCCCACCCGGCCTGATGCAATGAAGGGCCTTGAAGGCGCGCTGCGAGTGCCGGCTGCGCTCCTGCTAGTTGGGGCGGCGTATCAGGCGGGCAGACGCGTGCCGTAGCAGCGTGTTGAGCCGGCCTCATGGGCAATCGGATAGTCCAGCGCGCGGTCTCTGGTCGGCGCATGGCGGGCTGCTCGCTCGCTGCAGCGCGCGCGAGCGACGCGATCGAAATGCTACCCGCTGCGCCCTCACGTTGCTGCCGAGCGGAGCGCTTCCAGGCTCGCGCAACGAAAAGCAATCAGGCCGGTCGACGCGTGCGGTAGCAGCGCGTCGAGCCGGCCTGTTTTGTTTGGAGGCGGAGGAGCTTTACTGGCTCGCCATGCCCTCCCACGCGACCATGTCGAGCATGGCTGCTTCGACGGCCGTTTGCGCCTGTGCCGCGGTCGAGCTCTCGGTGAGCTCGAGTTTCTCTTTGTTGAGCGCGTACAAACGATACTCGTACGTGCTCGCGATCGCGCCACCACTGCAGGGGCCCCAGTACATGTGCGGGTCGGGCGCCATACCCGGGTTGGCCGCCTGATGGGCGCCCATGGGGTTGGTGAGCTCATATCCCATCGCGATACCTTCGGGCAGCTTGTTCACGGACACTGGGATGTCCCACAGCACCCAGTGCAGCATTCTGAAGCCAGTGTCGTAGAGGACGACCGCAAAGCTCTTTGTTTCAGCGGGTCCGCCAGTCCAAGATAGCGCGGGCGACTTGTTCATACCCATGCCGCCGCCTGCAGGCATAGGGCACTTATGGAGCGGCGGGATGGCGTCGCCCATCGTGAGCATGTCGGTGTACTTGAGGTCGCCGCCGAGGGTGCCGCCTGCTGCGGGGCCGGAGCCTGCTGCGCCTGTGCCTGCTGCGCCTGTGCCTGCTGCTGCGGTGGCGCCGCCTGCGGCTCCGCCGCTGCCAGCTGCTGCGCTGGGGCCGCTACCAGCTGCGGCGCTCGGGCCGCTGCCCGCTGCCGCTGATGAGGTGCCTGCTGCGCCCGACCGGCCTGCTGCGCTGACGCCGGACGCTGTGCTCGAGTTGCCTGCTGTGGCTCTGTTTCCTGCGGCTGCCGCGGTCGAGCCTGCGCTGCCTGCCGGTCTGCCTGCGCTGCTCGTTGCAGGGGTGCCTGCAGCGGAGGTGCTTGGTGCGCCCGTACCGGCACTGGGCGTCTCTCCCCCCGTACCAGCATCGCCGCCGCAAGCGTTCAGCGCTGCAATCGTGGCTACGAGCAGCGAGCCGCCGAGCAAGTTGGAAAGCGATTTCCGATACATTCCGTGACCTCACAAAAGCTCGACCCCGGCACTGCACCGGTGTCACCGATCCAGGCGATTTACCCCGATGACCACTGTCAGGCAATCGCCGTGCGGGAACACTGCGAGCCGATACTCGCGGTTTGATCGCTAAGAAGTCTTCACAAGTGAGTCACGATGACACTGTGCTGTGAATTCGTGGGTTTGCTGCGAGCCACAGGTGACAGCAGGTGACCGTTCAGGGATGCTGCTTAGCCGGTTAGCACGCTGTTTTGCGCAGCGTAAAACCGCGTCGCGATGCAGTGTCCATGATCTAAAGGTTGGGTACACCAACCAATGCAGCGAAGGGGAAGTGGTCGACGGCGCCGCGCTGCACAGGAGCCTCTCCTGGCTGCGTCGCACAAGGACCTGCGCACCGAGGTCGGACGGACCTGTATTACGCATGCGCTCTCCCGCTGAGGCTCCGAAGCAGCGCGCCGGTCCAACCTTGGGATGCCCACCGCCGACGCACGCACCAGGGAGCGCACGGGGCAGTCAGTTCACCCTGACCCCTGGGTTACGCGCGCTCTGGCAGGCAAGGCGCTCTCAGCCCGCGCGGAGCGAGCCGCCTTCGCCACTACTTCTCTCGCGCGCCGACTGCGCGCGAGCTGCTCGCGCATGCGAGGCGACCCGGGGCCGTTTCGAAGGGCCTCCCGCTGACCCCAGGAACGTCCGCAGAGCACGAGCCGATCGAAAACCTTCCACATCAGGGCTAATGAAGTTGACATTCATTATCATCAGAGGCAAAAGAGACGAATGCGCCGTCGGCGCATTGGAGTCGAGGGACGCCCATGGATATTTCCGCGAGTAGGACGCAGGTTCCGGTTGCTGGTGAGCGCTGGCGCGAACTCACCCTCCAAGCCAACGCACAGCATGCCGCGCGGGATTTCCGGGGCGCCCTTCGGCTCTACAATGCTGCGCTCGATGAGGCGGAGGCGGTGCTCGGGCGCGAGCTTCGTCAGCCTGACAGTCAGCGCATCATCGGCCCGTTGTTACTCACAATCAGTGACCACAACCTGGCGCAGGTCGCGCGCGGACAGGGTAAGCCCGTGTTAGCCAGCCGGCATTTGGTCGTGGCTTTCGAAAGATTGATCGGGCTGGGTCTCGCGCGAGAACTGCCGTTGTGCATCCGGGCGAGCGCTGCCCGCAGTCTGCGTCCCGCGCTCGAAGAGCTGCTCACGGACCTCGGGATCGCTCGCCACGAGCCTCGCGCGAGCGCGCTGATCTGCCGCGCGCGTGCGGTGCTGCGTGTCGTGGAAGACGCCGAACAGATGTGCACGCACTGAGACCGTCTCGGATCGTACGAAACGTTTAGCGCTGAACCGCGCGCAGTGGGTCAGCGACGATTGCGAACAGGGAAGTGCATGAACAAGTTGGCGAATGTATTATTGAGCTCTGGTCTAGTCCTTTCGCTAGCCGCCGTTGGCTGCGAGTCGTCGTCCGATGACGATGCGCTGGCGAGCACCGAAGCGGATGCGGGCCGCGAGAAAGAGTTAGACGACACAACCGAAGCTAAGTCTGACAATCAGACACAATCTGAGGACGAGGCTAAGGCCGACGCAGGGGCTGCCAGCGCAGGCGACGCGGCGCCCGATGAGTCCAAGGAAGAGCCAAGCGCGGAACCCGACAAGGGCAAGTCGGAAGCGCCGCTCTACGCATTGGCCACGATCGCATCCGCTGGCGACGATTCGGTCTCCTACGTGAGCTTGGTCGATAAGCTGGAAGGTCAGACGCTCGACTTCGCACAGGCACGCGAGTTCTCCGGTCAGGCAGACTTGTGGGTGCTGGGTGACGAGATCTTCGTCGCCGACGACGAGTCGATGCAGATCACGAAGTACCGCCTGAAGGACGAGCAGCTCGAAGAGGTCGGCGCGGTCGACTTCTCCAACACTGGCGTGCCCGCCGTGGGCTTCTGGTCGAGCGTGTTCGTGTCGCCGGAAAAAGCGTACGTCTTCAACAAGACCGAAGCGATCGTCTGGAATCCCAAGAAGCTCGAGATCACCGGCACCATCACGCTGCCCGAGCTCGAGACGCGCGGCAAGCTCACGGGCTTCATCAGCTACACTGATCGTGCAGCAGTCTTGCGCGGGAACAAGTTGTTCGTGCCAGTGTACTGGACGAACGAAGAGGACTTCTTCAGCTACGACGCCAAGTCGCGAATCATGGTGCTCGACACCGAGAAGGATGCGCTGATCGAGTCGTTGGAAGCCCCCTGCCCCGGCCTCGACTTCGCGACTGAGGACGAAGCAGGCAATATCTATTTCTCGAGCTGGGTGTTTGCGCCGCCAGCAGCTGCAGTGCTCGATCAGCCCGCCACCTGCATCGCGAAGATCGCGGCCGGCAACGACTCGGTCGTGGAAAAAGCGTTCGACGTGAAGGACGTCACAGGCGGTCTCGAAGGCGGCGCGCTGCGCTACGTCGGCGATGGCAAAGCGATCCTGTCGGTGCTCGATCCCGCGCACGAGACCGAGGGCGACGAGATCGAAACCATCGCTTGGGGCGACAACTGGCGCTTCTGGACGCTGGATCTCGCGACCCGTGAAGCCTCAGCGATCGAAGCCATCGACTGGAACGCGGGCGCCGCATACACGTCACAGCTGGGCGAGGAGACGTTCATGCTCGTTCCAAACGGCGATTATTCGTCGACCACCATCTATCGCGTCACAAACAGCATCGATCCGAAGCCCGTCGTCGAGGCTAAAGGCTGGACGATGCGCATGTTCCAGCTGCGCTGAGCCCGCGGTCACCCGATCACGCGAAGCTGCGCGTACACCGAAGAGGTGTGCGCGCAGCTTGCGTTTTGGCGAATGACCGCGAGCGGGTAAGAGGTTGGCCATCCTCCGCATTGCCGCCTGCGGCACGGACGAGCTAATCGCTCTCGTATATTCGCGATGCGTAAAACGCACGCCGCGTGACGAGACTGATCGATGTTCCAGACTCCGGGCATCCGGAAATTGAATCCCAAGGCGGTGATGAAGTCATGACGCTCTACAGGGTCGTGGGCTGGCTCTTGACTTGTTTCATCCCGCTCGCGGCGCATGCCGCACCACCGGCAACCAAAGCCCCCGAGTCGCAGCTCGGCGCCGCAGACAACTGGACGCATCACGGCGCGAGCGCGGACGAGAGCGGCTTCAGCAGACTCACCCAGATCACGAACCAGAACATCGACAAGCTCGGCCTCGCCTGGTCGCTCAACCTGGAGAACGAGGTCTCGCTCGAAGCAACGCCGCTCGCCGTCGATGGCACGTTGTACTTCACCGGCAGCTCGGGCAGCGTGTACGCCGTCGACGCCATCAGCGGCAAGATCACTTGGCGTCACGATCCCAAGATCTGGGAGTACAGCGCGCACAAGCAGCGCTCCAACTTCGGCGTAAATCGAGGCGTTGCGTACGCCGACGGGAAGATCTTCGCGGGCATACTCGACGGCCGGCTGATCGCGCTGGACGCGAAGTCTGGCGCGTTGATCTGGAGCACGGATACCGTCCCGCCAGATAGCATCCACACCGTGACGGGCGCGCCGCGCGTCTTCAAAGACAAGGTGATCATCGGCAACGGTGGCGCTGACGCGAACATGCGCGGCTACGTCACGGCGTACGATCAAAAGACGGGCAAACAAGCGTGGCGCTTCTACACTGTGCCAGGGAGCCCCGAAGAAAACCGCGGAAACGCAGCGCTGGAGCGCGCGGCGGCGACTTGGGGCACGAGCGAGTACTGGAAGAACGGCACGGGCGGCACGGTCTGGAACGGGATCACGTTCGATCCAGAGCTCAATCGCATCTATCTCGGCACAGGCAACGGTGGTCCTTACAACCCGGCAGCGCGCGATCCAGGCGGCAACGGCGACAACTTGTACTTGTGCTCGATCGTCGCGCTCGACGCCAATAGCGGCGAATACATTTGGCACTACCAAATCAATCCGCGTGAAGCGTGGGACTACAAAGCCACTGCGAACATGGTCGCGACCACCCTGCAGATCGACGGCAAGCCGCGCAAAGTGCTGCTGCAGAGCCCGACGAACGGCTTCTTCTACGTCATCGATCGCACGACCGGCAAGCTGATCTCCGCGGAGAAGACCGGCAAAGTCACATGGGCTGAGCGCATCGATCTCGAGACCGGTCGGCCTGTCGAGAACCCGAAGATTCGCTACGAGGATGGCAAGAGCATCCTGTATCCGAGCATGATCGGAACGCACAACTGGCAAGACATGTCCTTCAATCCGAAGACAGGTCTCGTGTACATCCCCTACATGCAGCTGGGAGCGGAGTACTCGACCGACGTGCAGACCGGTGAGTTTTCGTTCGGGGGCGTCACACCGCGCGCGCACAAGGAAAGCCCGGAGGACGGCACCGGTGCGCTGTTGGCGTGGGATCCCGTCGCGCAGAAGCAGCGCTGGAAGCAGCCGCTCAAAACGATCTGGAACGGCGGCACACTCACGACCGCAGGCAATCTCGTGTTTCAGGGCACGGCGGATGGCATGGTCACTGGCTACGACGCGACGGATGGCAAGAAGCTGTGGGAGTTCAACGCGGGCCTCGGCATCATCGCGCCGCCGATCAGCTTCGCAGTGAAAGGCCAACAATACCTCTCGGTGTTGGTCGTCTCCGGTGAAACCGATGCCGCGCTCAGCCCGATCATGAACGTCGGATGGAAGTACGGCGCGCAACCGCGTCGTCTCTTGACGTTCAGCTTGAATGGCAAGGAAGCGCTGCCGCCCTCGCCGCCGCCCGACATGACAGTACGCGCGCTCGACGTGCCCTCGCTCAAGATCGATCAAGACACGCTCGACATGGGGCGCACGCTCCACATCATGTGCCTCGCGTGTCACGGACCCAACTTTCAAGGCGCGGGCTCGCCAGGCCCTGATCTGCGCGAGTCGAAGAACGCGCTCTCGGAAGAGTACGTATGGAATGTGCTTCACGAAGGCCTGCTCATGCAGCGCGGCATGCCGCGCTACGAGCAGCTGACGCGCGAGCAAGTTCACGCGCTGTATGTTGCGATCCGCGCCAGCGCGCGCGAGACGCTCGGGCTCAAGGTCGTAGAAGAGCAGCCTGTCGCGAAGGTGGAGCCGCCGCCCTCCGGATTCATGGGCAAGCTGTACGGCTTGTACATGGCTGCACGCGCAGCGCTCGGGATCGTGGATGAAGAGCCCGCGGAACAGGCAGGCCCGGCCGATGGCGTGATGACTGCGCGACGCACGAAGATCGGCGCCTTGCTCGATGATCCTGCGGCGCGTGCGATCGTCGACAAACACGTGCCCGGCTTGTCCGGCAGGCCGCAGATCGGCCTCGCGCGTTCGATGACGCTCAAGCAACTCCAGGCGTACTCCGCCGAGTTCTCAGACCCCGTGCTCAGCAAGATCGACGCGGAGCTCGCGAAGCTGCCACCGAAGAAGTGACATCACCAGCAGGAAGGATCTCGAAGCGATGCAGATGTCAGGCCAGGAGACGATCGCAGCATCGAGGCAGCGCGTTTGGGACACGCTGTACGATCCAGAGATCTTGAAGCGCTGCATTCCCGGGTGTCAGTCGCTCACGCAAGAGGCGGATGATCGGCTGCGCGTGATCGCGGAGATCAAGATCGGCCCGATCGGCGCGCGCTTCAACGCCGTCGTCACGCGCTCGGATGTGGACGCCCCGCGCGCGTGCGCCATGCGCATCGAAGGCCAGGGTGGCACCGTCGGCTTCGTGAAGAGCGCTGCCAAGCTGCGGCTGTCCGATGCCGCCAATGGCGGCACGGTGCTCACGTATGAAGTAGACGCCGACGTGGGCGGACGGCTCGCACAGCTGGGAGGTCCGATCTTGGATGCGACTGCGAAGCAGCTGTCCGCCAAGTTCTTTAGGCAGCTAGGCGCGGCGATCGGTGCGCCGCCATCAGCATCACCTGCAACGACCGGCGCGCTACCGGCCACGGCCAGCGCACCTGCAACTGCAGCACGGAGCCTCTCACCCTGGTGGACCGCGCTGGCGGTGTGTGTCGCAGCGCTGGTCGGCTACTTACTCGGCAACGCGCAATCGGCGGGTGGCGCAGCCGATTGGCGCGGGCTTGCCCTCGGCCTCCTGGTGATCGTCGTAGCAGCTGCTGGCTTCGAGCTCGGCAAGCGCAGCGCAGCGCCAGTGCTTCAGGTCGATCCCGCGCTTGTGACGCGCCTGCTCGCGCTCCTTCAAAAGCAGGAGAACGAGCGGTGAAGCCGGCTCCCTTCGAGTACGTCGCGCCAGATACGATCGAGGAGGCTTGCGAGCACCTCGCTGCGGCTGGTGGCGGCGCCACGGTGCTCGCAGGTGGGCAAACGCTGCTGCCGCTGCTCGCGCTGCGCATGAGCCAGCCGTTCGTGCTGGTCGACATCCAGCGCATCCGGGATCTGGTCGGTGTGAAGCCAGCAGCGGATGGCGGCACGCGCATCGGGCCCATGACGCGTCAGAGCGCGGTGATCGATGACGCTACGATCGCGCGCAAGCTGCCACTGGTCGCGACTGCGACGCGCCACATCGGCCATCATCCCATTCGCAACCGAGGGACGATCGGTGGCTCGATCGCGCTCGGCGAGCCCGCCGCGGAGCTGCCTGCGACGGCGCTCGCGCTCGGTGCGGTGGTGGAGCTGCGCTCCACGCGCGGTACACGCCGTGTGGCGGCAGAGGAGCTGTATTGGGGGCCTTATAGCACGGCGATCGAGTCCGACGAGCTGATGACCGCGATCGACTTTCCTGATTGGCCGGCGGACAGCATCGCGCTGTTTCGCGAGCTCGCGCCGCGGCCAGGTGACTTCGCGTTGGTCGGGCTGACCGGAGCTGTGAGCGTGCGCGAGGGCCGCATTGCGCGTGCTGGGCTCGCATGGTTCGGAATGGGTCCTACGCCGATCAGGGCGCGCCAAGCGGAAGCAGCGCTGCTCGGCCAGACGCTCGATAAGCTCGAGGTGGGCGAGGTCGCTGAGCTCGCTGTCCGAGAGACCGCGCCGTTCGATGATCACCACGCGAGCGCCGAATACCGCCGCACTGTGGGCCGCCGCCTGTTCGCGCGCACGTTGAACGAAGCTGTGAGCGTGAGGCGATCAGCATGAGCACGCATTCGATCAGAGTGGTCATCAATGGGCGTGCGCATAGCGCGAGCGTCGAGGGGCGACTGACGCTCAGTGACTTTCTGCGCACCGACGCTGGATTTACCGGTGTGCACGTCGGCTGTGAGCATGGGGTGTGCGGCGCTTGTACCGTGATCGTCGATGGTGAGGCGGTGCGCGCGTGCTTGATGCTGGCGGTGCAAGCCGATGGTTGTCAGATCACGACGGTGGAGGGGCTCGCCGCGCCTGACGGCACGCTCCATCCGGTGCAGCAAGCGCTGCGCGACGAGCACGGCCTGCAATGCGGCTTCTGCACACCGGGCGTGGTGATGACGCTGGTCGCGCTGACGCGGGGGCCCAAGCGGCCCAGCCGCGATGTGCTGTTGGAGTCGCTCTCGGGGCACTTGTGTCGCTGCACAGGTTATCAGGGCATTCGCAGGGCGGCGATCAAGCTGGCCGCGGAGGACGCATGACTGTTGCAGCTCACAGCGGCGAGTCGCGCTACATCGGCAAGCGCCTGCCGCGCTCAGAGGACGGACGCCTGCTGACCGGACGCGGCACGTACGTCGACGACATCGACCTGCCAGGTATGCTGCACGTGGCCTTTGTCCGCAGTCCGATCGCGCGCGGTGAGATCCGCTCGATCGATCTGTCGGCAGCGCTCGATCTACCAGGTGTGCACGCGATCTACACCGCCAAAGAGCTCGCGCAGCTCAAGGTGGATATGCTCAGCTTCTTTCTCGGCGCGCCGGCGATCGCTATCGCGCCGCTCGCTGCAGAGCGCGTGGCCTATGTCGGCGATCCGTTCGCGATGGTCGTCGCGCAGGACCGCTACGTCGCCGAGGACGCTGCAGGGCTCGTGCTCGTCGATTACGCCGAAGAAGAGCCGGTGATCACGCTGAGCGACGCCAAGAGCAGCAGCACGATCGTGCACGGCGGCACAGACAGCAACGTCGCCGTCGGCATGGGCGAAGAGGACAACGAAGAGCTGGAAGAGCTGCTCGCGCATGCGCCGCACGTGATCACCAACACGATCACACATCAACGCATCGCGCAGGCGCCGATCGAGACGCGCGGCGTGGTGGTCGCGCCACAGGGCAGCGATGAGCTCACGATCTACATCTCGTGTCAGAGCCCGCAGATGGCCGCGCGCTACATCGCGACCGCCTTTGGCCTGCCGCAGACTGGCATCCGCGTGATCGCGAAGGACGTAGGCGGATCGTTTGGTCTGAAGGTGCAGCCGTGGCGCGAGGAGATGGCTGTGATCGCAGCGGGCCGGCTGTGCGGTCGTCCGCTCAAGTGGATAGAAGACCGCTTGGAGAATCTCACAGCATCGAACCACGCGCGCGAGCAAGAGATCACGGTGCGCACTGCATTCGATGAGAACGGCCTCCTGCTCGCATCGCACTGCGACTACAGCATCAACAACGGCGCGTACCCGCAGGGCGCGGACTGCAACATCGCGGTCGCGATCTTCATGTGGGCGGCATACAAGCTGCCGAGCTTCGGCTTTCAAGCGCGCGGCTTCTACACCAACACGCCTGGGCTCGGTGCATACCGCGGGCCATGGGCGATGGAAACGCTGGTGCGCGAGACGTCGCTCGACATCGCGGCGCGCAAGCTCGGTATCGATCCGATCGAGATCCGCCGCCGCAACATCGTCCATCGTGCGGATCAGCCGCGCACGACGCCGTTCGGCATCGTGCTCGAAGACATCACGCCAGCCGAGTGTCTCGAAGCGCTGCTGGAAAAGCTCGATGTCGCGGCTTTTCGCGAGGAGCAAGCCGCAGCACGCAAACAGGGTCGCTATCTCGGGCTCGGCATCGCTGCGTACATCGAGCCGACTGCTGGAAGCTCCGGCATCGCGGTGCTCGCGAGCGATGTCGCGCAGCTTCGGATCGAGCCCACCGGCAAAGTCACGGCCGTGCTCAGCACGCACTCGCAGGGACACGGCACCCAGACCACGATGGCGCAGGTGATCGCGGACAAGCTCGGCGTGGCGTTCGAGGATGTCAGTGTCTACGAAGACGACAGCTCGCGCGGCGGCTTTGGCGCGGGCGCTTCGGGCAGTCGCCAGGCTGTCGCTGGTGGCGGCGCTTCGATCAAGGCTGCAGAGCTGTTGGCCGATAAGCTCAAGCGCATTGCCGCGCACTTGCTGAACGCCGAGCCGACCAGCGTGCACATCGCAGATGGCATGGTGCACATCGCCGGCGCACCCGAGAAAACCAAGAGCCTGCGCGAGATCGCAGAGATCGCCTACGGGGACCCCGAGCGCTTGCCGGCGGGCATGGAGGCCGGGCTCGAGGCGCAGTATCGTTATCGTCCTCCGCCGATCACCCTGACCAGCGCGGCGCATGCATGCATCGTGGAGGTCGATACCGACACGGGCTTCTTGAAGATCATGCGTTGGATCTCGAGCGAAGACTGCGGTGTGATGATCAACCCCGCAGTCGTCGAAGGGCAGATCGCTGGCGGCTTGGCGCAGGCCATCGGCACGGTGTTGCTGGAGGCGCAGCCGATCGATGCGCGCGGCAACCCGACCGCTGCGACCTTCAAAGACTACATGTTGCCCACGATCTTCGATGTGCCTGACTTCGAGTTCGTGCACGCAAATACGCCGTCGCAAGCCGAGGGCGGTTTTCGCGGCGTCGGTGAAGGCGGCTGCATCGTCGGCCCGCCGACCCTGGTGAATGCGATCGCGGATGCGCTCGCGCCGTTTGGGCAGCTGACGCTCGATCTGCCGCTGACACCCACGAAGCTCCTCGAAGTCATCGAAGGCCGGTCGCTCGCTCCACAGGCACACGTTGCCGCTCCCAGCAGCATGCCTGCGCCGCTTGCAGCTGCAGCGGTGGTCACGCCAGAGCCGGTTCGCGCCGCCGCTCCCAGCAGCATCGACGGCATGTGGAAGCTGGTGCTGGCCACGCCGCTCGGCCCGCAGACCTTCACAGGTCGCTTCGCGACCCAGGGCGACGTGATCATCGGCACGCTCTACAGCGGGGATCTCGACCCGGCCAGCTTCGAGGGCAAGATGCTGGGCAACCATTGCCAGTGGGACCTCAAGGTCACCAAACCGATCTCGATCACGCTCAAATACAACGTTTGGTTCGAGGGCGAGAAGCTACACGGCAAGGTCAAGATGGGCATCTTCGGCAACGCCAAGCTGATAGGAGAACGCATGCATGAGTGAGCTGCGGGCGCTCGTGACCGCGGCACGTCAGCTGCGCGAGGCGGGGCGGCCGTTCTTGAGCGCCAGTGTGCTGGCGGTGCGTGGGTCGGGCTATCGCCACACGGGCGCGCGCATGATCACGACCGACGAGGAGTGGCTCGCTGGCTCGATCAGCGGTGGCTGCTTGGAGCGGGACGTGGTGACAAAAGGCTTTTGGCACACCCGCGCCGAGCGGGCGCGACGCATGACGTATGATCAAACATCAGATGCGGTCGAAGGCAGTGTCAGCTCCGGTTGTCAGGGTGTGATCGATGTGTTGTTAGAGCGGCACGAGCCGGGACAGATCGACGACGCCGATGTGTTCCTTGCCGCCGAGCGCTGCTTGCGGGACGAGCAGCGCGCAGTGATCGTGACGGTGATCCGCTCGGAGCACGCTGCGTTGCCGCTCGGCGCGCGGCTCATCTTACAAGGCGGGCGCCCGTACGTCGCGCCCGCACACGAGCCGCTGCGTGTGCTGTTCGCAGGCGCCGCCAAGCGCGCGTTCCAGCAGCTGTGGGCGGCACAGACTATCGAGCAGTCAGGCGTCGAGGTGTTGATCGA
>Ga0190269_10000340_pt1 | contig 24778 bp, 16 predicted proteins | sample Popmic249IS_FD_133749 | JGI IMG/M metagenome (GOLD analysis project Ga0190269, IMG submission 133749) | Populus adjacent soil microbial communities from riparian zone of Blue River, Arizona, USA - 249 IS | ecosystem: Environmental > Terrestrial > Soil > Riparian zone | place: USA: Arizona... | reverse complement strand
CGCTTTGAATGATCGGTCGGGATGTTCTCGAGAGCGGGACCTGTCGGGGCCGACCTTGGTGAGCCTCCTGGTGGAGATGCGCGATGTTGTCCTCGGTCGATAAGCTCGGATTCAATCAAAGCACGTCGCGGCAAGTTGAGGACTTCCGCGAGCGCTCGGACGGCAGGCACTTGACCGTGCCCGCGTCGCAGGGTCCCCTCAAAGGGCCGAGTGACGGTCCCCAGCGCCACCTCGGCTCCACCGGGACCGGCCGCGCGCAGGCGGGGACAACCCAGCGAAACGGAGTCGTAGCTTACGAACCTCGCCGTAGAAGCCAACCGTCAGCAGCACGTGGAGCAGAACCTTACAGCCAGTTGCCGCCGAGGCAGATCGCGTCTTTGTCGCCGCCGAGCTTCCAGCCGAACATCACGCACATCTCACCCGGGAAGGTGAGTGGGCTCGTGCCGGGGTTTTGCCACTGGCAGGTCATGCGCACTCGGTCGCCCTTCTTGAGCTCGTAGGGCGCGTCGATCGGGAAGCTGCGCGTCTTGGGGTGCGACACCATGTCGTACGTGAAGGCGTGATCGAAGATCACGTCCGCCCGGTCGCCCATGCGCTCGGCTTTCACGTGCGTGCCCGCGCCATGCTGATGGCCGAGGAAGCTCAGGACCTTCATGTCTTCCTGCAGCTCGCACTCCTTGTAATGCTCGGTCGTCTGGCCGGGCGGGACGTTGAAGTCCACCACGACCACGCTGAACGCGCGCGCGATCTGCAGCTCCATACCGGCCGGCGGATGCACCGTGATCATCTCGGCCTGCGCATCGGCCTCCGTCTCGCCCGTGTTGATCCAGTGATGGTTGATGATGAACTGCGCTCCGGCAGGCACCTCGGACACCACGTTCACCGGCAGCTTCACGGCATCGCTCGACGTGCCCTCCCCACCCACACCGCCGATGATCTGCCCCTGCTGCGCTTCCAGGCTCTCGAGCGAGCACGGCTTCGTGCCTGGCGGCTGCGGCGTCGTGGTGTACTGCAGGATGGCGTGGTGACCGTACTTCGACTGCAGTCCCAGCGAGTCGTGCACGTACGTCACCGACTTCGTCGTGCCGGCCATGTACGTGCAGTACGTAACGTCTTCACCCGCCTTCACCTTCACGATGTCGGTGAACATCGCGACGGCACCGGACTCGAGGTCGGGGATGAGCAGCTTGTTCTGCAGGCTGGGCAGCAACGTCTTCGGCCGCATCTCACTCGGGATCTCGTCGAGCGCGCCGTCCTTGCGCGGCGCCGTCGTCGCCACCGATCCGCTGCTGCCAGCAGCAGGGCTGCCCGCGCCCTGCGTGCCGCCGCTGCCAGCGGCGCCCATGTCCGCGTCCGAGCTCGCACCACAGCCGATAGACAGCACGCTCCAGACCAGCCCGAGAACCTTGGTGTTCCGCATCTGCACTACTTCCCTCACTTCTCTTCGCTCAACCGCCCGCATCTCATGCGGACGATTTAGCCAAAAAGGAAAGGTAGGAAGTGTGCAGCCGCTGTCAGCTGCCGAGCAGCGCCCGCCGCTCGGCGGCCGTGATGATCTTCTCCATCAGCTCCGGGTACGAGAGCCCGCCTTCGCGCGCGGCCATCGCCACCTCGGCGTGCTCTTCGAGGTACGGGTTCGGGTTGACCTCGATGATGAAGAACTCCCAGCTGTCTGGATCGTTCGGCTTGCCTCGCGCGCGCATGTCGACGCGCCCGTAGTCGAAGATGCGTAGCGCCTTACAGGCGTCCACGGCCGCGGTCTGGATCGCGCGGTACGCCGACTCCGGGATGTCTTTCGGGAAGCGCTCCGGCGCCTTATAGCCCTCGGACGCTTTGTTCCACTTGGCCTCGGCCGTGGCGAACTTCGGGCCTTTGCACTCAGAAAAGTCCCACTCCAGGATTGGCAGCGCGCAGAGACCGTCGCTGTCCACCACGGTCACGAACAGCTCCCGACCGTCGATGAACTCCTCGATGAGCACGGGCGACTTGAGGTCACTCTGGATGTACGAGATGCGTCCCATCAGCTCTCTCACGTCGTGGACGAGCGAGCCTGCGTCGATGCCCACGGAGGAGTCTGAGCTGCTCGGCTTAACGAACAGCGGGAACTGCAGATCGTCAGACCACTCGACCTGACCCGATTGCATGACCGAGAAGCGCGGCGACCGCAGCCCGTGAAAGGCGAACAGCTTTTTCGATAGCGCCTTGTCCTGCGACAAGGTCAGCCCCAGCGCGCCCGCGCCGGTGAACGGCTTGCCGACCAGCTCGAGCAAGCTCGCGACGCCAGTAGCGTGACGATCCACGCCGCCGAGCCCCTCACACAGGTTGAACACGAGCTCGCTCTGGTCGCGCTCCAGGTCGGCGATCAGCTTGCCGAGATCGCGCGTGGCAGCGAGGGTGCTGACCTCATGTCCGCGGGACGTGAGCGCACGCGACACCTGGCGATAGACGGGCTCATCCGCACCTTCGGTCTGTTCCTCGTCCTCGATTGAATCGTACAACAGGGTCACGTGGCGGGCGCGGGTCATGGAGCTCCTTGGTGCTTCGCGTTGAACACATATTCCCCGTGATAAAGGCGGTTCATGCACAACGTGCTCGCGAAGGCCACGAAGTCCACCAGCACATGCTCGCCACGCCGAGGATCGATGGCGAGCTGCAGCTGATCGCTGCGCCCGATCAAGTACTGGATCAGCGCGCGCACCTCGACGTCGTACAGACCGGTCCAATACGCGACACGGTTGACGATCTGCCGGCGATGCTGAGCCAGAAAGCTGTGCGCCGGTACGAGCTCGCCCGCGGCGCCCTCGCGCACCCGGAAGATGTCACGCAGCTCATGATCGAAGTCCTCGGGCACGGGACTCGCCTCGGGAATCGTGCGCTGGTAGTGGTCGGCGACGGAGTAGATCAGCGCCTCACTCGCGAAGTCGTAATCCTCGCCGGTGACGACCGGATCTTTCTGGCCGATCTCACGCACGAGCTGATCCACGTACTCGAGCTTCCGGTAACACGGCCAGCCGCGATACACCTCGCGCCAGGCGGAGTCCGGCGTGAGCCACACCGCGAACGTCTCCGAGAAATCCTCGTCCGGATGCTTCTGCGCGTACCAACCCGGGATGTGCCGCACGAACTCCCGCGAGAACGGTCGCGGCCTGTAGTCCTCGAGGTACGGGCTCGACATGTCGCCGAACAGCGCGCGCCAGTCGTCCCTCTCCCAGAGCCTGTGCGCGTAGTTGAACGCGTGGCCCGCCTCGTGGCGCAGATAGCTCAGGATCTCCTGCTCGCTCTGCGCCTCGACGCCATCCATCATCTCGTCTTCGATGCGCGCGAGCCGCGGGTCGGCCAGGTAGAACGGGATGCCGATCACCGGCACCCCATCTGGGCACGACCACTCGTTGCTCAGGTACACCTTGGGGCGCAGCTTGATCCCCGCCTGCTGCAGCTCGCTGTACAGGCGTTCGATGATCTTCTCGAGATAGGTGCCGTCGATCTTCAGGCCCAGATCCACGATCTGCTGCTGCAACAGGCGCTCGCGCTCAGCAGACCAGGCCTGCGGCGGCGTCTCCATGAACGGGACTTGCGGCTTGGCGGGCAACATGGCTGGAAAGACAAGTTGCACGCTACGTGCCAGGGAGCCTGCGCGCCGAGCGGCGCCACACGCGCGCTGCCGCTCCGCGCGGCGCCTCACCTGAGGCGAAAAGGCCGCCGTCAGCGATCGCGCTTCAAAAACACTGCAGCCAAAGGCGGCAGGGTCATGTTCAGCGAGTACGGCCGACCGTGGTGCGGCACCGGCGTCGCCTCCACGCCGCCCAAGTTGCCCTGGCCGCTGCCGCCGAATTCCTTGGCGTCCGTGTTGACGATCTCTCGGTAAAAGCCGGGAAAGCTCACGCCGAGCCGATAGTTGTGCCGCGGTATCGGCGTGAAGTTCGCGACGATCACGATCGGGTGCGCCTCGTCCTCCGCGCGGCGCGCGAACGACAGCACGCTGTGCTCGGCGTCGTTCGCATCGATCCACTCGAAGCCGCGCGAGTCCACGTCGCGCTCGTGCAGCGCCGGCTCGTGCTGGTAGGTGCGGTTCAAGTGGCCGAGCAGCGCCTTGATGCCGAGGTGCAGTGGCTCACCGAGCCGCTCCCACGCCAGCTGCCCATCGTGCGACCACTCCTCGGGCTGCGCGAACTCCGCGCCCATGAACAGCAGCTTCTTGCCTGGCTGCGCGTACATGCATGCGTAGAGCAGGCGCAGGTTCGCGAAGCGCTGCCAGTCGTCACCCGGCATCTTGCCGAGCAGCGAGCGCTTACCGTGCACGACCTCGTCGTGCGAGAGCGGCAGCATGAAGTTCTCGTGAAAGGCGTAGATCGCGCGGAACGTGAGCTCGTTCTGGTGGTACTTGCGGTGCACGGGATCGTGCGAAAAGTACTTGAGCGTGTCGTGCATCCAGCCCATGTCCCACTTCAAACCGAAGCCCAGGCCACCGACGTACGTCGGCCGTGAGACCATCGGCCAGGACGTCGACTCCTCCGCAATGGTCATCACGTCCGGATGTGCGCCGTACACGGCCGCGTTCATGTGACGCAGCAGCTCGATCGCCTCGAGGTTCTCGCGGCCGCCCTGCTCGTTCGGGATCCACTCGCCCGCCTTGCGCGAATAGTCGCGGTACAACATCGACGCGACACCGTCCACGCGCAGGCCATCGATGTGGTAGACGTCGAGCCAGAACAGCGCGCTCGACAGGAGGAAGCTCTTCACCTCGTGGCGACCGTAGTTGAAGATGCAGCTCTGCCAGTCCGGGTGAAACCCGAGGCGCGGGTCCGAGTGCTCGTACAGATGCGTGCCGTCGAAGTAGCTGAGGCCGTGCGTGTCGTTCGGGAAGTGCGCCGGCACCCAGTCCAGGATCACGCCGATGCCGTGCTGGTGCAGGTAGTCCACGAAAAACATGAAGTCTTGCGGCGTGCCGAGGCGGCTCGTCGGCGCGAAGTAGCCCGTGACCTGGTAGCCCCAGGAGCCCAGGAACGGGTGCTCCATGATCGGCATGAGCTCCACGTGCGTGAAGCCCAGCTCGCGCACGTGCGCAGCCAACAGCGGCGCGAGCTCGCGATAGCTGAGCGAGCGCCCGTGCGTGCGCCGCCAGGACGGCAAGTGCACCTCGTACACCGAGATCGGGGCGGTGAGCCCGTTGCGCTGCGCGCGCGAGCTGATCCAGGCCTCGTCACTCCAGACGTAGTTCAGATCCCAGACCACCGAGCCCGTGTGCGGCGGCACCTCCTGGTGAAAGCCGTACGGGTCCGCCTTGTCCACGTGGTAACCGTGGTGATGTGACTGGATGTGATACTTGTAGAGCGCGCCGCGCTCGAGCCCAGGCACGAAGCGCTCCCAGATGCCGGAGCTACCGAGCGGCGCCATCGGCAACGCCGACTTGTCCCAACCGTTCCAGCTGCCTATCACCGACACGCGCTCGGCGTTCGGCGCCCACACCCGAAACATCACGCCGGCTTGGCCGGCGCGCGTCACGGGATGTGCGCCCAGCTTCTCGTACAGTTTGGTGTGCCGGCCCTCGTTGAACAGGTGGAGGTCCACCTCTCCAATGTCACCGGCGTAGGCATGAGGGTTGCTGTTCACGATGGGCATGGCGAAATGAGGGTCAAGCGTTGTCGATCAAGCTGCGAAGCCCCGTCAGGGGCACGGCCACCCAGGCGGGGCGATTGTTGAGCTCGTAGCTCAGCTCGTAGCTGCACTTGTCGATGGTGTGCAGCCGGAACAGCGCGCGCAGCTCGGTGGGATTTTGCGGTAGAAACACAGCTGCGCCGTGCTCGCGCGCCTTGCGCAGGTACGCGCAGAGATACGATGCGCTGATCCAGCGGAACCAGGCCTCGGCCCAGGGCTCGAGCCGCTTGCGATCATCGGGCGAAAAGCGCTCGTGCTGCAGCGCGACGGTCGCGGCGTAGTGGAACGAGCGGATCATGCCGGCGACGTCGTACAGGGCGGAGAGCTTCTGACGTCTCGCCGCCAACGGCTGCGCTGGCTCGCCCTCGAAGTCGAGGATGGTGAAGTCGTTGTGGCCGTACAGCACCTGACCGAGGTGATAGTCGCCGTGACAGCGGATGCGACTTGCGCGCACGTGGATGCGATCGAGCACCTCGAGCTGGCCCGCGAGCGACTCACGGCCGCGCAGCACCTCCTCCGCCAGCGGTTGCACCTCGGGCGGCAAGCTCGCACGTTGGGTAGAGAGCAGATCGAACGCCCGCGCGATGCGCTCTCGCGTGGCTTGCACGAGCGCCTGCTGGTAGTCGGCCGTGAACGCCTCGGGCGCAAACGCGGGCTGTGTGCGCGGCGCGGCCAGGCTCAGGTGCAGCTCCGCCGTGCGCTCGCCGAGCAAGGTGGCGAACGGCGCGTACGCCGATATGAAGCCGTCGATGCTCTCCGGCGGCGCCTGGCCGATGCCGTCCACCACATCGCCCTGCGGCAGCGGCGGCACGATCTGCTCGGCCGCGAGCGCAAGCGCCAGCTCGAGCGAACGACCGAGCACGTCGAGCGTGACCTCCCAGGCGATCCCCTCGCTCTCGACGAAGCGCTGCGCGATTCCGAGCGTGTACGACGTGCCGTCCAGCTCGTAGCTCAAGCTGCCGAGCGGCTCGGGCACGTGCCGATAGCCGTTCGCCCACAGGTAGTCGTTCAGCTCGACGTCCGGGTTCTCACCGGGCTCGAGCTGGCGGAAGAGCTTGACCATCAGCTCGCGGCCGTAGAACACGCTGGTGTTCGATTGCTCGCCGCTCGGGATGCGCGGCGCGAGCCCCGCACCACCCTCCTCCACACGCGCGCGCAGCGCCGCGCTCGGCCGCGCGCTGATCTCGCCGTTCACGCCTTCCGTTCGTTCGCGCACGAACAGCTCGAGCAGTGCGCGCGACAGCTCTTCGCGGCCGCTCGGATCGATCAGCGTCGCCTGCGCGCCCTGCAGCTGCATGCGGCCGATGTGGGGGGTCTGCGCTGTGTCCGTGCTCAGCGCGACGGGCAACACGTACAGCTCGCTGCTTTGGTCCTCGTACGTGACGCGCACCACGAGCAACGCCGGCGCGCTCGACGCCGCTCCGAGCGGCAGGTGGTCGAGCACGCTCAGCGCTTGGATCTTGCGCGCCTTGCCGCGGAACCAGCGCTGCTCGCGGATGTGCGCGATCAACGCGGTGCGGAGCTCCTCGGGGAGCTCACCGCATAGCAGCGCGCCGGCGGCCCGGACCTCGGAGGAACCACTCTGCTGCCGCTCGGCGGGTTTGTCAGGCTGCGCTGGTTGAAGGTTTGGCATGAGCTGTGTGCTTTCTCTTGGGAGGGCGCCGCACCCTCATGCAAAGTAATCGAAGTCGGCTTCGCTACGCACGCGATAGCGTACGGCGAAGACGTGGGCGGGCAGGCCGCCGGGATCGAGCTCCACGTAGTTGCGCGCGCCGCTCCACAGGTAGCGCGCGTCCGACAGCAGATCGTGCACCTGGAAGCTCGCGCCTTCCCGGATGCCGAGCTTCTGCAGATCGAGCGTCATGAAGCCGGAGTGCCGGTGATGGTGGTCGAGGTTGACGACTACGATGATGGCCTGATCGTCGCGCTGCTTGCTGTAACACAGGAGCGCGTCGTTGTCGGTGGGGTGAAACTCGAGCGTGCTGTTGTCGTGCAGGCACGTGTAGTCGCGCCGGATGCGGTTGATGCGCGTGATCAGCGCCCGCAGGCTATCGACGCGATCCACGTCCCAGTGCTTCAGCTCGTACTTCTCGTTGTCGAGGTACTCCTCGGCACCCGGACGCGCGACGTGGTCCATGAGCTCGAACGCAGGCCCGTAGATCCCGTAGTTGCTGCTCAACGTCGCCGCGAGCACGAGCCGGGCCATGAACGCGCCGCGCCCGCCGTATTGCAGGTGCTCGGGTAAGATGTCAGGCGTGTTGGGCCAGAAGTTGGGCCGGAAGAACTCGGCGACATCCGTCTTCGTGAGCTCCGTCAGATACTGGATGAACTCTTGTTTCGTGTTGCGCCACGTGAAGTAGGTGTACGACTGACTGAAGCCCAGCTTGGCGAGCGCGTACATCAGCTTCGGGCGCGTGAAGGCCTCGGCGAGCAGGATCGCATCCGGATACTGTTGTTTCAGCTCGTGGATGCAGTGGGCCCAGAATGGCAGGGACTTCGTGTGCGGATTGTCCACGCGGAACACGCGCACGCCCTGCTCCGCCCAGTACAGGAAGATGGACGTGAGCTCGTCCCACAGCGCGGGCGCGGCCTCACACTCGAAGTCGAACGGATAGATGTCCTGATACTTCTTCGGCGGGTTCTCCGCGTACTGGATCGAGCCGTCCGGGCGCTTGGCGAACCACTCCGGGTGCTCCTTGACGTACGGGTGATCGGGCGAGGCCTGCAACGCGATGTCCATCGCGACGGCGATGCCGAGCTCCTGTGCGCGCGCGATGAACGCGCGGAAGTCTTCCAGGGTGCCGAGCTGCGGATGCACACTCTTGTGGCCGCCCTCAGCGGCGCCGATGGCCCACGGACTGCCCGGCTCGCCGGGCTGCGCCGTCGGGGAGTTGTTGCGGCCCTTGCGGAACTGCTTGCCGATGGGATGGATCGGCGGCAGGTACACCACGTCGAAGCCCATATCCGCGGCGTACTGCAGCCGCGCGAGGCTGCTCTTGAACGTGCCGTGCTCCGAGCGCGCGCCGGTCGAGCGCGGGAAGAACTCGTACCACGCGCTGAAGCGCGCGCGCTCCGGCTCCACCACGAGCTCGTGCACGTCGGAGCGGCCCGCTTGCTCGAACGCGGGATAGCGCGTCGCGAGCGCGAGCAGCACGGCATCGCGCGCGGTCTCGGCTGCGACGTCCGGGCGGCGCTCGGCGTCGTCGAGGCGATCCGCCGCCGACAGCAGCAGCCCGCGATCGCGTTCCTGCGCGCGCGCCGCCGTCGCACGCAGCACCGCGGCGCCTTGGCGGAGGTGTGCGACGACGTCGGCCTGCGCCGAGCCCTGCTGCTTCCGCTCGAGCGCGCGGGCCCAGGTCGCGAACGTGTCGACGCAGCCCTCGATGACGAACTGCCACACGCCGAGCGCGTCCAGCGGAAAGTCCGCGCTGTAACGATCATTGACGAGCGGCGCGAGGCGCACCTCGCGCCATTCTTCTGCGAGATGCGGTCGGTAGAGGGCCCGACCCGCGAGCACATCGTGCCCATCGCAGATCAGGTCGGCCTCCACGCGCAACACGTCGCCCAGCACGCGCTTGACCGCGTACGGACCCGCATCGACCGCGGGCCTGACCCGCTCGACGAGCACACGGCTCGGCATGACACGACGAGCTTCAGGGCTCGCGTTCTTGGTTTGGCTGGCCACGTTGCCTCCGCGCTGAGCGAGGACTGCAAAAACCATGCATTCCGCAGGCCGAGCGCGTCTCCACCGTCAGGCCCGCGACAAGCGCGCGAGAGCATGCGCTTCACGCGTTTCTGCCACACATGAGACACTCGGAGTGCTACAGCACCCTGGATCCCAGCCAGCGAGTGCGGGGCAAGGTGTGAGACGTGCATGCAGCGAAGCGACGAGACGACAGCAGCCTTTTCGGAAGTTGTGCGACATGCGGCATTCGTGCGCGATGCGCTGGAGCAGCTGGGGGTGCGGCGCTTCGTGCTCGGCATCCACGCGAGTGCCTTTCCCGCGGCGGAGCTCGATGCCGGTTACGGTGCGCCGCTGTCGAGCGCGGGTGATCGCGTGCTCGCGTTCGCGGCCCAGCTGGGGTTCGATGCGCTGCAGCTCGGACCGTGTGGCCAGGTCTCTGCCATCAACCTGTCGCCGTACGACGGCTCGGTGTTTGCGCGCTGCACGTGGTCGCTGGGCCTCGCTGCGCTCGCCGAGCCGCAGCTCGGACCGCTCTTGCCCCCGGCGCTGCTCGATCGCCTCGCAGCCCAGGGCAGCGCCGGCGCGCGCGTGGATCCGGCGCGCGCGCAGCGCATGACTGCGGACGCCATCGAAGCCTGCCACGCGCGGCTCCTGCAGCTGAGAGCGGCCGAGCCGGAGCACCCCTTGCTCGCCGACTTCGCGCGCTTTCGCAGCGAGCAGCGCGAGTGGCTGGAGCTGAACGCGCTGTACGAGGTGCTCGCCGCGCGCACCGTGGATGATCCGACGCGCTTCGAGCCGGCGCTGCAAGCACTGTTCGAGCCGGGGCCCGCCGGGGCCGCGCGGCGGACCGCGATCCGCGGCACGCTGCACCCTGCGATCGAGCAACGTGAGCTCGCGCAGTATCTGTGTCACGCCCAACACGCGCTCTTTCGGGAGCGCGCGCGGCGAGCGGGCATCGCGCTGTGGGCCGATCTGCAGGTGGGTTTCTCGCACCGCGATCGATTTTTGCACCGCGAGGCGTTCGCGCCGGACTGGCTCATGGGTGCGCCGCCGAGCCGCACCAATCCCCACGGCCAGCCGTGGGGTTACCCGCTGCTCGATCCCGATCAGCTCGACGAGCCGGAGTCTGCCGCGCGGCGGCTGTTCGAGCTGCGCGTGCGCAAGCTGCTCGCCGAGCACGATGGCGTGCGCATCGATCACCCGCACGGCCTCGTGTGCCCCTGGGTGTACCGCGCGAGCGATCCGGATCCGTACCACGCGGTGCGCCACGGGGCGCGCGCATTCGAGTCGCCGGACAGCGACGCACCGGAGCTGCGGCGCTGGGCCATCGCGCGCGCTTCGGATCTCGATCCACAAGCCCACTCGCGCTTCGCCGACAACCGGGTGCACACGCTCGACGCGGCGCAGGTGGCTCGCTACGCGCGGCTGTTCGACGTGCTCTCGAGCGCACACGACCCCGCGTCGCGCTTTCAAGATGTGTTCGCGGCGGAGGTGCTCAGCACCTGCCCTTACCCCCTGCAACGCGTGCTCGAGCGCCACGCGCTCGGCCGCTTCCGCGTGACGCAAAAGGCGAACCCACAGGACATGCGCGATCCGTACCGGACGGAGCACGCCGAGCCGGCGGACTGGCTGATGCTCGGCACGCACGACACCCCACCGGCGTACGCCGTCGCTTCGAGCTGGCTGCGCGACGGCAGCGCGCAGCCGAGAGCGGCGTACCTGGCCGAGCGCTTGATCCGCGATCCGGCGGGACGCGCGCGCGCCGCCGCCCACTTCGCGCGCGACGAGCACAGCATGCTGTGCGCCAGCCTGGCGGACCTGTTTCGCAGCCGCGCCGAGAACGTGTACGTGTTCGTGGGGGATCTGTTCGGGGAGAGCGAGCCGTTCAATCGCGCGGGCGTGGTGCACGCGGACAACTGGACGTCACGCTTGCCGCAGCGCTTCGAGGCGGTGTACGCAGAGCGGCTGCGCGCGCGGCGCGCGCTCGACATCGTCGCCGCGCTGCGCCTGGCGCTCACGGGCTCGCTGCCCGAGTGAGTCAGACGCGGCGCCAGCGCACGCCCTGCGCCGTGTCCTCGATGCTGACCCCGTGCTGCGCAAGCCCCTGCCGGATCGCGTCGGCGCGCGCGTAATCGCGGCCGCTGCGAGCGGCGAAGCGTGCTGCCAGGAGCTGCGCAATGCGCTCGGCGTCGAGGGGGCCGGCCGGGGGCTCTTCGACGTGGTGAGCGCGCTGCTCCAGCTCGGAGTGCAGCAGCAGGCCGCTCTCGTCTGCTTCCGGCAGGATGTCGAGCACGGCGTCCGCCTCGGACAGGAAGCGCAAGACGAGCTCGGCGTCCGGCTGGGACAGATCGTCTCGCGCGGCCGCAGCGACCACGCGCTGCAGCGCCTGGAGCGCGCGCTGCATGTCGAGGTTGTCGTCGAGCGCCTGATCGAGCTGCAACGTCGCGTCGGTGAACAAGCTCTCCAGCTCGCGCGAGCGCGCGCGTCCGGCGCGCACGTGCTGCAGGCGGCTGTACAGCGCCTGCGTACGCTCCGCGAGCACGTGCGCCTGCACGAGCACGTCGGCGCTGAAGCTCATGGGCTGCGTGAACGGCAGGCTGATCAGCGCGAGCCGGAGCGTGGCCGGCGCGATGCGCCCGCCCGGGAAGCCGGCGCGCTCCAGCTCGGCGCCGAGCGCGTGCGGCTGACCCTCGAGCAGGGCTTTGATCGTGATCAGCGAGCCATCGCGCTTCGACATCTTCGCGCCGTTCACGAGCAGGTGGCGCGCATGTAGCCAGTAGCGGCTGAAGCTCAGCGGGGCTGAATCGTCGTCGCGCGCGCCGTAGCTCTGCGCGATCTCGCACTCGTGGTGCGGGAAGATGGTGTCTTCGCCGCCGGTGTGGATGTCGATCTGCGCGCCGAGGCGCGCGCGCGCCATGGCGGAGCACTCGATGTGCCAGCCCGGAAATCCCGTGGCGAGCTGCGGCGACACGCCCTCCGGGAGCAGCTCGCGAAGGCGCGCGTAGGCCGCCTCGGACCAGCCGCGCGGCGAGTGCGGATCCCAGCGCATCAGGTGTTTCGGGTCGACCTTCCAAAGCGCGAAGTCGCGCGGATCGCGCTTGTGCTCGCGCGGGGCGACGCGCGCGCCGGGCAAGAGCTGCTCCAGCACCTTGCCCGAGAGCCGCCCGTATTGCGGGAAACGCTCGACGGCGAAGTAGATCTGGCCCTGACCGTCCGCGTAGGCGTAGCCGCGCTCGAGCAAGCGCTGGATCAACGCCAGCATCTCGGGGATGTGCTCGGTGGCGCGCGGGTGCAGGTCGGGATCGTCGGCCTCGCTGTCGAGGTAACTGCGGATGCGCAGGGCACGCGCGTCGCGTGCGAACGACTGCTCGTAGTGGCGCGCCAGCTCGTAGGGATCGCGGCCCAGCGCTCGCGCGGCGCGGGCCAGCTTGTCTTCGCCCGTGGAATCGGCGAGATGATCCTCGGTGAGGTGACCGACGTCCGTGATGTTCATCACGTGCCGCACCTTGTAGCCGCGCTGCTCGAGCACGCGGCGCAGCACGTCTGCCATCAGGAACGAGCGAAAGTTCCCGATGTGACTGTCAGAGTAGACAGTCGGACCGCACGTGTAGATCGTGACCGGACCGGAGTCGCGCGGAACGAACTCTTCGACGCGTTTCGAATACGTGTTCTTGAGCCGCAGGCTCATACTGGCTCCTTGCTTCAGATCGTGAATTTGCGAATGCGGGACGCGCGCAACGCGCGGGCACGCAGCGGCACGCGCGCAGCTCGCGGGCGCTATCCGGCGCTGTAAATGCGGCTCAGTGTGCGCAGCGACAACACGAACAAGCCTTCATGGCGAGCTCGCGGGGTTGATCGCTGGACGTACACACATCGCAAACATGAATTAACTCTGCTCGCAGCGGTAGCGATAGTCAAGCGCGCAGAGGGCAGAAGCGCGAACAGGTGCTTGGCGATTTCACTCTCCTGCCTACACTGCGCGCGTGCACAGAGAGGTTGGCATCTGGCGTCCGCCGTTGCGGCGGCTCACCTTGGGTTTGACGTTGGTCGTGGTCGCCGGCGCGTTCGAAGCGCTTGCGGTGGCGACCATCTTGCCCACCACGCTGCGCGAGCTGGGTGGGCTCGCGTATTACGGCTGGACGTTCAGCGCTTTTCAGCTCGCGAACGTGATCGGGATCAGCGTGGGCGGCGAGAGCGATCGCTTCGGCATCGCGCGCTTGTTCGTGATCGGGCAGGGCTTGTTCTGCGCGGGGCTGCTCGTGAGCGGCTGCGCGGCAGCCATGCCCATGGTCGTGGCCGGCCGCGCGTTGCAGGGACTCGGCTCCGGTCTGCTCTACACCGCGTCGTACGCCGCGATCCCGCAAGCGTACGCGAAGGACGTGCAGCCGCGCATGCTGGCCACCCTGTCGAGCGCCTGGGTGATCCCGGGCCTGGTCGGACCGGGCGTGGCCGGCATGTTGGCGGAGCAGGTGAGCTGGCGCTGGGTTTTCCTGGGCCTCATCCCGCTGTCGCTCGTGGCTGCGGTCCTCGCCTACCCTGCGCTGCGCGCGCTGCCGCGTGTGCCGCCTGTGGCTGCGAGCACACGCCGCATCGCGCTGGCCGCGCAGCTCGGCCTCGGCGCGGGCGCCGCGCTCGCGGGCTTGAGCCTGCACACCGTTTGGCTTGCGTTGCCGCTCGTCGCCGTCGGCGGCGGCTGCGCGCTGCACGCGCTGCGCGGGTTGTTTCCGCCCGGCACGCTCGTGGCGCGTCCGGGGCAGCCCGCCGCAGTCGCGAGCATGATGCTGATCACGTTCTCGTTCTTCGGCGCAGAGGCGTTCGTACCGCTGGCGCTCACGCACGTGCGACATGCGCCCGTCTTGATCAGCGGGCTTTCGCTGACCTGTGCCGCGCTCACCTGGACGACGGGCGCATGGCTGCCCGTGCGCCTGCCGCGCGTGCAGCGCCGCACGCTGACGCGCTCGGGCCTCGCGATCCTCGCGCTCGGCTTGCTGGGCACGGGCGCCCTCCTGTCGCCGCGGGTGCCGCCCGCGTTCGCCGCGGTGGCCTGGGCCATCGCGGGTCTCGGCATGGGGCTCGCGTTCACGACGACATCGGCCGCGATCCTGGAAGCCGCCGCGCCGGGCGAATCGGGCGTCGCCTCTGCGTCTCTGCAGCTCGCGCAGGTGCTGGGCGCCGCGCTGTCGACGGGCGCGGGCGGCGCGATCGTCGCCTCGAGCTTCGCGGGCGACCCGCCCGTGCGCGGCATCGCCACGGTGGATCTGCTGATGCTGCTCACGACGGGGCTCGCGCTCGTGACGGCCCGCGGGATCGCAAGCGCACGCCTGCCGCCGTGAGCTGCGCGCCCCGCCTCGCTGCCCTCTACACGCGCACGCGGTCTGCCGCTACGGGCGGCAGCCGCGACCGCGGCCGAACGGTCCCGGCCGTCGCTTGCCTCGGACCCCGCGCGCTGAGCGTGTCTGGCTGCGACGTCGTGTGCCACGCCCATCTCGACGCGTGGCTCGCGACACTCTGGCAAACGACGGGGATACCCTCTGTACGCTCTGCTGATTGCCGCTCCCGGCGGCATCCGCGACTGCGGCCGAACGGGCCCGGCCATCGCCTGGCTCGGACCCCGCGCGCCGCGCCGATCTGGCTGCGACGTCGCATGCCACGCCGACCTCGACGCGTTGCCCGCGACACTCTGGCAAACGACGCGATACCCTCTTCACGCTCTGCTGGTTGCCGCTGCGGGCGGCAGCCGCGACCGCGGCCGAACGGTCCCGGCCATCGCCTGCCTCGGACCCCGCGCGCCGCGCCGATCTGGCTGCGACGTCGCATGCCACGCCGACCTCGACGCGTTGCCCGCGACACTCTTGCAAACGACGGGATACCCTCTTCACGCTCTGCTGGTTGCCGCTACGGGCGGCAGCCGCGACCGCGGCCGAACGGTCCCGGCCATCGCCTGCCTCGGACCCCGCGCGCCGCGCCGATCTGGCTGCGACGTCGCATGCCACGCCGACCTCGACGCGTTGCCCGCGGCACTCTGGCAAACGCGGGGATGACTTCGCCCGCGCTCGCCGCTTGCGCGCTGGCACGCTTTTGGAGCAGTCTGCCGCGCGGTCGATCGGAGTGGGGAGGCGGATGGAGGGCTGGCAGAACGCAGTGGCAGGCGCGGCGCGCGCGTGGCTCGCGCGGGTCGACTCGGTGCCGATCGGCAGGCGCTTCGACGCTCACGGCGCGCAGCTCGGTTGGCTGCAGCGCTGGTACCTGGCGCAGCCCGTGCAGCGTGTGGTCGTCTGCGTGCTCGAGCTTGCGACGGACCTCTCGCCGGGTGCGCTCGAGGCCGCGTTGCGCGAGCTGTGCGCGCGCCACGCCGGGGCGCTCGGCGTGTGTGAAGAGCGCTCGCCGACACGCCTGCGCCTGCGGCCGCTCACAGCTGCGGACCCAGTGCCGTGGTACGGCGGCCGCGCGGACGTCGAGCTCTGGCAGCTGGCCGCGGAGCTGACGCAGCTGCGCTTCGACGTGGGCGCGCCGCTGTTCCGGGTCGCCCTTCACGGCGCTCGCCGCGTGCTGTGTGCGTTCGAGCATTCGATCGCGGACGGGGTGTCGGTCGCGCTGCTGGCCGGCGAGCTCGCGCGCTTGCTGCAAGCTGAGCCGCTGCAGCCATTGGCGGCTGGCTACGCGCTGCCGCTCGATGCGCGACTCGACTTGCGGCCGTCGCTCGGCGACGTCGTTCGAGCGCTGCGTCCGGCGGCCGAGGCTGTCACGCTCGCTCCACCGCTCGCCGGACCTTCGGCGCGGGACCGGAGCTGGCTGAGCTGCGCGCGCTGCCAGTGTGGACCGAGCTCGCGCAAGCCTGGCGGAAGGCGCGCGGAACAGTGCAGCGTCCGAGCCTTGGATCGGGCCCGGATAGCCAGCTCGCGAAGCACGCAGATCCTGCCGTTCGAGCTACCGCGCGCGCAGGTGGAGAGCTTGCTTTCGCGCGCTCGCAGCCACGCCGTGACCTTGCACGCCGTACTCTCCGCCGCGGGCCTACGCGCCGCGCTCGACGCCCTCGAGCAGCGCGAAGCGCGCCTGCGGCTGTGTACCCCGATCTCGCTGCGAGAGCGCTGCCAGCCGCGCCCGGACGGTGCGGGCGTCTACATCGCGAGCCTCGACAGCGACTTCGTGGTCGCGCAGCACAGCGAGCTTTGGTCGCTGGCGGCGGCGTACATGCGCGAGCTGCGCGCGCAGCGACCGGCCGCGCAGCGCAAGGTTGGGCTGCTCGCGTTCGCGGGCGATCTGCATAAGCTCGCGCTCGAGCGCGAGCGCCGGCATAGCGGCCGCACGGCCACGCTCGAGGTCTCGAACGTCGGCGTCGTGCGCGAGCTGCCGGCGGGCGCGAAGCTTTGGCTCACGCAGGGCGCGCACTACCACGCGGCCCTGTTCGTGCTGACTGTCGCTACCTCGGATGACGGAGGGCTGCGCGCATGCCTGTCCTACCCCGCGCCGCTGTGTGACGCGCGCCGCGCCGAGCGCTTCTTCGGCGCGTTCTCGCAGCATCTGGCCGCCATGCAACAAGCGCGGGCGCCTGACCCGTTCCTGGGCTAGCACTCCACCTAGTCAGCGTCACTTCATCTCCGACTCGTCTTCAGGAGCTCGCTTGGACTTCTCACCCCTTCTTCGACGCCTTTGCTGCGTCGTGGCGATCGCGGCCAGCTGCCATGTGCCTGCGGGCTGCAGCAGCAACGCCCCTGCCGATACCTCCGCGAGCGCGGCGAGCTTGCCGCGAACTGCGGGCACCGAGAGCGTGAGTCGCGCCGGAGCGGGGGCCACCCCTGCGGGCACGAGCGGCGCGCGGCCGAGCGCGAGTGGAGGGGCGGGCGCGCAGGCTGGAAGCCGGTCCGCGAGCGATGCTGCAGCTAGTGGCGGCGGAGCGAGCTCCGCGCGCGGAGGCTCAGGAGCGAACGGCGGTGCGACGAGCGCCGCGGGCGGGGGCTCGGGCGCGGGCGGCGAAGGGACGAGCGCCGGGGCCGCTTCGGTGAGCGCTGGCGGCGGCAGCGGCGCCTCGCCTGCTGCTGGCAGCGGCGGGGCTGCGGCCGCCGCCGTGAGCGGCGCGAGCTTCCGCTGTCCACCGGGCCCGTTCGGTCCTGCCGTAGCTGCCGGCGCGACTGCGATGAAGGTCTCCGGGCTGCCACCGCTCGACGCGTTCAACAGCAACGGCAACACGAACACCAACGTCGAAGGCCCGGTCTGGATCGGCGACAAGCTGTATCTCTCGGAGTTCCCGTTCACGCCGGCGCCGGCCGCCCGCATCCTGGCGCTCGATCCCGCGAGCGGTCAGGTGAGCGTCGCGCTCGCCAACGCGGGCTCGAACGGCCTGGCGGTCGACGGCTCGGGCGCGCTGATCGCGACCGACCACGTGAACGGCGCGATCGTCCGCATGAGCTTCCCACTCGGAGCACCGCAAGTGATCGCCGGCCGCTTCCAGGGCGCGCGCTTCAACTCCCCGAACGATCTCGCGCTGCGCTCCGACGGCACGCTGTACTTCTCGGATCCCGACTACCAGGCGCCCAGCATGCGCCCCCAGGCCAAGACCCGCGTGTACCGCCTCGCGCCCGGCGCGAGCGAAGCCGTCGCATTCGACGAGACGCGTGCGCAGCCGAACGGGGTCACGTTGTCCGCAGACGAACGCACGCTCTACGTCGCGGGCATAGACGGTATCTTCAGCTACCCGGTGCTCCCGAGCGGCGAGATCACGCCCGGCTCGGGCAAGCGCCTCAACGCGTTCGGAGGCGGAGCGGACGGGTTGGGCATGGACTGCGCAGGCAACCTGTACGCAACGACGGATCAGCGCCTCGTCGTGCTCGATGCGAGCGGCATGCAGATCGCGACGATATCGGTCCCGGGCGCGGACTCGGTCACCAACGTGGCGTTCGGCGGGCCGGAGCACAAGACGCTGTTCATCACGAGCATGCGCGGCGGCGACAAGCCCGGCTTGTTCCGCGTGGAGCTCGGCGTGCCGGGGTTGCCCTACTGAAGCTTCGGCGGCTCGTCAGGGTCCGGCTGGTCGCGCGTTTTCCACCACTTGCTGAAGCGCCAGGCCGCGGCGCCGTAGATCGCGCCGAACACCAAGATCAGGCCCGAGAGCTCCAGCACACGCGACCACGGCGCCCGCTCCTCCGTGTGGCTCGCCATCGCCACCCCGAAGACGTCCAAAATCAAGCCGGACGCGAACAGCACCGCGCCCAGTAGGAAAAGCCCGACGAATAACAAGCAACCCTTCACGGCTGCCGCGCTACCGCGCTTACGACGCCGAGTCAACCGTAGCCGCGCCCGCAACGGGGGACATGCGCGCGCCGGAGCGCGGGCGGCGGAGCCCAGGTAGTGCTTTGTGCGCGAGCCATTTCGGCCGCCATTGGCTGCGCGACCGCGCACTGGACTTGCGGTACGCTCGCGGTCGAGCCGACCCGATGCGAAACCACAAGCTCCGCATACGCGCGGAAGCTGCCGCGGAGACACAGGCCCGCGCGGTGGCTCAGGCCACGCACGAGCTGCACGCGCTCGTACACGAGCTGCAGGTGCATCAGATCGAGCTCGAGCTGCAAAACGAGGAGCTGCGGTCCGCACGCATGGAATCGGAGCAGGCGCGCGCGCAATACAGCGAGCTGTTCCATGCAGCGCCCACGGGTTACCTGACCGTCGATCGCCACGGTTCGATCCTCAGCTGCAATCGCGCCACGGCGGCCATGTTGCGGCAATCCGAGCGCGCGCTCGTGGGCCAACCGCTGGAACGCTTCGTGGCGCACGCCGACCGTCAGCAGCTGAGCCTGCATCTGTCAGCGGCGCAGGAGCACGGGCGCGCGAGCTGTGAGCTGCAGCTGAATGTCGGCGGCGGCGCTGCGGGCACGCTGCGGCTCGACACGAGCCGGATCCCCAGCTGCCCGGGTCACGCGCTCCTCGTGCTCACGGACATGTCGGAGCGGCAGCGCGCGCAAGAGATGCTCGAGCAAATGAACGGCGAGCTCGAGCGGCGCGTGAATGAGCGCACCTCGGAGCTGACCGCGCAAAACGAGCGGTTGCAGGCGGAGATCGAGGCCCGCGCGGCAGCCGAGACGCGCCTGCGCGAATCCGAGCGCCTGCAGAGTCTGGGCAGCCTGGCCGCCGGCATCGCACACGACTTCAACAATCTGCTCGTGGCCGTCGTCGGCAACGCCGAGATGCTGTTGCGATCGCCCGAGCTGCCGAGCACGTGGAGCGAGCCACTCACGATGATCCGGCAGACGGGTCAGGACGCGGCGGAGCTCACGCGCCAGCTGCTCGTGTTCGCCGGCCAGGGCCGCATGGAGCGGACGCACGTGCAGCTGAGTGAGATCGTGGAGCCCTGCATCGAGCTGCTGCGCCCGCGTTTCGGTGCGGTCGAGGTCAGCGCGCGCCTCGCCGAGGAGCGCGAGTGGATCTCGGCCGATCGCTCGCAGCTGCAGCGCATCGTGATGAACCTGGTCACGAACGCGCTCGAAGCCCTGAACGGCCGCGGCAAGCTCGAAGTGGGGGTGCGCTCCATCGAGCTGGACGCGACGCAGCTCGACGCGTATCAGCACACGGGCAAGGTGCAGCCCGGGCGGTTCGTGGTGCTGCACGTGGCCGATACCGGGCGCGGGATCGACCCCGCGAAGATGCAGCGAATCTTCGAGCCGTTCTATTCGACGAAGTTCACGGGCCGCGGGCTGGGCCTCGCGACCGTGCTCGGGATCGTGCACAGCCACGGCGGCGCGATCCGCGTCAGCAGCCGGCTGGGCGAAGGCACGCGCTTCGACCTCGCGTTCCCGAGGGTCCCGGCGCAGCACGCAGCCGAGCCCGAGCTCCCGCCCGTGAAAGACACCTGGCGCGCGTCCGGCGCGGCGCTGCTGATCGACGACAACGACGACGTTCGCCGGGTCGTGACGCGGCTGCTCGTCGCCATGGGCTTTGATGTCGCTGCAGCCAGCAGCGGCGAGTCGGGACTGGCCCTGCTCGCGGGCGGCGCGCACTTCGACGTGGTGGTGCTCGACTGGCTGATGCCGAACATGTCCGGCGAGGTCGTGCTACGCGAGCTGCGGCGGCGTGACCCCTTGCTGCCCGTGGTGTTGATCAGTGGCAATCATGCAGATTCGCTGGGCCGCGAAGATCGCCTCGTCACGCGCATCCAGAAGCCCATGACGTTCGAGCAGCTGCGGGCGGCGCTGCGCAAGGTCACGGCGGACGCGCCAGCCCGCCGGTCCGCGCGCAGCGGTTGACGGCGGGGGGCGCGTAAACCGGGTGTGCGCGCGGGGCGTATGCGCTATGCATGCGCGCATGGAAGTCAGCTCCGGATGGCCCGCCCTTTCGATCGCCGAGGCCCACGCGCGCCTCACCGCGCCCGGCTCGCGCTTCGAGATGGAAACCGTGGAGATTCGCGGCGTGCCCACGCGCGTCTGGAAGCACGCGCCGCGCAGCCTGCGCAGCGTGCTCGAGAACATGCGCGCGTTCTCGCAGCGGACGTGCCTGGTGTACGGGGACGAGCGCGCGAGCTACGCCGATTTTCTGCGCGCGACGAGCGCGCTCGCGCACGCGCTGCTCGAGCTCGGCGTGCGGCGCGGCGATCGCGTGGCGCTGATCATGCGCAACCTGCCGGAGTGGCCAGTCGCGCTGTTTGCGAGCACCTCGATCGGCGCCATCGCGACGCCGTGCAACGCCTGGAGCAGCGGCCCGGAGCTGGAGCACGCGCTGCGCGACAGCGGCGCCAGCCTTGCGATCATCGACGGCGAGCGGCTCGAGCGCGTGGCGCCGCACCTGGGCGCGACGCAGGTGCGGAGTGTGCTCGTCACGCGGCCGCGCGGGGAGCTCGCGCTGCCAGCCTCCATCCTGCAGCGCCCGCTCACGCAGATCATCGGTGAGGTGAACGTGTGGAGCCGCTTGCCGGAGCGCGCGCTGCCGGAGCTGGAGCTGGCGCCGGATGACGATGCGCTGATCTTCTACACGTCCGGCACCACCGGGAAGCCCAAGGGCGCGGTGGTCACGCACCGCAACGCGTGCTCCAACACGCTGACGACCGCGTGCGCGCAGGCGCGTGCGTTTTTGCGGCGCGGGCAGGAGCCGCCGCTGCCCGATCCGAACGCGCCGCAGCGCGCCATGCTGCTGGCAGTGCCCATGTTTCACGTGATGGGTTGCATGCCGTGGTTGATCGCGGGCCTGAACGGCGGTCAGAAGCTCGTGCTCATGCACAAGTGGGATGCGGGCCAGGCGCTCGCGCTCATCGAACGGGAGCGCATCACGCAGGCCGGTGGCGTGCCGACGATGGCCTGGCAGCTGCTCGAGCATCCCGCGCGCTCGCAGCACGATCTGTCGTCGCTCGAGACCGTGAGCTACGGCGGTGCGCCGGCGGCGCCGGAGCTGGTGCGGCGCCTGCGCGACGCGTTTCCACACGCGCGCGCTTCGAACGGCTGGGGCATGACCGAGGTCACGTCGAGCTACGCATCGAACGGCGCGGAGGACTATCAGGCGCGGCCTGGATCGTGTGGCGTGGCAGCACCCACCAACGATTGGAAGATCATGAGCGAGGATGGCCGCCATGAGCTGCCGCGCGGTCAGCCGGGCGAGCTGTGGGTGAAGGGGCCGCAGGTCGTGCGTGGCTACTGGAACGACCCGGAGGCCACCGCGCACAGCTTCGATCAGGGCTGGCTGAAGACGGGTGACATCGCGTACCTGGACGACGAGGGCTTCTGTTACCTCGTGGATCGCGCGAAGGACATGTTGATACGCGGGGGCGAGAACATCTACTGCGTGGAGGTCGAAAACGCGCTGCAGGAGCACCCGGCCGTGCTGGACGTGGCCGTGGTCGGGGCGCCGCACGCGGTGCTCGGAGAGGAGCCGGTCGCGATCGTGCAGCTGCGGCGGGGGCCCGAGGTCAGCGAGGATGCGCTGCGCGCGTTTGCGCGCGAGCGGCTGGCCGCGTTCAAGGTGCCCGTGCGCGTGCTGTGGAGCGACGAGCCCCTGCCGCGCAACGCGGCGGGCAAGCTGCAGAAGCAGGAGCTGCGTCGCCGCGTGTCAGGTTGAGAGCTTGGCCTCTGCGCTGCGCAGCAGCGCGACGAGCGCGCTACGGGCTTGATCGGCGCGCGTGAGAACCGGCTCGAACGCGAGCCGCGCCGGACCGATGCCGCGCGGCGTGTGCACCGTCATCTCGAAGCCGTAGCGGTCGACCGCGGTCATCACGGCTTGCGTCGCGTCGTGAGCGCTCGTGAACGCGCGCGCGTAGGTCACGAGCGCCGAGGCGTGATCCGCGTTCATGTGTGAGAGGATGCCGCCACTGGCTGCAGCGAGCGGATCGGGCTCTGCGCTGCGGAACGCGTCGGCTTGCACCCACGACATGCGCCCGTAGCCGCCGATGTAGCGCAGTGACTCGAGCTGCATGCGGTAGAAGTCGAAGTCCGTGAAGTCGACGTAGTACTCGGCCGTGGGATGCTGCGCGAGAAACGCGTCGCGCTCGCGCTGCGCCGGGCGCTCTACCTTTTGCACTTTTCCGACCAGGGTCACGCGCGCGTTGGCGAGTGGGTCGGTCTGGCCGCTCTCGTGCACGAGCAGCGAAGCGCGCGCGTCGGCCTGGAGATTGCGTGTGTGCTCCGCCATGCGGCTGATCAGAAACACCGGCTCGCCGCTCTCGAGCGCGAACGTGGTGAACGACGCGTACGGATAGCCGGCAGGCTCTACGGCCAAGCTCGAGAGCGCGCCGACCTTGTGCTGCGCCACCAACGTGCGCGCGCGCTCCGCGTGCGTGGGGGCCGGCACGCCGTCCGGAGTGAAGACCAAACCGGGCGCCCCGCCCCTGCCATGGCTGTCATTGCTCATGCCCTGCTCCTTGCTCGGCCCGCAGCCTAGCAGCCCCGTCACGCCGTGAACACGCTCGCTGCGCGCGCGCAACCGAGAGTGCCAACCATCGGTTGCACTGCGCGCGCGGTTGGGTATGCGGCGGCCGCTCGCAGCCGCAGGAACGGGGCATGCGGCTTGCTGAGACGGGCCACATGGATTCGCAGATCGCAGCCACGCGGGAGCGCCGGGCCGTGTGGATGGACGCACGGCGCGCGAGCGCACGTCAGGCCACGGGCGAACCCACCACCGCGGTCGAGCCCAGACTGTCGCGCGACGGGATCCGCCGCGGTGGCGCGCAGAGCGGCCACGCGATCACCTGGGCCGGTCCGCGGCGCTGGCCGAGCCCAGCATGGCCGCGGGCGACGAGCGCGCATGGGGTCAGCGCGGCGCGCGCAGAGCGGAGGCCTGGCGGAGTGGTGCGAAGCAGCGGGGCCGCGAGTCGGCCCAGGGGGCGCAAGGTGGCCGGGCTCGAGGCGCATGGCCTGCGACAACTCCTGAGCGACACGCGCGGCGCGGAGCTCGTGGAGGTGTTGATCGTGATCGCCGTGTTGGGCCTGGGCGGCCTCGCGGCCGCGCGCGCTTTGAGCTCGAGCATCTCGAACAAGAGCCGCGAAGTAGGCAACCACATCGCAAACCTAACCATGTTCCCCGGCGACGGCCCGTCTGCCGCTCCAAGCGGCAGTCTGCCCTCCGCGCCGGGCGCTGCTCCCAGCGACGAGCCACCTGCCGCTCCCAGCGGCACTCCGGCCGTCCCTCCGAGCGGCAGTCTGCCCTCCGCGCCAGGCGCTGCTCGGCCCGCCGTGCCAGGCGACGCTCCGAGCGGCAATCCGCATGCCGCTCCCAGCGGCACTCCCGGCGCGCCGACCACCGGCCCCGCGCCAGCGCCTTCAGCTGCGCCGACGCCCGGCCCCGCGCCGACTCCTACGCCCGCGCCCACCGGCCCCACGCCGACTCCGGCGCCCGCGCCCACCACGACCCCCGCGCCGACTCCCACGCCCGGGCCGGGGGGGAATCCTTCCGCTCGGCCCACTCCTTCTCCCAGTCCCGGCCCCTCCCCCACGCCGCCGCCGCAGCCTCCGCTCAGGCCTCCTCCGCTCACCAACGACTCTTCTCCTCCCGTGGTTTGGTTGCACATGGGCACGCAGGACGGCGGTGCGCTGATCATGAAGGACAGAGACGCCATCAGCTTCATGAATCTCAAGCGGCAGGGGCGCGTGGATGCGCTCGCGCGCGCTGGCCTCGATCACGACACGGATGTCTACGGTCCAGCCGAAGCACGCGGTCAGGTCGCCGGCATGACGCGCGAGATCGGCGACGCCTCGCGCCGCTACGGTCTGGACCCCGCGCTGCTGTCCGGCGTGCTCGCAGCAGAGATCGACTTCGACACGGACAGCACGGACATCGCACAGAACGTCGCGACGCGCCTCGGGATCCACGGCGGCCAGGGCCCCGGCGCTGCCAACGTGCACCTCGGTGACCTGGAACAGGCCAAGAAATACCTGCAGGAGCACCAGCTACCCGGCGCAGCAGACGCGGCGAAGTTCGATGCGAGCTTCGAAAACGTCTACAATAACCCCGTCGAGGCCGCAGCGATCG
>Ga0190269_10000339_pt1 | contig 24817 bp, 16 predicted proteins | sample Popmic249IS_FD_133749 | JGI IMG/M metagenome (GOLD analysis project Ga0190269, IMG submission 133749) | Populus adjacent soil microbial communities from riparian zone of Blue River, Arizona, USA - 249 IS | ecosystem: Environmental > Terrestrial > Soil > Riparian zone | place: USA: Arizona... | reverse complement strand
TGAGCTCTCTGGCATCGTCCTCGGACAGGTGCGCGACGCGCTCCAGAAGCGCTCTTCCACCCAGGTGGGCGCACCGAACGACGAGCCTCCGGTGGTGGCGCAGTTGATGGTCGAGATTCGCTCCGACGGATCGCGGACGATTGCGCGCGGTGCGCTCAACGACCTGAAGACGGGCGAGAGCGCGCAGGTGCATGCGGAAGGCAAGACGCCGGGCGATCTCATGCTCTCGCTCGCCGGCTCGCTCTTGTCTCTGCCAGCGACGTTCGGTCAAGCGATCTTCCGGCGCAACTCAGCGCCTGAGCTCAAGAAGGCTGCGGAACCGGTCGCGAAGGTGACGGCGGACGCCGGCAAGCGCAAAGACGTCTGAGCACATCGTGCCGCGCTATGCTGCTCGGCATGAAGGTCATGCTCGACTTTTGTGTGGTGCCGATCGGCGTGGGCGTGTCGGTCTCGAAGTATGTGGCTGAGTGCCAGCGCGTGTTGACCGAGCTCGGGCTGTCGCATCAGATGCACCCGTACGGCACCGTCGTCGAAGGCGAATGGGACGCGGTCTTCGAAGCGCTGCGTCAGTGCCACGAGCGCGTGCATGCGATGGGCGCGCCGCGCATCAGTACGTCATTGCGCCTAGGCACGCGCGTCGATCGCGAGCAAAGCATGCAAGACAAGCTCGACAGCGTCGGACGATTGCTGTCGACCTAACCGCGCAGGTGCATGGCACCTCGTTCCGTGCGCGGTTGGCGACGGGTCGCTTATTTCAGGTACAGGCTCACGCCCATCGCGAGCGCGAATTGGAAGCCGCTCAAGGAGTTTTCGAACTCGATGGGCGTCGGGACGGCTTCGACCTTTTGTGTGCCGGAGCCGAAGTTGAAGCCGAGCATGACCAACGGATCGAGGCTCACCTGGTCCAGGACGAAATAGCGCAGGCCGGCGCGAGCCGCGATCCCGTACAGGGTGTTGGATGTGGTGATGGCGCCATACTTCTTGCTGTGGAGCGTGAGGCTGACCACGCCCCCGATGAACGGATTGAGGCGCGAGCTCGGCGAGAATTGATAATCGAACTTCGGCGCGACCGTGAACGCAAAGTCGTTCATGGGCGTCTTGCCGCCGTAGGCTTCGATCGTCTCTCCGTAGCTCGCGAGTTGGAACAGCGCACCGACCAAGATGCTGTCGGTCACGCCGTAGCCCGCTTCGAAGTGCAGCTGGTGGGATGTGGTTCGACCGTAGAGACCTTGCACGGGTGCGCCCGCCGGCGGCATTCCGGGTGGTGCCGCTGGATCAACGACCGGGGCCGGGTTGATGCCGGTCTGCGATGCGGACACGTTTTGGTATTGCAGGAGTGAGAGGCCGGCGCTGAGCTGGAAAGCGCCTTTGACCGATGACACGAGCGGGACGGCTTGCGCTTCGGGTGCGCCGTAGCCTTGCTGTTGCTGCTGCGGGTACATCGCGTTCGGCGCGTATTGCTGCTGGTAGCCGTAGCTGCCCTGCGCATCCGGCGTGGGGAAATAGCCCGGCGGCGGCTGCTGCTGATCGGCGCCCTGTTGCTGCGGATACTGCTGGTACTGCTGCTGCTGCGGGTACTGCTGATATTGCTGCTGCTGCGGGTATTGCTGCTGCTGGGCGTATTGGTCTGGATAGCCTTGTTGGGCTGCTGCTTGTGCTGCGCTTGCCACCCAGATCAAGCACACGGCGCAACCAAAACGAAGAGTCAACATCCTGCCTCCAAAACGGCGCTGAGAGGACCGGGGAAGGCGTGTTGTCTCGCTTATCCAAACGGGCCCGCTCGCGGTTGTCGTAGCTTCAATACGCACAAACGCTCGCCTTTTGCACGTATTCGCTGCAACAGATGCCATGTATCGATCGCATCCAAATGTCCGGACAGGACCCGGCCGTCATAAAGGCGCACGCCAATTACCAAAAGCGTCTCAACGACCCACGTGAACCGCCGTCGCGGAAAGCCCGAAGCAAAGACGCTCGCCACAGGAGCAGCACGTTCCGCATTCGGTGACGCTCCTCGAGTCGAGCTGAGCGCCGACGCCCGCGCTCAGATAACTTCACCAGGTAGGAAAGTTTCTCGATGCGCCGAACAGTGCAGCGGCTGGCCGCCATTGGCTGCAGCGGTTTTCGGGTCAATCAATCCTGCGAACAGCAACTTCGGACCGAGCGTGACCGGATCGGATATTCAAACGTTACTGCGTTAGGTAGCAACGCTAACAGGTCGGCTGTTTGGCCCAGAAGAACTGCTCACGCGCTCGCATCTGAACGCCTCGACGTTCCGCATGCATACAAGGAGCGGCGGTAGCAACGCGCAAAGCCGTATGTAAGATTGGCCGGACACACAAGGCCAGCCGAGCTTTGTGCACATCAAGAAAGCTTCTATGAATCGACTGATCGTGTTGGTCGCAGCGCTGTCGACCATGCTCTGTACGCTCGCGTGTGGCTCGTCCGACGAGCCATCCTCCCAACCTGATGCACCGGACGCAAGCGCATCCGGCGCACAAACACAAAGCCAGAGCGGGACGACCAAGCAGGATGCGTCGACTGGCTCGAGCGCGACGGCAGGCAAAGCCTGCTCTGCAGATGATGACTGCGGGAGTGGTTACTGCGTCGGGGGGATCTGCTGCAAGCAAGCTTGTGCCGATCCTGGACAGGAGTGCCGCAGCGTCGAAGACGCGACCTGTGAGGATGGAGAGACCTGCAAGTATCCGGTCGCAAAAGACGGCGAGGCTTGCGAGGACGGTGATGCCTGTACGGTGGGCAGCGTATGCGAGCGCGGAGAGTGTCAGAAGGGCACAGCGCCGCGCGACTGTGACGATAAGAACCCGTGCACGGACGATAGCTGCGATCCCCAGCTCGGCTGCAAGAACCAAAACAACGAGAAAACTTGCGACGACGCGAACGCTTGCACCGCGAACGACCAGTGCGTGAACGGCGAGTGCAGGGGCAGCTCGGCGCGCGACTGCAGCGCCGGTGGCGATGCCTGCAACAAGGGCGTGTGCGATCCCAAAGACGGCAGCTGCAAGCTGCAACCTGCCGCGGAAGGCGCGAGCTGCGATGACGCGGACAGCTGCAGCGAGGGCGACCAGTGCAAGGCGGGCAAGTGCCAGGGCGAAAACGCTTGCGGTCCGAACGCCACCGAGTGCCGAGCCGGCACACCGCGCGAGTGCACGTGCGCGGCTGGCTATCGCGCGGCCGAAGGCCGCTGCGTACCGGATAGCAACGAGTGTGAGTCCAATCCCTGTGGAGCGAACGCGGACTGCTTCGACCCGAGCAACAGCCCGGGCGACGTGACTTGCACGTGCAAGCCGGGATTCGCGGGCGATGCAAAGCAGGGCTGCTCAGCCAAGGACCCTTGTGAAGGCAATCCGTGCGGCGAAGGCCGCGGCCGCTGCAGCGCGGACGGCGACAAGTACACGTGCGCGTGCGACGCTGGCTTTCGCGCGGTGGCGGGCCAGTGCGTCTGCGACATGCAGGGTACGTTTGCCATGCGCTACGACTCGACCGCGTCTTGGATGGGCGTCGACAGCATCGAAGACGGCAGCGCCCAAGGCCTCTCCTGGGCGATCGCGCGACAGAACTACGCGGACGACGGCGCGCTCTCGATGGAGCTCATCACCTGCGGCGAGACCAACATCGACCTGTGCGGGACGGGCGTGCGCATCGCCGGCATCGCTGCCGAGGCGTACTCGCAGTACGTGCCGGTCGCCGTGTGGGACCAAGCGGGTGCGACCGGCACGCTGATCGACTTCAGCTTGCCAGGAGCTGTGCCCGGTGGCGCATACAAGACGCCGGTGTTCGCGATGCTCTCGGGGATCAACCTGACCGACCCGCTCGGCGAGTGGCCCGCCAAGCGCCAAGACGTGCAGGGCGGCAGCGACTTCGATGGCTCTGCGACGAACGGCGCGCGCTGGTTGGACACCGATCAGGATACGCTATTCGGTGTGACGACCTACGCGGTCGGGCCCAACGGCGCGACGCCCACGGGCGCGCTCGCGCCGATCACGCCTTATCCGCAGACGTCCGCCGCGTGCCCGCGCGGTGACGCTGCAGCGCCGCGCTTGGCGTACAACTATCCGCCTGGTCTCGACGGGCTCACGCCGCGGCGCATCAAGCGCTTTTCGTCGGCGACCCGTGCGATCAGCAACCTCGAAGGCACGCTCCAGAGCTGCAACGAGATCACGGGCACCGTCAGAGGCCCGGACAGTGGTCGCGCGCATGTGGACCTGCGAATCGGCAGCTGTGTGCGGGTCGACGGTGACGGCGAGGTCGCATGCGGCAGCAACCTTGTCGACTTCCTCGACGCCACTGATGCGCCGAGCGCATTCGACTCGCAGACCTTCATCATGAAGCGCGTGGAGGCAAACATCACCTGCGCGCAGGTCCGCGCCCTCACCTTCTAGCGCCCCGCATCCGGAAAACAGAAAAGCCATCCGAGCTTCGCGCTCGGATGGCTTTTCGTTTGTGTTCCGCTGACGCGCGTTACTGCTTGAGGCAGTTGAACGGCTCGATGCCGATGGTGGAGCCCCAGAGGTTGCACATCTCGCCGGTCTTCACTTCGTTGACGTAGCGCAGGCCGACGTCGGAGTCGTTGATGATGTGGCACTCCCAGCTGAGAATGTCGCCATCCGAGACTTCGAGGATGCCGGTGTACGCGCCCGCGGCCATCTCGGAGAACGCCGGGTTCTTCGTGATGCTGTCGTACTCGAAGGTCGCGGGATCGCGGTAGTCGTACATCTCGAAGACCTTCAGCGGATCGGCATCGCCGCGCTTCAGCTTGGCGGTGAAGCGCACGCCGTGGGCGTGGTAGTGGCCGAGCAGGTTTAGGATCCGGCCGTTGCCGACGATCGGGCACTCGTAGCTGTAGACCTGGTTCGTGCCTGGTGCGATCGGCTCTTTGTTCCAAGAGAAGCCGCCCATGCCGCGCACGAGCGCCGAGGTCTCGGTGATCTTCGACTTGTCGACCGTGTAGATGTTCATCCACACCTCACGGATGATGTCCTTGTCCGTGAAGTTGTAGTAGTGCATGTCCGCTTGCGCCGTCGCTCGCGCTGCGATCTTGCGGCCGATGTGCTTGTTTTCCGGCGCGACGTGTCCGCGCGCCATGTACGGTTTCGATGCGCCGGGCAGCTGACCGAGCACGGTCGAGTTCTGTCCCGAGCCACCATCAGCGCACTTGGCAAAGCCGCCGTCCTCGAGATCCTCGGCGAGCATCGTGTTGATGATGTGGTGCGTGCCTGCGCGACCGCTGATCACCGAGGTCTGGTAGTAGACTTCTTCTTCGTTCGGCGTGTGGAACGTCCAGCACTCCGAGCTTTCTTCGCCCGGATGCATGACGAACTTCGCGACTTCCTCGGGGTCGTCGTAGTTCGAGGGACCGATGTGGATCTGGAAGCCCTCGCTGGGATCCGGCGGCAAGATGCACGCGTCGTCGCTCGCGAACTGCGTATTCAGACCGCACTTGCCGCGCGGATCTGGATACTCCTTGTAGGTATCCTCGCCGTCGCTGGTCTTCGCTTCGCCGCCACTAGCGACTTCACCTTTGGCCGTCTCGGCAGTTTCGGCCTTGGATTCGGCCTTTGAAGCGTCTTGCTCGTAGCCCGCGTCGGTCGAGCTAGCGGCGCCGCTGTCGGCTGACCCGTTGTCAGAGTCGCCGCAGGCTGCGAGCGCACACATCGCGACGCACTGCACAACCCATCTCTTGCCACTGTGCATGGTTCCCATCTCCTCCGTGGTATGCGCGCGCGAAAGCCAACTGCTCCGGCACAACGGGCTCGCTAGAACAGCGCACAATAATACGAAACGGTTCTGAGAAAAATGCAGGCGCTACACGTTTGTAGCCATCACGTGTGAAGATGCACTCGAGGTGTGACAGTTATGTCAGCACCTCAGGTGAAAATTGTTCGAGCGCTCGCAACAACTACTAACTGTTACTTCGTGATCTTGAGGCCGCGCTCACCACCAGGCCGGAAGATGTCTGCGAAGAAGTCGTTGCCCTTGTCATCCACGACGATGAAGGCAGGGAAGTCGACCACCTCGATTTTCCAGACAGCTTCCATGCCGAGCTCCGGGTACTCGAGGACTTCCACCTTCTTGATGCAGTCCTTGGCGAGGCGCGCCGCCGGGCCCCCGATCGAGCCGAGATAAAAGCCGCCGTGCTTCTTGCATGCTTCGGTGACAACGGTGCTGCGGTTGCCTTTGGCCAGCATGACCAGGCTGCCGCCCGCCGCTTGCAGCTGATCGACGTACGCGTCCATGCGACCAGCAGTGGTCGGCCCAAACGAGCCCGACGCAAAACCTTGCGGTGTCTTCGCCGGACCTGCGTAGTACACGCAGTGATCTTTGAGGTACTGCGGCAGGCCCTCGCCGCGGTCGAGCCGCTCCTTCAGCTTCGCGTGTGCGATGTCGCGCGCGACGATCATCGGGCCGGTCAACGACAGGCGGGTCTTGATCGGGTACTTGCTCAGCTCCGCACGGATGTCCGACATCGGCCGCGTGAGATCGATCTTCACGACGTCGCCGCCGAGATGCTCGTCCGTGGTCTCAGGCAGGTACTTCGCAGGGTCAGTCTCGAGCTGCTCGAGGAACACGCCGTCTTTGGTGATCTTACCGAGCGCCTGGCGATCCGCGGAGCACGACACCGCGATGCCGACCGGGCACGATGCGCCGTGACGCGGCAAGCGAATCACGCGCACGTCGTGGCAGAAGTACTTGCCGCCGAACTGCGCGCCGATGCTCGACTGCTGCGCGACCTTCAAGATGCTCGCTTCCAGCTCCACGTCGCGGAAGCCGCGGCCACCTTCGTTGCCGCTCGTCGGCAGGCTATCCAAGTAGCGCGCCGATGCGAGCTTTGCAGTCTTGAGCGTATGCTCCGCCGAGGTTCCCCCGATCACCACGGCCAAGTGGTATGGGGGACATGCGGCGGTGCCGAGCGACTTGATCTTGGCGTCGACGAACTCCAACAGCGACTTGGGATTCAAGAGCGCTTTGGTCTCCTGGTACAAGTAGCTCTTGTTGGCAGAGCCGCCGCCCTTCGCCATGAACAAGAACTTGTACGCGTCGCCATCGGTCGCGAAGATCTCGATCTGCGCGGGCAGGTTGTTGCCCGTGTTGACCTCTTTGTACATGTCGAGCGGCGCGAGCTGCGAATAGCGCAGGTTGCTGTCGCGGTAGGTCTCGTAGATGCCGCGCGCCAACGCTTCTTCGTCGTTGCCTTGCGTGAGCACGTTCTGCCCGCGCTTACCCATCACGAGCGCGGTGCCTGTGTCCTGGCACGACGGCAGCACGAAGCCCGCGGCGATGTTCGCGTTCTTCAGCAAGTCGAGCGCGACGAACTTGTCGTTCGGTGAGGCTTCGGGGTCGTCGAGGATGCGGCGCAGCTGCGCGAGATGACCCGGACGCAAGAGGTGGGCGATGTCGCGCATCGCTTCGCGCGCGAGGAGCGTGAGTGCAGCCGGCTCGACTTGGATGAAAGTGCGACCCGCAGCCGAGACCGTGCTGACGAAGTCAGTCGTGAGCTGGCGGTACGGGGTGGTGTCGGGTCCGAGGGGGAGGAGGTCTTGGTATCGAAAGTCGGCCATGGTGCTGCTCCGGAAAAATGCGCGAAAGCGTATAACACGAGTGTCTCACTCGTAGGGGCAGATGGGAATCCGGGTCGCGATCCCTCGCCAGGGCGCGCTGCACAGCACAAGCTGGCGTGTTTCGAGAACATTTGCTAAGCACCGCCTACCTCGCCCGGGCTCATGTCCAGGCGAACAGTGGTCAACCGATGGAATGCGAGATGAGCGCCACTTTGCGATCCTGTCGCGTGCGCGATGACGCAAGCATCGTCGCCGCTCTCGTGCTCTGCATGAGCCTGTGCAGCACGCCTGCTTTCGCCGAGGGCACGGTGTTGACCGCCTCCGATCCCACAGTGACCGGCGAGCCGGAAGATCTGCTGGAGGACGAGCCCGAGGAGCCAGCGCAGCCCACGCTGAGCTTATGCCAGACCGATCTGCGCTTGAGCGGCACGTTCTACAACGCGGGAGCGCCACACCGCTCGTTTGCCTCGTTCCATGTGCGTGCAGAGCGCGCCGGAGGGGAAGTCTACCGCGTGGGTGAGCGCGTCGGGCCGTTCGGCATCTTGAGCATCGAGGCCCGCACAGTGGTGCTCGATGACGGCGGCGCCGGTTGCTACTTGAAGCTCGCAGGTGCGACGGTGACGCCGCCTGCGGCTCCAGCCAAGAAGCACAAAAGAAAGCGCAAAAAGAAGGGTGAGGACGCCGCCGAAGAGAAGCCCGAGCCGCCCAAGCCCGAACCGAAAGCAGACTTCACGGCGGAAGAGCTGAACGCGAGCATCCGTGCGCTCGGCGGCGATAAGTACGAGATCAAGAAGGATCTCCTGCCGAAGATCGCGCAGCGCAGCGCTGCTCTGCGCAGCACGACGCAGTGGTCGCAGGTGCGCGGCTACTCGAGTGTGCTCGGACTGCGCTTGGAGAAGCTCGCGAGCGCAGGCTTGCTCGAGCGCCTCGGGCTCCGGACCGGCGACATGATCAAGACGCTCAACGGTCTGCAGCTCAGCAGCCTCGAAGGTGCGCTCGAAGCGCAGAAGCTGATCAGCTCTTCTTCGCACTTGAGCTTACTTATCCAGCGCGATGGATCGCCTGTTACGCTCGAGTACCGCGTGGTGCCGTGAGCCCTTGTGCATCGACCGCAGCCGCTAGCGGCAGGTTGCCCCGAATGACGGCGCGCGCGCGAGCTTTCGCACACCGCGATCAGTTCGTTGGCCCGATTGCTGTGTGCCGTCGCACGTTAAGTCTGCCATGACACGCATGACGCGGGCCGCGACGCGTCCCGTCCCGGTTGCTTCCTTAGCTCGGCACGAACATTAATCTGCTACTGCTGGTTCTGACGCGGATGGGTCAGGCCGGTCGAAAAGAGCATGGGGTGCGGGATGAGTGGAACGCAGCAGGCCGGCAGTAGCCTCGATGCAGCGCGGTTTGCCCCTTGGTCCTCCAGAAACGACACGTCCCCCAAGCTCCGACACTGGCTGTGCTCTGCGCTCATCCTGATGGGCGCATGCACGGCGGAGATCACCGGCGGGCTCGATGCACCCGACGCGTCCGCAGCAGAGAACATGGTCGGGGTGAGCAGCGCCGGCTCCGGGGTGAGCGCTCCCGTCACGAATGCGGGACGCGGCGGCGCGAGGCCTGCACCGAGCGCGGGCAGAGGCGGCTCTGGGAATAGCGGCCAGGCAGGTCGCATGTCCGCAGCTATGAGCGGCGGCACGGGTGGCGCAGGTGGCTCAGGCTCCGACAGCTCGGGTGGCAAGGGCGGAGGTCCCGCGTCTGCAGCTGGTAGCGGCGGCGGAAGCGCAGGTGCAGGTGCAGGCGGCTCGGGCGATGAGGAGCCAGCCGACGCAGGCGCAGGCGGCGCGATGGCGGGTAGCGGCGGCCAAGGCGGCGAGGTCACGCCGGGTGGCGTGCGTTGGGTCGGCCGCGTCGATGACCGAAATCCGGACGCCGTACGCTTTTCGTGGGCCGGCGCCGGGCTCAAGGCGGTCGTCGAGGGCGACACGATCGCCGTGCGGCTAGAGAGCCAGGGCGACGCCGTGTACTACCAGGCGGTGATCGACGGCGAAGCCGGCGACCGCATCCGCGTGGACCAGGGCGAGCACACCGTCACGCTGGCGGAAGGCCTGGGCGGCGGACAGCACCAGCTCGAGCTCTATCGAGACACCGAAGGCGACGGTCCGGTCAGTGTGTTTCTCGGCTTCGAGGAGGGCACGGTCGTCGGCGCGCCGGCTGCGCCCGATCGCTTCTTCGAAGTGGTCGGCGATTCGATCTCGGTGGGCTACGGGTCGATGGGTATGGAACGCCACGGTAGCAACCCCGGTCCCGGCTGCAGCGGCGATCATTCCCGCTCCTCCTGGTTTCAGACCTACGGTGCCGTGGCGGCGCGCGCAGTCGGCGCGGAGCTCAGCACCGTGGCGCGCTCGGGCTTTGGCATGGTGCGCGGGTACGGCATGAACATGAGCGTCATGCCTCCACTCTTCGACGATACGATCGCGGGCAGCAACACGCCGCGCTGGTCGTTCGAGCGCATTCCCGATGCGCTCATTATCAACCTGGGAACCAACGACTGGAACGGTGGCGATCCTGGGACCTCGTTCGAGACGGCGTATCTCAACTTCCTCGAGCAAGTGCGCGGGCACTACCCTGACACGCTGATCCTGCTCACGATCGGCCCGACGCTCGAAGACGGACGCAAGCGGCAAGTCGAAGCCAGGCTGCAACAGGTCATCGAGGAGCGTGCCGCCGATGGCGACAACAAAGTCGACATGATCGACATCGGCATTCAAGGCACTGACGTCACTGGCTGCGGTTGGCACCCGAGCGCCGCAGAGCACACGCGCGTCGGCATGGTGCTCGCCGAGGCGTTGCGAGACAGATTAGGCTGGTAGTGGCAATTCGGAGCATACTCGAATCTCTGAGCACATCTGCCTAGCCAAGCATCTGCAACCGCATTATGTAAGCGGAGTTGCCAACTAGAGAGATGCCACCGGTGAAACTTCCGCAGCTCGACGTGCTTCGCGGCATGTGCGCGCTGTTGGTCGTGTTTTATCACGTGCTCTTTCAGCACCCCGGGCATGGCCTCGGGGTGTTTCGGCACGCGGCATTGTTCGTCGACTTCTTCTTCGTGTTGTCCGGCTTCATCATGTTTCACACGTACGGAAACATGTCGAGCGGGCAGGAGCTCAAGCGCTTCATCGGGCTGCGCTTGTTCCGCACGTATCCGCTGCACCTCGTGATGCTGTTTGTGTTTCTCGCGTACGAGACGCTGCAGTACGTGCTCGTCGAGCTGTACAACTTTCCTACTACAACGCCGCCGTTCTCCGAGAACAACGGCGGGACGCTGGTGCTGAACTTGCTGCTCTTGAACGGTGTGGGTCTCACCGACCTGACGTTCAACACACCTTCGTGGAGCATCTCGACCGAGTTTTGGGCGTATCTTGTGTTCGGCTTGAGCATGCTGTCGCTCGCGAACCAGCGCGGACGGCTCCTGGTGTTCGCGGCGATCGGCCTCGGCGCGCTGGGTTTTTTAGCGATGCAGCCCGACCCGTCGCTCAGCGTGCACTGGGAGCGCTTCTTCCCGCGCTGCTTGTTCGGGTTCTTCATGGGCGCGCTGCTGCGCGGCGTGATGGATGTGCCGCGGACGGCGGCGCCATCGCACGCGGGACACGATCTTCTGCAGCTCGTTGGGATGGCCGTCTCGGTGTGGCTCGTGTCCGCTGCAAGCGACAGCTTGAAATGGACGGAGCTGTTTACGCCGTTCGCCTTCGCAGCGGTGATCGCGAGCTTCGTCGCTTGGCCTGCGACGCGCGTCGTGCGCGCGCTGATCAATCGACCGCTGCTCTGGCTCGGCAAAGTCTCGTACTCGATCTACATGGTGCACCAGTTCGTGCTGCTGATGGTGGAAGCCTTTATGAAGCTCGTGCTCAAGGCGCCGGTCGAGGACGAAGTGCTGATGGTCGGCAACACGATCGGAACGTTTGCGCTCGTGTTCTCCCTCACGCTCGTGCTGTGCGTCGCAGCGTTTACCTATCGCTTCGTCGAAGAGCCTGCGCGCCGCATCGGCCGCACGTGGCTCGACAACAACGCACCGAGCCCGCGCGAGCCAAGCCCTTCTGCCAGTGCTAGTGCGCCCTGAGCGGGAGCGAGAGCTGGGTTTCGAGCGCGATCGCGTGCAAGAAGTCGCGGTCGTGGCTGGCTACGATGAGGCCGCCGGGCCAGTGGGCGAGCAGTTTCTGCAGCGCGTCGTAGCCGAGAAAGTCGAGATGACTCGTCGGCTCGTCGAGGATCAGGAGCTCGGGTGGCTCCGGACGTTGCAGCAGGCAGATCAGGGCGGCACGCAAGCGCTCACCCGGGCTGAGTGAGGCGAGGGGCCGTTCGGCGAGCGCGAACGGAAAGCCGTGCGCGCGGATGCAGCTGGCAGCGGCGACCGGATCGCGCTGCAGCTCACCTGTCAGATGATCGACTAGGCTGTCGCGCAGGCACCAGTTGGCGGCGTTCTGTGCGACGTAGCCGATCCGGCTTGGCTCGGTGCACGCGCTACCTCGTTGCGGCTTGCGGGTCCCAGCCAAGAGCTCGAGCAGGCTGCTCTTGCCCGAGCCATTCGGACCGACCACGGCGATTCTCTGCCGATAGACCTCGAGCGTAAGGTCGTCGAACAGCGCGCGATCACCAACCCCGTGGAGGCGCGTGATGGGTCGCGGCGCTGAGTCTGGCAGAGGTGGTAGTGCCGCCGACAGCGGCAGCTGCACGGCGAGTGAGCGCCGCACCGCTTTCGCCCATGCGTGCGCCTTTTCCAGACGGTCGCGCTGGATGCCGTCACGCTTGCCCTGCTTCACCTGGGCGTAGCCGCGTTTGGCGTTGAGCAGGATCCGCGGCGTGCCGCGGCCTAGCTCGCGGATGCGACCCACATTCTTTTTGCGCTGACGACGTTGGTAGACGAGGAACTGACGCTCCTCGCGCGCGCGGAGCTGCTCGAGCTCGGCCACATAGTGGCTTTCGCTCTCGGCTTGCGCGCGAGCCAAGTCCGCCAGCAGCTCGTCAGCGTCGCCGTGGAAGTGCCGACAACCCGACTCTGCGACCACGAAGAAGTCACAGAGCTCGCGCAGCACGCGCCGATCGTGCGACACCACGACAAGCCCCTCGCGCCAGCTGCGAAGCCGAGCGATGAGCCAATCCAAGCCGGGCTGATCGAGATCGTGGGTAGGCTCGTCGAGCAGCAGCAAGTCGGGTCGCGCCTCGAAGGCTTGTTCCAAACCCTGCCGCCGGGCTTCGCCCGGGCTCATGGTCGCGCTGGCTGCGATTTCTTGCCGCACGAGCAGGCGCTCGCCGTGACATGCGACGGTGCCGCCGTCAGCGTCAAGCTCTCCAGCGAGCACGGACAACAGCGTCGACTTGCCGACGCCGTTGCGCCCGACGATCGCGACCTTGTCACCGCGATCCAGGATCAGCGTGAGCTCGCGGAACAGTGCTCGGCCGCCCGGCGCGCGCAGCGTGAGGTCGTGGGTGTGCAAGAGGGCTGTCATGCGTGCACCTTTCGCGCTGCGCGCGCGATCTCGTCGACCACGTGTGCTTCGCCTTCGATGAGAAACTGGGTGCCGTTGGGAGCGGCAGTGGTGCGCAGCACGCGACAACGCGCGTAGATGCGTGCGCTCAGCTCAGAGCGCGCGTAGGGCACGAACAGCTCGCGCTGTCGATGATGCATGCGCACTTGCGACAGGATGCGCTCGCGCAGTGCTTCCACGGCGATTGGATCGTGGCTGCTGAGGGCCACGTATGGGCGCCCGTGGCTCAGCAGCGCGAGCGCCGCGGGATCGGGCGGCTGTGCCAGCCGATCGAGCTTGTTGAACACGATCAGGCGGTCGATGTGTCCTGCCCCGAGCTGGTCGAGCAGGGCCTCGGTCGTCTCGAGATGGCGAGCCGCTTCCGGATCGGAGAGGTCCACCGTCACGAGCAAGAGTGAAGCCTCGGTGACCTCTGCGAGCGTGGATTCGAAGCTCGCGAACAGCCGCTCCGGCAAGTGGCGAATGAAGCCGACAGTGTCGCTCAAGAGAACATCGCCCGCGTGGCGCGACAGTGAACGCGAGGTGGTGTCGAGCGTCTCGAACGGCCGATCGCGCGCAGAGAGCCCTGCCGACGTGAGCGCATTCATCAGCGAGGTCTTGCCCGCGTTCGTGTACCCGACAAGCGCCACCCGGGCGCAACCTGCCCGGCGCTTGCGCTGCGAAGACTCGGATTGCTTGAGCCGAGCCAAGCTTCGACGCAGGTACGAGATGCGGTCGTCCATGCGTCGGGCGAGCAGCTCGGACGCGGTCTCGCCGGGACCGCGCGCCTTTGTCATGCCGCCCGTCTGCTGATCCATGTTCAACCCTAGGCCGCGGATGCGCGGCCGGAGGTATTCGAGGTGCGCGATCTCGACCTGCATGCGTGCGCGCCGCGTGGTCGCGTGCCGCTCGAACACATTCAAGATCACAGCCTCGCGATCGCAGATCGGCAGGCCGGTCGCGTCCTCGAGGTTGCGCGTCTGCGACGGGCTCAGCTCCGCATCGAGCACCAGCATGTCCGCACCGAGCTCTCTCGCGCGTGCAGCGCAGCGCTCAGCGACCCCGCTGCGGATGAACGTGCGCGCTTCAGGTTTCGTGAGCACGTGGCTCTCCTCACCTACGACGCGATCGCCTTGAGCGGTCACGAGCGATGTGATCTCAGCGAGCTGCGCTGCTGCGGCGTCTGCCTCGTTGCGACGGCAGATCGACAGCACGTAGCATGCGTTGCCGCTGTGAGCGGCACGTCGTTCCTTGCGCCGAGCCCGGTAGTCGGAGATGAGCTCGTCGAGGCGACCGTCGTCGCCGAGTGGTACTTCCGCGTGTTCTTCGATCGGTTTTGAATGGAATCTCATGGATCTACCCCGCATGGGCAAGGTTGGGTCCGCGAGTCCCGTGCGCCGCCCATCGGCGCTCGGGCTCGAGACCAGCTGTTCATCGTCGGTCGGCCGTAGTTCGGGCGCGCGCACAGCCTCGACGCGCGCATGCGCGGTCCGGGCTATGACGTGGCGCGCCGATCGCTCACGCAGCAGCTGACATCATTCAGATGACGTCAACCGGCGAAGAGCGGGGCTCGACTCAGATGAAGCGGTAGATCCACATAGTGGCGTGAAGGTAGCGCGGCTTTTGCGAGATGCAAGCGCTGATGCAGCCGCTCATGGAGTGCGTGTAAGACACACCACCGCGCGTGCAGCGCGGCGGCAGCGCTATCGGGGAGGGATCGGGGTGAGACGCTTGGGCAGCGTGTCGGAGGGGAAGTAGCGCTTGCCCTTGCCTACCCTGCGCGCTTCGAAGTAACCGCGCTTCACGAGATCGATGAAGTCGGTGCGCGCGGTTTGGTAGTGCACGCGGTGCGATTCTGCGTGGCCTTCGACAGTGTAGCTGTGCGTAGGGTGTCTGATCGCGTGCTGCAGCACTGCGCGCTGCCGGTGGTTCAGCGCATCGAAGCCCGCGACGCTGCGCGCGAGCTCCGCCATGCGCTTGGCGCGCGCGTGGAGGTGCGCGCTCAGCTCGGCCAGCGCTTCGCGCATGACTTTGAGCTGATGCAGCACGAAGTACGTGAGATCGCCGTCGTCGGTCTCGGTGAACGCAAACGCCATGTAATAGGCCTTCGGGCTGCGATCGATCGGGCCTGAGATCGAGAGGAACTCGGCCATCTCGTAGCCGTGGCGCAGCATGCACCAGTAGTAGATGGCGCGCGCGATCCGGCCGTTGCCATCGCGGAACGGATGCTCATAGCCGATCCAGAAGTGCACGACGATGGCGCGGATGATCGGGTGAATGAACGTGGCATCTCTCGCGCTATGACCACCTTCCGCGAACTGCAACAGGCGCTCGAGGCGCGTGCGCAAGCCTGCAGCTGGTGGCGGCGTATGCCAGACGTTGCCTTCGATGTCCTCGACGAGCACGTTGTGCTCCGGGCCACGCAGCGTGCCGGCGGCTTCGGGCACATCGAGCGCGTCTTCGCCGAGGATGCGATGCAGCTCGAGCAGGTCTTCCACGACCAAAGGGCGGTCTTTGTCGCGCAGCTGCACGATGCGCTTCATCGCGCGCCAGTTGTTGAAGATCATCCGCTCGTCGCGCGTGGCCGGGGCGCGCCGCTCGCGCACGAGCTGGCGTGCGAGCTCGCGCGTCGTCGGGCGCGCGCCCTCGAGCACGCTGGAGCTGATGGCCTCTTCGATCAGCTGGCGCACGCGGTACTCAGCGATCGCGTCCTCGTTGCCGAGGGCGTGGAGCAGCTCGCGAGCGACGTTGGTGCGGTCGAGATCATGAAGCGTCTGCTGGATCGAGGCGGTCGGGACGAACCCGAAGTTGAGGGAATAGGCCGCCTTCATCGCTGTGAGTGGCGTCTGGCTCTGCCGGCGCGCCCACTTGAGCGTGGCCCACCACTGGCCGGAGCTCAGGCCGCTCGGCGGCTCGCGGAAGCGCAGCTCATCCCAGTGTGGATAGCGACCGTCCGAGAGCACCGGCGAAGCGCGCGAAAGTACTTCGAGTTTCTCCGGAATCATGGACGCCGCCAGCTGCAGGTACGGCGGCGGCGCTTGCGGGAAGCGCATGCGCTCGATGTTTTAGTGAATCGGAGTTTTTGTAAAGCAGCTTGGTTTAGTGAATTTCAAATGTTCGAAAGCAACGACTCAAGCACGCAGCGCGTGCCCAGCCAGCTTCTGGAGCTCGTGTATACTGAACAAACGTTCAGTACAAGCGCATCAGCGGATTTTGATCGGGCCGGTGCCGACCTTGGCCGGGTTGGTGAAGAAGCGTTCGACGTCCGCGGCCAACATGGGCCGGGCGATGGCGTAACCCTGGACGCAGTGACCGCCCTCGTTGCGAATGAACGCGACCTGCGCCTCCTGCTCGACACCCTCGGCGACGATCTCTAGCTGCAGGCTCTTGGCGAGCGCGATGATCGCGCGGGCGATCGCGACATCGGAAGGCTCGTCGGGCAGGCCTGCCATGAACGCGCGGTCGATCTTCAGCGTGTCGAGCGGCAGGTGGCGCAGGTGCGCGAGCGCGCTGTGGCCCGTTCCGAAGTCGTCGAGCGCGATCCGGGCGCCGAGCTCGCGCAGATCGAGGAGCCGCTGCTTGGCTGCGCCCGGGTCTCCCACGACGATCGTCTCGGTGAGCTCCAAGTCGAGCGGACACGCGCTGCTAGGCACGAACGACACGGCTGCGCGCACGCGATCGACCAAGCCGGGATCCCAGAACGACTCGTGCGAGAGATTCACAGCGATGCGGATCGGACCGAAGTCGCGATCCAACCAGCGCTGCGCCTGCGCGCACGCGGCATCGAGCACGACGCTGTCGAGCTGGACCATCAGACCGAGCTCTTCGCACAGCGACAGAAACTGCAGCGGTGGACACAACGTTCCGTCGCGCAGGCGCAGGCGCACGAGCGCTTCAGCGCTCTGGCAGCGGCCGGTCGAGAGCTCGAGCTTCGGCTGATAGTGGATCTCCAGCGTCCGCTGCTCGATCGCTGCGCGCAGCTCTGGCTCCAAGCGTCTGCGCAGCACGCCGTGCGCAGACAGCGCGGCCGTGAAGCGGCGTACTTGGTTCGGCCCCAGCAGCTTGGCTTCTTTGACTGCGGCGAGCGCGTGCAGGAGCAGGCTGTCAGCGTCGGCGCCGTCGCCCGGATACACGGCGAGCCCGACGGAGCTGGTGAAGAACACAGACTGTTTGCTGATCTCGAGCGGCTGCGAGACGAGCTGCTGGACCGCGCGTCCGAGCCGCGAGAGGGAGTCGGGTGCCGGACCAGGATGCGGGCAGAGCAGCGCGAACTGATCGGCGGCGATGCGCGTGACGAGCCGCCGCTCGGGCGGCCCGAACAGCGTCCGCCACTCGTCGCGCGGCGGCAGCTCTAAGCGGCGGGCGACATTGCGCAGGACCTCATCGCCGGATGCGCTGCCGTAGGCTTCGTTGAACGCGGCGAAGCGATCGAGGTCAATGAGGGCCATCACCAGCTCGGAGCCTGGGGGCAGCGCGGCGAACGCGGCGTTCGCGCGATCCACGAACGTGCTGCGCGCGAGCATCCCGGTGAGCGCGTCGTGCTGCGCGAGGTAGTTGAGCTGCGCGCGCGTCTGCTGACGCTCGGTGACGTCCTGAATGGTGCCGAGCGCACGGCTCGGCCGCTCCGGCAGCGCGACCGTGTGGCACTCGACGAAGCGCTCGCGATCGTCCCAGCCGATCAGGCGATGGATCAAGTGCAGCGCTGCGCCGCTCTTGGCTGCGCGCCAAGCTTCGCGCACGCGCTCGCGCTCTTCCTTCGGCGTGCGCTCGATCAGCTCTTCCATGCTCACCGGGCTCGACCCTTCGCGGCGACCTAACAAGCGCTCGGCGGTGCGGTGTAAGAGCAGCTCGGCAGTCTGACTGTCAAACTCGAAATGTCCCAGGCGGGCGGTCGACTGTGCGAGCTCGAGACGTGCCTGGCTCTCATTGAGGCGGCGCTGCGTCTCGAAGTTGCGTAGGAGAAAGCGCAGTCGCTGGCTGAGCTGCAGCGGATGGATGGGTTTACTCGCGAAGTCGCTGGCGCCCATGTCGTAGGCGCGGCTCACTGCGCTCCCGTCGTGTAGCGCGGTGAGCACGAGCACGGGCAGGTATGGGTTCGCGAGCTCGCCGCGGATGTACTGCAGCACGTCGAAGCCGCTGCGTGGAGGCAACATGACGTCCAGCACCACCGCGTCGGGCAGCGAGCCCTCGAGGTAAGCCAGGGCGGCGTCTACCGATGCTGCCTCCACGACGTCCAAACCCGCGCCACGCAGCGCGGTGCAGCACATGGCGCGGCCCATGTCGTCATCATCGACGACTAGCACAAGCGCCGAGCCGACATAACTTTCTGTGGACACGTAAGGCAATGATGAGCTTAGCGCTCCCGGAGACCTGCGGATTGCTAATTCTGCCAGCCGCCGCGAGCTGCGAGAAGAGTGAGCGACTTCGCTCCGCGTGGTGGTGTTCGCGTGCGTGTCGCACGTTGTGCACGGTCGCGCAGACGCGCGCACGCGCAGCGCTCCGGCGTTCCTTGATAAGCTTGCTGGATTGTCGGTTGTGCTACGCAAATCCACCGATCCTTTGCCGAGCGAGCCATCGGTCACGGAGACGCTCGAGGTCGAGTCGGCCAAGCGCGCGGTCAAAGGCTCCTGGATCTATCCGATCATCGCCTGCTTCGTGGTCGCGGCGAGCGACCTATCTCGCAGTCATTTTTGGATCAGCGCGCTGTTCGTCGCCGCCCTTAGCGGCGGTGCTTGGGCGCGCTGGCACTGGGCAAAGCGCGCGCACCAGCGGGAGAGCCCAGCTGCGCACCGCAACCTGAGCATCGCAGTCGCCGCTCAAAGCGGCATCTGGGGCTGCTTCGTCGCGAGCATCTTCTACTTCTACCGCTTCGATTCGATCGCGTGGTTCGCGCTGACATTGTCGGCGGGCTTCGTGGCGGGCGGCACGAGCTCTCTCGGTATCCACCGGCGTCTGCACCAGCTGTTCATGGTCAGCATGATCGTGCCGATCGTGACTGGCATGTTGGTCGCCGAGTGGCACAACGGGCTGACGCTCGCGGTCGCGGCCAGCATCATCGTCTATTGCTTGTACTTGCTGCGTGACGCGGCGCATCAGGGCGAAGCGTACTTGGATCTCTGGCGCGCGCAGGAGGCGCTCCGCGGGGCGCGCGATCAAGCGCGGGCCGCCGACCGTGCGAAGAGCAGCTTCTTGGCGATGATGAGCCATGAGATCCGTACACCGATGCATGCCGCCGTGGGCAGCGCATCCATGCTGCTCGAGACCGAGCTGGATGCCGAGCAGCGGCGCTACGCGCACACGATCGTGCACGCGGGTGAGACGCTCGTCGGGTTGATCAACGACATCCTGGATCTGTCGCGCATGCAGGAGCATGGACTGACCCTGGAATGCGATGACTTCGCGCTGCACCAAGCGCTGAGCGAGACGGTGCAGATGTTCGAGCCGCTCGCGAAGCGCGCGGGCCTCGACTTCGAGCTGAGCGCGCATCGCTCGGCGCAACGCATAGTGTACGGCGACAAGCGTCGCTTGCAGCAGATCCTGGTGAACCTGGTCGGCAACGCGATCAAGTTCACCGAGCGCGGCTTCGTGCGTGTGGAGGCGAGCACGCAGGAGAAGGCCGACGCTGTGCTGGTGCGGTTCTCCGTACAGGACTCGGGCATCGGGATCGCGCAGGAGCAGCTCGACCGAATCTTTCTGCCGTTCGAGCAGGCGGACTTCGGCGTCGCGCGCAAGTACGGTGGCTCCGGCTTGGGCCTCGCGATCTGTCATCGGCTCGCGGACGCGATGCAGGGGCGGATCGACGTGACGTCAGCGCCCGAGCAGGGCACGCGCTTCGACGTGGAGCTGAAGCTGTTGGCGGCGCAATCCGCAGCGGACGCGTCGGAGCCTCCCGAGCTACAGCCCGAGGTGCTGCGGCTGTCTTCGCAGCTGCGCGTGCTGGTTGTGGATGACAGCGCGCTCAATCGCGCTGTGGCGAAGCAGATGCTAGAGCGCCTGGGCTGTGAGGCGGTGCTGTGTGAGAGCGGCGAAGCCTCCCTGCACAAGCTGAAACAGGAGAGCTTCGACATCGTGTTGATGGACTGTCAGATGCGCGGCCTCGACGGTTACGCGACGACGCGGCGGCTGCGGACCATGTCGAAGTCGCTCTCCACACTGCCTGTGATCGCGGTGACCGCGAATGCGTTCGAAGATGATCGGAAAGCTGCGCTCGATGCAGGCATGAATGATCTGCTCGCTAAGCCGTTTGGGCTGCACGATCTGGAGCGGCTCTTGATCCGCTGGACGCGCGCGCTGCGCGAGCCGAGCTTGCGGCCAAAGGCGGCCCCTCACTCACCTGATCCTGCGCCGCGCCTCGTGACCGCGGCGACGAGCATGTACCCGAGCGCCTTGCGCAACATTGCTCAGCTCTTGGGCGTGGAGGTGGAGTCGCCTGCGCTCGACGGACCGGTGAGCGGCTTTCTCGGACAGTGGGAGCAGCGCAGCCAGCAGATGCAGTCTGCGATCGCGAGCGGTGACGCTGCGGGTCTGCGGCAGGTGGTTCACGCGCTGGAAGGCGGCCTGCCTTATCTCGGCTCGGAGCAGCTGAACATGGCGCTAGAGGAGCTGCAGAAGCACAGCCGCGCGGGAGACATGCGGGCGGCAGCGCTGGCTGGTCAGGAGCTGAGTGCGCTGATCGATGAGCTCGCGCGCAGTCGTGACAAGCACCTCGCGCAGATCCACCCGAAGCTGCGACTGCGCTAGGCTCGCAAGAGCGTGACGCCGTATTGCTCGTGCACGCCGACCTTGCGCAACGCAGATTGCGGGGAGATCTCGCCGCTGATCAACGCGCGATACGAGCGCAGGGTCTCGTCCACTTGGGCCGCTGTTTCCCATACGAACTCGACGCGGAAGCGCGTGACGCCGCGCGCGCGGAGCTGCGGGACGAGCGGCGCGGCGCTCTGCGCCCGAGCGTTGAACACAGTGTTGCGGCAGCCGACATCGACGATCACAGGATGATCGTGTCCTGCGAAGTCGCGCAGCGCGAGCTTGTGTGATTCACAAGGCCTTCCGCAGCTGCGGTAGTCCGTGCCTGTGCTGAGCAGGTGGGCGTAGACGCAGTGCGAGTTGTGGAAAGTCGCGATGTGGTGGTGGAGCGTAACAGCGACGCGACCCTTGGGTGTGGCGTCGAGCAGCGCGAGGAGCTGCTCGCGATCGAGGTCGTGCGATGCCGTGATGCTGTCGAGGCCCAGGCTGAGCACGTGCTCTGCGGTGATCGCGTTTGTGACGTTGAGTGAGAAGTCGCCGTGCAAGCGCGGCTTGTCTTCGTCCGTGCGCTCCGCGAAGTGCATGAGCGCGCCCCAGTGGCGAACGAGCACCGCGTCCGGTGCGAGCGCGGCGAGGCGCCGGTCGTAGCCTTCTTCACCGGGTTTTTGCACACGGATCGTCGCGATGGTCACGCGCAGGCCAGCCTCGCGGGCGCAGCGGACGGCTGCGCCGAGGCCGACCAGCTCCATGAAGTCGAGCTCGACCTCGTCGCCGGGAGTGACGCCTGCTGCGATCACTGCGGAGAGTTGCTCCGCTGTGCGACAGAGGGGGACGATGCGCGGGGCTTCTTCGAACCGTGGTGTCCGGGTTCGGGCTCGGAGCGCAGGCAGTACCGGCTCGGCGCTGGCCAGAGCCCAAGGCGCGCGTTTTAGTTGAATTGTTAGATCGTCTACCAGGTCGCGCCGGAGTTGTTTGAGCTCTGAGACTGGTAGGTGGAGGCCGGGTGTAAGGTTGCTGGTGTCGACCGCTGCGAGCTGGAATGGACTGCCGCCAAGGGCGGCTAGCTTGTCACGCAGGAGCTGTTCGTCGAGGCCGGCACCTCTTGCCGCTGTGAGCTGCGATACGGAGCGGACGTGGGTCTGGAGCGAACGCGTGCTGAACGTCGCTGCCGCGCGCACGCTCAGCGGCTGACCTGCCTCACCTGACACTTCCAAGGTCAGCGGGATGCGGCCGACTTGCGGGGGGTTCTTCGCGCGCTGCTCCGCTTCGCGCGCGATCTGTGGATCACCTGTCAGCCACAACCATACCCCAGGCTGGATGCGCGAGAGGTCGGGCCCCGGATCGCCGAACGACAGCTCCACAGGCGCCGACGCTTCGGGCGTTCCTAACACCGCCAGGGGTTTGCGGCCTTGTTCCAGCCAGCGCACCGCGAAAATAGGACCACCCGGCGTGTCATCGCGCTCGGGATCGCCGACCTCGAACATCACCCCCATGCCGGCGCGCAGGCGCTCGCGAAACGAAACAGGGACCGAGAGCTGGACGGTGCGACCGCGCACGGCGCGGACTTGACCCATGCGGATGCCGCGGTGTTTCGGCGACGTGCCTTCGACCAGGCTTTGGTGATCGTCGCCTGCGAGAAAGCCGGGTGAAGCGCCGCGCGAATAGGTGAGCCGCGTGCGGAACAGATCGCGCTCCAGCTGCTCGCTGTCCGCGGCTGTCGCGCCGCGCGCCAGGGCGTCGCGCCAGTGGCGCAGCGAGTCGACTGCGCTGATCACGTACGCCCCGTTCTTGTAGCGGCCTTCGATCTTGAGCGCGTGCACCCCTGCAGCCATGAGCTGCGGAAGTTGATCGTGGGCCGCAAGATCGCGCGGGCTGAGCAGGTAGCGCATGTCGCCGAGGTCGCGCGGCTCGCCGTCGACGACCAAGCCGTAGGGCATGCGACAGGCCTGTGAGCACTGGCCGCGATTGGCCGAGCGATCCGAGAACGCCTCGCTGGTCAAACACTGTCCGCTCCAGGCCATACACAGCGCGCCGTGCACAAACACTTCGGCCGGCATCGGACTGTTCGCCGTGAAGCGCGCGACCTCCTTGGCGCTGAGCTCGCGGGGCAGCACCACGCGGCTGATCCCGAGCGATGCGGCAAAGCGTGCGCCTTCCACGCTGGAGATGGTCATCTGGGTGCTGGCGTGCAGCGGCAGCTCAGGGCAGAGCGCGTGCGCGAGCAGCGCGACGGCGGGATCTTGGACGATCAATGCGTCCACGCCCGCTGCGATCACCTGTCGTAGGAACGCTTCGAGCGCCTCGAGCTCGCGCTCGAAGACGAGTGTGTTGACTGTCAGATACAACTTCACACCAGCGAGGTGCACGCGCTCAACCAGCTGCGGCAGGCGCGCGAGCGAAAACGCGTTGGAGCGCGCGCGCGCCTGAAAGCCCTCGGAGAGGCCGAGATAGACGACGTCGGCGCCGCTCGCGAGCGCTGCGTCCAAGGCCTCGTCCGAGCCGACGGGCGCCAAGATCTCGGGTACGTGTGGCAGAATCGGCAAGAGGGCGGCTCCAGAGTTCCGGACCGTGCGCGCAGCGCAGGCTCCAGTCAACTCGGCTCAACCCGATAGCACACGCACGAGCTCGCTTCCGGCGAGCGTCGCGGGATATCCCGCGATCCACGCCCACAGGAAGCGGTTCAGGCCCAGGGTGAGCACGTTGACCGCGTGAAACAGCACGCCGCAGGCGAGCCACGCGAGACACACGCGGGGATCGAGCCAAGCTAGCGGAAACAAACATTCGAACGCGACGACCCCCCAGCCGAGCGGTGCCGCAAGCGCGCGCTGCTCCAAGATCCGCTGCACGCGCGCTGGGACACCGTATGGGCTGCTCACTACGAAGTGACGCAGCGCCTCTCCGTTCAGCCAATCGGGCTGCCGCAGCTTCGCGAGGCCTGCGATCGCGTACGAGAGCGTGACTTGCACGCCGATGTACAACAAGGCGACCTGTATGGCTAACGGTGTGCGTCCGAACAGCGCGGGCACGCTCAGCGCGCTCGCGAGCACCACGCTCATGCTGTCGCTGCCGCCATTCGACGCGCCTCGAAAGCGAACGCACAGCAAGATCTGACTGATACAAAGGACGGGCCAAACCCTGGATTCCCCGAGAAAAAGCACGAGCAACGCCGCCGCGCAGCGCAACCACAGCAGCGCGACGAAGCTCGGATACGGCAGGCTCAAGCGGCACAAGAGTGACAGGCCGAGCGGCAGCGCGCGCTGTTCCGGCGCGAGCACTGCATAGCGCCACACGCCGTTGTCCGCGAACACCCCGCGCACCTGCAGCCATTCCAAGCTCTGCAAGAGCAACGCGAGCGCGCTCAAGCGCTCCGTGGCCGACAGCAATTCCATTCCCGTCCAAGCCATATCGGGGTGTTCACCTGATTACAGTGCGTGCACCGGGGATACCCACAGTGGCGCCGCGGTCTGACCATCGATCAGACGGAACTGATACTGACCACGCAGGTCCTCACCATTACGACCGAGCTGCTGAAGCACCAGGGCTTGTACGAGTTGATAGCTGACAGATCGCGATAATTCGCTGAATTCAGCCGGATCCTGGAGCTCCGCTGCCAGCTGCTCGACGAGAGATTGGTAGGCCAAATACAGGTTGCCGGCAGCGTGTAAGCCCCACATGCCAGCGTGCCGGCGCGGCAGTGCTAAGGTTTGTTGCCATGGCCCTGGCGTTCCATGCGGGTCGATCACGCGATGGCTCAGCACTGGGACCGCCGCGATCTCCTCGAAAAACCGCCAGGAAGGCAGTACGCAGCGCAAGAGTGTGAGTGAGGTCCCGCGCAGCTCGTGACGCGGGCGACGAACGACTAGAAACAACACTAGCGTTAGGGCAAACAACGTGCCCAACATGGCGAGGGGCATAACTGTCACTCAGCATGCCAGAGGCAGACACAACTCAGGGCGAAATGCGTTACATCGCGAGATCTCTGCAGGG
>Ga0190269_10000338_pt1 | contig 24949 bp, 25 predicted proteins | sample Popmic249IS_FD_133749 | JGI IMG/M metagenome (GOLD analysis project Ga0190269, IMG submission 133749) | Populus adjacent soil microbial communities from riparian zone of Blue River, Arizona, USA - 249 IS | ecosystem: Environmental > Terrestrial > Soil > Riparian zone | place: USA: Arizona... | reverse complement strand
GACCTCGTGGCCCTCCTTGGTGAGCACCGAGGTGACGATCCGGCGCAGCGTGGGGCTGTCGTCCGCGATCACGATCCGAGCCACTACCTGCCCACCAGCCTTCGCACCGTCGAGACCAGCTGCTCCTGGTCGAACTCGTTCTTGAGCAGGTACGCCGAGCAGCCGGCGTCGAGACCGGCCTGCCGGGCGTGGTCCTCGCCCCTGCTCGTCATGATGATGACAGGCACGTTCTCCCAGCCCTTCGTCCGCCGGATGGTCCGGGTCAGCGCGAAGCCGTCCATGCCCGGCATCTCGACGTCGGACAGCACCAGGTCGGCCGGCTCGTCGCGCAGCCGCGAGGCGCCGTCGAGCCCGTCCACAGCCGTCTCGACCTGGTAGCCGGCCCCCTCGAGGATGACCCGCTCCAGCTCCCGCACGCCGACCGAGTCCTCGACCACCAGGACGCGCGCCTTGCGCTGGCCGGGGATGGCGGCCGGGGCGTTCGACCTGCGGCCTGCCGTCGGGGCGCTCACGAAGCTGCCCGACCCCGTGGCCTGCTCCGCGAGCTCGCGCAGGTCGAGCAGGCAGACCACGCTGCCGTCGCCGTCGATGGTCGCACCGGCCACGAAGGGGACCCGGCCGAGGAAGGCGCCCAGGTCCTTGACGACGAGCTCCGACTCGCCCTCGAGCCGGTCGACGGCCCAGGCGATCTGGCTGCCGTTGGCCTGGCGCACCACCAGCGCCGCCCGCGGGGCGTCGCCGGGCTCACGCGCGAGCCCGAGCGCGGCGCCGAGGTCGAGCAGCGGCACCGAGGCGCCGTGCCGCAGGACGACCGGTGCGCCGGCCAGCTCGTGGGTCTCGGCGTCGCGCAGCGAGAGGGACTCGACCACGCCGGGCACCGGTACGGCGTACCGCTCGTCGCCGACGCGGGCGACCAGGCAGCGGAGGACACCGAGGGTCACGGGGAGCGTGAGCACGAACGTGGTGCCGCTGCCTCGCTCGGAGCGGACCTCCACGGAGCCGCCGAGGTCCTCGACGGCGCTGCGCACCACGTCCAGGCCCACGCCCCGGCCGGAGGTCTCGGTCACGGTCTCACTGGTGCTGAAGGCAGGCGTGAAGAGCAGGCTGAGCAGGCCGCTGCCGGTGAGGGTGCTGTCCGGCGGGATCATGCCCAGGCGGAGAGCCTTCTCCCGGACGGTGTCCTCGTCGACTCCCGCGCCGTCGTCGGCCACCTCGATGACCACCGTGCCGCCGACGCTGCGGGCGCTGACGCCGACGCGCGCCTGCGGCCGCTTGCCCACCGCCTCCCGGTCGGCCGGGGCTTCGCAGCCGTGGTCGACCGCGTTGATGACCAGGTGCTTCAGGGCGTCGGCGATGCCGTCCAGGACCTGCTTGTCGAGCTCGACGTCCTCACCCGACGTGTCGAGCAGGACCTCCTTGCCGGTGGCCTGTGCGACGTCCCGGACGATCCGCGGGAGGGCGGCGAAGACGCGCCGCACCGGCACCATGGCGAGCCCCATGGCGCCGTCGCGGACCAGGGCCATACCCGTCCGGTGGCCCTCCACGAGCTCGCGCAGCGCGCGGGCGGTGTCGGTGATCTCGTCGGCGGCTCCGACGAGGCGGTGCAGCGCGAGCGCGATGTCACCGGGAAGGTCGGCGGCGTGCTGGTTGGTGGCGTGGCGCAGCGCGGCGACCCACCGGGCCTGCTCCGCCGTCATGGCGAGCAGCCGGCCGGTCGTCTGCTCGACCCGTCGCGCGCCCAGGTCGGCCTCGCCGACCACGTCGAGCAGCTCGTAGACCTTCGACGCGGCGACGCGCACGGAGTCGCTGCTGGTGCGGCCGACGGCGAGCTCCGGCTCAGGCTCCTCCTCGGCGGGCGCGGACGGCACCTCGAGGACCGGTACGACGACTGCCTCGGCCCCTGCCACTGCGGCCTCGAGCGCCTCCACCAGGGGCTGCAGTGCGCTGTCCTCCAGGGCGCCCGGGCCGGGGAGGGCGCGGCTGATGCCGTCGCAGGCGGCCAGCAGGAGGTCGACGTGGTCCTTGCGGACGCTGAAGCGCCCGTCGCGCAGGGCGCCGAGCAGGTCCTCCATGTGGTGGGCGACGTGGAGCACGCCCTCGAGGCCCAGCATCCGCGCCGACCCCTTGACGGTGTGGGCGTCGCGGAAGAGCTGTGTGACGACCTGGCGTGGGCTGGAGTGCGACTCCAGCGCGAGCAGGCCGGTCTGCAGCGACGCGAGCCGCTCCTCGACCTCCGCGCGGAAGGTCGCGAGCAGCTCCGGGTCGTCACCCCATGCAGGCATGCGTCACCCTTCGGTCCGTTTCGCCCTGTCCTGTAGCGGATCAGCTGGTCTGGAACTGGGAGATGCTCTCCCGCAGCTCTCCCGCGAGCACGTTGAGCTGGGCGGCCGCGGCGGCCGCCTGCTTCGACCCGACGGCGTACTGCCGGGCCACGTCGCTGACCTGGGTCATGGCGCCCACGACCTGCTCCGAGGCGGAGCGCTGCTGCTGGGTCGCGATGGAGATCTCCTTGGCCGCGGTCGTGGTCTCGTCGACCATGCCGCTGATCCGCTCGAGGGCGTCGACGACGCCCCTTGCCAGGTAGGTGCCCTCGCGGACCTCCTTGGCGCCCTCCTCGGAGGCGATGATCGTGCCGTTGGTCTCGGCCTGGATCTGGCCCACGATCGCCTGGATCTGGCCGGCCGACTCCTGCGACCGCTCGGCGAGCTTGCGCACCTCGGAGGCGACGACGGCGAAGCCACGGCCGTGCTCCCCGGCGCGGGCGGCCTCGATGGCGGCGTTGAGCGCGAGCAGGTTGGTCTGGTCGGCCAGGTCGTCGATGACCTCGAGGATCCGGCCGATCTCGTGGCTCTTCTCACCCAGGCTCAGCGCCCGGGCCGCGATCGAGTCGACCCGCTCCGCGATCGCGTCCATGGACTCGACGGAGGCCGAGACGGCGGCCCGACCCTCTTCGGAGAAGCGGAGGGTCTCGGCGGCGTACCGGGCGACGGCCTCCGAGGTCTCGGCGATCTGGGCGGCCGTGGCGGCCAGCTCCTCGATCGTCGAGGTGGTCTCGGAGACGGCACTGCTCTGCTGCGTGGCCGAGGCGGCGTGCTCCTCGGCGGTGGCCAGCAGCTGGGCCGCAGAGGCCGCGATCTGCTCGCCACCGCCCCTCACCTGCCCGACCAGCAGACGCAGGTTGGCCAGGGTGGCGTTGAACGACGAGCCCAGCTGGCCCAGCTCGCCGGAGTCGGTCTCGACGTCGACCTCGGCGGCCAGGTCGCCACCTGCCGCCCGGTCGAGCACCCGCGACAGCTCGGCCACCCGGTGCTCGAGGACCAAGCGCTCCTCGCGGGCCCGGCGCCGCATCTCCCACAACGCGCCCGAGAGGGTGCTGTTGAACCACGCGACCAGGGGAAACGTCGTGGCCACCAGCACGAGCACCGGAACGGCCTCCTGGTCGAGCGTGTGGGCCATCGCCGAGGCACCGACCAGCCCACCGCTGGCGGCCAGGCCGAACAGCGCCGCCTGCCAGGTCGGCAGCGAGACGGCGGCGAAGAGGACCACCCCGAGGTAGCAGACCCAGAACGGTCCGCGCACCCCGCCGGTGATCGCGACGTTGGCGGTGACCCAGACCGTGTCCGCGACGAGCAGGCCGGCACGCAGGGCGCCGATGTTGGTCTTCACGGCCAGCGAACGGCGCGACCAGGAGGGCAGCGCCGTCAGCAGCGTGGCGACGGCAGCGCCGAAGACCGCCCAGAGGTAGACGGCCGTGAGGTGCACGGTCACGCCTGGCATCACCGCGAGCCGGTCCATCAGCGTGGCGGTGACCAGCCCGATGGCCAGGCTGGCCCAGGTCATGACGGCGGCCGCGCGGGCCAGCTTGCTCGAGAAGTCCACGGGAGGTCCTCCAGGTCGGGGGCGGAAGGGAGGAGCGGTCAGCCGGCCCGGCGGGCGCGCGGGAGCGACTCGGGCAGCCGGAACAGCGCGTCGAGGTCCAGGACGCCGCACGGACCCTCACCGTCGGTGGTCTGGCCGGCGAGCAGGTCGGCCGCGGTGCCAGGCAAGTGGGCGAGCGCGGGCTCGACCTGCTCGAGGTCCAGCAGGCGGGTGCCCTCGACGCCCTCGGTGAGCAGGCCGACCGGTACGCCGGCCCGGTTGAGCACCACGAGGCGGGCCCGGCGGTCCAGCTCCTCGTGGGTGCCGGCAAGGAGCGGGCGCAGGTCGAGGACGGACAGCACCCGCCCGCGCCAGTTGGCCACCCCGGCCAGCCAGGCCGGCAGGCCGGGGACCCGCGTCAGCGCGGGCGGGCGGCCGACCTCGGCGACAGCCCCCATGGGCAGCGCGTAGCGCGAGCCGCCCAGCCGCACGACCACGACCTCCTCGGTCGCCGTCTCCGTCCCTGTCCCGATGGCCGTGCCGACGGCCCGCTGGTGCTCCACGCCTCGCTCATCGGCGCGTTCCCGGCTCAGGTGTAGCCCCAGGCTGGGACAAGCCGTGCGGGGCCCTGCGGGCGCGACCGCTGGTGAGCCCGACCGGTATCGCCGCCGCCGCCGTCCCAGCCAGCAGGAACGCCGTCCCGCGGCCGGTGCCCGCGACCACGACGTCCCCCTCCGCGGTCTTCGTGCCGAGGGCCAGCGCGACGGCGAGCCAGAGGACCCCGGGCAGCGCCGCACCGAGCGGCCGACGGAGCAGGCGCCCGCCGGCCAGGCCTAGGAGGAGGTTGCCCGCCACGGCGACCGCCGCGGCGAGCGGCAGCGCCGTGCCGAACGGCCGGGCCGCGACGAGGAAGGCCTCCCACAGCGCCAACTCGATCCCGACCAGGAGGACGAGGGCGTACGACGCGAGCCGGGACACGCCCGGCAGCCTCGCACGCCCTCGCGGGTGGGCAGGAAGCAGGTCGGCAAGCAGGTGCGGCGCTCAGGCCCGCCGACGGCGGGTGCGCCGCTGGGCCGCCTCGTGGCGGCGCTGGGCCTCCTCCAGCACGTCGGTGATCTCCGAGCCGATCAGCTCCTCCCGCTCGAGCAGCGCGTCGCGCAGCGCCTCGACCAGGTGCGTGTTCTCGGAGAGCAGGTCCTTGGCCCGCGCCTTCTGCCGGACGAGGAGCGCCTGCACCGCCTCACGGCCCTGTGGGTCGCCGAGCACCCGGCCCACGATGTTCGTGTCGCTCAGCGCGCTGTTCTGCACGGCGGCGAAGGAGACGAGGTTCTCGTCCATGCCGCAGGACCCGACCATCTCTGCCGCGGTGTTGGTCGCGAAGAGCAGGTCGCCGCTCGGGCCGGTGGAGACGTCGCCGAAGAAGATCTCCTCGGCGCACTGGCCGCCGAACGCCGTCTGGATCAGCGCCTCCATCTCGGAGCGCGAGCGCGTGTAGACGTCGTCGCGGTCGCCGTGGGCCAGGAGGCCGAGCGAGCCGGAGCGCTTGATGATGGTCAGCACCTCGAGGCGGCGGTGGGGTGCGGTCAGCCACGCCAGCGTCGCGTGCCCCGCCTCGTGGGTGGCGATGAGGGCCCGCTCGTGGTCGGTGTACTCCACCGGTTGGCCGATGCCGATCTGCGTGGTGAGCCGCGCCTTCTCCAGGTCCTCCCACGTCATCGAGGTGTCCCCGCGCCGCACCGCGTTGACGAGCGCCTCGTCGAGGAGGTTCTGGATCATCGCGGGCGAGAAGCCGACCGTGACGGCCGCCAGTGCGTCGCGCATGTCCTCCCGGTCGAGCTCCGCGGAGTGGGCCTTCTTGGCGAGGAAGTGGTCGACGAGCTGGCGGCGGCCGTTCTTCGAGGGCAGGTCGAACCCGAGCCGGCGGTCGAAGCGCCCGGGCCGCAGCAGGGCCGGGTCCAGGGCCGAGGCGCGGTTCGTGGCGGCGATGACCAGCACGTTGGCGGGCTCGACCACTCGGCGCTTGAGCTGCCGGTCGAGGGGCAGGAACAGGTTGGTCTTGTCGACGAACCAGCCCCGCACGCGGTCCCAGCCGACCGGCTGGTCGAACGACTGCATCTGCACGAGCAGCTCGTTGATGATCGATGCGGTGTCCCCGCCCGCGAAGGAGCTCACCTGCGTCCCCGCGGGGGCGGCCAGGCTGGAGGTGTGCGCGAGCGCGGGAACGCAGGCGGCGCCGGAGCAGCCGGCCACCGAGAGGGGGGTCATCGCCGTGGCGACGCCGCTGCGCGACAGGCCGATGACGTCGATCTCCTCGATGAAGCCGATCGCGCCGCCCTCCTTGCGGGCGGCCTTGAGCAGCGCCTTGAAGTAGCTGCGGATCTTCTTCGCGCTCTGCCCCTGCCAGACCGTCTGGAAGGACGTGCCGCTGGCGAAGAGGAACGGCACCCCCGCCTCCGCCGCCATGGCCCGCGCCAGGTGCGTCTTGCCGGTCCCGGGCGGACCCTCGAAGAGCAGCCCTCGGCGGGCCCGGCCGCCCATCCCCTCCTCGAACGTGCGGTGGGCCAGGAACAGGTTGAGGGAGCGGACGACCTCCTCCTTGACCGGGTCGATGCCCACCACGTCGGCGAGCCGCGTGTCGAGCTGCTCCGGCCGGTAGACCACGTGCGGCGAGCGCCCGGTCATCAGGGTCTGGACCACCATGAGCAGGATCATGATCGCGAAGAACGCGATGATGGTCAGGGTGATCGGGTCGACCGACGGCAGCGGCACGAAGGCCGCCTCGCCGCGGTGCACCTCGCGGGCTGCGACCAGGCTCGAGAGCAGGGCGACCGCCAGCAGCAGCCGGCGCCAGCGGGTCCGGCGCAGCTCCTCGCGCTGGCGGCCCACGTCGGCCTCCCGCAGCCGCAGCAGGCTGTCACCGGTGGAGGCGACGAGGTCCTCGAGTGCGGAGTGGCGGATCAGCTCGGGCACGGGCGCTCCTCGGGTCAGGCGGGCGTGCGGGCGACGCCTCGACTGTCCCTCCCGTCACGGTGCGTGACCAGGTGCGCCCGGCTTATATCACCCTGTTGGCCTATCCAGTTCACCCGACACGCCGTCGAAGAGGTCAGTTTCTCGCGCACCGTCACCGCCGCGCGGCCCCCGGGCGAGCGTGTACTGCTCGACTCCCCAGATGCCGTGGCCCACCTGGTCCGACAGCGCGAAGAACGGGCCGTCCACCGCGATCTGCGTGGCGTGGGCCTTCATCGCGGCGATCTTGCGGTCGACGTAGGCGCTGGCGTCCACCTCGGTCGTGACCGCTTCGTCCGGCACCCCCATGGGCAGGTCGTCGGCGGACTCGACGCCGAAGAAGTCGGCGTGCCCGCTCTCCTTGAGCATGTCGATGCCGCGCTGCAGCCAGCTCTTGGCCATCGCCGTCCAGTAGAGCTTGGTCGGCTCCCAGGGCGCCCCGGCCTCCGGCGCGTACCCGGGGTCCGCCGCCCGGTCGAAGGCCGCCACGGTGACGCGGTGCGCCTGGATGTGGTCGGGGTGGCCGTAGCCGCCGTTCTCGTCGTAGGTCACGACGACCTGCGGCCGCACGTCGCGGATGACCGCCACCAGGTCGCGCACCGCCTCGTCGAACGGCGCCTGCCAGAAGCACTCCGGCCGCTCGTTCTGGGGCGTGCCCATCATCCCGCTGTCGCGCCAGCGCCCCGGTCCACCGAGGAAGCGGTGGTCGGTCACGCCGAGCGCGGCACACGCGGCAGCCAGCTCCGAGACGCGGTGCTGCCCGAGCGCGTCGTCCTGGTCGCTGGCGAGGTGGCTGAGGCCGGGGACGAGGATCTCGCCCTCCTCGCCCAGGGTGCAGGTCACCAGGGCCACGTGGGCCCCCTCGGCGGCGTACCGGGCCATGGTCGCGCCCGTGCCGATGGTCTCGTCGTCGGGGTGCGCGTGGACGAGGAGGAGCCGGCGGTCAGCGGTCATGAGATGGCAGCGTAGGCCTCAGTTGAGCGAGGGGTCCTCGGGGTAGCTCGCGACCAGCGCCAGCGGCATCCCCTGGCGCAGCAGCACCTGCCGCCACAGCCCACGTGGCTCGGGGCTGAAGCAGTCCTGCGGCAGCGCGTCGACGACCCACCAGGCGCCCTCCTCGACCTCGGCCTCGAGCTGCCCGGCCGACCAGCCGGCGTAGCCGGCGAAGACCCGCACCCGCTCCACCGCCTCGCCGGGCTCCAGGTCGAGGTCGACGGTCCCCAGCCAGGGGGCACCGGGCACCTCCGCGTAGGACGGGTCGGCCGGTGCCCCGGTGCGCAGCGCCGCCAGGCAGATCGCCGCCGACTGCTGCACGGGGCCACCGACGAAGATGGTGGCCTCCTCGCCGGCCAGCAGCTCCCACCCGGGAAGCACCTCGGACAGCGGGGTGTGCGACGGGCGGTTGACGACGACGCCCAGCGCGCCGTCCTCGTCGTCGTGCTGCAGGAGCTGTACGACGGTACGGCGGAAGGGGTCCTCGACCAGCAGCGGAGTGGCCACCAGCAGGTGACCGGACCAGCTGCCGGGAGCCGTCACTGGCCCAGTGCGGCCTTCGCGCGCTGGCCGCGGGTCTTCTGGCGCTCGTTGGCCGACAGCACCACCTTGCGGATCCGCACGGTGGCGGGGGTCACCTCGACGCACTCGTCCTCGCGGCAGAACTCCAGGGCCTGCTCGAGGCTGAGCTGCTTGTGCGGGATGAGGGGCACGAGCACGTCGGACGAGCTCTGCCGCATGTTGGTGAGCTTCTTCTCCTTCGTGGCGTTGACGTCCATGTCGTCGCTGCGGGAGTTCTCGCCCACGATCATGCCCTCGTAGACCTCGGTGCCCGGCGGGACGAACATCGTCCCGCGCTCCTGGAGGTTCGCCAGCGCGAAGCCGGTCGTGGGGCCGCTGCGGTCGGCGACGAGCGAGCCCGAGGGACGCGTCCGGATCTCGCCGTGCCACGGCTCGTAGCGCTCGTGCACGTGGTGCAGCAGGCCGCTGCCGCGCGTCTCCGTCAGGAACTCGGTGCGGAAGCCGATGAGCCCGCGCGCCGGGACGATGTACTCCATCCGGGTCCAGCCGGTGCCGTGGTCGACCATCTGCTCGAGGCGACCCTTGCGCAGCGCCATGAGCTGGATGAGGACGCCCTGGTAGTCGGAGGGCGTGTCGATGGTCAGCCGCTCCATCGGCTCGTGGACCTTGCCGTCGACCAGGCGGGTCACGACCTGCGGCTTGCCGACCGTGAGCTCGAAGCCCTCGCGGCGCATGACCTCGACGAGGATGGCCAGCTGCAGCTCGCCGCGGCCCTGGACCTCCCACGTGTCCGGGCGCTCCGTCGGCACGACCCGGATCGAGACGTTGCCGACCAGCTCCTTGTCGAGCCGGTCCTTCACCATCCGCGCGGTCAGCTTCTTGCCGCTCTTGCCCGCCAGCGGGCTGGTGTTGATGCCGATGGTCATCGAGATGTTCGGCTCGTCGATCGTGATGAGCGGCAGCGGGCGGGGGTCGTCGGGGTCCGCCAGCGTCTCGCCGATGGTGATCTCGGGGATGCCGGCGATCGCGACGATGTCGCCCGGGCCCGCCTCGTCGATCGGCACGCGGGTCAGCGCCTCGGTCCCGAGCAGCTCGGTCAGCTTGACCTTCTCGATCGTGCCGTCGTGGCGGCACCACGCGACGGTCTGGCCCTTCTTGATCCAGCCGTTGTGGATGCGCAGCAGGGCGAGCCGACCGAGGTACGGCGAGGAGTCCAGGTTGGTGACATGGGCCTGCAGCGGCACGCCGTCGTCGTAGGACGGCGCCGGGATGGTGCTCTTGATGACCTCGAACAGCGGCTCCAGGTCCGGGCTGTCGGGGGACGCCCCGTCGGCCGGCCGGTTGAGCGACGCCTGCCCCGACTTCGCCTGGCAGTAGACGATGGGGAACTCGATCTGGTGCTCGTCGGCGTCGAGGTCCATGAACAGCTCGTAGACCTCGTCGACCACCTCGGCGATGCGCGCGTCCGGGCGGTCGACCTTGTTGATGATCAGGATCACCGGCTTGTTCTGCTGCAGGGCCTTGCGCAGGACGAAACGGGTCTGCGGCAGCGGGCCCTCGGAGGCGTCGACCAGCAGCGCCACGCCGTCCACCATCGACAGGCCGCGCTCGACCTCGCCGCCGAAGTCGGCGTGACCCGGGGTGTCGATGATGTTGATGAGCAGGTCCTTGCGCCGGACCGCCGTGTTCTTCGCGAGGATCGTGATGCCCTTCTCGCGCTCCAGGTCCATCGAGTCCATGACCCGGTCCTGGACCGCCCCCTCCTCCTGCTGGTGCTCCGTGTAGGCGCCGGACTGCAGGAGCATGGCGTCGACGAGGGTGGTCTTCCCGTGGTCGACGTGGGCGATGATCGCGACGTTGCGGATCTCGTCACGAGTGGGCATGAAGGGGCTCCGAGCGGAAGGGGAAGGGCGGGACCCCAGGCTACCGGCGGCGGCCGCCGCGTCCCCCGCTCAGCCGCTCAGCAACCCCCGGAGGGCCGCGAGGGCCGAGCCGTGCTCCACGTCGACGTGGATGGCGTGCATGCCGAGCGCTCGGGCCGAGGCGACGTTGCCGGGCGCGTCGTCGAGGAACGCGGCCCGCTCCGGCGGTACGCCGCCGAGCCGTTCCAGCGCCAGTCGGAAGATCACCGGGTCGGGCTTGCGGACGCCCTCCTCGCAGGAGTCCACGACCACGTCGAAGAGCTCCGCCACCGGGAGCATCTCGCGCCAGGCGCTGCTGAACTCCTTGACGTTGTTGGTCACGATGGCCGTGGCCACCCCGGCCGCGCGCACCTCCCGGACGAGGTCCACGACGTCGTCGCGCACGCCGGAGCCGCCCATCCCCTTGGTGAGCATGCCGATCGGGTCGATCTCGTGTCCGGAGTCGGCGGCCAGGGCCACGATCGCAGCGATCGCGTCCTCGATGGTCACCTCGCCGCGCTCGAGCCGGTGCCAGGGGTGGTCGGTGTCCTCGTCGTACCCGCCGAAGACGGTCGCCAGCACGACGTCCGGCGGCAGGTCCAGCTCCACCGCCGCCTGGCGCAGGACGTGGAACGGCGAGGGCGTGAAGACCCCGCCGAAGTCGAAGAGGACGGCATCGACGCTCGGCACGGCGTGCATCCTGGCACCTCGGCCCGGGCTCGCTGGCATAGCCTCGGCGGCATGTCGGAGCAGCGCGTCGCCGCGGCGCTGGGCGCGCTGCCCCACACGATCGTGCGGCACGGCCCGGTGCGCTCCCTCGAGGAGGCGGCGCAGGCGCGCGGCGTACCGCCGAAGGCCGTGGTGAAGACGCTCGTCGTGCGCCGTGGCGAGGAGGACTACCTCTTCGTCCTGGTGCCGGGCGACCGCCAGGTCAGCTGGCCCAAGCTGCGCGCCCTGCTCGGGGTGTCGCGGATGTCGCTGCCGGACGCGGACGACGCCCTGCGGGTGACCGGCTACCGGCGCGGGACCATCACGCCCTTCGGCTCGACGCACGCCTGGCCCGTGGTGGCGGACGCCGCGCTGCTGGGCGAGGAGATCACGCTCGGCGGCGGCGCCGACGGGGTCGCCGTCAAGGCGCAGGCCGACGATGTCGTGGCCGCGCTGGCGGCGACGGTCGCGGACGTCACCGAGCCGGTGCCATGAGCCTGCTCGAGGCCCGTCACTACCTCGTCGGGGACGGCACCGAGGTACGCCGGCTGCTGCCCCAGCGGACCCTGCGCACCGTCGGACCGTGGTGCTTCGTGGACCACTACGGGCCGGACGACGTCTCGCAGAGCGCGGGGATGCAGGTGCCGCCGCACCCGCACTGCGGGCTGCAGACCGTGAGCTGGCTGCTCGAAGGCGAGATCGTCCACCGCGACAGCCTCGGGTCGCTGCAGCGGGTGGCACCGGGTGAGCTGTCGCTCATGACCAGCGGCGGCGGCATCTCCCACAGCGAGGAGTCGCCGCGGTCCGACCGCCCGCCGGTGCTCGCTGGTGTGCAGCTGTGGGTGGCACTGCCCGACGAGACGCGCCACGGGGTGGCGTCCTACGAGCACCACGCCGCCCTGCCTGTGGTCGAGCACGGCGCGCTGCTGGCCACCGTGGTGCTCGGGACCCACGCGGGCACCGTCAGCCCCGGTACGACGCACACCCCCCTCGTCGGCCTGGACCTGGCCGGCGAGGGCGTGCTGCCCCTGACTCCGGAGTTCGAGCACGCCGCCTTCGTGCTGGAGGGCACGGCGCTCGTCGACGGGCAGCCGCTCGAGGTGGGCGGGCTGCTCGAGCTGGGGAAGGACCGCGAGGAGGTGGAGGTCTCCGCCGCCGGCGGCCGGGTCATGGTCCTCGGCGGCGAGCCGCTCGGCGAGCCCTTGCTGATGTGGTGGAACTTCGTGTGCCGCACGGCGGACGAGGTGGTGGCAGCTCGCGAGGAGTGGGAGGCCCGCAGCCCGCGGTTCGGCGAGGTCGTCGGCTACCCGGGTGAGCGGCTCTCGGCGCCGCCGCTCGCCGACGGGCGGCTGATGCCCCGCAGCTGAGCCCAGCCGACTACTGCGGGCCGCTCTCCTCCTCCATCAGCAGCCCGACCCGCTCGGCGGTGTCGGCCAGAACGGGCAGGTGGGGTAGCGCGTCACGGATCTCGTCCGGCTCGAGCCCCTCCTCGCGGAGCGCCTGCAGCAGCTGCTGGGCGTGGCTCGGCGGGACAGGCGCGGGCAGTCGGCGTACCGCGGCCTCGGCGAGGAAAAGCACGGCCTCGTCCGGCTCCGGTCCCTCCTGCTCCGCGGGCACTGCGTCGGCCGTGAGCCGCTCCGCCGCGTGCACGACCGCGAGCGGCACGCCCTCCGACTCGACCTCCACCAGCGGCACCGCGCCGAGCGCGGCCAGGACCAGCTGCTCGGCATCGGCCCGGAGCGTGACGTCCCACTCGAGCGCGCGCACGACTGCCGGCAGGTCCTCGCCGTCCTCGCCGAGCTCGTCCAGGAGCTCCACCCAGGTGTCGGGCTCGGTGTCCCTGAGCGACGCAGCGGCCAGGACGGCCGTGTCGAGGGCGAAGCGGTCCAGGACCTGCGCGTCGAGCCGGTCGGCGTGCACGCCTCCCTCACGGGTCAGCGCGTTGAGCGCGTCCTGGAAGCTGCCGGCCCGGGCGTCTCCGAGGGCGAACCGCCCGGCACCTTCCGTGCTCAGCGGCTGACCGGCCTCGGCCCGGTCACCGAGGGTCGAGCCGCTCGGCACCACCCGGCCGTCGCGGCGCACGTAGTGGGTGGTGTCCGACAGGCCGACGCTCCACGCGCAGGTCTCACGGACCAGGTCCCGCGCGCGCTCGCGCAGCACCTCCCGGGCGCGCAGCCCGAGCTCGGCGACGTCCAGCACAGCACCACTGTGCCCGGGCCTGGAGGCGGCCAGTCCGCCGGCCTACGCGCTCGGGGCCGCCAGGCACGCCCTCAGGTCCGCGAGCACCGGCGCGTCCGCTGGGATCCACGGCACCTCGTCGAGCTCGTCGGGCCCGAGCCAGCGCAGGGCGTCGTGCTCGTGCGCGACCGGCTCTGTCTCGGCCTCGGTCAGGGAGCACAGGTGCACGCGCATCACCGCCGTACCGCCGAGGTCGAGCTCGGGACCGACGCGAGGCCCGACGCGCACGGCCACGCCGAGCTCCTCGACCAGCTCCCGCTCGAGCGCCTGCTCGTCGCTCTCGCCCGGCTCGACCTTGCCACCGGGGAACTCCCAGAGGCCGGCCAGGTGGGCCGGACCGGTCCGGCGGCAGGCGAGGACCCGGCCGTCGCGGACGATCGCCGCACCCACCACCTGGACCAGCACCAGCGCCCCCTCGAGCGGTTAGACGACGTACGACGACGGGCATGACCTTGCCATGGCCACCAAGCTGAGCTCAGACCTGCTGGACGACACGCTGCGGTCGCTGCCGGGCTGGCAGGGTGACACCGGGCAGATCTGGCGGGAGATCCACCTCGACCGGGGCACCGTGCAGGAGCTGCGACGCCAGATCGAGGTCTCCGCGACCACCATGGAGCACCCGGTCCAGGTGGACGAGGCCCCGGACGGGTGTCGCGTCGTGCTGAGCACGCCGGAGGAGGGCGGTGTCACGGAGCTCGACATCGTGCTGGCGTCCCGGATCAGCGACGTGGCGCACCGGCTGCAACCGGTGGAGCCTGGTGTCACCGCCGTCCGCCAGGACGACGTCGACGTCGTGGTCGGGAACGAGCCGACCAGCGGCCAGGCCGAGCAGACGGACAACGTGCCCGTCAGGTTCTGACCGGGCCGGGCGCTACCGAGCGCCGACCGCCACCCAGTCCCGCGCCGTCGGGCCGGTGTAGACCTGGCGCGGCCGCCCGATCTTGGTCTGCGGGTCGTTGATCATCTCGCGCCACTGGGCGATCCAGCCGGGCAGCCGGCCGAGCGCGAAGAGCACCGTGAACATCTCCGTCGGGAAGCCGAGCGCCTTGTAGATCACGCCGGTGTAGAAGTCGACGTTCGGGTAGAGCTTGCGCTGCACGAAGTACTCGTCGTCGAGCGCGACCTCCTCGAGCTGCATGGCCAGGTCCAGCAGCGGGTCGGCCACGTCGAGCGACGCGAGCACGTCCTTCGCCACCTTCTTCACGATGGCCGCCCGGGGGTCCCAGTTCTTGTAGACCCGGTGGCCGAAGCCCATGAGCTTGACGCCGGGCTCCTTGTCCTTGACGCGCTGCACGAACCGCGCGACGTCGCCGCCGTCGGACTGGATGCCCTCGAGCATCTCGAGCACGGCCTGGTTCGCGCCGCCGTGGAGCGGGCCGAACAGCGCGGAGACGCCGGCCGCGATGGAGACGAAGAGGTTGGCGTTGCTCGAGCCGACCATCCGCACGGTGGAGGTGGAGCAGTTCTGCTCGTGGTCCGCGTGCAGGAGGAAGAGCAGGTTGAGCGCCTTGGAGGCGACCGGGTTGACGACGTAGTCCTCAGCGGGGACGCCGAAGGTCATGCGCAGGAAGTTGTCGACGTAGCCGAGGTTGTTGTCCGGGTACAGGAACGGCTGCCCCACCGACTTCTTGTGGGCGTAGGCCGCGATCGTCGGCATCTTGGCCATCAGCCGGATCGTCGACTGCTCGACGTGCTCGGGGTCGAACGGGTCGAGGCTGTCCTGGTAGAAGGTCGAGAGCGCGCTCACGGCGCTCGACAGGACGGCCATCGGGTGGGCGTCGGTCGGGAAGCCGTTGAAGAAGTTGCGGAAGTCCTCGTGCAGCATCGTGTGCCGCCGGATCTTCGACTTGAACTCGGTCAGCTCGGGCTCCGTGGGGAGCTCGCCGTAGATGAGCAGCCACGCCACCTCGAGGAAGCTGGCCTGCTCCGCGAGCTGCTCGATCGGGTAGCCGCGGTAGCGCAGGATCCCCGCATCGCCGTCGATGTAGGTGATGGCGCTCTGGCACGAGGCCGTGTTGACGAAGCCGGGGTCCAGGGTCACCTGGCCGGTCGTGGTCAGCAGCCTGCTGATGTCCAGACCCGCGGGCACCTCGGTGCCCGTCACCGTCGGGAGCTCGAATACGCCGCTCGGGGTCTCCAGCTTGGCGCTGCTCACTCTTCCTCCAGCCTGAGTGGTGTGGGTCCCATTCTCACCGATGGCCCGGCCGGTGCCGTGGGCACCCCAGGCACACCGCCGGCTCAGGGGACCAGCAACGCGCGGGCGTGCTCGCCGAGCCGCCCCAGGCCCAGAGCGCGGCAGGTGCCGACAGCCTCGTCGAGGAGCTGCCGGGCGAGCGGGCGGTCCTGCGGGTCGCCCTTGCGGAGCAGCGACTCGGCGAGCCGCACCTGCGCCTCCGCGGCCCAGGGCGGGCACCGTGCCTCGCGCGCCTGGAGGACGGCCTGCTGGAAGAGCCGCTCGGCCTCGTCCCAGCGCTGCCGCAGCGCGGCCAGCACCGCCAGCGTGGTGTCCACCGGCCCGAGGCAGGTGGACGCCCAGTCGGCGAACCAGCGGCCGGAGCTGCGCGCCAGCTGCGCCTGGACGAGGGCTCCGAGCTCGACGTCCTCGAGCATCGCAGCGCACCGCGCCAGCGCCCACATCGCCGTGCCCCACTCCGTGGTGCGCGGCATCTCCACGAGGCCGTCCTCGGCCAGCTCGTCGAGCAGCGTGCGGGCGGCCTGCAGGTCACCGCCCTCGGCCAGGGCGTAGGCGAGGAAGCAGGTGAGCACCGGCATGTGGGGGTGCAGGACGCGGTACTCCTGGAGCACCGGGGCGAACTGGCCGACCGGGGCGCGAAGGAGCTGCTGCGCCAGCAGCTGCCCGCCGACCACGAGCTGCGCCGTGTCAGGTTCGCCGCCCTGCTGCAGCGCTCGCTCGAGCGCCTCCCCGTTGAGCCGCTCCGCCTCGGCGAAGCTGCCCCGCAGCCAGGCCTGTCGCGAGGCCCCGCTCAGCGCCCACGCCCGCAGCGCCGGCACGGGGAGCCGGTCTGCCAGCCGCGTTGCGGCCTCGAGCTCGCAGGCGGCCTCCTGCATCCGGCCGGCCTCGACGAAGGCCAGCTCCCGGAGCATGTGTGCGAGGTACTCCGCCTCGACGTCGCCGACCTCGGCCGCGAGGTCGACGAGGTCGCGGGTGGACGCCAGCCGCTCCTCGACGGGCAGGTCCGGGCCGACCCGGCACAGCTCCTGGGAGTAGCGAGCCGCGAGCAGCACGCGGCGGTCGCCGAGCCGGCCTGCCATGGCGACCGCCTCCGCCGCGAGCGACGAGCGGGCCGACTGCTCGGGCGTGAACGCCAGCTCCTCCGCCAGCCTGGCGAAGAGCCTCACCCGCAGCGCCGAGTCGCCCTGCGGCAGCGCGGCGAGCGCCTCTTCCAGCAGCGAGATCTGCTGCAGGTCGTAGCGGACCCCGCGGTGCAGGCCCCCCGAGCCCTCCCCGTGCCCCAGCGCTGCCTCGGCGAGCAGCGTGGGGTCTCCCTCCGCTCGGGCCAGCCGCGCCGCTTCGAGGAACGCCTCGCGGGCCGCCACGCTGTCCCCGCTCGCCCGCCGCTCGGCGCCGCGCTCGAGCATGGCGAGGGCGGAGCCGGCGGACCCGGCGGGCAAGGTCACCGCCTCCCCACGGCGTCCACGCCGCTGCTCTCCTGACCCGACAGCACGGCGATGCGCGCCATCAAGTCGTCCGTCCACGACCTCAGCTCCTCGGCCGACGGCTCGCGGCCGGCCGGGCACACCGGCGGCATGGGCTCGCCGAAGCGCACGGCGATGCGGCGGGGCCGCGGTACCCGGGCCCCGGGCGGGCAGACGTCGAAGACGCCCACCGTGGCGCACGGGACGACGGGCGCACCCGACGCGGCGGCCATCCTCGCGACCCCCGTGCGACCACGGTTGAGGCGGCCGTCGCGGGTGCGGGTGCCCTCCGGGAAGACGCCCACCAGGCGACCCTCCCCGAGCAGCCGCGTGGCCGTGCGCAGCGCGCCGGCGGCCGCGCCCGCCCCCGCCCGGTCGACCGGCACCTGGCCGGTGGTGGTGAAGAAGTAGGCCTGCGCACGACCGCGAACACCGCCGCGGGTGAAGTACTCCAGCTTGGCGAGGAAGGAGATGCGACGGAAGCGCACGACGAGCGGGAGAAGGAGCCAGTCCAGGTACGACGTGTGGTTGCACGCGAGCAGCGCGCCACCCCGCCGAGGAACGTGATGGATCCCCTCCACCGTCGGCCGGAAGGCCGCTGCCATGACCGGTGTCAGCAGCAGCTTGAAGACCCAGTAGAGGTAGCCGGAGCGCAGCACGGGCGCCTCGGCCACCTCCTCGACCGGCGGGGCGACCTGCTCGGGGACGGACATGGGGGGCGATGCTCCTGTCGTGCTGCACGGCGCGCCTTGCTCCGGGGGTGCCGACAGCATGGACCCTGGGGGCGCTCCCTGTCAGACCCGCCGGGCTCTAGCCTGCGGGCAGGGGACGCGCCGAGGACGGCACCGAGGAGGGGGCGTGGCAACCAGGCTGGTGGCGATCGGCGACAGCACCGTGGAGGGGCTGGAGGACCCGCGTCCGGACGGCAGCTACCGCGGCTGGGCGGACCGGTTCGCGGAGCACCTCGCGGGACGCGACCCAGGGCTGCGCTACGCGAACCTGGCGGTGCGCGGTCAGACGGTGCGCCAGGTGCGCGACACGCAGCTGGCGTCGGCCCTCGCGCTCCAGCCCGACGTCGCGGTCGTGGTCGCGGGGGTCAACGACCTGCTCCGCCCCCGCCTCGACCGGCGTGCCCTGCGGGAGGACCTGCTCCACCTGCACCGGGCGCTGGCTGGCGGCGGCGCCCGGGTCCTCACCTTCACGATGCCCGACATGGCGCAGGTGGCGCCGATGGCGGTGGCCCTCCGTGGCCGGCTTGGGTTCCTCAACGAGGTGACCCGCGAGACGGCGGTCGCCTGCGGCTCCACGGTGGTGGACCTCGCCGCCGCGGCGGCGGCGGCCCACCCGGCGCTGTGGCACGACGACCGGTTGCACGCCAACACCGAGGGTCACCGCCGGATCGCGCTGGCACTCACGGAGGCCATGGGCTGGGACGTCGAGGACTGGCGCAGCCCGCTGCCCGTCCTGCCCCGGCGACCTGGGCACCACGTCGTGCGTGCCGAGCTGGCATGGGCGCGCGGGCACCTGCTTCCGTGGGCGTGGCGCCACCTCCGAGGGAGGTCGTCGGCGGACGAGCACAGCTGCAAGCAACCCGAGCTGCTGCCCGTGCGGGAGCCCCCCGCTGGCATGGAGCACACGTGACGAGGACGACCGGTCGCTACGCGCGACTGCAGCGGCTCAACGTCGCCGTCGGGGTGGTGCTGCTCGGGCAAGCCGTCTTCATGCTCCTGACCACGAACGACCTGTCCCTGCCGGTCACCGCGGCCTGGCTCGACGACGATCCCGTCGTCGCGCGTCGACCTGTGCCGGAAGACGTGTTCACCGTGCCGATCGGGGCCACGGTCGCGATCTTCCTGCTGCTGGCCGCCGTCGACCACCTCCTCGTCGCGGCGCCCGGTGCCCGCCCCTGGTACGAGCGGCACCTCGAACGCGGCGTGAACTACGCGCGGTGGCTCGAGTACTCCGTGAGCGCGTCGGTGATGCTCGTCCTCATCGGCCTGTTCGTCGGCATCCGCGATCTGGCGGCCGTGGTCGCGCTGTTCGCGGCGAACACCGCCATGATCCTCTTCGGCCTGCTCATGGAGCGGCACCAGCGACCGGGGCAAGCGGACTGGAGTGCGTTCTGGTTCGGCTCCCTGGTGGGGGCTGTGCCGTGGCTGCTGATCGGCGCGTACGCGCTGCAGCCGCCGACCGTGCCCGGCTTCGTCTACGCCGTGGTGGTCCTGCAGCTGCTGCTCTTCTTCAGCTTCGCGGCGAACATGGCGCTGCAGTACGCCAGGGTCGGACCGTGGCAGGACTACCTGCACGGGGAGGTCACCTACCTCGTGCTGAGCCTCACCGCCAAGTCGCTCCTGGCGTGGCTCGTGTACGCGAACGTGCTGCGTACGTGACCGCACGTGACGTCGCCTTCCAGGCAGACCTCTGGGAGCACGCCGGCGAGGGCGGGTGGCACTTCGTCACCCTGCCCGTGTCCGTCGCCGAGGACCTCCGCGACCGAGCGGCGCACGTGGCTCGCGGCTTCGGGTCCTTGCGGGTGCGGGCAACCGTGGGCGGGACGACGTGGGCGACGTCGGTGTTCCCGTCAGCGGCAGACCGCTCCTACGTCCTTCCGGTGAAGAAGCAGGTACGACGGGCGGAAGGCCTCACCGCAGGCGATCGGGTCCGGGTGCTCCTGGAGCTGCTCGACCTGTGAGTGTGGCGAGTCGCACAAGCAGCGTCTCGTGTGTTTCTGGCAAGGTGGTCCGGCATGCGCGCCAAAGGCGCGCGGTCCCGGCAAACCCGACCCCCCGTAGGAGACCGCCGGATGCGTCCACACCTGTCGATCCGCCATGCAGCGACCCTCCTGAGCCTCCTCCTCACCCTCCCCCTGGCACTCCTGACCGTTCCAGGGCGCCAACAGCCGCAGGTCCGCGCCGAGGTCGAGCCGGTGCTCGACCGGGTGCAAGTCCTCCGTGACCCGCCGCCGTCGGTGACCCCGCAGCGGCACGCGCCCACGCCGCGGGCCAAGGCGAGGCGCATCACGCGCAGCCACCGAACCGCTACGCCCCTCCCGAGCAGGACCCGCGAGGCGGCTCCCGTCCCGGTGCGCACCCGCACGGCCGCGGCTGCCCCTCGACCGCGCCGCACCACCGCGACGGCGAGCCCTACCCGGACGGCGACTCGCGCGGCGGCCTACCCCTACGCCGGCGACACGACCGGGGGCAGCGACCCGTGGGGCTTCACGAAGCGCCAGTGCGTCAGCTACGTCGCCTGGCGGCTCGACCAGGTGGGCCGCCGGATCCACGCCCGCCAGGGATGGGGCGACGCGCGGTCCTGGGACGAGACCGCCCGCAGCAAGGGCCGGACCGTGACGACCCGTCCTTCCTTGGGAGCCGTCGCGCAGTGGAACGCCGGCGAGCGGAGCGCGTTCTACTCGTCCGGCTCACCCACGGGCACCTTCGTTGCCGGCTCTCAGGGGCACGTCGGCTGGGTCACGAAGGTCTACGCCGACGGCTCTGTCCACGTGGCGCAGTACAACGGCACCGCGAGCCGGAGCTACTCCACGATGCGGGTCAAGGCACCGCGCTTCCTCCGCCTGTAGCCCTCTAGCCCGTCGCCTTCACCTCGGCGCTGACGAAGATGTCCAGCAACTCGGCCACCGTGTGCTCGGACAGAGCCGGGTGGCGGAAGGGCCGGTCGGGGTCGAGCGTGTAGTGGGTGCGCCGTCCCACGCGGTGGCGCAGCAGGTAGCCAGCCTCCTCGAGGTCGCGCAGGATGCTGAGCGCCTGCCGGTTGGTGATGCCGACCCGGCTCGCGATGTCGTCCACCCGGGCGTCCGGGCTCTCCGCGACAGCCAACAGCACATGCGCGTGGTTGGTGAGGAACATCCAGCCCCTCGGCCTCGGTCGGATGTCGGCGTCCACTGGTTCCTTGCCCCCTGTTCACCTCACGTCCGCCGTCGCGCGCCCACTGCGCAGGCTCGCGAGCACGGACACCGTCACGCACATGGCGATCACCAGCAACGACACCGCGATGGGGATCTTCACCACGTCGAGCAGGAGCATCTTGACACCGACGAACACCAGAATTGCGGAAAGGCCGCTTTTCAGGTGGAAGAACCGGTGCATGGCGTCCGCAAGCAGGAAGTACAGCGCCCGCAGCCCGAGGATGGCGAAGGCGTTCGAGGTGAAGACGAGGAAGGGCTCGTCCGTGACGGCGAAGATCGCGGGGATCGAGTCCACGGCGAAGACCACGTCGGTCGTCTCCACCATGAGCAGCACGAAGAACAGCGGAGTGGCCACCCATCGGCCGCCCTCGCGCACCCAGAACCGCTGGCCGTGGAGCACCGGCGTCGAGGGCACGACCCGCCGGGCGAGCCGGAGCACCCGGCTGCGGTCGAGGTCGAGGTGCTCGTCGCGGTGGCGGTACATCCGGACGCCGGTGAGCACGAGGAAGGCACCAAAGACGTAGAGGACCCAGTGGAAGCGCTCGAGCAGGGCCGCACCGCCGAGGATCATCACGCCACGCAGGACAAGGGCGCTGAGGACGCCGAGGAACAGCACTCGGTGCTGCAGCTCGCGGGGCACCGCGAAGTAGCTGAAGATCAGTGCGAAGACGAAGACGTTGTCGACGGCCAGGCTCTTCTCGATGACGTAGCCGGCGAAGTACTCGCCGCCGGCCGGGCCGCCCCAGACCCACCAGACGACGGCGCCGAACGAGATGCCGAGCGCCACCCAGACGGCGCTCCACGCCAGCGCTTCACGGCCGGAGACGACGTGCTCGTGGCGGTGCGCCAGCAGGTCCACGGCCAACATGGCGAGGATGACGCCCAGGACAGCGGCCCAGCCCCAGAAGGGAACGTCCACAGAAGGATCTCCGATCACGATGACGGATCGGAGGTCTCCCCCGGCGTCCCGCAGGACGCCCACCCCGCCGGGCCTGCTCGGCCGGACTGACGACGGGGCGCGGGCGGGGTACTCCCCTCCAGCTGCTTACCTGACAAGTGCAGCACGGTTCATGCATGGCGGTCAAGGCGAAGTGCCCGGTCGCCCTCGAGGTACGACGACGCCGGGCCTGAGGCTGCCGGCGCTACGGCTGCCACCGGGGCTGGTGGCTGCGCAGCACGTCGCCCTGGACCTCCTTGACCCGCGCATGCCCGCACGCCTCGCAGGACGGCGTGCGGCGGCGCTGGCGGTTGCTGGGCCGGCGGGCGTGTCGCGCCGTGCGCGCCTGGAGCCGGATGCTCGTGATGCGCATGGCGACCTCTTCTCACCTTGGTTTCACCCCCTGCCTACCGCCGCCGCAGGCGCCGTACCAGAGGCGTAGGACCTCACTCACGTCTTGACGGCCCTCCCCTGAGCGGGTAGCGAACGAGGTCTAGCCGCGACGAGCAGGAGGCCGCACGTGACTGACCCTGGCGTGACCGACAGCAGCGTGACGCAGAGCACCAGCGAGAGCGAGAACCCGGCGATCCCTGCGCCGACCCCCCAGCCGCACCGGCCGAGGAGCAACAAGGACTGGTGGCCGAACCAGCTCGACCTCAACGTGCTCCACCAGCACTCCGAGCGCGGCAACCCGATGGAGCCGGACTACGACTACGCGGCTGAGTTCGCCACGCTGGACCTCGACGCCCTCAAGCAGGACGTCATCCAGGTGATGCGCTCGTCGCAGGACTGGTGGCCTGCGGACTGGGGCCACTACGGGCCGCTGTTCATCCGGATGACCTGGCACGCTGCGGGCACCTACCGGATCGCCGACGGCCGGGGCGGTGGCGGGAGCGGCTTGCAGCGCTTCGCCCCGCTCAACAGCTGGCCGGACAACGCGAACCTCGACAAGGCTCGCCGCCTCCTGTGGCCGGTGAAGCAGAAGCACGGACGCAAGATCTCGTGGGCCGACTTGATCGTCTACGCCGGCAACGTGGCCCTGGAGGACATGGGCTTCCAGACATTTGGCTTCGGCTTCGGGCGCGAGGACGTCTACGAGCCGGACGAGGTCTTCTGGGGTCCGGAGGACACCTGGCTGGGCGACGAGCGCTACAGCGGTGAGCGCGAGCTGTCGAACCCGCTGGGCGCGGTGCAGATGGGGCTCATCTACGTGAACCCGGAGGGCCCGAACGGCAACCCGGACCCGCTGGCGGCGGCACGCGACATCCGCGACACGTTCGCCCGGATGGCCATGAACGACGAGGAGACCGTGGCGCTGATCGTGGGCGGCCACACCTTCGGCAAGTGCCACGGCGCCGGTGACGCCGCGCTGGTGGGGCCGGAGCCGGAGGGCTGCCCGGTCGAGCACGGCGGCCTGGGCTGGCTCAGCTCGCACGGCACCGGCAAGGGCGGCGACACCATCACCAGCGGTCTCGAGGGCGCCTGGACGAACAACCCCACGCAGTGGGACAACGGCTTCCTCGAGAACCTGTTCGGCTTCGACTGGGAGCTCACGACGAGCCCCGCGGGCGCGAAGCAGTGGCGCCCCACCGACCAGTCGGCCTGGCAGAACGTGCCCGACGCCCACGACCCGGCCCGCCGCAACCCGCCGATGATGGCGACGACCGACCTGGCCCTGAAGATGGACCCGGTCTACGAACCGATCTCCCGGCGGTTCTTCGAGCACCCGGACCAGCTCGCCGACGCGTTCGCTCGCGCCTGGTACAAGCTGCTCCACCGCGACATGGGCCCCGTCACCCGCTACCTCGGGCCGTGGGTGCCCGAGCCGCAGCTGTGGCAGGACCCGGTGCCGCCGGTCGACCACGACCTGGTCGGCCCTGAGGAGATCGCCTCGCTCAAGGCCGCACTGCTGGCGTCAGGGCTGACCGGCGCGCAGCTGGTGTCCACCGCCTGGGCCGCAGCCGCGAGCTTCCGCGGCACGGACAAGCGCGGCGGCGCCAACGGCGCCCGGATCCGGCTGGCGCCACAGAAGGACTGGGCCGTGAACGAGCCCGCCGAGCTCGCGAAGGCGCTGCAGGCGCTCGAGCGGGTGCAGCAGGACTTCAACGCGTCGCGTTCCGACGGCAAGCGGGTGTCGCTCGCCGACCTGCTCGTGCTCGGCGGCTGCGCCGCTGTCGAGCGGGCGGCCAAGGACGCCGGGTACGACGTCGCCGTGCCCTTCACCCCGGGGCGCACCGACGCGTCGCAGGAGCAGACCGACACCGACTCCTTCGCGGTCCTGGAGCCGACGTCGGACGGCTTCCGCAACTACCTGCAGCCCGGGGAGAAGCTGCCGCCGGAGCAGCGCCTGCTCGACCGCGCGAACCTGCTCACCCTGACCGCGCCGGAGATGACCGTCCTCGTCGGCGGCCTGCGCGCCCTGGGGGCGAACCACGGCGGCTCGACGCTCGGCGTGCTCACCGACCGGCCCGGCGCGCTGACCAACGACTTCTTCGCCAACCTGCTCGACATGGCGACGGAGTGGCCGGTCGCCCCCGAAGGGGAGCACGTCTACGAGGGCCGCGACCGGGCCTCGGGCGAGATGCGCTGGACGGCGACCGCGGTCGACCTGGTCTTCGCCTCCAACTCCCAGCTGCGGGCGCTCGCCGAGGTCTACGGCGCCGACGACGCGAAGGAGAAGTTCGTGCGCGACTTCGTGGCGGCGTGGGACAAGGTCATGACGCTCGACCGGTTCGACCTGCGCTGATCGCGGCGGTCGTCGCGCCCGTCGCGGCGACCAGGTCGGCGGGGGCCAGGCCGAGGTCTGCCCCCCGCCGGCCCGCCGAGACGTAGACGACCTGGTGCGCGAGCGCCGAGGCGTCCACGACGGTCGGCAGGGCACGGCGCTGCCCGACCGGCGAGATGCCGCCCACGACGTAGCCGGTGACCCGCTCCGCGTCGGCGGGGTCTGCCATCACCGCGCGCTTGCCCCCGACCGCTGCCGCGAGCGCCTTCAGGTCGAGCTGCCCGTCGACGGGCACGACGGCGACGACGAGCCGGCCGTCCACCTCGGCGAGCAGCGTCTTGAGCACCATGGCCGGGTCGAGGCCCAGGGCCGTCGCGGCCTCCTCGCCGTAGGAGCGGGCGCCCGCGTCGTGCTCGTAGGTGTGGACGGTGAAGGCGACCCCCGCCTTGGTGAGGGCCGCCGTCGCCGGCGTACCGACG
>Ga0190269_10000337_pt1 | contig 25004 bp, 21 predicted proteins | sample Popmic249IS_FD_133749 | JGI IMG/M metagenome (GOLD analysis project Ga0190269, IMG submission 133749) | Populus adjacent soil microbial communities from riparian zone of Blue River, Arizona, USA - 249 IS | ecosystem: Environmental > Terrestrial > Soil > Riparian zone | place: USA: Arizona... | reverse complement strand
GTCGTCGCGCCAGCGGACGAACTGGGTGGTGTGCCGGAATCGGGTCCCCTCCATGTGGTCGTACGCCACTTCGACGACGAGCTCGGGCCGCAGCGGCTGCCAGGACAGGTCCTTCTTACCGGTCCACCGGCTGGGCGCTCCTGGCATGCGGGTGGGATCGGTTCCCGGCGCCGGCTGGGCCCCCGGGGCCGGTGCGGTCTGCGCGGCCCAGGCCGCCCACGGGTGCTCGCTCAGATCCGACAGCCGGTACGGTTCCAGCTCCTCGAGCAGCTCCTGGCGGCGTTTGGCCGTGAAGGACGCCGACACTCCCACGTGGTGCAGGTGACCGTCGTCGTCGTACAGGCCGAGCAGCAGCGAGCCGACGATCGGGCCGGACTTGTGCCAGCGGAATCCCGCCACGACGCAGTCGGCGGTGCGGGCGTGCTTGACCTTGCGCATCGTCCGCTTGCCCGGCTCGTAGGGACCGTCGGCGGCCTTGCAGATCAGACCGTCGAGGCCCGCGCCCTCGAACTGCTCGAACCACGAGCGGGCGACCTCCGGGTCGGTGGTGACGGGGGTGAGGTGGGTACGGGGGCCCGCCGGGCCGCCGTCGGCGGGGAACAGACCGGCCAGCCGGGTCCGGCGGCGCGCGTACCCGATCTCGACCAGCGACTCGTCGCCGAGCGCGAGCAGGTCGAACGCGATGAAGTGGGCCGGTGTCTGCTCGGCGAGCAGGTTGATCCGGGAGGCCGCCGGGTGGATGCGCTGAGCCAGCGCGTCGAAGTCGAGCCGGTCGTCGACGATCACGACCAGCTCGCCGTCGACCACGCACCGCTCGGGCAGGGCCGTGCGCACCTCCTCGACGACCTCGGGGAAGTAGCGCTGCAGCTCCTTGCCGCCGCGGCTGCCGAGCACGACCCGATCGCCCTCCCGGAAGATCAGGCAGCGGAAGCCGTCGAACTTCGGCTCGTAGTGCAGGCCGTCGTCGGCCGGGATGCCCTTGACCGGGCTCGCCAGCATCGGTTCGACCGGCGGCGGCACGGGCAGCGACCAGGGCTGCTCCGCGACTTCTTCCGCTGCCTCGTCCGGTTTGTCCTCACCCGCGGCGCGTGGACTCATGGCGGTCAGTACAGCAGAGACGGGCGACAATAACGCAGCAACAGCACACCCGCGTCCTCGACGACGTGCGCCAGAGCCAGCTCCCGCGGCACCGCCGCGGGAGCTGGACCGGCGCTGATGCGGCCGGAACCCCCGCCGACCAGCTGGGGGCTCACCGTCAAGCAGATCTCGTCGACGCTGTCCGCCGCGATCAAGCTGCCGAACAGGCGCGGGCCACCCTCGCACAGCAGCTGGCTCAGCCCACGTTCGTGCAGCGCCGCCCGAGCGGCGACGAGGTCGACCCCGCCGCCCGGCTCGCCGACGACGAGGACATCGGCCACCTCCGCCAGCGCACGGCGCCGGTCGGTCGGTGCGTCCGGCCCGGTGACGACGACGGGACGCACCGGAGCCTCGGCCAACGACGCGTGCCCGGGATCGATCGAGAGCGAGCCGGAGACCACGACCAGCGTCGGAGTGGGCGCCAGGCCGGCCGCGACCCGCCGGGCGCGGCGATCGGCGTCCAGAGTGACCGGGCCGTAGTCCTCGGCCAGCACCGTGCCCGCGGCGACGACCAGCCCGTCGCACCAGCGGCGGAGGAGCTTGAACACGCGGTTGTCCGCGGGGCTCTGCAGCCCGCCGGAGAGCCCGTCGACGCTGACCGCGCCGTCCACGCTGGCCACGAAGTTCATCCGCAGCCGCGGCACGCCGCGGTCGGTCGCGTAGAGCCGGTCGAGGGCGACGTCGTCCAGCTCGGCGCCGCCGGAGACGGGATCGCCGGGAGTAGGGCCGCCGGGGGTGGGGTGGAGCAGGCGCATGCGCCCATCCCACCACCGCACCGGTGCCCGCGCAGCACGGCCGGGCCCCCGGGTGCACCCCTCCGCTGTGCGGGACGTCATCGCGGACGGCGGTGGGCCGGGCCCGGCCGCGACCGTAGGCTCGTACCGTGTCCGAGCCCGCAGCCGACGTCCGTCCCCGCCGCCTCTCCGACCGGCAGCCGCAGGTCGCCCCGGCGCGGCTCGTCGCCGAGCTGGTGCCGCCGCCCCGCTTCGCCGCGGCTCGCTTCGAGACCTACCGGCCGGATCCGAACGAGCCGTCCCAGTCCGCTGCGCTGGACGCGGTCCGGGGCTTCGCCGAGCGGCTCTCGGCCCCACCGCCCCGCAAGAGCCTGTTCCGGCGGGCGGCGCCGAGCGTGCCGGGGCGGCCGGGCATCTACCTCGACGGCGGCTTCGGCGTCGGGAAGACCCACCTGCTGACCTCGCTCTGGCACGCGGCGCCGAAACCGGCGGGGTACGGCACGTTCGTCGAGCTCACGCACCTCGTCGGTGCGCTGGGGTTCGCCGGGACCGTGGACGCGCTCGGCTCCCTCCGGCTGCTCTGCGTGGACGAGTTCGAGCTGGACGACCCGGGCGACACCGTGCTCGTGTCGTCCTTGCCCACCCGCCTGGTCGAGCGGGGCGTGGCGCTGGCCGCGACGTCGAACACGCTGCCCGACAAGCTCGGCGAGGGCCGGTTCGCCGCCGACGACTTCCTCCGGGAGATCCAGGCGCTCTCCGCGCAGTTCGACGCGATCCGCGTGGACGGCCCGGACTACCGGCACCGGGACGCCGTCGAGTCGCCGGAGCCGCTCGCCGAGGACGTGGTGCGGGAGCGGGCCGCAGCCCACCCGGCCACGACCGCCGACGACTGGCCGACGCTGCTCGCGCACCTGGCGAGCCTGCACCCGTCCCGGTACGGCGCGCTGCTCGACGGCGTCGAGGCGGTGGGGCTGACCGGTCTGACACCGGTGCCCGACCAGAACACCGCGCTGCGGGTGGTAGTCCTGGTCGACCGGCTCTACGACCGCAGCCTCCCGGTCTTCGCGGCCGGCTGCCCGGTCGACGAGATCTTCACTCCTGAGATGCTCGCCGGTGGCTACCGCAAGAAGTACCTGCGCGCGATCTCACGGTTGACCGCGCTGGCGCGGGAAGGGCGCACACTGGCGGGGTGATCTGCCCGGCTTGTCGCGAAGGCCGTCATGCGGAGTGCCGCGGCGGCACCTGGTGCTGCTGTCAGCACCGCCCACCCCGACCACCGCAGCGCCCGAACGGCCCCACTACGGAATGAACGCCACTTTCGTTCGTGACGGTCTATACTAAATTGTCGCGAATGGGCTTTTCCGGCACGGAGGGGTGGTACCACCTGCGTATGACCTCAACGGCGCGCAGTCTCCGAGCCGGCTTCGGCGCGCTCGTGGGCCTCCTCCTGCTCCTCGGCGGAGCCCGCCTGGCCGTCGGTCAGCTCGTCGCGCTGCGGGTCGAGCCGCGCGTCGAGCGCGCGACGGACGCCGCGCAGGCCAACGTCGCCCTGCTCCAGGCGCTCACCGACGCCGAGTCCGGTCTCCGCGGCTACCAGCTGACCGGCGATCCCTCGTTCCTCGAGCCGTACCGCAGCGGACTGGCCCGTTACGCCACCGCTCGCGCCACCGTCCGCGGTGCCGCCGGTACCGAGCCGCTCCGCTCGCTGGTCGCGGCCGAGATCCGCGCGGCCGACGCCTGGCTGGCCTCGACGATGCCGCTGGCCGATGCCGCGCCGGGATCCGCTGACCCCCGTGCGGCCTCGGCCGTCGCCCGGGATCGCACGTCGTTCGACCGGTTGCGGTCCGCGAACGGCCGCGTCACGGCCGAGTTCGACGCCGCGCGCAGCGCGTCGCGTGACCTGGCCCGGACTATCACGCTCGTCGCCGACGTGCTCACCGCGCTCGCCCTGCTGCTGGCCGCCGTGTTCGCGCTCGTCCTCGGCCGCCGCACCCGACGGCTCGTGGCCGCCCCCTTCGAGCAGGTGCGGACGGTGCTCTCCCGGCTCCGCGGTGGGGATCGCTCCGCCCGCGGCGACCTCACCGGCTCACCGCGGGCGTGCGACGTCGTCCCGGCCCTCAACGAGCTGGCCGACGATCCGGAGCAGCTGCGCTCGTCGGAGTCCGGCCGGGCCGTGATCCGGCGACAGGCCCTCGACCTGGGTGCGGAGGTCCGGGCGTCACTCGACCCGGACGCGATCCTGGACGGCGTCGTCGCCGGGCTCGGCGGCCTGCTCCACGTCGACCACGTGTACGTCCGGCTGGCCGACGGGGGGCGGCCGGGTACGGTCGACCGGCTGTGGAGCCGACCCGGCCGGGCGCAGCTGCCGATCGAGGCGCTCCGCACCGTCACGACCGCGACCCCCTGGCCCGGCCGGACCGTCCACGCCGAGCGGACGACGTCGGCCGGCCGGACGGGGGCGGGCTGGTCACTCGCGGCGGACGTGCTCGCGGTCGGCGACGCCCGGGCGTGCCTGCTCACCGGCTTCACCGTCGACGCGGACGTGTCCGGCCTGCTGGTGCTGGTCCGCACCGAGCCGGGGCCGGCGTGGACCGACGACGACCGCGCGCTGATCGAGGCCGTCGCGGCCGACACCGGCCGGGGCCTGCACGTGGCGCAGGTGTACGAGCACCAGCGTGAGCTGGCCGAGCGCTTCCAGGACCTGGACCGGCAGAAGACCGACTTCATCTCGACCGTCTCGCACGAGCTGCGGACGCCGCTCACCAGCATCCTGGGCTACCTGGAGATCCTGCTCTCCGGGGATCAGGGTGATCTCACCGAGGCGCAGGACCGCAGCCTGCGAGTGGTCGAGCGCAACGCCGAGCGGCTGCGCGAGCTGGTCGGCGATCTGCTGACGCTCTCCCGGATCGGGTCCGGAAACCTCGAGATGACCGCCACCCGGGTCCAGATCGCGACGCTGGTCGACGGCGTGCGCAAGGAGTTCGCGCCGGTGGCGGCCGGGGCGGGGCTGACTCTGTCCGGCGACGCCGACGACGACCTCGCGGTGATCGGCGACGCCAGGCAGCTCGAGCGGGTGCTGCTCGACGTCGTCGGCAACGCGGTGAAGTTCACGCCGGCCGGCGGGTCGGTGCGGGTGACCGCCAGGGCCGAACGGATCGACCGCGCCGATCGGGGCGAGCCGGGGGACCGCTCCGGGGAGCGGGTCGTGATCGAGGTCTCCGACTCCGGGATGGGCATCCCCGCCGGGGACCAGACGAAGCTCTTCCAGCCGTTCCAACGCGCGTCGAACGCGGTGGCCAGCGCCGTCCAGGGCACCGGGCTGGGGCTGGCGATCGCCCGGTCGATCGTCGAGCGCCACGGCGGTGAGGTGACGCTCCGCTCCGCAGTGGGGGAGGGGACGACGGTCACGCTCACGCTGCCCCGGGCGCTCGGCACCCCGGACGAGTCCGAGGCCGCCGCCGACCCGCGCGCCGCCGCGATCCGGGCCGCCAAGGCGAGAGCTCTCTCCCGCTCCGTGGCGCGCTAGGAGCGCCGTGCGGTGCGCGTGGTGCCCTGTGCCCCTGGTGCGCTGTGCCCGTGGTGCGTCGGGGGCGCCGTGCGGCGCCCGGGTTACGGCGGGCCGAGAATCGCGGCGATCCGGGCGACGAGCTCGCGCGGGCTGAACGGCTTCACGACGTAGTCGTCGGCGCCGACGTCGAAGCCGGCTTCGATGTCGGCCTCCTGCGCCCGCGCGGTGAGCAGCAGGACGGGCACCTTCGCGGTCGCCGCGTCCTGCCGCAGTTCCCGGCAGACCTCCAGTCCGGACATGCGGGGCATCGAGACGTCGAGCACGACCAGATCGGGCGTGGTCTCGCGGGCCGCGGCGAGTGCTGCCGCTCCGTCGGTGGCGGTGACCAGGTGGTAACCGGCCTGCTTCACCTTGAACGTCACCAGAGCCAGGATGTCCGGGTCGTCGTCGGCGATCAGAACCGTGCTCATCGAGGCCCCCAGTACGCCGGACGGAGAACGGACATTGCCCAGGTGATACTACCTAAACGGGTGAAGTTGGTACCGGATGGCGCCTGGGCGTGCCTTTCTCTCAGGTGAACCCCTATCGCGTCGATGGAACGGCCGACGAGCATAGGGAGACGAACGTGGACGAGTTGGACGACATCGTTCAAGAGTTCCTGGTCGAGAGCCATGAGAACCTCGACCAGCTCGACCGGGATCTGGTCGCGCTGGAGCAGCATCCCGACTCCCGCGAGTTGCTGTCGAGCATCTTCCGCACGATCCACACGATCAAAGGCACGAGTGGCTTCCTCGCCTTCCACCGTCTGGAGACGGTGACGCACGCGGGCGAGTCGCTCCTGTCGCGGCTGCGCGACGGCGCGCAGTCGATGAACGTGGAGAGTGCGAACGCACTGCTCCGGATGGTCGACACCGTCCGCGGCCTGCTCGCTCAGATCGAGGAGCAGGGCGTCGAGGGCGAGATGGAGATCCAGAGCGTCATCGAGCAGGTGACCGCCTGCATCGAAGACGGCTCCGGCAAGCCGAAGGCGGCTCCGGCCGCCGCGGCGCCGGCGCCCGCAGCGCCCGCCGACGAGGCGCCGGCCGCGGAGAGTGCGGCCGAGGTGCCCGAGCCGGTCGCGGAGGTCCACCCCGAGCCGGAGCCCGAGCCCGAGCCCGAGCCCGAGCCCGCCCACGAGGAGTCGGCCGCGAACGCGCCGGTCCCCGCACCGCGCGGCGGCCCACCCGGGCCGGCCGGTCCGGAGCCCGGCGAGGAGGGCTCTGCTCCGCAGCGCCGGAGCGTGGCGGAGAGCTCGATCCGAGTCGACGTCGACCTGCTCGACGCCCTGATGCGGCTGGTCGGCGAGCTGGTGCTCACCCGCAACCAGCTGGTTCGCGGCGTCAGCGAGATGTCCGACCCCGCGCTCACCCGCACCACCCAGCGGCTCAACCTCATCACCTCCGAGCTGCAAGAGTCCGTGATGAAGACCCGGATGCAGCCCATCGACCAGATCTGGTCGAAGCTGCCCCGAGTCGTCCGCGACCTGTCCAGCCAGCTCGGGCGGCAGATCAAACTGGCGATGGAGGGCAAGGACACCGAGCTCGACCGAAGCCTGCTGGAGTCGGTGAAGGACCCGCTGACCCACCTCGTCCGCAACGCCGTCGACCACGGCATCGAGCCGCCGGACGTCCGCCGGGCCGCCGGGAAGAACCCCGAGGGCACGCTGACGCTGCGCGCCTACCACGAGGGCGGCCACGTCGTCGTGGAGGTGGCCGACGACGGCGCCGGCATCGACCCGGACCGGGTCGCGAGCACCGCGCTCGACCGCGGCGTCATCACCCGCGACCAGCTGGCGCGGATGGAGACGTCGGACATCTTCCAGCTGCTGTTCCAGCCCGGCTTCTCCACCGCGAAGAAGGTCACGAACGTGTCCGGCCGCGGCGTCGGCATGGACGTGGTCAAGACCAACATCGAGAAGATCGGCGGCACGGTCGACGTCGATTCGACCCTCGGCCGGGGAACGACGTGGCGGCTGACGATCCCGCTGACGCTCGCGATCATCCAGGCGCTGACCGTCGAGTGCAGCACCGAGCAGTACGCGATTCCGCAGATCGCGGTCGACGAGCTGGTGTTCGTCGACGGGTCGTCGGACAAGAACATCGAGCACGTCTCCGGCGCGCCGGTCTACCGGCTGCGCGGGAAGCTGCTGCCACTGGTCCATCTGGACGAGACGCTCGGGCTGCCGCGCGGCTCGAACGACAAGGACGTCTACATCGCGGTCCTCCAGGCGGAGGGGCGGCGGTTCGGCCTAGTGGTCGACCGAGTCCTGAACACCGAGGAGATCGTGGTCAAGCCGCTCGCGACGCTGCTGAAGGACATCGGCGTGTACCAGGGGTCGACGATCCTCGGCGACGGGAAGGTGGCGCTCATCCTGGACGTCCAGTCGCTCGCCCGTCGTTCGCTGCTCGCCGCCCAGGCCGTCGAGAGGTCCGGCCTCGCAGTCGACTCCCAGCAGGCGCAGGGCCGGGCCGGCAGCGGCAACCGGCTGCTCATCACCGGAGTCGGCGATCGCCGCGTCGCGGTGCCGCTGGACATGGTCACCCGGCTGGAGGAGTTCTCGGTCGACAAGATCGAACGGGTCGGCAGCCGCGAGGTCGTGCAGTACCGCGGGCGGATCCTGCCGCTCGTGCGGCTCGCGCACCTGCTCGGCGCGTACCCGGCCGAGGACGGCGACTCGGTGCCGGTGGTGGTCTACAGCGAGCGAGGGCGCAGTGTGGCCCTCGCCGTGGAGAAGATCGTCGACATCGTCGAGGACTCCGTGGAGACCCACAGCGACCTGGACGACTCCGGGCTCACCGGCTCGGCCGTCATCCAGCAGCGCGTCACCGAGATGCTCGACGTCCGGCAGGCCATCCTCGCCGCCGACGTCAACTTCTTCGACGCGATCGACGAGTACGCGGACAACTACGGCGGCGGCCTCGAGGAGATGAGTGCGGTATGACTGAGCTTCCCGTCGACCTCCGTGGCTCCGGTCCTCGCTCGCCAGGGCTCGCTGCGATCCTCACTGCGGAGGCCAACTCATGACCAGTCGTCAGTACACGACGTTCGAGGTCGCCAACCAGCTGTTCGGCGTCGATGTCGCCAAGGTCGTCGAGGTGCTCCGGTTCAGCGAGTACACCCGCGTTCCGCTGGCCGACAAGTCGGTGGGCGGCCTGATCAACCTGCGTGGTCAGGTGATGGCGGCGGTCGACCTCGGGGTGCGGCTGGGACTCGAACCCCGGGACATGACCAAGCCGTCGATGAACGTGATCGTGAACGAGGAGGGGGAGCCGATCAGCCTGCTCGTCGACAAGATCGGCGACGTGGTCGAGCTCCAGGAGGACACGTTCGAACCGCCGCCGGACACGCTCGCCGGGCCGCTGCGCGAGCTGATCATCGGCGCGTTCAAGCTCGACAGCCGGCTGATGCTGGCGCTGGACGCCAAACGCGCGGTGCACTCGGCGTCCGGCGCCGCCAAGACCGCGGCGCGGTAGGGGAGCGTTCGTGCGCACTTCACAGTCGAATGTCGAGCCCTCGGCTGCGGCCGACGCCCGCGAGCAGGCGGCCGTCGAGCTCGACGCCGCCGGTCGGGCGCTGGTGCTCGCGGTGAGCGAGCAGGCGCAGTTGCTGGCACTGCTCACCGGCTCCGTCCGCGCGGGGCTCGGCCCGCTCGACGAGGAACCACCGCCCGGGGCGGTGGACGTGATCGGCGCGCTCGGGCCGCTGGAGAGCGCCGGTGCGCCCGGCAGCGACCCGCTCCGCGCGTTCGGCACGGTCGCCCCACGCTTCGTCCGGGACGCGGCCCAGGCCGTCGGCGAGCTGAGCGCCGGAGTCGCCTGAGCACACCACGATCCGTAATGGTATGCCGTAGTTCACAGCCGGATCCGCGAGGCGTTCGTCGCCGCGCGGATCCGGCTTGCTCTGTCCTTGGTGGAGTGTGGAATCGCGTCCGGTCCGTCCGGTCGAGATCTTGGCGGACCGGCGAACGAGTGTCAGACTTGCTTGCGTGTACAGCCTGGTCAGCGCCCCGGTCCTCGGCTTCGACCTCACCCGGATCGAGGGTGGGGCCGGCGTCTCCGACGTCTTGACGCGAGCTCTCGCGCTGGGGCCGGACGACTTGGCGGTACTCGCCGAGCATCGCGCCGAGGATGGCGAACGGGCTGACCTGTGGGCCGCCGTGGAGATCGCGACGACCGTTCAGCCTACGGTCCGTGATGTCACCGGGCTCAGCAAAGCCGATCCGGACGCCTCGGTGGAGCAGCGGGCCAGCGCCGCGCTCGGTCTGCTCCAGCGGGCCCCGCTGGGGACGGTGGACGGGCTGCTGCAGTGCGTCCGCTACGACGTCCTGGACTGGACGTGGCGGGCGGCTGACGGGTCGGAGCCGGAGCGCTCCCCGCAGTTCCCGCCGGTCCAGCGGACCGGTGAGCCGGGGCCGAAGCCGGTGAAGGTGCAGTCGGCGACCGCCTCGGCGGCCACCGCGGTGATCTGCGACGCGATCGTCGCCGGGTATCTGCGTGCCCAGCTGGACGACCGGACCCGGCGACGCCTGGCCACGCCGTGGGTGGCGGCGAGCCGTCGGCTGCGGGAGTACGAGACCGCGCTCGGCCCGACCGCGTCGTCGGTGCAGGCACTGCTCGACCGGGTCGGCAGCCTGAGCCAGCAGGACGGCGCGCGCCTGTACAAGGCGGCGGAGGACGCGCGCAAGGACTCGGCGAGCTGGGCGCCGGCCATCCACTCCGCGACCTGGGCCGTCCACCTGGCCGGGCGGATCCGCGAGGCGGCGGCGGCGCAGTTCTTACTGGTTGCGGCGGTGGAGACCAGCGGGATCCCGGTGACCGAGCGGGCGGCCGGGGTGTGGAACCTGCTGAGCGGAGCGATGCAGGCGCTCGCGGCGCGCGACCTGGTCGACGCGGCCACCGCTCACCGGCTGCTCAGCCCGGTGCTCGCCGCGTTGGGACCGGCCGCCCTCGGCTCGTAGCGGCCGTCCGGGCTGCCGGCGGCCCCGAAGCCTCACGTCAGCCCGCGCGCTCTGCGCGGGCTGACGTCTGCCGAGGGCCGGTTGGTGCGGCCCGGGTCACACCAATTCCTCAGCCCGCCCGCGCGGCGACCGATAGGGACGCCGTGACGACCCCGAGGTGCGTCCCGTCCCGCTGTGGCGTCGGCCTCGGCGCGGGAAGGCGGCGCGCGTGATCTCTGTCCTGGTGGTCGACGACTCGGTCGTCGTCCGACGCCTGATCGTTGACGCGCTCAGCGACGACCCCGGCATTCAGGTGGTCGGCACCGCGTCGAACGGCCGGATCGCGCTCCAGAAGATCGACGAGCTCAAGCCCGACGTGATGACGCTCGACATCGAGATGCCGGTACTCGACGGCATCGGCACGCTCAAGGAACTGCGCCCGAAGCACAAGCGCCTCCCGGTGATCATGTTCAGCACGCTCACCGCCAACGGCGCCTCGGCGACGCTGGAAGCGCTCGCCGCCGGTGCCACCGACTACGTGACGAAGCCGGCCAACGTCGGGAGCGTCCGCGAGTCCATCCAGAGCGTCCGCGAGCAGCTGATCCCGCGGATCTATGCGCTCGCACCCAAGCAGCAGCGGCCCGGAGCGGCCCCGCCGCGACCGGGGACGCCGCCCGCTCGGCCCGGAGCACTCCCGCCGCCCGGACGCCCCGGTGCGCCGCTCGCCGGGCGTCCGCCGCTGGCGACGCCTGCCGGACCACCCGCGCCCGCGGGCGCGCGGCAGCCTGGCCGGCCGGCCAAGGGCAAAACTCCTGGTCAGCGGGTCGACGTCATCGCCGTGGGGTGCTCCACGGGCGGTCCGGACGCGCTGGCGAAGGTCGTCCAGGGCTTCCCCAAGGACCTTCCGGTGCCGGTGGTCGTCGTGCAGCACATGCCACCGATTTTCACCAAAATGTTCGCAGATCGCCTAGATCGGGCAAGTGCTGTAAAGGTGGTGGAAGCGACCGCGGATGTGCCTCTCGCGGCCGGCACGGTCTACATCGCGCCGGGCGACAAGCATCTCGAGGTCGTCCGCAAAGGGACGTCGGTGGTCACGAAATTGCACGAAGGGCCGCCGGAGAACTCCTGCCGCCCGGCGGTCGACCCGCTCTTCCGGTCGGTGGCCTCGGTCTTCGGAGCGCACGCCCTGACCGTCGTCCTGACCGGGATGGGGCAGGACGGCAAAAAGGGCTGTGAAGTGCTCGCGAAGGTCGGTAGCGAAATAGTGGTCCAGGACGAGGAGACATCTGTGGTCTGGGGGATGCCCGGGGCCGTCGCAGCAGCTGGGCTCGCCGACGTGGTGCTGCCGCTCGGCTCGATATCCGACACTGTGCTCGCTCGCGTCGGCCGCGGCCGCGCCAACCGGTTGGCGGTGGTCAGATGAGCCTCGCGGCGCACGAGTTCCAGTTCGTCAGTGGTCTGGTGCGTCGGGAAGCCTCCATCGTGCTGGAGCCGGGCAAGGAGTACCTCGTCGAGGCCCGGCTGCTCCCGCTGGCCCGCAAAGCGGGCCTGGCCTCGGTCACCGAGTTCCTGCTCCGCGCCCAGAGCCCGTCCGGCCGCGCCGACCGCGACAGCATCGTCGATGCGCTGACGACGAACGAGACGTCCTGGTTCCGTGACCGCGAGCCGTTCACCGCGCTGACCGACATGGTCATTCCCCAGCTGGTCAAGGCTCGCGGACCGGCCCGGTCGATGCGGGTCTGGTCGGCCGCGTCCTCCAGCGGGCAGGAGCCCTACACGCTGGCGATCCTGCTCAAGGAGAACCTGCCGCCGGGGTGGACCTACGAAATTCTGGGCACCGACATCTCCACGGAGATGCTCGCCAGGGCCGAGCGGGGGCGCTACAGCCAGCTCGAGGTGAACCGCGGGCTGCCGGCTCCGCTCCTGGTGAAGCACTTCACCAGGGTCGGTCCGGAGTGGGAGGTGGCCGCCCCGATCAAGAAGGCGGTCAGCTTCAAGCGGCTCAACCTCGCGGCTCCGTTCCCGCCGATGCCCACGTTCGACGTGGTGTTCCTGCGGAACGTCCTCATCTACTTCGACGTGGAGACCAAGCGAGGCGTGCTCAAGCGCATCCGGAGCCTGCTGAAGCCGGATGGGTGGCTCTTCCTCGGCGCCGCCGAGACCACGATGGGAATCGACGACGGCTTCGAGCGCGTCGTCACCGGACGGACGTCGGCCTACCGGCCGCGGACCGGTATTTCGGCGCCGGTCGGCGTCACGGGGAAGGGGTGAGGCGAGTGCTCGCCATGGTTATCGACGACTCGCGAGCGATGCGGCTGATCCTGAGACGCATCGTCTCCGGTCTGAACTTCGACGTGGTCGAGGCCGGCAACGGGCGGGAGGCGCTGGATCGCCTCGCCGAGCTCGAGGTCGTGCCGGAACTGGCCCTGATCGACTGGAACATGCCCGAGATGAACGGCCTCGAGTTCGTGACGGCCGTTCGCGCGGACAAGAAGTACCGGGGGATGACCCTGATGATGGTGACCACCGAGAGCGAGCACGGGCAGATCGTCCGTGCTCTCGCGGCCGGAGCGCACGAGTACGTGATCAAGCCGTTCACACCGGACGCGATCGTGGACAAGCTCGTGATGCTGGGGCTCATCCCGGACGGAGCGCACGCATGAGCGCCACGATGGCTCCGACCGGCGACGACCTGCAGCAGATCGCCGAGCAGGTCTGGGCCTCCTACCTCGACACCGACGGGGAGAAGCCGCTCGTCCCACTACCGCCGGACAAGCTGTCCCGCGACGTGGTGGCCGGCGTGGCGGTCAGCGGCGCCTGGCACGGACTGGTGCTGGTGGCGTGCTCGTCGACGGCGTCGAAGGAAGCCGCGGCCGCGTTGCTCGGCATGGGGGCGGACGAGGTCAGTGAGGGCGACGTCGACGACGCCCTGGGCGAGCTGGCGAACGTGATCGGCGGCAACGTCAAGAGCCTGCTGCCCGAGCCGTGCACGCTGGGACTGCCCGAGGTGCACAACGACGCGGACAACGATCCGTGGCTTACCGGAGATGAAATCTGCCGGTTTGAGGCGACCTGGATGGGTGAGCCTATGGAGGTCAGCGTGCTCGAGAAGCCGCAAGGGGGGGAGACCGAATGAAGATCTTGATCGCCGACGACAGCCGGGTGATGCGCCAAATCGTCACCCGGACGCTTCGGCAGGCCGGTTACGACGGCCACGAGTTGATCGAAGCCGAGGACGGCGCCCAGCTGGTCCAGAAGGCGAACGAGGAGAGCCCGGACCTGGTCCTCTCGGACTGGAACATGCCGAACATGACGGGCATCGAGGCGCTCCGTGCCCTGCGCGCCAGCGGCAACAACACGCCGTTCGGATTCGTGACGTCGGAAGGCACCCAGGAGATGCGGGACACCGCGTCCGCGGGTGGCGCGATCTTCCTGATCGCGAAGCCGTTCACCGCAGAGATGTTCAAGGAGCAGCTCGACCCGATCCTGGGCTGAAGCCCCGGGACGGGAACGTTCACGGAAAACAGCTGGACTGATCTTGGCTGACTGCGGGTCAGGGCCGGCAGGGGGTGGAGCATGACACAAGCGACGACGCAGTTGCCGTCGCCCAAGGATGTCCGCGACATGCTTGAGGAACTCCTCGGCAAGGACATCACGGTCGGCGACGGCTCGCCGGCCTCCGCGGGCGACCTGCAAAAAGCCACAGTGGCGGTCTACGTCGACGACAGCAACCGCGTTGCCGGGGTCGCCGGGATGGACCTGCCGCTCTCGGCGTGGATCGGCGCGGCGATCGGTCTGATTCCGAAGGGCGGCGCCGAAGCCTGCGTCGAGGACGGTGATCTCTCCAAGATGGTCGGGGAGAACGTGCGCGAGGTTTGCAACATCATGGCCGCGCTGCTCAATCGGGAGGGCACGCCGCACTTGCGGCTGGAGAAGGAGAGCGTGTACCTGCCGGGGGAGCCGGCACCGCCGGACGTCCAGGCCCGGATGGTCGCGCTCGGTGCACGACTGGACCTTGCGGTGAGCGTGGCGGGTTACGGAGCAGGTCGGCTCTGGATCTCCCTGGCCGGCTGACAGCGGTGTCCTTTTCCGGATAGCTCGCTTCCATCCCCCGCGTGGCCTAGCCTTGACCGGAGTCGAGTCGGCTGCCGGGGGAGGGAGGCGGCATGCACATTGATGTCGATCGAGCACCAGCTCGACCGTCCCGACGCCGGCCGTTGTTGTGGTTCGTCTACCCGGCCTACTGTGTTATGTCCGGAATAGCAGCAATCGGCATTGGCGCATGGCTGTCGGGCATCGGGTCGCATGCGCAAGGGCAGGCTCGTGCGCTCGTGATGATTCTCAGTACAGGGGTGCTTGCTTTCCTGGCAGGGCTGGCGGCGCGGCCGGTCGTTGATCGGATCGCGCCGCCACGGACCCTGCCCACCCGCGGAGATCGGCGCCACTAAGTTCAGGCTCCAGCGGGAGGCTGGGTGCCCGGCGTCAGCGAGTCCGGTGGTGGTGGCTCAGGTGATGCGGTGCTTTGCCCGGTTCGCCGGTCGAAGAAGTACTTGACTAGGCTGACAAGTCCGACGACGCCGCTGACACCCAGCGCGGCGGTCCACTTCGTCGGATCGAATTTCAGGTAGAACGCGGCGACGCACACTGCAGTGACGGTGACGAGCGGAATCACCAGGAGTAGGCCGAGTCGTCGCGTGCGCCCCGGGTCGTCGATCGCGTATTTGAGCAGCTCGTACAGGCCCATACCCGGCTCCCGAAATCCTTCGGAGGGCAGCTCAGGCGGCGTCATGGCGCCCGCTTTTCTTGCGTGGTACCTCCCTCGGCGCGATAGCGTCGAGTGGGTAACCAGTGGGCGGACGCCATGACGACGACCCGTGGGCCGCGGGACGGCTGTTGGATTCGCGCGTTGCCATGTGCCACCCCTTCGGCCGTAGGCGCTGCTCTTAGCGACCCGGTGAAGGCGTCTTCCGGCTAGGAGGACGTCGCCTGATCAGTTGGTGCTGCGGTGAACGGGAGAGTGTCGGCCTTGTCGAGATCGGCGATGAGCTTGTCTATGACTTCGACGATGTCCTCCGGCCGTGTTGCGAGGTCCTGCAGATCGAAGAAGGCCTCGTAGTACGGGGATGTCCCTTCGGGACGGTCTCGCGTCGTGAGGTCACCTCCCCCGTCGCCGCGGGTGCCTTCAAGGAAGATGACGTCATCGTCGGCGGCGTCCGGGAACGACAGAATGGTTGCCGGGCCACGTAGCCCCGGGTGTGCTCCGGCGCTGAACGGCACGATCTGAATGCTGACGTTAGGCCGTGTCCCGAGTTCCTTGAGGCGTTCGAGTTGCCGGCGCATACCCTCTCGGCCACCAACGAGCCGCCGGGCCGCGGACTCGTCGATCACCACCTCGATGTCGGGCGGATCGGGGCGCTCAAGAATCTCCTGCCGCTCTTGACGGGCTTGCCACTTACGGTCGGCGATCTGCGGATCTTCACGGTAGGTGCCAGTGAGGATCGCCTTCGCGTACTCCTCGGTCTGCAGTAGACCAGGGATCAGGGTGGGCTGGTATTGACGGATCGTTGAGGCCGCGGACTCGTGGCCGAGGTAGACCATGAACTCCGGGTTCATCAGGTCCCGGTACTCGCCCCAGCGTTGCTTCCGGCTGGTTTGAGCCAGCTCGGTCAGCTCGTCGATCGTCCGCTTGTCACGCACTCCGTAGAAAGTCAGCAAGGCCTGTAGGTCCGTCTTGCTGATCCCGACGTCGCCACCTTCGATGCGGGTGACCTTCGAGACCGACCAGGACAAGGCTTCTGCCACCTCCTTCTGGGTGCGCTTGGCGTTCGTGCGCGCCTTCCGCAGCTCGGTCCGCAGCCGCCGTCGTTGAACGGCTGGATCTTGGACCAGTGCCATGAGGTTGCTCTCCTTCGGTCAATCGAACCAGGCGATCTGCGGAGTAGCGTAAAGTTACTACCTATAGCGCTAAGTAGCAACCTGCTGCTAAGCTGATTGCGAGGTTCGGAACATTTTCAGCTGGTCAGGCGGTCGCATCCGTCTGCGAGACAGCTGAGTGCTTCCTATCGACTTGCTACTAGGCACACTGTAGACTCGCAGTCCGCTCAGTGCTAGCTACTCGTCGGAGCGTGTCGGAGTCTCCGACAGTTGGACGACCTCCGAGTCGTCGATCGACGGTCGCCACTCCTGCTCAATGCGTCAATGAATCGCCGGGTATCAGCTGATTCGCTGTTGAAAGGTTAGGTTCAGCGCATGCCTGTCCGAATGCCCCGTCCGCGCATGCTCGTCGAACGCCCGCTCGCCCAGATCGCCGCTTCGCTATCCGTGCCACCTCCGGCCGAGGCGACGGTGGTCGTAACCGGGGTCACCCATGATTCCCGGGAGATTCGAGCGGGTGACCTGTACGCGGCTTTGCCCGGTCAGCACCACCACGGGGCCGAGTTCCTCGTTGACGCGGCGCGGGCCGGTGCGGTCGCGGTACTCACCGACGAAGCAGGGGCGCGGCTGGCCGCATCATCGGCCGCTGACCTCGGGATCACGGTGCTCACCGTGGACGAGCCGCGCGCCGCGCTGGGTCAGGTGGCCGCCGAAATCTATGGTGATCCGTCGCACAAGCTCCGACTGTTCGGAGTCACCGGCACGAACGGCAAGACGACCGTGACCTACCTGCTCGATGCCGGGTTGCGGGCTGCCGGACACCGCACCGGGATGCTGTCCACGGTGGAGACTCGACTCGGCGACGAACGGTTCCCATCGGTCCGAACCACGCCCGAGGTATGTGACCTACAGGCGTTGCTAGCGGTGATGGGGGAGAAAGGTGTCAGCGCGGCATCGATGGAGGTCTCCAGTCATGCCCTGGCGCTGCATCGGGTGGACGCCGTGGATTTCGCCGGCGCGGCGTTCACGAACCTCAGCCAAGATCACCTGGACTTCCACCGGGACATGGAAGAGTACTTCGCCGCGAAGGCGCTCCTCTTCACCGATCGGAACCCGCGGACGTCGGTGATCGGTGTCGACACCGACTGGGGAAGGCGCCTGGCCGCGATGGTTCCCCATGCGCGGACGGTCGGGGCGGCCGGCGGAGCAGACTGGTGGGCCGAGGACGTCCGGACAGAGTCGTCCGGTTCCTGCTTTGTCGCGCGAGGTCCGGCCGGACTGGCGGTGCCGGTACACATCGCGCTACCCGGTGCATTCAACGTAAGCAATGCCCTCTGCGCGCTTGCGATGCTGATCGAGGCAGGAATACCGGCCCAGGACGCGGCCACTGGAATCGGCACTCTGACCGGCGTCCCGGGGCGGATGGAGCGCATCGATGAAGGCCAGCGGTTCCTGGTGCTGGTCGACTACGCGCATACTCCGGACGCGGTGGCGACGGTTCTCGCGACCGTGCGGCCGCTTGTGTCGGGCCGCGTCACCGTCGTGGTCGGATGCGGGGGCGACCGCGATCGGCGTAAGCGTCCGCTGATGGCGGCAGCGGCTGTGCGGGGTGCGGATCGAGTGATCTTCACGAGCGACAATCCGCGATCAGAGGATCCAGAAGCGATCCTCGGGGAAATGATTGCCGGAGTCGATCGGAGCGGGTTCGGATCTGCCGTGGAGACCGATCCCGACCGGCGGCGTGCTATTCGCCGTGCCATCGCGTCCGCAGGGGACGGTGATGCGGTTGTGGTTGCGGGAAAAGGTCACGAGGGAGGACAAGAGATCAATGGTGTCGTCACCCCATTCGACGATCGAGAGGTGGTTCGCGACGCGTTGACCGAATTGCGGCAGCGGGTGCGCTGACGTCGCCGATGTCGTCTCCTCGTTAGTGCGGTCATACACGTCGATCTTGGTAAGGTACCTATCGGTCTGACGTGAATGGGCGCGCGTCGTACCAGAGGGGGAGGCGCAAGTGAAACCGGTGGCCGGGCAGGGGTTGAAGTGGCGTAAGAGCACCGCGAGCGAAACGCTTAACTGCGTTGAAGTCGCCTCGGGTCAGGGCGCGATATTTCTGCGCAACACACGTGAGCGCGAGCGGCTCACCTTGTCATTTCCCGCTCGTCAATGGCAGTTGTTTATCGAAAGTGCTCGATTAGGTGAAATTCGACCTCGACCGTAAGGACTAGTGGTCGTACATAGTCGCTGCGAACGCGAATCTCTCCGGGCAGGGAGGGTGGTACGCCGCTGCACTCCGAACGGCTCGGACAGGAGTGATCGGTGCAGTTTTTCAAGTACGAAGCCCTGGGTAATGACTACATCGTCCTCGATCCGCGTGCTGTGCCGGCCGTGCCGAGCGAGGCCGTCATCCGGCGCATCTGCGACCGGAACCGCGGTCTCGGGAGCGACGGGATTTTGTACGGTCCGGTGGTTCAGGAGGGGCGGTTCTCCGTTCGAATCTTCAATCCCGACGGTAGCGAGGCCGGTAAGAGCGGAAACGGACTGCGGATCTTCGCTCGCTACCTCTACGAGCACGGCTACGCGAAGCCTGAGGTCATCGAGATGGCGACCGTGGCCGGACCGGCCAAAGCGGAGGTGCTCGATGCCGACGAGGGAGTCATCCGCATCGACATGGGCGATTACAGCTTCTGGAGTTCGGACATTCCCGTAGCCGGACCGCCGCGGGAGGTTGTTGATGAATCGATCTTCGTGCGAGGTGAATCGTTCCGAGTCACGTGTGTCGGTATCGGCAATCCGCACTGCGTGCTGTTTCCGCAGGAAGTCTCGTCGGCTGAGGTGCAACGGGTAGGGCCATGGCTGACCGACTTCGAACTCTTCCCGGAAAAGATCAACGTTCAGCTGGTGCGACCGGTTAACCCGGCGCGGATAGCGATCGAGATATTCGAGCGTGGTGCCGGTTACACCCTGGCGAGCGGGAGCAGCAGCTGTGCCGCAGCCGCCGCGGCTCATCGGCGTGGCCTGGTCGGCCCATCGTTGACGGTGATGATGCCCGGCGGTGAACTCCGAGTCGAACTCGGTCCCGGTCAGCGTGCCTCTCTCACCGGACAGGCGTTGCCGGTCGCGGAAGGTGAGATCGCCTCCTCGTTGGTTCGTTCTGAATAAGTGAATTCGTGACACGAGTGCCCTCGCGGTAACTTCGCGATGCTTCCAGATGACGCTTGAGGTAGCATCCATCTAGCGGTTCGAGAGAACTGGGTCCGGGAGTTCGATCAGCGTTTTGCGACGACGTATGTGGTTAATCGCTGCCGGTGAGGTCGGCGCGCCGACCGAGTGAGTTTCGCTTGCGACGGCGCGCCGCGGGGCCGGCGATCGAGAGGGGCCAGCCATGACGCCTGCCGCCAGCAACTCGACGCAGCTCCTCTCGGGGCGCCAACTGGCTGAAATAGCCAGTGAGTTCGGTACCCCTGTGTGGGTCTACGATGCCGCGCTCATTCGAAGGCAGGTGGAGCGACTACGTGCCTTCGATGTCATCCGGTACGCCCAGAAGGCGAATTCCAATACCAATCTGCTCCGGCTCCTCCGCGGCGCAGGTGTCCTGGTGGATGCCGTGTCGTTGGGGGAGCTCGAGCGTGCACTGGTGGCCGGCTACGATCCCTCGGGGGAGCCATCACCGATCGTCTACACCGCCGACGTTCTCGACCGGGCGGCACTCCGGCGGGTTGTCGAGCTAGGCGTGCCGCTCAACGCGGGATCTCCGCATATGTTGGAGCAGATTGGTCGCGAGTCGTCCGGGCATCCGGTCTGGCTTCGCGTGAACCCAGGATTCGGCCATGGGCACAGCCGGAAGACGAATACTGGCGGTGAACACAGCAAGCACGGTATCTGGCACCGAGATTTGCGGGCTGCCCTCGACTTCGTCGACGCTTACGATCTTGACCTAGTCGGGATGCACATGCATATCGGGTCCGGCGTCGACTACGGGCATCTGGAGCGGGTCTGCGAAGCCATGCTCGGCCAGGTGCGGTCCATCGGCCGAGACATTAGGGCCATTTCCGCCGGTGGGGGGCTTTCCGTGCCGTACGCTGAAGGCGACGCCGAGGTTGACGTAGACAAGTACTTCCAGCTGTGGGATGTCGCGCGCCAGGAGTTGGAGCGTGAGCTGGGCCATCCGGTACGCCTCGAGATCGAGCCCGGGCGTTTCGTCGTCGCGCAAGCGGGTGCCCTCGTGACCGAGGTGCGCGCACACAAGCCGGTCGGCGCCAATTACTTCGCACTGGTAGATGCTGGCTTCAATGATCTCATGCGACCGGCGATGTATGGATCGGCGCATCGGGTGTCCGTGTTCACTCCTGACGGAGTCAGGCGCGACGAATACATGCGAGATACGGTCTTCGCCGGCCCGCTCTGCGAGTCGGGTGACGTATTTACGCAGCGGCCCGGAGGAGAGGTCGTGGCCGTCCCCGCTCCGGAGACGCGCGTCGGCGACCTAGCCGTCTTCCATGACGCGGGTGCATATGGCGCGAGCATGTCATCGAATTACAACTCTCGGCCCTTGATCGCCGAGGTCATGGTTGAAGGTGGAACCGTGACCCAAATCCGCCGTCGCCAAAGTATCGACGAGCTACTCGCACTCGAGCAGTTCTAAGTGCGTCCGCGCTGCCCTTGCACGACGGCCTCGCGCGGTCAGGCCGCTTCGTCGCCGTTGCGCTCGGCCTCCGCGGCCGCACGCCGGTCGGCCACCGCCTGCCGCAACTCCGCCAGCACGCGCTCGGCCTCGTGTTCCTCGTGAATCCGCAGATAGGTCCGGTAGAGCATGCGGAGGAAGCTCAGCATGAGCGCGGCCAGCAGCACCGCGATCAGGTAGCGGATCAACGCGGTGTCGGTCTCCAGGTCGCCCACCACGAACGCCTGCCAGAGCGCCGGCGACGCCAGCACAGCGGCGAGCAGCAGGACGGAGAAGCGCGCGAACATCAGCGACCTCCCGGTGCCACGTAGCTTCCCGGCTCGTAAGGGAAGTCGGCCTCGGGTGCCCGGTGCGTCGTCCGCCGGGATCGGACCGGAGCTTCGTCGATCGGCACGGCCGCGTGGGCGCCCCGCCGCCCGGCCGGCAACTCCAGCGGCATGATCGGGGCGATCGGCCCCCCACCCTCGCCCGGCAGCAGCCCTCCGGTCAGGCGTTCGCAGAGCAGGGTCGTCCATCGGCGCGCGGTCGCCGGGCGCCCGTCCAGCATGACGACCGGCAAGCCGAAGTGCAGGACGCTGCCCGGCTCGACGGTCGCGCCGGCACCGTGGACGGCGAGCGCGTCCACCCGCTCCAGCGCGTCGAGGAAGCGCGCGGTGTCGGCGTTCTTCCTGGTCGCGTCGACGCAGGCCCACACCTGGTTCGGTGCGAGCGCCGCGATCGTCGCGCGCGGCGCCGCGGCCGAGGAGGTCACCGAGGCGGCCCGGCCGACCGGGGAGCCCGCCGTCGCCTCGACCACCACGATCCGGGGCGCGGCCGACGAGTGCAGCTCGACCGATCGCCGGACCGCCTCCTCCGGGCCGGAGATCCGGTGCGAGCGGCGCAGCCCCGTCCCGGCGATCGAGCCCGCGACCAGCGTCGCCGCCGGATCGATGGCGGCGGTCAGCGCGGCCACCTGGGCGGCCACCATCAGCGCCACCTCGGTCTCACCGACGATCACCAGCACCTCACCCGGGCGGGAGGGCACTGCGGGCGGGTACGGGAGCCCGGCGACCGCGCGGGCGACCGCCGTCCACGGGTCGGGCCCGACCGCACGCGCCGCGATGTGCACCGGGACGCCGTTGCGCACCAGCTGCACCGCCGGATGGTCGAAGCCGTTGCGCGGCACCGGCTGCGGCGCGATCCGGCGGATCGGCTGCGCGGCGACGGACGGCTCGTCCGGCCCGACCGCCGGCCCGGTGGGCGGGTACGCGGAGGGGACGGCTGCGCGCCCGGTCGCCGGTGGCGCGCCGTCGACGGCGCCCGGCCGGGGGGTCGCCCGGGTGGCGGTGCCGGTGACGATCCCCGCCGGCGTCGTGCCCGCGGGGGGTGCCTGCGCGGCTGCGCCGCCCGGCGGAGTGGTGGCGGGCCGCGGCGGTCGGGTCTCCCAGGATTCGGGCGACGCCGGGGGAGCAGGCGACACCGGCTGAGCGCCGCGTGCACGGCGGTGCCGCGGCTCGGGCGACGGCGTGTCGGCATCGGCGGGCAGCGCGGTGGGGTGGTGATGGCTTCCGGCGCTCTCGTCGCTGCCCGCCTGGGCGGACGAGTGCCGCGGTGCCGTCGCTCGGGCCGGAGCCGCGGGGTCCGGGACGATCCGGTTCTCCGCGGTGTCGGCCCCCTCGTCGTCAGCGTCCGCCGCGGTCGCCCCGGCTCCGCCGGTGGCGCGGACCGGACCGGTCGCGCCGCCGGCACCGGCCGAGGCGCGTACGCCGTGCGCGTCCGCCGGGTGGTGGCCGGTGGGCGCGCCCTGCGCGCCGGCTGGACCGGGTGCCCCGGTCGGATCGTGTGCGTCGGCTGTGCCCTGCGTCTCGGCCGGACCCTGCGTCTCGGCCGGACCCTGCGTCTCGGCCGGACCCTGTGTGTTCGTCGCGCCGTGTGTGTTCGTCGGTCCGTGTGCGTCGGCCGGGTTGTCCGTGGTGGGCACCGCGAGTCGGTCGGCCGCGGTTCGGCCCGGCTGGGTCACACCGCTCCCGGGTGTCGCCGGTGTGGAGGACTCCGAGCGCTCCGCGTCCGCGGACGTCGGCTCGTCCGGCGCGGAGACGATCCGGAAGCGGCCGTGGCGACTGGCGGCGCGGCTCTCGCTCTCGGCAGCCAGCTCCGCGGCGCGGCGACGCGCCCGCTCGGCCAGCTTCGCCGCCACCGACGTCTGGTTGACCCGCGGCACTCCGACGGACGGTCCGCCCGCGCCGGGAAGCGCGCCCAGGCCGAGCCGCGCACCGGCGCCACGCCTTCCGGCGGTGCCGGGCAGCGACCCCGAGCCCGGCTTGCCGTTCGCGCGCGGCCTCGCGTTCGCCGCCGAAACCGCGTCCCGGACCGCGTCCGCGCCGGCCCCGGCGTCTGCGCGGGTGCCCGCGCCGGGCAGCGGCCCCGCACCCGGCTCCCCGGCCGCGCGCGACCCCGCGCCCGCCTGCGCTTCCGCTCCCGCACCCGGCTCTCCTGGCGCGTGTGACCCCGCGCTCACCTGCGCTTCCGCTCCCGCGCCCGGCCTCCCGTCGGCCCCCGACCCCGCGCGAGTGCCGGTCCCTGCGCCCGTGCCGATTCCCGCGCCGGGGGTCCCTCGGCCGGTGCCGGTCTCCGAGGCGGTGCCGGTACCTGCATCGCTTCCGACGCCGCCCGCGGATCGCGCGCTCGCGCCGAGCCCTCCGCCGACGCCTGGCCGGGCGCCGCCGAGCCGTGCGTCCGCACCGGGCCGGGCCGGGACGACGACGCCCGCGGTCGCGTCGTCGTCGAGCGGGGGACCAGCGTCCGCCACGCCCTCGGACACGCCGGACCGGGCCCCACCGGAGGGAAGGGCCGGCCGTGGCCGCCGCCCCCCGGGACCCGGCTCGAGCGTCCGCCGTGCCGAGTCGGCGCCGCGCGCCGCGAGGACCTGGGCGAACTCCGCAGCCGTGCCCTGCCGGTGCGGCGAGCGCCCGACCTCGTCGAGCTCGCGCTCCTGCGCCTCCGCGTGGGCGAGCAGCGCGGCCAGGCCGTCCGCGGTCGGTGGCACCGAACCGCCGGGGTCGGGCATCGCGCCAGAGCCTCGCCCCTCGGAGCCCCGCCCCTCGGAGCCCCGCCCCTCGGAGCCCCGCCCCTCGGAGTCGGGAGCGTCGGACGACGCGGTCTCCGCGGAGGCGGCCTCGTCCGGGTCGAGGATGTCGACCGCGATCTCGAACCGCTGCTTGGCGAAGAACCCGGCCAGCCCACCGGTCCGCACCCGCTCGGCGGAGACGATCCGCGCGGCTGCGCCGTGCTCCTCCTTGATCTTCGCGAGCAGCTCTTCCAGATCCGGACCCTCAAGCAACAGCCGGGTAGACACCGCCCACCACCCCCACGGTCTCGATCTGGGCGGAGACGCCCGAGATTTCGGTGTACGACAGCACCGGCAGACGCGGTGTCGCGAGCCGCACCAGCCGCTGCAGCGGGAGCCGCAGCACCGGCGAGCAGACGAGCACCGCGGTGATGCCGCGCTGCTCGGCCGTGTCGAACAGCCGGTGCGCCTCGGTGACCAGCGCTTCGGCGCGCGCGGTGTCGATGCCCAGCTGGATGCCGCCCTCCCCGGGGCGCAGCGACTCCAGCAGCGCCTGCTCGATCTGCGGGTCCAGCGTCATCACCGGCAGCCGCCCGTCGGCGACGAACTGGTTCGCGATCGCCGGGCCCAGCGCGGCTCTGGCGGCCTCCACCAGCCCGTCCGGTGTGCTCCCGGCCTTGGCGGCCAGCGACAGTGCCTCGAAGATCCGCACCAGGTCGCGGATCGGCACGCTCTCGTCGAGGAGCGACTGCAGCACCCGCTGGATCTCCCCGAGGCTGAGCAGCGTCGGCGTGAGCTCTTCCACGACCACCGGGTGCGACCGCTTCACGACGTCGGTCAGCGCCCGGACGTCCTCCCGGCCGAGCAGCCGGCTCGCATTGGACCGGACGACCTCGGCCAGGTGCGTGATCACCACCGAGGCACGGTCGACGACGGTGGCGCCCATCATCTCGGCCTGGTGCCGCAGCTCGGCCGGGATCCACTTGCCCTCCAGCCCGAACACCGGCTCGTGTCCGGCCCGCCCGGGCAGCGCCTCCAGCCCGTCG
>Ga0190269_10000336_pt1 | contig 25076 bp, 26 predicted proteins | sample Popmic249IS_FD_133749 | JGI IMG/M metagenome (GOLD analysis project Ga0190269, IMG submission 133749) | Populus adjacent soil microbial communities from riparian zone of Blue River, Arizona, USA - 249 IS | ecosystem: Environmental > Terrestrial > Soil > Riparian zone | place: USA: Arizona... | reverse complement strand
GCAATCCCAGCGGCGGTCGCGGGACCCGCTCCGCAAGCTCCGCGGCTCCCGACCTCCGCTCGTTCGCGATCTCGACGCGCAGCGGGAGCGGATCGATGCCCACGACGCGCCCGCCCGGGGCGACGAGGCCCGCCGCGTGCTCGGCTAGGAGGCCGGTGCCGCTGCCCACGTCCAGCACGTGCTCGCCGGGGCGCAGCGCCAGCGCCGCCAGCAGCTGCTGACCCGCGCGATATTGCCGATCGACGCTCAGCTCTTCGTACGTGCGAGCGAGCTCGGGGGTGTCCAGGGCCAAACTGGTCGCGGTCATGGCTGTTTGTTCTCCTGTGGCCGAAACGTGAGGTTGTTGTGTCATGCGGACGTTCACATACAACCGTCTGTTATTCAAGACCTGGGAGATCTCAAGAGTCGGTAGATGCAGATGTATGACGTCGCCATTCATGGGCCTACAAACTAGCGGCCGCCGCCATGTGCTGCGCCGCGATATGTGCTCGAACAATCGATCGACGCTGCACGCGCGACACGGGCATCCAGCGTCTAACAAGGGCTAAAACAATTCGTCACGCGCCCGCAGGATACGCTCGCGTACCGCTCGACACGTCGTACGCAACTGCGCATGGTGCGCGTATGTCGAGAACACGGCGAACCTACGAGCTGTTCTATTGGCCGACCGTTCAAGGGCGCGGCGAGTTGATCCGCCTCGCGCTCGAGGACGCCGGTGCGAGCTACGTGGATGCTGCGCGTGAGCCGGGCGGCATCGGCGTCATGCTGCGGTACATGCGCGGCGAGCTGAAGGCGGGACACTCTCCTGCGCCTCTCGCGCCACCGTTTCTGCGAGATGGCAACCTGTTGATCGCGCAGACGGCGACGATCCTGGAATACCTGGGGCCGCAGCTCGGGCTCGCGCCGCGTACGGCGGCGGGCCGCATCGCTGCGCAGCAGCTGCAGCTGACGCTGTGTGATGTGCTGACCGAGGTTCACGCGACGCATCACCCGATCGGCTACGGCCTGTACTACGAGGAGCAGAAGCCCGAGGCCAAGCGCGCGAGCCGAGAGTTCCTGGAGCAGCGCCTGCCGAAGTTCCTCGCCTACTTCGAGGCGCAGCTGACGCGCCGCTCGAAGCGGCCGGTGTACCTCGTGGGCTCGCACTGCACCTACGCAGATCTATCGCTGTTCCAGGTGGTGGACGGCTTGCAGCACGCGTTCCCGAACGCCATGGAGCGCGCGCAGCGCCGCGCGCCGCGCGTGCTGGAATTGAGCGCGAGCGTGGCCGAGCGCCCGCGCCTCGCGGCGTACCTGGCTTCGCCGCGGCGCCTGCAGCGCAACGACCTCGGCATCTTCCGGCAGTATCCGGAGCTCGACCAGCCGCTCGTCAGCGCGCCGCGTCCCGGCTTGCGCCGCGTGCCCACTTCGCCTGCCGAGTCGCGCAGCGCCTGCTCGACCTGACACACTGTCTTGTATTCGAGACTGCGCGGTGTTACGCATGGGCCCTTCCATGGAGGTCCCATGCGTGCGCCTGCCCGGCTGAGCCGTTTCCGTGATCCGTTGCGCTGGTTGTGCGCGCTCGGCCTGCTGCTGAGCGCATGCCAGGGCAGGAGTCAGGCAGCCGTCAGCAGCAACGAGGCCGCGCTCGTGCCGCTGCGCCTCGGCGGTCCGTGGAGCGCAGCCGCCGGCAAGACGCCGAAGGCCATCGGCCCGCTCGGCTACGCGCTCGAGCTCGGCAAGGCGCAGCCGATCCTCGCGCGCCACGGCTATCGCTTCGAGCGCTTCGTGTCGTTCAACAACGGGCCGCCCATCGTGCAAGCGCTGCAAGCCGGCTCGATCGAGCTCGGCACGCTCGGCGACACGCCCGCGGTGAGTGGGCGCGCAGGCGGCGTGGACACGCGGGCGGTGCTGATCGACAAGCCGACGGGCGATGCCTGGTTCCTCGCGAAGAAGGGCGGCGTGACGCGCGTAGCAGAGCTGCGCGGCATGCGCGTGGGCGTGCAGTTCGGCTCGAACTTCGACAAGTACGGGCGCGGCGTGCTGGCCGCGGCCGGCATCCTGCCGGAGGTGCAGCTGCTCAACATCCCGATCGCCGAGGGTCTCGGCGCGCTCACGCGCGGTGACATCGACGGCTACGCGCTGCCGGCGAACACGGCCGCGACCTGGGTCGATCAGCAAGGCTTCCCCGTGCTCGACCGCGCGAGCCGCACGCATCCGGAGCTACAGGGCACGCTCGTGACCCTGGTCACCTCCAAGTTCCTGCGGGAGCACCCGAACATTCAGGCTGCGCTGTGGGAGGCCACTGCCGCCGGCATCCAGGAGATCGCGCGCGACCGCGCCGCGTACCTGCGTTTCCTGGCGGACACAAGCGGCCATTCGCTCGCAGTACTGGAGCAGACCCAGCTGCTCGAGTTCGGCGCGCAGCCGATCGATCCCGCCGGCAAGGCGTCGGTCGGCTCGACGTTGCAGTTCCTGCTGCAATTCGGGACAGCCAAGGCCGCGTTTTCAGTGGACGAGTGGGTGGTGCCTGGCGCCGGCGTGGGCGGCGTGACAAAGGAGCCCTCATGAGCGCGACCCAGCGCGCCGAGGTGGCGAGCGCCGGCAGCCCGCAGCTGCGAGCGGCGGAGCCTGTGCCGGTCACGGCGGCAGACGGCTTGCTCAGCCTCTCACCGGGCGCGGCGCAACGCGAGTCCGCGCTCCGAGAACTCGCCACGCGCGCCATCACGCCCTTGGTCTTGCTCGCAGCCTGGAGCGTCGGCTCGGCCACGGGGTGGATCAGCCCGCAGACCCTGGCCGCGCCGCGCGCCGTGTGGCAGGCGTTCGTGCAGCTGCTCGGCTCGGGCGTGCTGTGGGACAACCTCTCGATCTCGCTGCAGCGCGCGCTGCTGGGGCTCGTGCTGGGCGCGAGCACGGGGCTCGTGCTCGGGCTCGTCACGGGCTTGAGCCGTACCGGCGACCGCCTGCTCGACCCTACCCTGCAGATGCTGCGCACGATCCCGTTTCTCGCCGTCGCGCCGCTGCTCGTGCTGTGGTTCGGCATCGACGAGCAGCAGAAGCTGCTGATGATCGCGCTCGCCGCGGGCTTTCCGTTTTACCTCAACACGCACGGCGGCGTGCGCAGCACGGACCGCAAGCTGCTCGAAGCGGCGCGGGTGTTTGGCGCGTCGCGGCGCGAGACCATCGCCGCGATCATCCTGCCGGCCGCCCTGCCGCAGCTGCTCGTGGGCCTGCGACAATCGCTCGGCATCTCGCTGATCGCGCTGATCGTCGCGGAGCAGACGAACTCGCCGCGCGGGATCGGCTTTCTCATGATGTCGGCGCAGCAGTTCTTCCAGGTGGAGATCTTGCTCGTGTGCGTGGCGCTGTACGGGCTGTGGGGGCTGCTCGCGGACGTGCTCGTGCGCACGCTGGAGCGGGTGCTGATGCCGTGGAAGCGCGCTGCCGCGCGAGGCCGAGCGTGAGCGCCGCCGGGCTCGCGGTGCAGGTGCGCGGGGCGCGCAAGCGCTTCGGCGAGCGCGAGGTGCTGAGCGGGCTCGACCTCGACATCGGCGCGACCGAGTTCGTGGTGATGCTGGGCAAGAGCGGCAGCGGCAAGAGCACGTTGCTGCGTGCGCTGTGCGCGCTCGAGCCGCTGGACGCGGGTGAAGCGCGCGTGCCGCCGCGGCGCAGCGTGGTGTTCCAGGAGCCCCGGCTGGTCGAGAGTCTGCGCGTACGAGACAACCTGCTGCTCGGGCTGCCGCGCACACGCGCGCAGCTGGCGGCGGCGGAGGCGGCGCTCGACGAGGTCGAGCTCGGTGGCCGCAGCGACGCCTGGCCCGGCACGCTGTCGGGTGGCGAGGCCCAGCGCGTGGCGCTGGCGCGCGCGCTCCTGCGCCACCCGCAGCTGTTGCTGCTCGACGAGCCGTTCGCCGCGCTCGATGCGCTCACGCGGATCCGCATGCACGCGCTGGTCGCACGTCTCTGTGAGCGGCATCGCACCGCCGTGCTGCTCGTGACGCACGACGTGGACGAGGCGATCTTGCTCGCCGATCGCGCGGTGGTGCTGAAGGAAGGGCAGCTCGGCGCGAGCTTCGACGTTTCGCTGCCGCGCCCGCGCGCGCGCGGCGTACCCGGCTTCGCAGCCCTGCGGCGCAGCCTGCTGGCCGAGCTCGGCGTGGTCGAGCAGGTCGGCGGCAGCGCCTAGTACTACTCGCGCGCCGCTGGCAGCCGCGCGCGCATGTGCTGCAGCAGTTGTGTCAGCTGGTCCTGTGTCGGAAGCTCCGGCGCGGAGTCGCCCCAGCCGATGCGCTCGCGGTACACGCCGAGCTCACCGGACTCGGCCAGTGCGGACTCGTCCCTGTACGCGGAGCCAGCGGGCGCGGGCTCCCGCAATGGCGCGACGTAGATCGCCGCGACAGGACAATACGCCTCGCACTGGAAACACGTCTGACAGTCAGACTGGCGCGCGATCACGGGCGCCCCTTCGCCCGGATCGAACACATTCGTGGGACACACGCGCAAGCAGATGTCGCAGTCGATGCAGCGCGAGCGGGACAACACTTCGATCATGACGCGATACGCTCCTGTCCCAGCACGACCGGCAGCTCCGGATCGCGCTCCGTCCACACCTGATCCAGACCGCCGCACAGAATGCGCTGCGTCTGCGCGGGATCGAGCTCCGGATGATCGACACGCGTGTGCATGACGCGCGTCTCGGTGCGAACCAGCGCGCTCGCGTAGGCCCAGCGCGCCATCGCCAGCATGGCCACGCTCTCGCGCAGCCGCGCGCGCTCGCGCAGATCGTCGCTGCCGCTCGCCGCGGCATCCGTCCACAGGCCATCCAGCACGCCGAGCGAGCGGCTGAGCCCGGACTCGCTGCGAAAACCGTTCTTCTCGATCGGCAGTAGCTCTGCCTGCACCGCGCGCTCGAGCTCTTGCGCGCTCGGGCCGCGCCCTGCGTTCGGCGTGAGCCCGCTGCGGCCCGCCGCCGTGAGCGGCTGCGGCGCCGACCCGTGCAGGCGCGCGTGCTCGGCTGCGGCGCGGCCTGCCCACGTCCCCGAGGACACGGCCCAGGCCGCGTTCGGCGCACCCGCGCCCGTGGCCGCACCCACCAGCACCTCGCGGCTCGCGGTATCGCCGGCCGCGTACAACCCGGGCACGCCCGTGGAGCAGTCCGCATCCGAAAGGTGCAAGCCTCCCGTGCCGCGCACCGTGCCCTCGAGCACGAAATCGATCGGGTAGCGCTGCTCGAACGGGTTCACGCGCAGCTTGTCGAGCACCATGAAGAAGTTCGGCATGGCCGCGCGCATCACAGGCCGCAGCGCCTCGGGCGCCTTGTCGAGCCGCGCGTAGACCGTGCCCTCGCACGCGGCGCGCAACAGCGGCGCACGGCTGCCGAACAGCTCGCCCTCGATCGGCGAGCCGTCTTCACGCGTGAAGCTGGCGAAGCCATAATAGCCGTTCTTGTCCATCGAGGTGTGGCGCGGGACAATGCCGTAGAAGCTCGAGAACTCCATGCCCGACAGGTGCGCGCCCACCTCTGCAGCCATGAGCTGCCCGTCGCCCGTGTTCACGTCGCCGCCCAGCGACTTGCTCTTCCAGGTGCAGCCGCCCGTGGCGAGCACCACCGCGCCCGCGTGCACCTGCCAATTCACGGCGAGCTGGCGCCGCACACCGCGCGCGCCGCGCACGGCACCATCGCGAGCGCGCAGCAGCTCGAGCGCGGGGCTGTGATCGAGGATCGTGACGCCGAGCCGCTTTACACGCTGGCGCATGAAGCGCATGTACTGCGGCGCTTGCCCGATGCGCAGCACGGCCGCGCCGCGCGGATCGCTCGCAGCCGGGTAACCGAGGCCCTCTAGCGCCTTCAGCTGCGTCCAGGTCTCCTCGAGCACGCGCGCCTGCCAGCCGCGGTCCGTCAACAAGCCGCCGAGGCGCGCGCGCGACAGCATGGCTTCTTCGCGCTGCGCCGCGTCGGGCGGCACGAGCCAGTGCCCTACCCCGGCCGTGGCCGCGACGCCACTCGTACCGCAGTAGCCCTTGTCCACCAGCACGACGCGCGCGCCCGCGAGCGTCGCGGCCGTGGCCGCCCAGGTCGCAGCCGGTCCGCCGCCGATCACGAGCACGTCACACGAGAGCTGGAGGTCAGGGTCACTGCGCGTCATCATCACTCCTCGGCGCCGCTTTGAGCTGCTGGCAAAAATGGATAGTCGATGTATCCGCGGTCGCCGCCGCTGTAGAACGTCTCGGTGTCGGGCGGATTCCAGGGCGCGTCCGTGCGCAGCCGCTCCACCAGATCGGGGTTCGCGATGTAGCCGACCCCAAACGCGATGAGCTCCGCCTGCTCGCTGTCCAGCGCGCGCTCGGCCGTGCGGCGATCGAAGCCGCCGCACAGGATGAGCGGCCCGCGGTAGCGCTCGCGCAGCGCCGGCGCGAGGCGCTCGGAGGCGGGCGTGCTCACCGGCTCGATCAGGTGCAGGTACGCGACGCCGCGCCGGTCGAGCTGCGCGGCGACGTAGCCGAAGGTCTCGCGCGGCGTGCTGTCGTGGCTGCCGTCCACGTTGAAGTGCGGCGAGACGCGCACGCCCACACGCTCACGCCCGAATACTTCGATCGCGGCGTCGACCACCTCGAGCAGGAAGCGGGCACGCGCCGGGATGGAGCCACCGTACGCGTCCCTGCGTCGGTTACTGCCGTCGCGCAGGAACTGATCGATGAGGAAGCCATTGGCGGCGTGGATCTCCACACCGTCGAAGCCCGCGAGCTGCGCCTGGCGCGCGGCTTCGCCGAACGCTGCGACGCGCGCTGCGATCTCCGCGAGCGAAAGCGCGCGCGGCACGGGAAACGGGCGCGGACCTGCTGGCGTGCTGACCTCTCCCAGCGCGGCGATTTCACTCGGCGCGGCCGGCCACTCGCCGGCAGGCATGCGTCCGGGATCCGCCTTGCGCCCGAGGTGAAATAGCTGCTGGAAGATGCGGCCGCCGGCCGCGTGCACGGCGTCCGTGACCTGGCGCCAAGCCTGCACCTGGCGCGCGTTGTGGATCGCCGCGGTGCCGGGCCGGCTCACGCTCTCGGGCGCAACGTGTGTGGCCTCCGAGATGATCAGGCCCGCGCTCGCGCGCTGCACGTAATACGTCACGACACGCGGTAACGGCTCGCGCGTCTCGAGATCGGCGCGCGCGCGACCGAGCGGAGCCATGATCACGCGGTTGGGCAACGTCAGAGCCCCGAGCCTGAGCGGAGACAGCAGCTTGCTGGACATGGGCAGGGAACGATACGTGGTCCACAATAAAAGACAAGGCTGCAGTGTGCCGCCCGGGTGGTATAAGCGGCTCGGAGCGGCGCAGTGATCCGACTCGAGCGAGTGAACAAGATGTTTCAGGCGGCGGGCCAGCGCGTGCATGCGCTGCACGACGTCGACCTGCACGTGAAGCCCGGCAGCATCTTCGGCGTGATCGGGCGCTCGGGCGCCGGCAAGAGCACGCTCCTGCGCTGCGTGAACCTGCTGGAGCGGCCGACCTCGGGGCGCGTGATCGTGGCCGGGCGCGAGCTGAGCGCGCTCTCGGAGCGGGAGCTCGTGCCGGCGCGGCGCTCCATCGGCATGGTGTTTCAGCAGCCGCAGCTGCTCGCGTCGCGCACGATCGCGGACAACGTCGCGCTGCCGCTCGAGCTCGCCGGGGAGCCTCGGGCGCGCGCGCGCGAACGTGTCGCGGAGCTGCTGGAGCTCGTGGGCATCGCGGACAAGCACGACGCGCGGCCGGCGCAGCTCTCGGGTGGGCAACGTCAGCGGGCGACCATCGCGCGCGCGCTCGCCAATCGCCCCAGCGTGCTCCTGTGCGACGAGGCTACGAGCGCGCTCGACCCCGCGACGAAGCGCGCGATCCTGGCCCTCTTGCGCGACATCCAGCGCTCACTGCAGCTCACGATCCTACTCATCACGCACGAGATGGACGTGGCGCTCAGCATCTGCGAGGAGGTCGCGATCATGAGCGACGGCCGGCTCGTAGAGCAAGGTCCCGTGGCGCGCCTGTTTGGTCCCGACAGCTCGCCGCTCGCGCGCAGCTTCCTCGCGGAGGACACGAGCGCGGCGAACGGTCACGGCGCGCTGCACATGCGCGTGCAAATCCGCGGCGACGCCGCGCGCGCCCAAGTCGCGCTCGCGCAGCTGCGCGCGCAGCACATCGAGGTGGAGGTGATCGGCGATGTCGCTGGCATTGATTAGCGTGCTGCTCGGCGCGCTCGGCGAGACCCTGCTGATGGTGCTCACTGCGGGCGGCGTGGGGTTCGCGCTCGGTGTCCCGCTCGGAGTCTTGCTGTTCGTCTGGCACCCGGGCCGCATCGCCCCGCGACCGACGGCACACGGTGTGCTCTCCGCGGCAATCAACGCGCTGCGCTCGGTGCCATTCATCATTCTGCTCGTCGCGATCATCCCGCTCACGCGCCTGCTCGTGGGCACCTCGATCGGCACGGCGGCCGCGATCGTGCCGCTGGCGATCGGCGCGACGCCGTTCGTCGCACGCATCGTGGAGGCCGCGCTCATGGAAGTGCCGGTGGGCCTCATCGAGGCGGCGCGCGCGATGGGCGCGACCTCCGCGCAGCTCGTGTGGAAGGTGCTGCTGCCGGAGGCGCTGCCCGCGATCCTGAACGGCGCCACCCTCACGCTCGTCACCCTGGTCAGTTACTCGGCCGTGGCCGGTGCAGTGGGTGGCGGCGGCCTCGGGGATCTCGGCATTCGCTACGGGTATCAGCGCTTCGACACGGGCGTGATGATCGCGGTGGTGCTGCTCTTGCTCGCGCTGGTGCAGGGGCTGCAGAGCTTGGGAGCGTGGGCGGTGCGGCGCATCGACCACCGCTCGGCATGAGGAGGATGAGTCATGGGCTTTTCAGGGAAGACGATCGCGACGTGGGCGGCGCTGTGGGCGCTCACTCTCTGCAGCTGTCAGCGGCCGAGTGACCGGCTGAAGATCGGTGTGATCGCTGGCTTCGAGGAGGAGGTCGCGGCGGTGGCCGTGCGGCTGGCGAAGGAGCGCTTCAACGTGGACGCGGAGCTCGTGGCGTTCAGCGATTACATGACGCCCAACGCGGCGCTCGCGGACGGCTCGCTGGACGCGAACGCGTTCCAGCACCAGCCCTATCTCGACCAGCAGATCAAAGACCGCGGCTACAAGCTCGTGCCGATCGGCAAGACGTTCGTGTACCCCATCGCGGCCTACTCGCGCCGCATCCAGCGCGCAGAGCAGCTCGCGAACGGGGCGCAGGTGGCCGTGCCGAACGATCCCACGAACCTGGGTCGCGCGCTGGCGCTGCTCGAAAAGCAGGGTCTTTTGAAGCTCAAGCCCGGGGTGGGCGTGCGCGGCACCGCGCTCGACATCGTCGACAATCCGAAGAAGCTGCGGGTCGTGGAGATCGATGCCGCTCAGCTGCCGCGCGCCCTGCCCGATGTGGATCTCGCCGTGATCAATACGAACTACGCGAGCCAGATCGACCTCGTGCCCACGCGGGATGGGCTGTTCATCGAGGACAAAGAGTCGCCGTACGTGAACTTGATCGTGGCGCGCGAGGACAACCGCGACCGGCCGGCGCTGCAGAGCTTCGTGAAGGCGTACCAGAGCGATGAGGTGGCTGCGACCGCGCAACGCCTGTTTCGGGGCGGCGCGGTCAAGGGCTGGTGAGCCCGCGGACGCTGTCTTGCATTCGAGACACCGTCCGGTGCGCGGGCTTGCGCGTAACGAGCGCATGGAGAAAACTGCCGCTGCCGGCCATTTCGCGTACTCGCGTGCGCCATCAAGGAGACACCATGACGATTCGACTCGGAGACATCGCCCCGAACTTCACCGCCGAAACCACGGAAGGCCCGATCGACTTCCACGCCTGGAAGCAAGGCACCTGGGCCGTGCTGTTCTCGCACCCGAAGGACTTCACGCCGGTTTGCACGACTGAGCTCGGGGCGACGGCGAAGCTCGCGGACGAGTTCAAGAAGCGCAACGTGAAGGTGATCGGTCTGAGCGTCGACTCCGTGGCCGATCACAAGCGCTGGAGCTCGGACATCGCGGAGACGCAGGGACAACAGCTGAATTTCCCGCTGATCGGCGATCCCGACCGCAAGATCTCCTCGCTCTACGACTTCATCCATCCTAACGCCAACGACACGCTCACGGTGCGCTCGCTGCTCGTGATCGACCAGAACAACAAAGTGCGCCTGATCATCACGTACCCCGCGAGCACCGGCCGCAACTTCGACGAGATCCTGCGCGTCATCGACTCCTTGCAGCTGACCGACAACTACAAGGTCGCAACGCCGGCAAACTGGAAGCACGGCCAGGACGTGATCATCGTCCCCTCACTGTCGAACGACGACGCGAAGAAGCTGTTCCCGAACGGCTGGGACGAGAAGAAGCCGTATTTGCGCCTAGTGAAGCAACCCGGCAAGTGAAGCGGGCATCAGGCTTCAGGCTTCAGGCAAGAGGGACTCTCCTCTGAACCCGAAGCCTGTAGCCCGGAGTCCGGAGCCCTTCACTCCGCGTACTTGACCGTGCAGCCATACGGCGGCGTGTCCGCGAGCCGCAGGGGCTTGCGCGCTGCGAGGTCCGCCAGCGCGTACTCGAGGTACGTCTCGAGCTTGTCTTTCGCGTGGCCGGGCAGGTGCGGCCGCTGATCGTCGACCACGCCGATGGGTGCGTTGTCCACGCCGCCGCGGTACACGAGCACGCCCTTGGGGTCGATTACGAACAGCTGAGGCGTCTTGATCGCGCCGTACGCGCGGCCCACCTTGCCGCTCTCGTCGAGCAGGATGCGGTGCGTGATGCCGTACTCCGCCTTCGCCTGCTTGTTGCGCTCGACGCCTGCGCCTTGTTTTCCCGGCGCGTTCGAGTTGATGTTGAGCCAAACGAGCTTGTCGCTCGCGACCTTCTGCGGCAGGTCCTTCAGCGGCCCTTTGGTGTGCGCGTGCTTGATGAACGGGCAGTCCGGGTTGAACCACTCCAGCACCACCGTCTTGCCGCGTAGCGAGCTCAAGCTGACTGTTTGACCGTCCGTGTCCGTGAGGCTGAACTCGGGCGCGCGCTTGCCGAGCTCTGCGGCAGTCGCAGTCGTGGCAGTGGCCGCTGGCGTGGTCGCGGGCGCGACCGCCTGCGCATGGACATCGACGCTGACGACCATCGACGCGTAGCACGCGCCGAGGATCAGCGCGGCACCTGCGCGCCTCACGGACCAGCCTCGATGCGTCTGATGTCTGACCTGTATCGGCATGAGCAAGCCTCCTCGCGTTTCCGCTCATTGTCCGCGCCCGCCGCCGCGAGGCAAGTCCACGCAGTGATCCACTGGACGTTGCGTGACATTCGTAATACTAGACGCAGTGTCACGCCACAACCGAAGCGGAGGCCCGGATGACCACCCAGCGCACGCTGAACGTGTTCGCCATCGCGCTCGTGATCCTGGCGGGGTTTGCGATCGTCGTACGCAACCTCGACGCCAAGTCGTCGCATTCCTTACTCAACGTCTCGTACGATCCCACGCGTGAGCTGTATGCGCAGCTGAACCCGCACTTCGTCGCCCACTACCAGCAAACAGCCGGCAAGAAGCTCGCGATCAAGCAGGCTCACGGCGGCTCATCGCGGCAGGCGCGCGCGGTCATCGATGGGGATCTGGAGGCCGACGTGGTGACGCTCGGTCTGGTCTCGGATCTCGCTGCGCTGCGGACGCGCGGTCTGGTCGCAGCAAACTGGGCCGAGCGGCTGCCCAATCACGCCCAGCCGTATTACTCGACGATCGTGTTCGTGGTGCGGCGCGGCAACCCGTACAAGATCCGCGACTGGCCGGATCTGGTGCAGCCCGGCATCTCGATCATCACGCCCGATCCGCGCAGCTCCGGCAACGGCAAGCTGAGCGCGCTCGCCGCCTGGGGTGACGTGCTGGCGCGCGGCGGCACGGAAGAAGATGCGAAGGCGTATCTCAGGAAGTTCTACGATCGCGCGCCGTTCCTCGAGAGCGGTGCGCGAGGCACGGCGCTCGCGTTTGCTATCGAGAAGCAGGGCGATGTGCACGTGACCTGGGAGAACGAGGCGCTGCGCGAGGTGGCCGAGAGCCAGGGCGAGCTCGAGCTGGTCTACCCGCCGCGCAGCATCCTCGCCGAACCCGCCGTGGCCTGGGTCGACGTCAACGTGACCAAGCACAACACGGCGGCGGCCGCGAAGGCGTACCTCGAGTACCTGTTCAGCGATGGCGCACAGGAGCTGATCGCGAAGGCCGGCTATCGGCCGTACAACGAGCAGGTCCTCGCCCGACACGCCGATCGCTTTCCGCGCCTCAACCTGTGGAAGATCACGGACATCGCCGCGAGCTGGGAAGACGCACAGCAGCGCTTCTTCTCCGAGAACGGGCTGATCGACACCGTGTACAAGCCGAAGCCACGTTGACCACGCGCGCAGGCGCGCCGCCGACAGCGGCGCGCCCCGCGTGGAAAACTCAGCCGCGCTTCGGGATCTCCAGCCCGCGCTGCACGGCCGGTCGCGCGACGAACGCATCGAGCGCGCGCTTGATGTGCGTGTACTCCGAGAAGCCCACGATCTCTGCGGCCCCGTAGAAGCCGATCAGGTTGCGCACCCAGGGAAAGATCGCGATGTCTGCGATCGAGTAGCTCTCGCCGCCGGCCCAGGTGCTGGTGGACAGCCGGTCGTTCAACGTGGCGAGCACACGCTTGCTCTCGCCGACGTAGCGATCCCGCGGGCGCTTGTCTTCGAAGTCCTTGCCGGCGAACTTGTGGAAGAAGCCCAGCTGCCCGAACATCGGGCCGAGCCCGCCGATCTGAAATTGCAGCCACTGCAGCACCTCGTAGCGCGCAGCTCCGCTCTTCGGCAGCAGCTGGCCGGTCTTGTCCGCGAGATACACCAGGATCGCGCCGGACTCGAATACCGCGATGGGCTTCCCGTCCGGGCCATTCGGGTCGAGGATCGCGGGGATCTTGCCGTACGGGTTCAGCGACTTGAACTCCGGGCTGAGCTGATCGTTCGTCTCGAAGCTCACGAGGTGCGGCTCGTAGGGCAAGCCCAGCTCCTCCAGCGCGATCGACGCCTTCACGCCGTTCGGCGTGGGCAGGGAGTACAGCTGCAGCCGATCGGGGTGCGCTGCAGGCCATTTACGGGTGATGGGGAAGCTCGCCAAATCGCTCATCGATGTCCTCCGGGTTTTGCGAGGACTGCTATCGGGCTGAATCGGGCGCTTGGCAAGGCCGCGCGTCGAGCTCACGAACGCCGGCCGGCGCCCCGCTGCGATCTGACAGCAGCGAAGCGCCGGCCTTTCGCGGATGGGACGAGTGTCAGAGCCAGAAGCTCATGCCGACCTGCGGAATTCCGAGCGACACGTAGCCCGGACGCGGATCTTCGGCAAAGGCGATATCGAGAGTCGGGCCGAACGTGATGGCCACGTTGGGATAAGGGAAGAAGCCGAGCAAAGCTTCTGCGTACAACCCGAAGTAGTTCACACCGGGGACGCTGGCGTAGAAGCCACCCCCGCGTAGCCACAGCCCAAGCTGCGACGTGAGCCCGAACATGTAGCCCACGCGCGGTGCGATGATGCCCACGTCCTCCGTGGTCGCGCCGCCCGCGAGGCCGATGCTCAGCCGCCGAATGAAGACATCGAAGCCAAAGCGCGCGATGCTCGTGGGTACCAGCTCACTTCCGTTCAAGAGAAAGCGCCCGACGGCCTTGTCACCGCCGGGGCCTTCGAAGTCCGTGTAGTCGAGGGCCATGAAACGCTCGATCGAGAGCGCGAAGTGCGTGCCATCGAACTCGTAGTATCGCTCGTGAGCAGACGCGACATTGCTCGTGAGCGACAGCGTCAACACGGCTAAGCAAGGCAAAATCCAACGTCGAAGCATGTGTGATCCTCCAATTCCAAGTGCACGTGCGAGCGTCGCAGCTGCTACGCCGCACCGCTCCCGACATAAGCAAGAACCACGCACAAGTCGCAGCCGCTGCGCCTGCACGCGGCGCGCATGCCGAGATCTCGGGCGCGTCTCATCGAGTCGAATGCTCGGAAAAACCGGCGTTCTGCGCAGTCAGCGGCGTGCGCGACGCGCGACGTAGCCGCTCGGCCGATTTTCGATCACGCGCCGTCGACGCACGAAGTTGTCCCGAGCAACGCGTCCGCATGAGGCAGTTCTGCGGGCCGGTGAAAGATTGCACTCAATGTGGCGCGCGCTCGCGTTGCAGCTGGGACATGCGCAAGTGCGTTAGCAACGCAGCGCCGGTTAGCGTGACCAGCAGCGACAGGTACTGCGCAGGCGTCAAGCCCGCGTACCGGATGTCGCCACCGCTGAACGCATCGGCTCGCAGAAAGTCGAGCGCGAAGCGTGAGGAACCGTACAAAGTGAGCAGACAGCCCAGGTAAAAGCCGGGCACCTGCCGCTTACGGCTGCAGAACCAAAACCACAGCGCGACCGGTACGCTCCATAGCGCCTCGTACAGCCCGAGATCGTGGCGCGCCGGGCCGCCGTCGTAGCTCGCCACTGCCAGCGCGAAGTCGCTGACCAAACCCGGATGATCGTGCACGAAAAAGCAGCCGAGCCGCGCGAAGATCCAGCCGAATGGAAAGCCGAAGCACCAGGCGTCGCCGAGCGCCAGCAGCGCCACTTGCCGGCGCCGCGCGAACCACCACGCCGTCAACGCACCACCGATGAAGCCACCGTACGACGAGAGCCCGTACCAACGCTCGAGCAGGCGCGAGGGCTGCATGGCGATCGCGCGCAGCTCGTCCGGCGCGTACATCACGATGTTCAGCACGTACGCCGAGACGATGCCGATCGCAGTCACGCACGTCAGAAAATCCGAGAACAGCTTCGGCGCAAGCTCCAGCTGCGTTGCGCGCCGCGCGCCCAGACGCGCGCTCACCAGCATGGCGATCGCTGCCAATACGCCGAACGGCTGCAGCTTCAGCGCAATGCCGTACGGCAGAGCGATCGAGATCGGCTCGAGCTTGAACCAGGGGATGAGCAGCATGGACATCGCGCAGCCACAACGCCGCCGCGCGCCACGCCTATTCCGGGCTCACCTCCTCGCAGGGCGCGCCGCGCGGATGGCGCGCTGGGCCCACTGCCGTAGCGCTTCGCTGTCCTCGAGCACTTCGCTCGGAGCTTGATAGTAGCTCCGGCTGACCTTGCTCGGCTCCTTGCGGACGGGACGCAAGGCGGGCATGTGACGCTGCTCGAAGTCGGGCCGCGTCGCATCGTCGACGCGCAGGTAGAGCGTGTCGTCGTCGATCAAACCGAACAGCACGCCCTCGAAGTACAGGCCGACGCCTCCGAACAGGCGCTTGATCTCCACGCCCCCGAGCGCGGCCAACTGGTCTGCGACGTAATCGCGGTAGCTCGCGCTCACGGGCATGCGACAGGCCTGCCACGGACGCCACCGCAAAGCAACGCGCCCGCTCAGGTCAGATCCAGTGAGCGCTCGGGCTCGTACATCGTGGCCGACGCGATGCGCCAGGTGCCCTCGGCGAGGCGCATCGTGTACAGGGCGCTGATGCGCTCGAGCAGCTCGCCGTCGCGCTTGTAGCGCTCACCTCGCGCATTCACGAGCGCGAGATCCGCGGCGATGGGCTTGACCTGTACGTGGGTCAGCACGCTGCGGGCGTAGCCGCGCGCGCGCAGCGCGTACAGCAGACGCTCGAAGAACTGCTCCGCCTCGCGCACGCTCGTGAGCGCGTGGCTCCCGGCGGGCGACAGGAACAGGCTGGGGACGTCGTAGTACGGGGTGATCGCGCGCGGGTCCCCCATTTGAAACACGGTGAAGTACGCGCGGTAGGTGCGCTCGATGAGATCGATCTCGCTCGACATGAGCTCTCCGACGGCTCGGGCCACTGCGCTCGGGTGTACTGCGTAACGGGGCGCGGCGGAATCGGGAAGTGACGCGACCGGGTCATGAACCCGGCGCCGTCGGTCGCTTGACGCGTCCGAATGGAACGTGGCTACGCTGCGGATGTCCAGCACCGGAGGCTGCCATGTTCAAGAAGGTCGCGTTCACCATGTTCCCTGTGTCCGATGCCGCGCGGGCCCGCGCTTTTTACGAGCAGACCCTCGGTCTGAAGCGGGGCAGCCATTCCGCGAACGGCATGTGGACCGAATACGACCTGCCGGGCGGCGGCTGTCTGGCGCTGTTCGCCGGCCCGCAGGCGAGCACGCCGGGAGGCGCGAGCATCGCGTTCGAGGTCGAAGACCTGGACGCGCTGAACACGCGCTTGAAGGCCGCCGGCGTGCAATACGCCTCCGAGCTGGTGCACTCGCCGGTCTGCAGAATGTCGGTCATCCAGGACTCCGAGGGCAACTCGATCATCCTGCACCAGCTCAAAGAAAAGCGGGCGTGAAGCGGCAGCTGAGCGCTGCGACGCCGCAGACATCGAGCAGGGTCGCGCGACGACGTCGATCGGGTGCCGGCGTCTTCCTCGGCTTTGCCGCTGTCGGCGTCAGCCGCACGCGTGTCGCCCGACGTCTGCGCGGGTCCTGACGCCGGGCCAAGGTCACAGGCCACGAGCGCGAGCACGCTCACGTCGAGCAGCACGGATCGTCATACCTCGGCGAGCTGCGCTGTCCCGCCACGGAGCGGCGCAGCACAGCCGCCGCCATCAGCGGCACCAGCGGCGTCGCAACACATGTTTCTCGCTGAAAAATGCGTCCGGGGCGCCGCCCAGCTATGCTCCTGCGCTCTGCAGCCCCATGAGTCCCCCCACGCTTTCCCAACCCAGCGAGACAGCCCAGCCGCGCAAGCGCCCTGCAGCCGTCGACGGCCAAACCGCGCTGCTCGTCGCGCTCGGTGCGGCCGCCTTCATGATCAACCTGGATGCGCGCGTGGTCGCGCCGCTGCTGCCGGCGATGGCCGCAGACCTGCACGTGTCGCTGCCGCGCGCGGGCTGGCTCGTCTCTGCGTACTTGCTGCCGTACGGCCTGTTGCAGCTCGCGTACGGTCCCATCGCGGATCGCATCGGCAAGATCAACGTTTGCGCCCACGCCATGGCAGCGTTCAGCCTCGGCACCGCTCTGTGCGCGTATTGGCCGTCGTTCCACATGATCCTGGCGCTGCGCGCGTTCACCGGCGCGGCCGCCGCCGGCTTGATCCCGCTCATGCTCGCGTACGTCGGCGACACGGTGCCGTACGAGCGGCGGCAGGCGACGTTGAGCGCGCTGATGGCGAGCGCCGGTGCCGCGCAGGCCTTCAGTACAGGCGCGGGCGGAAGCATCGCGGCCGCGCTGTCGTGGCACGCCGTGTTTCCCTGCCTCGGAGCGCTGTCGATTGTGGTGACGCTCGCCTTGTACGGTTACCGCAAGCGGGCGCTGCACGTGCGCGCCCAGCCGAACACGGGTTTCACCAGCGCGCTGCGCGCTCCGCGCTTGCGCGTGCTGCTCGCGCTCGTCGCCACGGAAGGCTTCCTGTACCAGGGCGCGTTTTCGTACCTGAGCGGCCTCCTGCACGAGCGCTTCGGCCTGCAGGCGCTCGAGATCGGTCTGATCATGGCGCTCGCCGGGGTGGCGCAGCTCTTGACCGCGAGCGTGTTGCCGCGCTGGTTCGCTGCGCGCTCCGAGCGCGCGGCGCTAGCCTGGGGCGGCAGCACGATCGGTCTCGCGTATCTCGCGTGCGGCTTCGCGCCCCACTGGAGCGTGGTCGCGCTCGGCTGCGCCGGGCTCGGAGCCGGGTTCATCCAGGCGCACACCACCTTGCAGCTACGAGCGACGGAGGTCTTGCCCGGCTCGCGCGCCACGGCGCTGGCGCTGTTTGCGTTCTCGCTGTTCTTCGGTAGCGGCATCGGGGCGGTGGCGCTCGGCGGGTTGATCGTGCCGCTGGGCTTCAGCGGCATGTTCGCACTGACGGGCTGCGGCCTCCTGGCGTTCACCGGCGTGGCGCTCGCCGTGCTCACGCCGCGCGCTGTCCGAAGCTGAGACCGCGCTCGTGGGAGAGCCTGGAGGAAGCGGAAACGGTGGCGGCCCTGGCACTGCTTTGGCCAGAGGATTGCGGTATGCTCGCTGCGCATGACGGCTCTCATGCGCGACAGACCGCGGCGTCTCGGCTGGGCGAGCTCCGCCGTGTGGCTCGCGCTGAGCGCATGCGAGCTGTACGACGCGGAGCTGGCTGCCGTGCGCGAGGTGCGCTCGGGAGCGACTGCAGCTGGTGGCGGCACAGCCAGTCCGGACCTCGCCGCCACGGGCTGCGTACCGAACCCGGAAGGCGACGCGCTCTGCCCGCAGATCTGTCCGGAGCAGTGCAACGACCGCGACGACGACTGCGACGGGCGCAGCGACGAAGCGGCCGACGAGACGTGTGCGGCCGAGGCGGCGAACACCGTGTGCGTGGCCGGGCGCTGCACCATCACGCACTGCCGAGACGACGCGCGCGACTGTGACTCGCTCGCCGAGAACGGCTGCGAGGTGCCGGTGGACGCTCCGGCGCACTGCGGCGCGTGCGGGCGGCGCTGCCTGCTCGAGCACGCGCAAGCCAGCTGTCACGGCGGCGAATGCGGCGTGCTGGCGTGTGACCCGGGCTTCGCGAGCTGCGACGGCCGTGACGCCAATGGCTGCGAGACGTCGCTGCGCACCGCGACTGACTGCGGCCGCTGTGGGCTGCGCTGCGGAGCAGCCGAAACCTGCCGCGAGGGCCGCTGCGTGCCTGATCGGCAGCCGGACGCGGGGCCGCCGCCGATGTGCACGCCGGACGAAAGCGGCTGCAGCTGCACGCCCGGCGCTGCCGCTGGCAGCTGCAGCGACGCCTGCCCCGACGACCCCGACAAGCGCGCGCCCGGCGAGTGCGGCTGCGGCGTGCCGGACCTCGACAGCGACGCCGACGGCGCGCCGGACTGCCGCGACGCCTGTCCGCAGGGTGCCTGGAGCACTGCACCGTGTTTGCCCTACGAGCCGGCCAACATCGACGCGCGCGCGCTCGACTTCGCGGGCGCCCCATCCGCCGCTTTGAGCTGCGGAACGACCGTCTTGGACACCACACAGGCGACGCCCGTGCTGCGCAACTGGTGCGGCCGCGCGCCGAGCCTCAGCGTGCAGCAGCAAGCCGACGGCACGAGCATCGTGGTGGTGCCGCTGCAGGCTCTGAGCGTGAGCGCAGGCAGCAGCCTGCGCCTCGTCGGCACACGCCCCGTTGCGATCGTCGTACGCGGCGACGTGGTGATCGAGGGCAGCCTGGACGCCAGCTCCACCGCCACAGAGCCGGGCGCGGGCGCAGACCAGGCGTGCGGCGCGAGCGCGGGCGCGGACGGCAGCGGCAGCACCAGCAGCGGGGCGGGCGGCGGTGGAGGCGGAGGGTACGGCACGGTCGGAGGCGCAGGCGGCAGCGGCGATGGGGCACGCCCCGGCGTCGGAGGCGTCGTGCGGGGCAGCGCGCAGCTCGTGCCGCTGCTCGGAGGTTGCACGGGCGGCCGCGGTGGTGGTTCGTTCACAGCGGCGGTCGCGGGACCCGCTCCGCAAGCTCCGCGGCTCCCGACCTCCGCATGTAGCTCACATGCCGCCGGTGGCGGCGCGCTGCAGCTCTCGGCCGCGGGACACATCAAGGTCAGCGGGGCGATTCGCGCCAACGGTGCGAGCGGTGCACGGGGCTGCGGCAACGAGGGCGGCGGAGGGGGTGGAGGCAGCGGCGGCGCGCTGCTGCTCGAGGCCAGCTCCGTGGACGCTGCACCCGGCGCGCTGCAGGTGCTGGGCGGAGCAGGTGGCGCGGCCGAGGCCAATGGGGGCAGGGGCGCGGCGGCATCCACACTCGCGGGCGGTCCCGGTCAGAGTCACGGGTCCAATGGCGGCGGAGGCGGAGGCGGCGGTTTCGGCCGCATCCGCATCCAGCTGCACTGACCCCGGCTGCGGAGTGCCGGGGTCACCACAGCGACACATCGCCGAGGGTTTCACGCATACCGATCGGGGGTAATTTGCGGGTACAGTCAATGCGAGTCCCGGAGCCCGCAGCTCCGCGCCGCGAACAGCGGATGACGAAACCGCTGTGATGCGTTTCACTCGCGCGCGCGGAACGATCGCGCAAGCTCGTGTCCGTTCTGACTACACAACCCTTAGGGCGCTGATCCTCATGGACCATCCGGAAACCGATCGAGTGGTTGCACGCGAGCTAGATGGCGTTATCCAAAAGTTGCGGGCTGATCTTCAGAAGGAGAAAGATGCGAACACTGCCCGCAGCGCTAACATGGGCTGGATCGTTGCGCTGATCGTGCTGATCGTGCTGTGCTTCGTCGTGTGCGGCGACTCCGGCCACCGCCACTCCATCTACTAACAACCCCTCACAGCACGGACGGCTGAGCCCGCTCCTGCGGCGCATCGTGCGCAAGCGCATCGAGCACGGCCGCGAGCTGCACGGGCTTGACCAGATGCAGCGCGAAGCCCGCAGCGGCGCTGCGCTTGCGATCGTTCTCCTGGCCGTAACCCGTGATCGCGATCAGCCGGGGACAACGCGCCCCGAGCTCGGCGCGCAGCTGCTCCGCGAGCTCGTAACCGTCCATCACCGGCAAGCCGATGTCGAGAAACGCGACGTCCGGAGCCTCGCGCCGCACGGCCTCGAGCGCCTCCACCGGATCGAGCGCGACGTGGACGCGGTGACCGCGCTCCCGCAGCGAGGTCGCGAGCAGCTCGGCCGCATCTTCGTTGTCGTCCACCATCAGGATGCGCAGCGAGCGCGGCTGGCCGCCGTGTGTGGTCGGCTCGTGCGGGGGCTCCGGCAGCTCGGACGCGCGCGTGACGATCGGCAAGCGCACCTCGAACGTGCTGCCGCGCCCGGGCCCCGCGCTACGCGCGTGGATCGTGCCGCCATGAGCTTCAGCCAGGCTGCGCGCGATCGCGAGGCCCAGCCCCAGCCCACCCTGCGAGCGCTCGCGTCCCTGAACGGCCTGTACGAACGGCGCGAACAGCTTCGGCAACAGCTCCGGGCTGATGCCGCAGCCCGTGTCCTGCACGGTCAGCGACAGCTCTCGGCCGCAGGTGCGCGCGCTGATGCGGATGTGGCCCGAGTCCGGCGTGTTCTTCGCCGCGTTGCTCAGCAAGTTCGACAGCAGCTGGGAGAGGCGGAACTCGTCCGCGTCCACGATCACGTGCGGCTCGAGCTCCACGCTCAGCACCTGGCGCCGCCGCTCGATCAACGGCGAAGCCATCTCGATCGCCTTGGCCACGATCGCACGCAGCTCCACCATGCGCCGCTCCAGCTCGAGCTTGCCGCGTGTCACACGCGCGATGTCGAGCAGATCGTCCACCAGGCGCACGAGGTGTTGGCTCTGGCGATCGATGGTCGCAACCTCGCGCGTGGCCGCGTGCCCCTGCCGCTTCAGCAGCTCGATCGCGGTCACGATCGGCGCGAGCGGGTTGCGCAGCTCGTGCCCGAGCATGGCCAGAAACTCGTCCTTCGCGAGGTTCGCGGCGTTCGCCCGGTACAGCAGCTCGCTCTTTTCGGCCTCGGCGAGCTTCTGCTGGGAGATGTCGCGCAAGGTGCCGACGAAGCGCTCCGCATCGCCGTCCGCCCCGACGTGCGCACGACCGCGCGCAGCGAGCCAGCGCACCTGCCCGTCCGGCAGCACGCAGCGATACTCGAGGTCGTAGCGACCGTCACTGCCCGGGGCGCACGCGGCGTCCACGGCCTTCGAGACGGTGGCGCGATCATCCGGGTGCAGACGCTGCAAGAAGCCGGCGTAGTCAGTCGGCTCGACGGCCGAGAACCCGAGCAGCTCGCGAGCTTTGAGGTCCATCGTCAGCGCACCGCTGCTGGGATCCATGTCCCAGGTCCCGATCGCGCCGGCCTCGAGCGCAAGCCGCAAGCGCGTGTCAGCGCGCTCCAGCTCGGCTTGTGCCGTCATCAGCCCGCGGTACAGCTCGGCGTTCGCCACGGCCGTGGCCGTGGCATCTGCGAGCGACTGCAGCAGCTCCAACTCGCGCGGACGCGGGACGTGTGTCGTCGCCCAGTACACGCCGATGGCTGCGATCGGTTCCTTGCGGTTCACCGGGATCATCGCCAGGCTGCGCACGAACGTGGGTTGGTACGCGTCCCGCGGGATGCGCGGATCGAGTCGGACGTCGGGGATGGCGACGCTCTCGCGATGCAACATCGCCCAGCCCGAGATGCACGCGTTCGCGGGAAAACGCCTGCCGGTCCACAGCGGCGAGATCGCGTCTTCCGCCACGTACTGCACTTGATCGCCGTCGCGCAGCACGAACGTGGCTCCGTCCGCACCCACGAGCTTGCGCGCGGAAGTCCGCACGATATCGATGACGCTGCTCATGTCCCGCGCGGCGCACAAGCGCTGGACAGCCTGCAGCAGATCGTTGACGCCCCCGCGCAACGCATCCCCATCAGTCATTCGCGTACTATACGCCGAACCGCAACGACTGCGCGCGCATTCGTACTCCGCTCACGCTGAGCGCGAACCGGCCGGTTGTCTCGTGATCGTGTCGCAGTTTGTAGGACGAGCCTGCGGCGGTCAGTGCTCGCCTCTGCTGAAGCTGGCTTGACCTCCGAACCGGGGTCGGCGACGGTGGCGCGCAGCATGGCAGCCGACACTTCACGACGACCTATCGCACTCATCACGGGCGCCTCGGCGGGCATCGGCGTCGACTTGGCCGAGTGCTTTGCGCGGGACGGCTACGATCTGATTATCGCAGCTCGCACGGAGCCCGCGCTGCGCGAGGTGGGCGAGCGCCTGGCGCAGCAACACGGCGTTCAAGTGACGCCGATCGCCGTGGACCTCGGGCAGATCGGCGGCGGCACGCAGCTGGCGCAGGCCATCCAACGAAAGGGCTTGCAGGTCGACGTGCTGGTCAACAACGCCGGCTACGGTCATGCCGGTGCGTTCAGCGAGTCCGAGCGGGACGTCGAGCTCGGCATGGTCGACCTGAACGATCGCGCGCTCGTCGAGCTGACGCACATCTACTGGCCGGGCATGCTGAAGAGCGGGCGCGGCGGCGTGCTGAACGTCGCCTCCACGGCCGCGTTTCAACCCGGGCCGCTGATGGCGACCTACTACGCTTCGAAGGCCTTCGTGCTCTCGTTCTCGGAGGCGCTCTGGGAAGAAGCGCGCGGCAGTGGCGTGCGCGTGAGCTGCTTGTGCCCCGGCCCCACGCTCAGCAAGTTTCGCGAGCGCGCGGGCACGGACAAGAAACGCCTGAGCCGCGCCGCAAAGAGCATGAGCTCGGCGAGCGTGGCCGAGCTCGGTTACCGCGCGTGGAAGGCCAACAAGCGCGTGGAGGTCACCGGCCTGCGCAACCGAGTCATGGCCGCGGCCATCCCGTTCTTGCCCCGCAAGGCCGTGCTCAACGTCGTGCGCACGCTGCAATCGCCGCTGTGAGCGGCAGGCCTACACGCTGCGCGCGGGCCAGGGCTCCCAGAAGATCAGCTTGTTGTCGAACGGATCGCTGATCGGCATCTCGCGCTCGCCCCAGGTCTGCTCCAGCAGCTCCGGCTTCGCGTGGCGATAGCGCTTCGCGAGCAGCTGCGCGTGAAACGCTGCCAGCTCCTGCGTGCGGATCTTCACGTGCGAGCCAGGCGTGCCATCCCCGAAGTGCTCAGACAGCTGCAGCGAGCAGTCGCCGAGCGAGACCTGCAAATACACGGGCGCACCAGCCTCACCGTTGCGCCACACGAGCTGGAAGCCCAGGAACCCGACGTAAAACTCCAGCGCCTTGGCTTCATCGAAGATCCGCAGGACCGGGATGGCAGCGTGGACTCGCGGCATCACGCCAGCATGCACTGACCAGCGGACTCGGGCCAGCGATCACCGCACGCGCACGATGCCGCCCGGCGTGCCCTGTAGCTTGACGCCGGCGCGCAGCTCGCCGTCCGGGCGCAGCTCCGTGACGCTCGTCTCGGACCAATCCGCCGACGGGTTGCCGACGTACGTCTTGCCGTCCAACACGTAGTGCGCGGCCTCGACCGTGAGCTCCTGGCCCGGCACCTCTTCGGCGACGTCGGCGCCGATCTTCCAGCGCCACCAGCGGTAGCCCGGCGTGCCCTGTTTGTCCGACCAATCCTCGCGCGTGGCCGCAACGTCTTCGTTGTAAAACGCGCGGAAGTAGCCCACGTCGTCCGACGCCAGGATGAGCTCGCCCGCGGGGCGGCCCTCTGCCAGCGCGCTGAGGTCCACCTCCCAGCCTTCGTCGAGCGCCGCTCCGCGCGGCACGACGCGCAGCGCACAAGCGCGCGAGCCGAACTCCTGGCCGAGCACCGCGCGCGCGGCCGAGGCGTGCGCGTACGGACTGTAGTAGACCGTGCCGTCGCTGTCCGCGCTGTGGATCGCGAGCTGCTCGCAGCGCGGCTCGTCATGCGTCGCCACGATCTCGTCCGTCTTCGTGTCGATCACGATCACGCGCGACGATGGCGCGAAGCGCGAGTCGTCCTCCCAGACGGCCGTGACCAGCAGCTGGTCAGCGCGCAGCGTGACGCTCGGGATCCACACCGGCAGCCCGGCGCGCGGCTCGAGGTCCAGGTCGATGACCTTGCCCACGCTCATGTCTCTCGGGTTCCAGGTCGCAAGTCGGTGCTGCTGGGAGTCGACCAGGTACGCCTTGGTCTCGGAGACGATTGGCGCGGTGCCGAAGCGCATGCCGGATGTAAGGCCCAGTCGCTCGAAGCTGATTGTGTCACCCTCGCTGAGGCGACCCTTTTCATCCAGGTTCCAGCGTGTGATGCGCGGGCCACCCTCGCCCGACGACACGAACACGGCCGGCAGCCCCTCGCGCCCGGTCAGCCACGCGCCGCCCGGAAGCTCGATGGCGTCGTCCAGGCTCGGCTCCCCGGAGCCGACGGAGTCGATCGTGTAGAGGTAGCCAGTGGCTCCGTCAGTGCCCCACACGTTGGTCGTCAGCGCGTACAGGGCCGGACCGCTCGCGCGCGCGGGCTCATCCCTGACCTCGTCACTGCACGCCCCCAAACCAACGCCGAGCCACGCGGCCAGCACACCCGTCGTCAATCTCGTCATCTCGAGCACTCCTCGCGCCCGAGCTTATTGAAATCGATTTTCAATCTCAACAACAATCCCACGGTGCGGTCCCGGCCTGCTGCTGCGGGCTGCGGCTCGGGACCGCCGGGGCGGCGCTCATGCACTCTTGCGGAGGCTCTGCACGCCCTTGCGGAAGCCCTGCGTGAAGCGCG
>Ga0190269_10000335_pt1 | contig 25080 bp, 25 predicted proteins | sample Popmic249IS_FD_133749 | JGI IMG/M metagenome (GOLD analysis project Ga0190269, IMG submission 133749) | Populus adjacent soil microbial communities from riparian zone of Blue River, Arizona, USA - 249 IS | ecosystem: Environmental > Terrestrial > Soil > Riparian zone | place: USA: Arizona... | reverse complement strand
CCTGTCCGGTTCGGGGCTCATGCCGGTTTGAGCGGTGGGGTGAGGTGCGTCGATGTCAGTTTTTGTGCGTGGGGGCGCGTGAATACTTCCATTGACAATGGTTTTCTGGCGGTCGGCGCGGAGGGCGCAGTAGCCGCCGTGGCAGTACTAAGTCCGCGCCCATGGGGCGATGTTCGCCTCTAGGCGTGCTGTACACCGGTCGTGAGACCGCCGCTAGGGCTTATCTTCCAAGCTCAGAAGGTCAATGAGCTGCTGCGCGTTGGTCTGCGCGTAGTCCGAGTAACAGTTGTGTAAGGGCCGTCGAGCGCTGTGCTGACCTGCTTCTTTGCGGCTGGCCACTGGGCAGGGTGGCGAAAGTTATCGGAACTTCAAGCAGGCAGGTGCTGACACGGTACCGCTCGCTGTCCGGCGCATGAACCGCCCTCCGGCCAAGGGGCCGCGGTCGCTGCGCGTTCCGCAGTAGTGGGGTCGGTGAGACCCGTGTACTCGTAGGAGAGGGCCGCTCAGTACTGCGGGGGGTACCGGCCTCCGTACGGGCCGGGCTGCTGGTACGGAAGGGGCCCCTGGTACGGGTTGGGTCCGTACGAGGCGGCCGCCTCGATCTGCAACCGCTTCTTGCTGCCGCTGCGACGAATCACCGTGATCAATCCGATTGTCAGCGCGATCACGAAACCGAGGCAGGGCAGGCCGACCAATCCGGCAGCGCCACCGAAAAAGCTGCCCGTGACTGGCGCTAGGTCGCCGACGAGGAACGGCGCGCTCCCGCAGGAGAGGGCGACCGTATGGGTCCTGTGGGGTATGACTTTCATCGCTGGCTTCCAGGTCTTGCCGCTGTGCTCGAAGCGGCCGTCGTTTTGCAACCGCTTGAACACCGGGTCGTCCTGCGGCCGCCCGAGGGCGAGGTCAGAAGACGGGTTCGCCGTGCAGGTCGGCGTGCTAACGCTCTGCTCGACGTAGATCACGTAGTCGGTGGTGTAGCTGAGCAAGAGCTGCGCGGGCGTGGAGCCGCTCGACTGCATCAGCACCTTCGGGTCGCTGTCGTTCGCTTCCGAGACTCCGAACAAGAACCCAGCGAATCCGGCGATCAGGCTGAGACCGAACACGACGCCGGCCAGGGCGTACCAGACCCGGCCCGGTCGGATCCGGCTGCTGTCGATGAGCACTGCCATGCTGAGGCCCTCCCGCGGTTGGGCGCACAGTATCGAGCCGCATCCATGCTGGACAGCTGCGCGATGCGCAGTCGACACGAACGTCAGGGGAACGGTGTATCGCTCGCACCTCGGCCAGCCATCGGCGCAGATCGTCCCGCGTAGCTTCGATCAAGGGACGATTCCGCGCGAAAGCCGCCAGCCACTCCGCGTAGCGGCGCCCGCCGTCGGTCGAAAGCCCGCGCTAGTACTGCAACGGCGGTTGACGGGGCTGCGGTGACTCGTTGGCGACACGTCTCCGGCCCGCTCGGCCAGCGTCCACCCGTTCTTCCGCTCCAGGCCCGCGACCAGTCCGGACACATACTCCCGGACCCGCTCCCGCGGCTCCGAACGACCGAACAAACCCCCCCGACCCGAGCGAATAACCGATCCAGCTCTACCTGCCCGGGACCTGGACCAGCGAGCCGGACCGGTGCGCCGCGGCCGGTGTCCCCGCCGATCGGCGTTCGTGACCAAGCCCCGGCTGGCGATGCTCATGCTCGAGCGGGCCTTCGCCGCCGGGGTGCCGTTCGGATGGATCACCGCTGACGAGGCCTACGGCCAGGTCAAATACCTGCGGACGTGGCTTGAGGAACACAACGCGCCTTACGTGCTGTCCACCCGCCGCACCGACGCGTTGACCACCTCCGATGGTGTCCCGGGCACCGCCGAGGAACTCACCCAGGGCTTGTCGGCCCGGGCCTGGGGCCGGCTCTCGGCCGGAGCCGGCGCCCACGGGCCACGCGACTACGACTGGGCGCGGTTCCCTCTCGGCCCAGACAGCACCGCCCGAGAGGGAACCGCCTCGCCGACCAGCACCAACCACGGCCTCGACCACCTCTGGAACTGGTCGGACTGGCGCCGACAACGCCAACACCAAGCCCGCCGATCCCACTACCGAGACGCGGCTACCACCTCGCCTAACCGCCGTTGCAGTAGTAGGCCCGGTCGATGTCGCAGACCAGGTAGGTCGTCGCGCCGGTCTCCGCGTCCGCGGCCGCGATGCCCTCGGTGAGTCCGGCGATGACGTCGCCGAGCCGCTGGCCGGCCGCGAGGTGCCGCGCCGGTGTGAAGAACAGCTCCGCGTAGACGCGGCCGGACGCCGCGCCGTCCAGCACGCTCTCGTAGCCCAGCCGCGCCCAGTCGTCGCGGCCGCCCAGCACGGACTGGACCAGCCAGAACACCGAGAGGAACTCGTCGAGGGAGCCGTAGGTGTAGAGGTCGGTGGGGTCGTCGACCGGCAGCGGGATCCCGTTGGCCTTCGCCAGCGCGGCGACGGTGGCCGGCCGCATCGTGCCTTCGACGTGGCAGTGCAGCTCGACTTTCGGCAGCGCCAGCAGCGCGTCGATCACGACGCCTCCCCGAGGAGCGGGCGGGCGCCGCCGCCCCGGCCGTTGTAGACCACGGCCCGGGTGCGGCCGTAGTCCGCGAAGACCGCGAGAGCCTCCTCGCGCAACACGTCGGGCCGCACCTCCACACCGCGCGCTTCGAGCTGAGCGTCCCAGTCCTCGCGCACCGGCCCCTCGTCGAAGCCGGTGAGGCGCTCCAGCTCCGGGCCCGAGCCGGCCACGACCAAGCGGGTGACGCCGGACCAGAGCACCGCGCCGTAGCACATCGCGCAGGGACGCCAGTTGACGACCAGCTCGTGCGCCGGGCCGTCCGGCGCGCCCAGGTCCCATCCGCCGATCGCCACCTGCGCCAGGGAGAGCGCCGTGACCTCCGCGTGCATCGAGGAGAGCCCGCTGGAGAGGACGACGTTCACGCCGACCGAGACGATCCGCCCGGTGCCGCGCTCGGCGACCAGCGCGGCGAACGGCCCGCCGTTGCCCTCGACGTGGTTGCGGGCCGCGAGGCGGTGGACGAGCGCCATCCGCTCGGCGTCCGACGACGTCTCGGGGGGAACGTCGGCGAGTTCGCTACTGACCCAGTCGGGCAGCGTGGCATGCAGATGTGTCTGGACCTTCACCGCCTGATCGAATCAGCAGGAGAGCGTTCGCGCAGGTCACGAAACCAGACCTTTGCAGCTCGGAAATCTGACGATTGCCGATCAGATAACGCGCCACTACTCTCGGGCGAACTGTGGTGCACGTTCCGCCAACGGAGGTGGGCGATGACCGACTTCGACCTGATAATTCGTGACGGTCGCTGGTTCGACGGCACCGGAGCGCCGTCGGCGATCCGCGACCTCGGCATCCGCGACGGGCTCGTCGCGGAGATCTCGGCCGAGCCGCTCCCGGCCGGCCCGGCGACCGAAGTGATCGACGCCGCCGGTCGCTGGGTGATCCCGGGAATGGTCGACCTGCACACCCACTACGACGCCGAGGTGCTCCTCGCACCCGGCCTGACCGAGTCGGTACGCCACGGCGTCACGACGGTCGTCGTCGGCAACTGCTCGCTCTCGACGATCTACGTCGAACCGGTCGACGCCGCCGACCTGTTCAGCCGGGTCGAGGCGCTCCCCCGCCAGCACGTGCTCACCGCGCTGGAGGACGGACGCACCTGGACCCGGCCCGCGGAGTGGGCGGCCGCGGTGGAGCGGCTGCCGCTGGGGCCCAACGTCGCCTCATTCCTGGGCCACTCCGACCTGCGCACCGCGGTGCTGGGGCTCGGTCGCGCCACCGACCGTCGCCACCGCCCGCACACCGACGAGCTGCGCCGGATGTCCGAGCTACTGACCGAGGCGCTCGACGCGGGGTTCCTCGGTCTGTCCACGATGACGAATCCGTGGGACAAGCTCGACGGTGACCGGTACCGCTCCCGGTCCTTACCGAGCACGTACGCGCACTGGTCGGAGTACCGGGCGCTGCACCGGGTGCTCCGCCGGCGGGACGCGATCCTGCAGAGCATCCCGAACCTCAACACCAAGTACGACGTGCTGTTCTTCCTCGCGTCGAGCACCGGACTCGGCCGCAAGCCGCTCAAGACGTCGCTGCTCTCCGCCGCCGACCCGAAGTCCGACCGGTGGCTCTGGCGCATCTTCGGGCCGCTCTCCTGGCTGGCGAACACGCCGGGCCGCGGCAACTTCCGGTTCCAGCACCTGCCGGTGCCGTTCGAGGTACACGCGGACGGCGTCGATCTGGTGGTGTTCGAGGAGTTCGGCGCCGGCGCGGCCGCGCTGCACCTGCAGGACGAGCTCGAACGCAACCGGCTGCTGAGCGACGAGGGCTACCGGCGGTGGTTCCGCCAGGATTTCGAGAAGCGGTTCAGCGCCCGGGTGTGGCACCGCGATTTCGCCGACGCGTACATCGTGGAGTGCCCGGACACGTCGCTCGTCGGGTTCTCCGTCGCCGACGTGGCCCGCCGGCGTGGCGTGCACGTCGTCGACGCGTTCCTCGACCTCGTCGTCGAGCACGGCCGGGCGTTCCGGTGGAAGACCACGATCGTCAACGACCGGCCGGAGATCCTCGACCGGCTCTCGGCGCTCCCCGGCGTGCAGTACGGCTTCTCCGACGCCGGTGCGCACCTGCGGAACATGGCGTTCTACAACTACGGGCTCCGCCTCCTCGCCCGCGTGCGCGACGGCGGCTTCATGTCCCTCGAGCGGGCCGTCCACCGGCTCACCGGCGAGCTGGCCGACTGGCTCGGTCTCGACGCCGGGCACCTGCGCGTCGGTGACCGGGCCGACCTGGTCGTGGTCGACCCGGCGGGGCTCGACGCGGCGCGGCTGGCGAGCTACCACGAGGAACCGCTACCGGAGTTCGGCGGGCTGCGTCGCATGGTCAACCGCAACGACGAGGCCGTGGACGCCACGGTCATCGCCGGTGAGGTGGTGTTCGCCGCCGGCACGTTCCGCGCGGACTACGGCGTCTCCCGGCGTACCGGCCGATTCCTGCGGTACCGGGACCGCAACCGCGCGCCGATCACTCAGACCACGGAGGCGGTGTAGAGCAGGTACTCCCACTCCAGCACACCGTCGCGCAGCGAGCGGTCGCCGAGCTCGGCCAGTTCCCGGTCGAGCGCGGCGGTCCGGTCCGGATCGTCGGCCAGGCCGCGGTAGGCCACGATCGTCGGCCCGTACGTGGCCTTGAAGTAGTCGCGGAACGCCGCGCCCGAGTCGAACGCGTCGACGGCGAGCGTCCGCTTCTCCGCGACGACGTCGCTCACCCGGTCGCCGAAGAGCGTGGCCAGGTGCTCCCCGGAGCCCCAGAGCGGCGGCGGCTGCACACCGGGCGGTGGCGGGGAGACGTAGGGCCGCATCGTCGCGAACATCCGGCCGATGAAGCCCTCGGGGGTCCAGCTGATCAACCCGATCGTGCCGCCGGGCTTGCAGACCCGGACGAGCTCGTCGGCGGCCGCCCGGTGGTGCGGCGCGAACATGACCCCGACGCAGGAGACCACGACGTCGAACTCGTCGGTGTCGAACGGCAGGTTCTCCGCGTCCGCCTCGCGCCAGGTCAGTGACGCCCCCCGCGACGCGGCGAGCTTCTGGCCGGCCAGGAGCAGCTCCGGCGTCAGGTCGGCGGCGACGACGTCGGCGCCGGTCAGCGCGGCCGGTATCGCGACGTTGCCGGTGCCGGCCGCGACGTCGAGGACGCGCTGGCCCGGCATGATGCCGGTCGCGGCGACCAGCACCGGACCGAGCGACGGGATCAGTTCGGTGGCGACGGCGGGGTAGTCGCCGAGCGCCCAGAGTGCACGGTGTCTGGCTTTCAATTCATCCATGACACGGAGGGTAGAAGGTACTCTCCGTAGAGGCCTATTACACGGTCGGTTATCTGATCGTCCGGCCCGGGCTCACGCCGGCTGACTGACGAGTGCGGAGACCTTGCCCATCAGGCCCGGGACGTCGCCCCGCTCACCGTCGATCAGCCACTGGCCGAGCTGCACCGACGACTCGACGACCAGCTTCACCCGCTCGTAGCGCCGGGTGGTGAACACGTCGAACAGGCTCTGGTCGAGCTGCTCGCCGGCGAGCAGGATCTCCGCGAGCACGTCCGCGTCCTCGAGCGCCATCGCCGCACCCTGGGCGAGGGTGGGCGGGCAGGTGTGGACGGCGTCGCCGATGAGCACCACCCGGCCCCGGTTCCACGGAGCATCGAGGAGGTGCGTCTCGAACCGCGTGTAGTTGACCCGGCTCGGATCGGTCAGACCGGGGCGGATGTCGTCCCACGGCCCGTGGTAGGCCCGCGACAGCTCGACCATCGTCGCCAGCTGCTCAGCGGCGGAGAGCCCGCTGCGGTCCTGCGCCTTCTCGACGATGTAGGCGTAGAGCGAGTCGTCGCCGGTCGGGCAGTAGCCGGCGATGTAGCTCGGGCCCCCGTAGATCAGGTCGGTGCGGGTGACGCTCGCCGGGCGCGGCGCGGACACCCGCCAGATGCCCATGCCCGTCGGGCGCGTCTCCAGCTCGACGCCGACCGCGCGGCGCACCGCCGACCGGATCCCGTCGGCGCCGACCACCAGGTCGTAGCGGCCGGTGGAGCCGTCCGCGAACGCCACGTCGACCCCGCTGTCGTCCTGGGTCAGGCCCGCGAACGCGGTGCCGAAGCGCACCGTGACGCCGACCTCGGCGGCCCGCGCGAGCAGGATCGCCGCTAAGTCCGGCCGGTACATGCCGAGCGTCGCCGGCAGGTCCTCGCCCCCGGTGCGGGCGTCCGGGAACTCCGCGACGACGGTGCCGTGCGGATCGGGCGCGCGGATGCCGAGGTCGTCGAACGCGTACCCCCGTGCGCTGATCTGCTCCCAGATGCCGAGCCGGCGGAGCACCCGCAGCGCGTTGCCCTGCAGGGTGATGCCGGAGCCGAGCGCGCTCACCTCCGGCGAGGCCTCGGCGATCTCGACCGTGACGCCCCGCTCCGCGAGCAGCACGGCGGCCGCGGCACCTGCCGCACCCCCGCCGACGACCAGGACGTTCGTTACAGCAGCCATGACATTGCTCTCCCGGGCATGCGCGGCGCGGATGGCTGCCAAACTGTAGCCCTCCACAGTGGGAGGGAAGCAACGTGGCTTCGGATTCCTCGTTACCCGGCCTGGACCTGCAGGCACTCGCCGCCTGGGCGGCCGTCCACCTCCCCGAGCAGGGTGCGGTGTGCGGTGCCGAGCTGATCTCCGGCGGTCTGTCGAACCTCACGTTCCGCGTCCGGTTCGACGCCGGAACGCTGATCCTGCGCCGTCCGCCGCGCGGACCGGTCCTTCCGAGCGCGCACGACATGGGCCGCGAGTTCCGGGTGCTCTCCGGCTTGCAGGGCAGCGCTGTCCCGGTCGCGCGCACCGCGGCCTACCACGCCGAGCCGGACGTCCTCGGCGCCCCGTTCTACCTCGTCGAGGACGTCGCGGGCGAGGTCTACCGGTCGCCGGAGCAGACTGCGGCCCTGTCCCCCGCCGAGCGGGCCGCGATCGGCGCGAGCGTGATCGAGGCGCTCGCCCGCATCCACGAAGTCGACCTGGCCGTGACCGGGCTGGCCGACTTCGGCCCGCCCACCGGCTACCTGCACCGCCAGGTGCGCCGGTGGGGCAAGCAGTGGGCGGCGTCGAAGAGCCGGGAACTGCCGGAGATGGAGGAGCTGCTGACCCGGCTCGCCGCCCAGCTGCCGGCCGACAGCGAGACGACGCTCGTCCACGGCGACTACCGGCTCGACAACATGCTGATCCGGGGCACCGCCGTCGCGGCGGTCGTCGACTGGGAACTCTCCACGCTCGGCGACCCGCTCGCCGACCTGGCCCTGACGCTCCTCTACTGGTCCGACGACGGCTCGGTGTCCTCCGCGGGTGGCGTCACCGGGCACCCGGGCTTCCCGACCGGCGAGGAGTTCGCCGCGGTCTACGCCGCCCGTACCGGTCGGAGCCTGGAGCAGCTCCCGCTCTACCGTGCGTTCGCCGCGTTCAAGCTGGCCGTGATCCTCGAGGGCGTGCACGCCAGGTACCGGGCGGGCGGCACCGTCGGCGACGGGTACGCCGCCGCCGGGCGCGCGGTTCCCGACCTGGCCGGACGCGCGCTGGCTCTCCTGCCCGGCTGACCCGGACCGGCCGACCGGCGCGACCGGCGCGACCGGGCCGGGCTACTGGACCGACAGGTGGACGTGGTTCGTGTGCGCCGACGAGGGGTCGCCGCCGCTCTGGTAGGCGCGCCAGCCCGAGCCGGGTAGCCAGATCTGGCGGTACCAGATGACGTAGAGGACACCGAGCCGGTCGGCGTTCTCCACGTACCAGGCCGCCAGGCGGTTGCCGTACGCGCGGTCGCCGCCGGTGGCCGCCCCACCGAACCCGTCCGATGCCGCCGCGAAGTCGCAGGCGCGGCCCTTCGGGTGCTCACCGAACGACGCTTGCCGGAAGCAGTGCACGTACCGGGTGAACCCCGCGGCCTTCGTCTGCCGCAGCGCGTGCAGCGTCCGGGCCGTGAGGCAGCCACCGGACGTCGGATCGTCCTCGGTGCAGCCCTCGGACGGCCAGCTGCCGTCGGAGCGCCGCGGGGCGGACGCCGCCCTCCGCGTCGCTTTGCGCCTCGGCGCCTGCCTCCTGGTCGTGGTCTCGGACTCCGACCGCCGGCCACCACCGGTGGCGGCGGGCTGGTCGGTGTTCTCACCCTCGCTGGAGAAGCCGCCGGTCTTCTCGCCGCCCACCCGGGCCTTCCGGAGCGCCTGCTCGGCCTCGGCGCGGCGCCGGGCCATCGTACGCTCCTCGGCGCGTTGCCGGGTGAGCTCCGCGTCGACCCGCTGCCGGGCCGCGGTGAGGTCGGCACGGGTCGCTTCGAGGTCGTCGAGCGTCTGCTGGCGTCGCTTGGCCATGCTCTCGACGAGACCGACGTTGCCGATCATGTCCGGCAGCGACCGGGAGTTCGCCATCGCGGTCGCCGGGTCGGGAACGCCCTGGCGGTAGGCGGCCGCGCCCAGCTCCTGCACTTCCCGGTCGAGCGCGGTGATGCGCTTCTCCGCGGCCGCGATCCGGCCGACGAGATCCGCGCGCCGCCGCTGCGACGCCTGGGCTCTGGCGTGCGCGTTGTTGTACCCGGCCGCGGCCCGGTCGAGGTCGCGGCGTAAGGCCGCGGTGCCGCCCTCGTCGTCGTCCGCCGCGGGGCCCGGCGCCGCGGACGCCGGGCCGGGCACTGCGCTCAGCAGCAGTCCGAGTCCGGTGAGGACGGCGACCAGCGCGAGGACGGCGCGGAGGCGGGCGGGCGGGGCGGCGAACGTCACGAGGGTGCTTTCCGGGTCGGCGGCATTCCGTCCCGGACTGTATGTCTCCGCAAAACCGCGGCGCGGACCCGGAAAAGCGGATTTGGGTCCGCCTTAACCGCTAGCTAAAGGCCCTGTGACTGCTGTGACCAGTGTGATTGATGGGTACGCCGGCCGACCTCGACGCCTACTTCCGGTTGTAGAGGCGCATGGTGAGGGACCCGAAGACGATCACGAAGAACGCGCTGGCGACGAGCGTCCACATCACCGCCGCGCTGTCGACCTCACCGCCCACGAAACCGCGGATGGCGTCGACGAGGTGCGTGATCGGATTGACGTCGACGAACGCCTGCAGCCACCCCGGCATCGTCGAGGGATCGACGTACACGTTGCTCAGGAACGTCAGCGGCATCAGGACGAGCATGCTGACGCCCATCACGGACTTCTCGCTGCGCAGCAGCAGGCCGAACATCGTCCAGACCCAGGAGAACGCGAACGAGAACACGACCAGCAGCGCGATCCCGGCGGCGACGCCGGCGACCCCGCCGGCCGGACGGAACCCGAGGGTCAGCCCCACCGCGAGAATCACCAGCGAGGCGATCACGTAGCGCAGGACGTCGCCGAAGATCATGCCGACCAGCGCGGCGGGACGCCACACCGGCAGCGTGCGGAACCGGTCGAAGACGCCCTTCTCGATGTCGGTGTTCAGGCCGACGCCGGTGTACATCGTGATCATGACGACGCTGGTGACCAGGATGCCGGGCAGGAAGAACTGCAGGTACTCGCGGGGAGTTCCGGCCAGCGCACCTCCGAAGAGGTAGGTGAACATCACGGTCATGATGATCGGGAACGCGGTGACGTCGAACAGTTGCTCGGGGACGTGCTTGATCTTGAGCATCGCCCGCCAGCCGTACGTGACCGACGCCGCCAGCGGCCCGGGCGGCGACGGGCGCCCGGCAGGGGCGAGCACCGCGCGGAGCGCCTCCGCGGTCGGCGTGTAGACGGTCGACTCGGTGGACTCGGTGGTGGTGCTCATGCGACGGCCTCCGCGGTGAGTGCGAGGAAAACCTCGTCGAGACTGGGCTGGCCGAGCGCGAAGTCGTCGACGACCACACCGGCGGCGGCGAGCGCCGCCAGCGCCCTCGAGGCGTGCTCGGCGGCGCCCTGATCGGACCCGGTGACCCGCACGGTGAGCGCTACCGGGTCGGACTCCGGCAGCACCGTGCCCGCCAGCGTCCGCTCGAGAATCTCCGACGCCTCGGCTCGCCGGAGCGGGTCGCGCAGCCGGACGTGCACGGTGCCGGCACCGATCGACGACTTCAGCGCGCCGGGCGTGCCCTCGGCGATGACCCGGCCCTTGTCGATCACCGCGATGCGGCCCGCGAGCCGATCGGCTTCGTCGAGGTACTGCGTGGTGAGCAGCACCGTGGTGCCGTACGCGACGACCGCCCGCACGATGTCCCACACCTGGTTGCGGCTGCGGGGATCGAGGCCGGTGGTGGGCTCGTCGAGGAACAGCAGTTGCGGCGTGTTGAGGATGCTCGCCGCGATGTCGAGCCGCCGCCGCATGCCTCCGCTGTACTTCTTCACCTGCCGGTCGGCGGCCTCGGTGAGACCGAACGCGGAGAGCAGCTCGTCGGCCCTGGCCCTGGCCGCGCGCTTCGGATGCCCGACCAGGCGGCCGAGGAGCACGAGGTTCTCGCACCCGGTGAGGTCCTCGTCGACCGAGGCGTACTGCCCGGTCAGGCTCACCTTGCTGCGGACCGCGTCGGCGTCGCGCACGACGTCGTGGCCGAACACCCGCGCCGTGCCGCCGTCGGGGCGCAGCAGCGTGGCGAGGATGCGCACGGTCGTGGTCTTCCCCGCACCGTTGGGCCCGAGCACCCCGTACACCGTGCCGGCCGGTACGACCAGGTCGACGCCGTCGACGGCCCGTGTCTGCCCGAACGTCTTGACCAGCCCGGCCGTCTCGATCGCCGGACCGGTGTCGGATCTCGTCATGATTTCCTGCTCTCGTCGCGTCGAGGTCGGTGCCGGAGCGGTGGCGTGCGCTCACCGCCATGGTCCTGGGTCTACCGAATCGGTACGACAGAATTAGTGACCCGGGACACTCGGCGCCCCTAACGTCGGCGCATGCGCGTTCTGGTGGTCTCCGCACCGCTGTCCGGTCACGTCCTGCCGCTCGTTCCATTGGCCCGTGCACTCGCCGAGGCCGGTCACGAGATCCTGATCGCGACCGCCGCCGACGCCGTTGCCGTCGTGTCCGGTCTCGGCCTGCCGGTCCGGGACGTCGCCCCCGGCTTCGACTTCGCGGCGGTCGCGAGAGCGGTGGCGCTCCGCCATCCGTTCGTGGCCAGAGCCGAGCTGACCGGCAGCGGGGGCACCCGCGGGGTCGGCGCGCTGTTCGGCGCGGTCAACGTCCGGCTGGTCGACGCGGTCCGCGACGTCACCGAGCAGTTCCGCCCCGACGTCGTGGTGGCCGAGCCGCTCGCGGTGGCCGGACTGATCGCGGCGGACGGGCACGGCGTTCCGGCCGTGCGTCACGAGACCAACCTGTTCGACGGCGCGGAGCTGGTCGCGGCCACGGCCGGGCCGGTGCTGCGCAAGCTCGGGCTCGAGCGGCTGCCGGATCCCGCCGCGGTCGTTCAGGTGCTGCCCGCGAGCGTGGTCGGGCCGCGCCCGGGCTGGCCGATGCGCTACGAGCCGCCGGCACCGGCCCCGCTGCCGTCCTGGCTGACCGAGACGCCGACGCTCCCCCGCATCCTGGTCAGCCGCAGCACGGTCGCCGGGGCCGGGAACGGGACGCTGATGCGGTCGCTGGTGGCGATCGCCGGCACGGTCGAGGCGGAGATCGTGCTGGTGCGGCCGGAGCCCGGCCTACCGCCCGAGCTGCCGGAGAACGTCCGGACGATCGGCTGGGTGTCGCTGGACGCGGTGCTGCCGACGTGCACCGGGATCGTCCACCACGGCGGGGCGGGCACCGTTCAGGCGGCGCTGGCGGCCGGCGTACCGCAGCTGGTCGTCCCCGGCCCTGGCGACCGGCGCCACAACGCCGAGCTGGTCGCGCGGATCGGTGCCGGGCTGTGCGTGCCCGTGCGGGCGCTCGCCGGGGAGCACCTCCAGCAGCTGATCACCGACGACGAGCTGCGGCGGGTCAGCGTCACCGTGCAGGACGAGCTGGCGGTCCGCCCGTCACCGGCCGAGGTCGCGGCCCGGGTGGCGGCCCTGGCCTGACGCGCGCCCGTAGGAGGCGCCCCGGGCGGGACCGTTCGCGAGGCGACAGTGCGGGCGGTGGCGCGGGCACAGATCACGCCACCGTCCGCCGCTTCAATCTCCTCATGGCCGCGACGACGAGCACCTCCCCGACGATCTCCGGGCTCGATCACCTCGAGCCGTACCTCCTCGCACCCTCCTCCCTCACCCCGACCGCGCTGCGGGAACGCGCGGAGATCATCACGGCCGAGATCGAGGCCGCCGGCGGGGCGCGGGCGCTGCTGGCCGGGTCAGGGGGCGCACCGGTCGCGCTGCGCGGCAACTTCCTCTACGACGCGTGGCTGGTCCGCTGGGCCCCCGGCGACGCCACCGACCTGCACGCGCACACCGTCGGCTACCGGACCGTGACCGTGCTCGACGGGAGCCTGCGCGAGACGACCGCGACCGTGGACGGCCTGGACGAGGCGGAGCTGACCACCGGCTCCCGCCTGGCAGCCCGCCCCGGCCACACCCACCGCCTGGTGGCCGGAGAGGCCGGAGCGGTGAGCCTGCTGCTGTCGTCGCCGCCCGCACTCACGGCCGGAAGGTGACGCGGAGCAGTCGCTGCGCCCCGCTGTACTGCTGGTAGTACGTCACGTACTGCACCAGCCCGCCGCGTTCGGCGTACTCGGGGTGGGCGTAGGCGGCGTAGTTGGCGCCGTAGTCGCCCGGATCGGTGTCGGTGACCGTGAACGCGTCCGACCAGGGCCCGTACGGAGCCCCGCCCACCTGCGCCCGCACCTCGTGCGACCCGAACTCCATGTAGACGTTCACCCACGCCTTGAGCGCCGGGTTCCACAGGACGGTGTTGCCCGCCGCTCCGGCGCGGACCGTCGGCACCGCGTCCGCCGGATCGGTCACCCAGAGGACGTTGCGCCCCTCGTCGCGGCCGCCGTAGAACCGCCAGGCCGCGCGGTCGGCGATCTCGGCGAGCGGCACCCGCGCCAGCCGGCACCGGCTGTCGTCGGTGCAGTCGCCGTACACGTAGACGTCGTCGCCGGCCACCAGCGCGGCCGCCGCGTACATCGTCTCCGGCGCGAAGAACAGCGTCGGGTCACGACCCTCGATGCTCGCGACCGGCTCCGCGTTCGCCGGGGTCAGCCGGGTCACCCGGTAGGTGCGCATGTCGACCGCGGCCACCCCCGTGCCCAGGTCCTGCCCGTACCGCTGCGAGCACGGCTGCTGGGCAGCGCCGCCGCGGCACAGCTTGTGGTAGAGCACGAGGACGCGGTGCCGGGCCGGGTCGGCGATCACCGGGCCCGGCCACAGACCGAACGTGACCCGGCAGTACTCCCCCATGCCGGGGATACACCCTTTCGCGTGCTTCTTCTCGAACGCGCGCTCGGCGTCGCTCCAGGGCAGGAACTCGTCGTGCCCGGACCCGGTGGTGCCCGCGAGGTCGGCCGCGGTGAGCGTGATGCCGTCCCGGCCGTTGAGGTCGGACGTGGACGCCGCCGTGTTCGACAGGAACGCGTCCGGCCCGGTCAGCTCCGTGTCGGCGAAGACCCAGACCGACCGGTCCCCGTAGCGCGTGCTCTGACCGTTGTCGCGCGCCGAGACGCGCGCCTGCTGGTGCACCGGGTCCAGGTGGACGACGTCGGCCACCTCCGGGATGGCGGGGACCTCGTCCCGCATCGGCGGGGCCGGCGTCCGGACCGGGGCGGCCCGGACCGGCGGGGGCACGGATCGGGACGCCGCCGGGGGCTTCGGCGAGTCGGTCTGGGCGCCGCCGACGACGAACCCGGCACCCACGAGCGTCAGCAGGTAGGCGAGCAGCGCCGTGACCAGCTGCCGTCGGATCGGACGGCCGGTACGCCCGGCCGCGGGCGCCTCCGCCGTCTCCTCGTCGGGTAAGGCAGCGGTCGGCACGAATGCTCCCTTGCAGGCGGCGAAGCTACGTGACAGTGATGACTGGCAACGACCCTGTCACAGAGAACGCCCCGCTCGTTGCGAGTCAGGAGAGTCGGAGTGTGATCTCCGCCCGATTGGTACCCGACGGTTCCAGGCTCAATCCTGCACCGTCCCATCTGGCCGGAACCGTCGTCGCGGCCACGCCGGCGCGGAGCACGGCCGGCCGGCGGCCGGGGCTTGTACGATCCCGGGAGTGACCGCGCAGCCCTCGCCCAGAACCCCGCTGAGCAGGGATCGTGTGCTCCGGGCCGCGGTGGCGATCGCCGATTCCGACGGTGTCGAGGCGCTCACGATGCGCCGCCTCGCCCGGGCGCTGGACGCCGAGGCGATGTCGCTCTACCACCACGTCCGCAACAAGGACGACGTCCTGGACGGCGTCGTCGACCTGATCGCGGGTGAGGTCAACGACGCGGTCGAGCAGCTGGACGGACCGTCGGCGGGTGCGGCCTGGAAGCAGGCAGCACGGCGGCGGATCCTCACCGCCCGGGAGGTCTTCCTGCGGCACCCGTGGGCGCCGCGGGTCTTCGAGAACCGCACGACGACCAGCTTCCAGGTCGTGCTCTACCACGATCGGCTCGTCGGGCTCCTGCGGGCCGGCGGGTTCTCCTACGACCTCGCGCACCACGCGCTGCACGCGCTGGGCAGCCGCGCGCTGGGCTTCTCCCAGGAGCTGTTCGATCCGGGCGACGCGGGGGCGGACGCCGAGATACCGCCGGAGATGGCGGCCGCGGTGCCCGACCTCGTCGGGATGCTGGCCGAGGTCGCGCACGACGACCCCGGGTCGACGCTGGGCTGGTGCGACGACCAGTTCGAGTTCGAGTTCGGCCTGGACCTGATCCTCGACGGCCTGGACCGGCTGCGGGAGCGCTGAACGCTCCCGCAGCCGGTGCCCTGCTGCCGACCGCCGACCGTGCGGGGTCGCCGGTGCGTCAGCGCTCGTCGATCGCCACGTAATCGCGCGCGGGCGACCCGGTGTAGACCTGCCGCGGGCGGCCGATCTTGGTGGCCGGGTCGTTGATCATCTCGCGCCACTGCGCGATCCAGCCCGGCAGCCGCCCGAGCGCGAACAGCACGGTGAACATCCGCGTCGGGAAGCCCATCGCCTTGTAGATCAGGCCCGTGTAGAAGTCGACGTTCGGGTAGAGCTTGCGCTCGATGAAGTAGTCGTCGGAGAGCGCGATCTCCTCCAGCTGGAGCGCGATGTCGAGCAGCGGGTCCGGGTGCGGCATCGAGTCGATGACCTCGCGCGCGGCCTGCTTGACGATCGTCGCCCGCGGGTCGTAGTTGCGGTAGACGCGGTGGCCGAAGCCCATCAGGCGGGTACCGGCGGTCCGGTCCTTGACCGCCCGGACGAACGACGTGACGTCGCCGCCGTCGGCGCTGATCCGGCCCAGCATGCTCAGGACGGCCTCGTTCGCCCCGCCGTGCAACGGCCCGAACAGCGCGTTCACGCCGGCCGAGACGGATGCGAACATGTTCGCCTGGCTCGATCCGACCAGGCGCACCGTCGAGGTGGAGCAGTTCTGCTCGTGGTCGGCGTGCAGGACGAGCAGCATGTCCAGCACCTTGGCGTGCAGCGGGTTCACCTCGTACGGCGTCGTCGGCAGGCCGAACGTCATCCGGAGGAAGTTCTCGACGTAGGAGAGCGAGTTGTCCGGGTAGAGCGTCGGGTGGCCGATCGAGTTCTTGTACGCGTGCGCCGCGATCGTGGGGAGCTTCGCGAGCAGGCGCACGGTGGAGATCTCGACCTGCGCCTCGTCGAACGGGTCGAGGCTGTCCTGGTAGAACGTGGACAGCGCGCTGACTCCGGAGGAGAGCACCGCCATCGGGTGCGCGTCCCGGGGGAACCCGTCGAAGAAGCGCCGCATCTCCTCCCGGATGAGCGTGTGCTCCTTGATGCTGTCGACGAACGCGCCCAGCTGCGTCTCGCTCGGCAGCTCGCCGTGGATGAGCAGGTAGGCGACCTCGAGGAACGAGGCCCGCTCGGCGAGCTGGTCGATCGGGTACCCGCGGTAGCGGAGGATGCCCGCCGCTCCGTCGATGTACGTGATCGCCGACGTACAGGACGCGGTGTTGACGAAGCCGGTGTCGAGGGTGACCTTCCCCGTCTTGCTCAGCAGCGGAGCGATGTCGAGTCCGTCGGCCCCCTCGGTGGCCCGACGGACCGGGAGCGGAAGGCTGTCGTCCCCGAACCGGAGCGTGAACTCCTCTGCCGACGCATCGGTGCCGGCCTCGGTCTGCTGTGATCGAGCGTCCGTCATGGTCTTCCTTCCCGGAGTGACCGACGAGGGCCGGCAGGATCGCCGCCGCCCTCGTTCTGAGCGCCCCACCGACGGTCCGGTAAGGCCGTACTCATTTTCCCTGGCCAGCGACGAGTGGCGCATGGTGGCCCGGCTGCTGCGCGGACCGTCACCGGTCCACTCCGGAGGGTCATTTGACGCGCCTTACTCTGTAAGGCTACCTTACGGCGTAAGAGAGCCGTATGACGTGAGGGAGCGCGCTGTGAAGGTCATCAGTCATCGCCGGTACGGGCCGCCCGACGTGCTGGAGTACACCTCCGCGGCCACGCCGGTGGCCAGGCCGGGCGAGGTACTCGTCCGTGTGCGAGCGGCCTCGGTGAACGCCCGGGATTGGCACCTGCTGCGCGGTGATCCGTACCTGGCCCGGTTGTCGGTGGGGGTCCGCTCCCCCCGCGAGCGCGTCCGGGGCACCGACTTCGCCGGCGTCGTCGAGGCGGTCGGACCCGGCGTCGACGACCTACGCCAGGGCGACGAGGTGTTCGGGGAGGCTCCCGGCGCGTTCGCCGAGCACGTCGTGGCTGCGCGCGACGTCGTGGCGGTGAAGCCTTCGACGCTGACGTTCGCCGAAGCGGCGGCGCTGCCGTTGGCCGCCAACACCGCGTTGATGGGGCTACGGGAGGCGGCCGCCGTGCGCCCGGGGCAGTCCGTGCTGATCAACGGCGCGTCCGGCGGCGTCGGACTGTTCGCGGTGCAGCTGGCCGTGGCCGACGGCGCCGACGTGACCGCGGTCTGCAGCGCCCGCAACGCGGACGCGGTGCGGGCGCTGGGCGCGCAGACGGTCGTCGACTACACGAAGGAGGACGTCACCCGGGCGGGCCGCCGGTTCGACGTGGTGTTCGACCTGGTCGGCAACCATTCGCTGCGGTCGCTGCTCCGGGTGACCTCGCCGCGGGGGGTGCTGGTGCTCTCGGGCGGCGGGGTGTCCCGCGGCGGCTCGTCGGCGGGTGGCTCGGTGTTCGGGCCGGTCGCGCTGATCGCTCGGGGCAAAGCCGCCGCGGGCTTCGTCCGCCCGCGCGTGGTCGTCCTCACGGCGGAGCCGAGCCGCGCGCGGCTGGCGACGCTGCGCGAGCTGGCCGAGGCGGGCACGCTGCGCCCGATCATCGACCGGACGTTCCCGCTCTCGGCCGCCGCGGACGCGATCCGCTACCTGGAGACCGACCACGCCCGCGCGAAGGTGGTGCTCACCGTGGAGGGCTAAGCGACCGCACGGGCCGGGCCGGCGCTCACCAGCGCAGCCGGAGCGCCAGCCGGGTCGAGGGCACCTCCGGGTCGTCCGCGTCGACGACCGCCCACAGCCGCACCCCGTCCGGCGTCGCGCCCCGCACCACCAGCCCCTCCACCTTGTGCGGGCCACCGTCGCCCGCCGGCAGCGCGGCAGTGGCCACCACCTCGTCGCCGTCGAGCAGCGCGAGCGCCGACGCGACGACCGGGCCGTCGTCGACCGCGTTCGGGGTGTCCTCCGCGGCGGCACTCACCAGCACCCGGCCGTCGGCGAGCGCGACCGCGTCCGTGACCGCGAGCCCCACGCCGCCGACCGCACCGAGGTCGTAGCGCCGCACCTCCCCGACCTCGACCCGAGCGGCGGACCCGGCCCCGGTGACCGCGGCCAGCAGGGTCGCCACGTCGACGTCGACCGACGCGGTGGGGACGCCGGCGTGCAGGTTGCCGCGCTGGAACCAGCGCAGCCGGTCGCCGACCCGGCAGGCGCCCTCCAGGTTGAGCTGGTCACCGCGCAAGCCGAGCGCGTCGGCCACCGCCCCGTACAGCGGAGCGAGCTCAGCCACCGTGAACCCGCCGGGCGCCACCAGCGACGCCCGCATCCGGGAGGCGGCCGAGCCGGAGCCGAGCAGCACCACCCGCTCCCCCGGCACCGCACACGCCGCCTCGAAGTCCGGCTTCAGGTGCTTCGTGCCCGCTGCGGAGCTGAAGACCTCCAGGCCCTCGACCGGCTCGACGACCCGGACCGGCGTCACCGCACCGGGCCGCCACCAGGCCGCATGTGTGGCGTCGTCCTGGACGACGAGCCACCCGTCGCCGAACGGGGCGATGCCCGACGCCGCCCGCACCGGCGACCCGTCATCGAACCGCAGCGCTGCCGTTTCTTCGATCTCCACCCGCATTCGACCTGCTCTACCCACACATCTGGGCGCCATGCCCGTACCGATCCGGTTCGGGGAATCAGCGGCCTCCAGCGCAGCGCCGACCGGATCAGCCGACCGGCGTCGGCGGGGGCGTCACGGGCCAGGAACTTCCGCCCCGCGCGGACCACTACTTCAGTACGCACGTCACGACCGCGTACGGTCCGCTCGAGCTGTTCTCCGTCACTACCTCGTCGCCGCGGAGGATCTGGCAGGAAATCTTGCTGTCGTCGCCCGACTTCTTCTGTGCGACAACGTTCACACCGGGCGTACCTTCGTCGGCGATCGACTTGGTCCACGGTAGCGGCGCCGTCTCCTGCGAAGTCTGGAACGATCCGTCGATCCAGGTCAGCATCGCCGATCCGTCGCCGGTCACTTTGAAGGTCAGCTTGTCGTCCTCGGCTGGCTGTTCGCTCGGGGCCGGGGCGGCCGGCCCGGCTGCCCTACTCTGCTCCGGCGTCTCCGCAGGACCACTGGTGGGCGCCGCCGCGGTGTCGGTGCCGTCGTCGCCACCGCCGGTGAGGGCAGTGGCGATACCGCCGAGGACGCACAGTCCGACGAGGACGGCGGCGACGATGCCGATGATCTTTCCGACGCCGGACTTCTTCGGCGGTGGCGCCCCGTAGCCGCCGGGACCGACGCCCGCCCCGTAGGGCGGCGGTTGAGGCCGGCCGTAGGTGGGCTGCCCGTAGGGCTGCTGAGGCTGCTGCGGGCCCCATCCCGGCTGTTGGGGTTGCTGCTGCCAATGCGGGTCATGTCCGTAGGGCTGGTGCGGCTGCGCGTAGGGCTGCCCGTGCTGCGGCGCGCCCGAACTGGGGGCGCCGGAGCCCTCACCGCTACGGCGAGGGTCGTCGTCGGGCTGGCCGTAAGGGTCGTGGGGTGCGGTCATGAACGGAAGCTATGTGGACTGACCGGGAACGGTGTCCGCTCGGCGAGCAGCTCAGCTACTGGTCCCCCACTTCGATCCCAGCAGGTATCCGGGACTAGCCGTTCGGCATGTAACAGCTCGTGGCCGCCGTTCAGATGTCACTGGCCGGCTTCGCCATTCCTCGCCGAACCGGGCCGCGGAACACAGCGCGGCGGACCGGGCTCCCGCCGGGAGCGGCTCGATCCTCGCGGTGGTCAGGGGGCAGGCGGAGCACGATCAGTCGGCTTCCTCCAGCGGGCCGTCGAGCAGCGTCAGACCGGGGTCGGTTGCGCCGGGCTCCGGGTGCCGATCCTTTCTGGCTCGGCTCCAGTGGTTGAATCCGACGCTGATCAGGCCCGATACGATCGCCGTTCCGACGGCCATCATGGCCAGGAAGATGACGCCCATGCAGACGAGAATCGGCACGAGTATCACTGGGCCCAATGTCATCAGCGGAACCTCGGGAGCGCGGCGCCAGGGTCGAGCCCGCCGGTAGCGTGACCCGTTCGTCGAGTGTCGCAGCCCAGTCTGGCCGCCGACCCGAGCGAGCGCCAGAGCGTCGGAGTGCGATGGCGCTCGACCCGGCGTCGGCGGAAGAACTCAGCGACCACCACCTCGCCGAGGACGCAGGTCGTTGCGGCTGACCGCGCTGGCCGGCACCGAACCGATGATCGGTCCGAGCGCCGCGAGGAAGCCCGCGATGCCGGAGATCTTCCCCCGCTGGCTCGGCGCCGGCCAGTCGGCGTGGCTCATCCTGCGGGTGCGGTCACTGAGCTGCCCGTAGACCGGTCCGGCCGGCAAGGCCACCACGCACCCACCCCGGTGAGGTAGCCGAGGTTCTGCTCCCGCTCTCGACCGTCGAGAACCTCCGCGTTTCCTTCCGCCGTGCCGCCCGAGCGGGTGATCAACGCACGAACGGACGCGTCCAGTTCTTCGGGTTCCCGGGGTCGTCGACCAACGTCACCGCGGTCGCCAGCCGACGCGTCGCTGCGCGGTCGAGGAGAGGCTTCGCCCGGTCGCCCCGGTAGTTCCAGGGAACCGCCGTGACCAGGTCCGATCTGGTCGGGCGCGCTGCCGCCCGGTAGTCCGCCAACGCGTTCTGGATTCTCGCGTCGCGGGTCCGGTCTGCACCCAGCACGTACGGCGCGCCGGATTTCACCGCACCGGGCTCGTTCGTGGCCGCGACCGTTACCCAGCTCATCGGAGCGTATCGGGGTTCGCGTGCGAACTTCAGCTGCACGGCGTAGAGGCCGTCCTGACCGGTCATCGTCGCCGCACCGGCGAGCTTCAGCCCGGCGGGTGCCGGCACGGTGATCGGCATGCGCACCGGGGCACTGCGGTCGGTCCGCAGCGCCCGGGCCAGTCGAATGGCGAGTTCGGGAGCGTCCGGGGAGTCGTCGTGGACCTCGACGACGGCCCATGCGATCGGCCCCCAGAACCACCAGAGCTGACCGGGCCTCGCGCCCATCCGCGGCATCCAGTGACTCGGCTGTCCGTTGTCGTAGATGCTCGCGGTATACGACGCGGCCCGCTCCGGGTCCGGCTCGACCTGCCCGGTCCCGTAGGCGCTGATCGTGACGAGCGGCGCGAGCGCGCCGTTGACGGTTCGCAGCAGCGTGATCCGCTGGTAGCTCCCGGCCGACTCCTGCTCGACGGCGGTCACACCCTCGGGGCGCCAGCCGAGTTCGAGGGCGAACCGGGTGGGGTCGAAGGCATGCTTCGGCGAGAGGTTGAACTCCGCCGGGGCGAGAGCGACCGACGCCGGCTCCTCGCGCAGCACCGGTAGCACCGAGGCCGCGACCCCGAGCACCACGACGAGCACCCCGGAGAGCACGAAGCCGGCCCGGCGACGCCGCCGACGCCGCTTCGCGCCGATGATCGCGCGACGGCCGTCGACCCGGCTGGGCGGCGGTTCGTCGGCGACCAGGGTCCGCAGCAACATTCCAGCCCGAAAGTCGTCCATCTCAACTCCTCGCCGCCGCGGCGGTGGCGTTCTCCGTCAGGGCCTCACGCAGCTTGGCCAACCCCCGGCTGGCTTGGCTCTTCACCGTCCCGGAACTGCAGTGCAGGGTCTCGGCGGTCTGCTCCACCGAGAGGTCGCAGTAGAAGCGCAGCACGAGAACCGCACGCTGACGCGGCGGTAGTTCGCGGAGCGCTGCTTCCACGGCCAGCCGGTCGGCCAGGTCGGGCTCGGCGGCCGTGACGCCCTCCGGCGTGCGGTCGAGCAGCACGACGCGGCGGGCCCACGCGGTTCGCTGCTCGGTGAGGAAGACACGGACCAGCATCGTGCGCGCGTACGCGATCGGCTCGCGGGCCTGCGCGGCCTTGCCCCAGTGCAGGTATACCCGCTCGAGTGTGCCCTGGACGAGGTCATCGGCTCGATGCCAGTCCTGGCACAGTAGGTACGCCACCCTGCGCAACGTCGGTAAGACCCGGTCGACGTACTCCAGGTACGCCTCGTCGTCGGTCTCCACCCAGCCTCCCTGCTTGCGGTGTCAACCCCTTGATGCAGGTGGGTTCCGATCGGTTGCACGAGATTCACCGGGTGGCCGGTGGCTGATCGCTCCGAGTAGACCCAGGCCTACCTCCGGACGGCGGCTCGCTCCCGTGACGGCCACGTGGCGTGCCCGGTCTGATGGACCTCGACCGAGCGGCCTGATCGGAGCATTCGAGTGACCATTGTGAGCGATGCACGGGCGGTGGGCTCCGCCGACCGTCTCCGGAGCAGGGGCGTCTGGGCCTTCCTGCTGATTTCCTTCGGTGGGGCCTGGGGGTGGGAGGTCATGGCCCACTTGGTGTTCCACTGGTCGTTGGTGAATCCGCTGGTGCAGCTACCCGCCGGCTTCGCGCCGGCGATCGCGGCGTGCGTGGTCAGACGCTGGGTCACCAGGGAGGGGTTCGCGGACGCCGGCTCGCGGCTGCGGCTCCGGGCCGCCCGACGGTACTACCTGCTGGCGTGGGTGGGCCCGCTCGGGGTCACCGCAGCGGTGGTGGGCCTGGCCGCGGCGACCGGTCGTTGGGAGCCGGCCACTGGTCCGCTCGCGGACGTCGTTCCCGGGGTGCCGATCTGGGCGGTTCCGCTGGCGCTCCTCGCCGTGGCAGCGCTGGGAACGCTCCTCTTCTGGGGTGAGGAGTTCGGCTGGACCGGCTACCTGCTGATGCGTGTCGATCCGGCCCGGCCGCGGCGGGCGGCTCTGGTAGCGGGTCTGATCGCCGCGGTCTGGCACTATCCGCTGGCGCTGCTCGGCTACGCCGAGTACGACGATCTGCTGCTGGGCCTGGCCTGGTGGACGGCGTGGATCGTGTGTCAGGAGGTGATTCTCGCCTGGCTCCGGGCCCGGAGCGGGAGCATCTGGCCGGCTTGCCTGGCCCACGCCGGCAACAACCTCGTGCTGGCGCCCCTGACCACCGCGCTCCTCGCTGGTCGAGGCGGTTTCGATGAGGACACCGTCCAGATCCTCGTCGTCGTGGTGCTCGCGGCGCTCGCGGCCGGGCTGTTCCTGCGGATCGGTGAGGAACGGGAGTAGCGGCGGCTGAGCCGGAGAGCTCGCGCGCGGACGCCGTCGGCGGGTTCCGCGGCGGCTACCGGATCACCGACGGAGCTTCTGAATGGTTCCTGCACGCTGGAGGTCGCGCATGCGCTTCATCAGGGCGACGGCCGAGGGGGACAGCAGCTGTTCCGGGTCGAACTCCCCGGTCGGAAGGAATTCGCGCAGGGTGGATTGCACGTCCGGGGAGTCGCTGGGCACACAGCCCATGCTCCAGTTGGGGAAATCGCGTTCCTCCACGTCGGCGACGGTGACGAGGGAGACCCGGGCATGACGGGGATCGGCCGCGATCTTGCAGAACAGCGTCGTGACCGGCTCGCGCTCACCCTCGAGGCACTGACAGAAGTGAGTGCCGTCGAAGATGAGCACACCGGTGACCTTGGCCCGCCAGTTCCCGGCACGGGCCTGCTCGAGGATCTTCTGGACGCCTCCGTCGCCGAGACGTTGCACCTCACTGGTATAGACGAGCTGCGAGAGCGGCATAACTCATCTTAACGCCCGTAGATGGTCAATCCTCGCCGATCGGACGGGGGCAGAGCACAGGTGGACGGGGCGCCGAGACAGATTTTGCTGCTCGGCCAGCGCTCGACGAGCACCCGTCAGGAAGTCTCCGGCCCTTCGGGGTCGTCTCTCGCGTCCACCCGAAGAGCCACCACTGGAGGAGGACAGAAGAACTCCGATACCTGTTCGACCTATACCGCTGCTACAGGCGAGTCACATCGACCTTGATCGGAAAGGGCGCACTTGCGTCAATCAGTCCGGCGAAGATCTCGCCGCCACGATAAGCCTTCGCCGCGGGGTCCAACACGTAGGTGTAGACGACTGGGACGCCGGCGGGAGGCTGTTCGACCGGCCAGTAGTACGAGATCCCGGCCTTCGCGTACTGCTCGGCCTTCACGATTCGGTCCGTCGTCTCCGAACCCGGCGAAACAAGGTCGATCATCGCCGTGTCGAGGTGGGATGCTCGGCCCGTGATGAAAGAACTGGAGGACGGCATCGAGATTACTGCCGATCCGGGCCGTGGACGCGTGCTCCTTCGCGGGGCCGAACGGCCGTGGAACGACGAGGTGCTCGACTTCCTGTGCGAAATCGGCGATTCCGGCATCAGCGCGAGATCGATGATCCGGACGCTAGACGGCGATGCGCTCGCCTCATGGGTCGCCGAACTGGCGGACTCCTACCACGGATGGGATGGGGTTCGTAGCTGGGAGTCGCTCGAACATGCCCTTCGCATCGACGCGGTTCAGGAGAGGCGCGGGCACGTCTGTCTGCGATTTGTCGTTCGCGGCCCGCAAAGCTATGAGTCGGACGCGTGGGAGGCTTCCGTCTGCGTGAGACTTGATGCTGGTGAGGACATGAAACGCCTCGCTGCGGAAGTCGCAGCTTTCCTTGCTTAGCCGCATTCTCGGGAGCTGCAGATGGCCCCATCGCGGCAGGAGCAGATGCCTCGGAAAAGCCGAGCACCGGCACGATAATGCTGTTTGAACTGCGTCAAAACAGCAACACTTGGCTGTTGGACAGCAGGACGGTTCGTCCGTCGGTCGTTGGTCGCGCGGACGGCGGCAGATGTGGACGTGTCCAGTGTCAATGCGTGGGTCCAGTCGCAGATTGAACCCTCCCGGCATGTCTGGAGACTCGATATCTGTGAGGAGATCGAGTCATGTCACGTCGGTCGCAGTACCCGCAGGAGTTACGTGAGCGTGCGGTGCGGATGGTCGCCGAGATCGCGCCT